>Ga0207644_10000040_pt1 | contig 121145 bp, 186 predicted proteins | sample KBSS73metaG_FD_184326 | JGI IMG/M metagenome (GOLD analysis project Ga0207644, IMG submission 184326) | Switchgrass rhizosphere microbial communities from Kellogg Biological Station, Michigan, USA - KBS S7-3 metaG (SPAdes) (version 2) | ecosystem: Host-associated > Plants > Roots >... | reverse complement strand
ATGGCACGGAGGACACGCTGCCAAGGGTTGTCGGCGAAAAGGGAGAGGCGGGCGCCGATGGCCCGCCGGGACCTCCCGGAGAGACGGTTGTCGGGCCGCAAGGCGATATGGGGCCTCCAGGACCAGCGGGCGAGAGCATCAAGGGCGATCCCGGCCGGGATGGAGTGGACGGCAAAGACGCCGATCCAGACGTGATCCGGTCGCTGGTCGACGCAGCGGTCGCCGCCTTGCCGCCCCCGCCAGCCGGTGAACGTGGCGAGAAGGGCGAGCGAGGCGATCCCGGCCAGGACCGCAAGGACGCCGACCCAGAGCTGCTTCGCTGGATGGTCAAGGACGCCGTTGCCGAGATAACGGCCTCGCATGTAGGCCCTCCCGGACCGCAAGGGGAGCGTGGCGAGCCGGGCGTCCCGGGCCGTGACGGCAGCGACGCGGACCCAGAGTTTATACGCATGTTGGTGGCCGATGCGGTCGCTAGAGTCCCGACACCGAAGGACGGCGAGCCAGGCCCAGCAGGCGAAGCCGGCCCGCCCGGCCCTCCCGGACCGCCAGGTGAACCAGGCATTGGCGAGCGTGGCCCGGCTGGCATGGACGGCAAGGATGCCGATCCCGAACTCATTCGCTCAATGCTCGCCGAAGCCGTCGGGGCATTGCCGCCGGCACCCGCGGGAGAACCGGGGCCACAGGGTCCCGCCGGCGACCGAGGGCCTGCGGGTCACGACGGCAAAGACGCCGATCCCGAGGTCATCAAGGCGCTAGTCGTCGAGACAGTCGCCACCATCCCACTACCAAAGGACGGCGCCGATGGAGCACCAGGACCGCAGGGACCAATGGGCGATCAAGGGCCCGCCGGCGCTCCGGGTCGTGACGGACAGGACGTCGACCCAGCAGAACTCGCCAGACTGGACGAGCGCATCAGCCACCAGCACGCGTGGATCGCCAGGCTGGATGATCGCATCACCGAGCAACGGGCATGGATCGAAGGAGCCATCACTGACGCAGTCGAACGAGCAACTGCTGGAGCATCTGAGCAAACTAAGCGCCTCGTCTATGAGGCTCTGGCTACTGCTCCCAGCGCTTTCCTGCTCAATGATGCTGGCGAGCTGGTATGCGTGTGTCGCGACGGCACACTTGAAAAATTAGGGTTGGCGCGCGGTGCCGATGGCAAGGATGGCGCCCCCGGGAAGGATGGCGCTGACGGCGCACCAGGTCTCAGCTTCGAGGACATGACGGTAGAGTTCGACGGGCGTCGATCGATAACCTTCCGGTTTGCGCGCGGCGAGCAGGTTTACGAGAAGCGGTTGGAACTGCCCATTCCGCTCTACATGGGCGTGTATAAGGCCGACCAGAAATATTCGGTCGGCGACTGTGTCACCCACGACGGGGCGCTTTGGATGGCGCGCCAGCAGGATCTCAAGAAACCCGGCGACGGCGATAAGAGTGGCTGGCAGCTTGCCGTGAAGAGCTCGAAAAACGGCAAGTCGGCGTTTGAGATCGCGCGCGCCTTGGGTTGGAGAGGCACGTCAGAAAAAGAATGGCTGGCTAGCCTGAAGGGGCCGGAGGGCCGGCCAGGCCCGATGGGACCGCCAGGGCGCGATCGTTCGTGAGTAGCCGTCGTGTTCTTGGTCTATCTGATCGCTGAGCTGACGCTCGTCCAGTTGCACGGCCTCGGTGGCCATCTGATCTACATAAACCCCCATCAAGTGACCAGCATTCGAACGCCGACGAGTTCCACGCATTTCGCCGTTGGGACGAAGTGCCTGTTGTTTATGACCAATCGCAATTTCGTCTCGGTTACTGATAGCTGCGATCAAGTCCGCTACCGGATGATGCATCCCAACACGGTCGACAAATGACGGGCGAGCGCCCGCTATGGTTCCCCGATTGGTCGGGCTATGTGGTCGTTATCGTTGCCTCGGGACCATCAGCCAAGCAGGTCGATCTCAGCGTTCTCGCGCAGAAATCGCGGGTTCGCGTCGTCGCCATCAAGGAGAGCCACCGCCTCTGTAGGCCAGACGCAATTTATGGCTGCGACCGCGCGTGGTGGCACGCCAATCGCGGCCTGCCTGATTATTGCGGCCTCCGTGTTGCCTACGATCCGCTGTTGTCGGAGCAGTATCCGTTCATCCATCTGATCAAGATCGATCTGCACTCGGATGTCGTGCTGCTGGACAAGCCCGGACTGCTCGGTTCCGGCGGCAATAGCGGGTTCCAGGCGCTCAATCTCGCGGTGCAGTTCGGTGCGCGGCAAATCGTGCTGGTCGGGTTCGATATGCACGATAAGTCCGGGCCGCATTGGTATGGTCGCAACGAGTGGATGGGCGCCAGCAATCCGATGGAGAGCAATTTCCACCGCTGGCGACATGCATTCAAACTATCGGCGCCGATCCTCGGAAATCTCGGCATCGACGTGGCAAACGCCACGCGATACAGCGAGATGAGGTCCTTCCGCTTTGTGCCCTCGATCGAGGTCGCGCTGAACGAATGGAAAATTTGACGAGCTGACGACGGCGGTTGCGCGTGTTTCATCCGTCGTCAGGGGAAGCCGCTGCCCCGCAAGGAGGCGGCGGTGGACCCCCTGGGGAATTCAATGGACAAATGCTCGGCGTGGATCGGGTTCGATCCCAGGGAGACGGCTGCGTTTGCGGTGGCGAAATATTCCGCCCGCAAACGTTCCAATCGGATGTTGCCGATCCGCGGCCTTGTCCTCGACCAGATGCGGGACTGTGGACTCTATCGGCGCGAGATCCAGGAACGCCGCGGGCCGGCGGGGACCAAGATCCTGTGGGACCCGATATCGAATGCGCCGATGTCGACGCAGTTTGCCATCTCGCGATTTCTGATTCCATTCCTGCACAAGGATGGCTGGGCGCTGTTCATGGACAGCGACGTTCTGGTCATCGGCAACCTAATGCGCTTGTTCGCAGACCTTGATCCGACGAAGGCGCTCTACTGCGTTAAGCATAAAGAGATGCCCGACGTATCCGGCGTTAAGATGGATGGACAATTGCAGGTTCCGTATCGGCGCAAGCTTTGGTCGTCGGTCGCCATATGGAACTGTGCGCACCCGGCCAACAGGCGGCTGACGCTGGCGATGGTGAACACGCTTCCAGGGCGGGAATTACACCGGTTCTGCTGGCTTGAGGACGATGATATCGGCGAACTTGACCCGGCGTGGAACCACCTGGTTGATATCGATCCGGCGCCTGAAGCCGGACCGATGATCGCGCATTACACATTGGGCACGCCGGATATGGAAGGCCGCGGCACTTGCAGCTACGCCGAGGAATGGTTTGCTGAACTGGCGGAATGGGCCTCCTCGGTTTGCTAAATTAATTTGTTGACATCGCCGCTCGGTTAACTTAACCGGGAATCATCCTGCCACTACAGGATGGGCACAAGCGCGATGCAACACCGATATACACAGCTTCGTCGGCGTCGGTGGCGCTTGCTAAAGGCAACGTGCCCCCTTCCGTTCATCGCGCCAGGGCGTAGTGGGCCGGCGTCGACGGAGGCCACTCATGGCAAAGTCTGTAGCACAGCCGACCGAATATGAAATCCTAGAAATCTCGCGAGGCGAAGTAACTCTCCACATCGTCGGCGAGATGCCGATCATACTTAACCGCATGGCAGAAAAGGCCAAGCGGGACCTGCTGCTCGGTGGCAGGCGAAAGACCGAAGCCGACAAGGCGGCTAATCTGAAACACGACCCAGAGGCGGAATTTCGCGCCAGCGTTTATCGCAATTCGGGGGACCAAGCCCCAACGCGGCTACGCTTCCCGGCTCCCGGCTTCAAGGGCGCAATGAGCACCGCAGCGTTGGATATTCCTGGCGCCAAGAAGTCAGAAGTGGGGCGTCTCGTGTGGGTGGTCGGCACCCACGTCGACCTATACGGCATTCCTGAGCTGAAGATGGATGTCGTTCGGTCGGCGGATATTAACAAGACGCCGGACATTCGCACCCGAGCCATTCTACCGCACTGGGCGTGCAGTGTGACCATCCGCTACATCGAGGGCAAATTGAACACCAAGGCGGTGGTCAACCTGGTGCTTGCATCCGGCCTGATTTCTGGCATCGGCGATTTTCGCCAGGAGAAGGGCAAGGGAAACTACGGCCAGTTCCGCATCTGCGAGCCGAATGACGAAGAATACCGTGAAATCATACGGACTGGTGGCAGGGTGGCGCAGGACGAGGCGCTGCTGAATTATCGCTGCTACGACGAAGAAACGCAGGAATTGCTCGACTGGTATCTCACCGAGATCGTCAGGCTCGGCAAGCGGCCGGCCAACGACGCCAACGGCGGAGATGATGTGGAAGGCGCTGAGGAGACGCCTGCGCCGAAGAAGCGTCGCGCCACTAAGAAGGCAGCTTAATCATGGGCGCCGTTGAACAGGCCCTTGAGGCGATTGCCGCCGCTAATGGCGGCCGGCTTGAACCTGAGGCTGTGGTGGAGGCGGCTCGCGACAGGGAGTCGCCGCTCCACAGTTATTTTACGTGGTCCAATCGTGAAGCAGCGGATAAGCGGCGATTGGATGAGGCGCGGGAGTTAATCCGATCGTTCAAATTGGTTGTAGTCGACCGGTCGGTATCGTTCGAGATCCCGAAATATATCCGTGATCCTGCGGCCGGTCCGCGGGAGCAAGGTTACGTGGCCGTTGCCAGGTTGCGTGGCAAAGAGGATTTGGCTCGTGACGCCTGCGTTACAGAAATCGAAAGGGCGCGAGCGGCTCTCACTCGAGCGTTAAACGTCGCGCATTTTCTTGGTCTCGAGCCAGAGATCCAGGAAACTCTGGATTTAATCCACGTGATCGCTAGGCGAGCTCAGGAAAATCGTCCCGGGGGTCATGCTTAAAGTCCGACGTAGTTAATCGTTAGGCGCGCGCGTCGCCGGTCCAGCAAGCGTTGGGTTGGCGGCGCGGCGTTGAGTGTCATGGATGTCAACGCGTGCGACGGCGGTCATGGGCAGTCGCGGAATGGCGGGGCCGGGCAGGGCGCGTCGAGGCGAGTTGCGGCGGTCAAGTCTCGGCAAGGTGAGATCAGACTTGGCGCGTCTCGGTCAGGCGGTCGCGGGCTGTGAAGGCATGTCTCGGCCAGTCTAGACCTGGCGAGGCCAGGCGGTCGGGGTCGGGCTGGACTTGGTCCGTCTCGGCTAGGCGTGGCAGGTCATGGCGGTCAACGCGCGGCGCGTCTGGTCAAGGCATGGCTGGGCGGGTCATGGCATGGCGGTTACGGGCATGGCGTGGCGAGACGTGTCCTGGCCGGGCCTGGCGGCGCTGGGCGGTTCAGGCGGACATGGTGCGGCGAGTGGCGGCGGTCGTGGATCGGATCGACAGGGCGAGGCCGGGCGTGGCGCGGCCAGCTATGTCAAGGCGGTCGAGAAGCGGTGTGGCTGGGCCGGTCATGGCGGTCAGGTCTAGTCGCGGTTCGGCTGGGACCGGCATGTCTCGGTTCGGCGGGCAGTGCGCGGCTTGGCCTGGCCTGGCGCGTCCAGGCCCGGCGGGTCACGGCGGGTTACGGCGGTTACGGCGGGACTAGGATTGGCCTGGCTTGGCGCGTCTAGTCGAGGCGGTCGCGGAATGCCTGGGCGGGGCGCGGCCGGGCGGTCGTCGCGAGGCCGGTCCTGGAACGGCACGGCCAGTTGCGGCGTGGCGAGTCGTGTCAGGGCGGTCAGGGTATGGCCGGGCTGGTTCAGGCAAGGCACGTCGGGGCCGGGCGGGTCGTGGCGGTCATGGCCCGGCCTGGCGAGGCGGGGCAAGTCGCGGCGGTCGAGTCGCGGGATGGCCGGGATTGTCGCGGTAAGGCGGGTTACGGCGGTCAACGCAGGGCTAGTCGTGGCGAGTCGTGGCTGGGTGTGGCGAAGCAAGTCGAGGCGGTAGAGGTGTGTCCTGCCCTGGCGCGGCGCGGCTTGGCAAGTCTTGGCGGTCATGGCGTGGCGATCCGAGCAATGGCTGGGCTGGGCTTGATGTGGCTAGCGTCGGTAAGGCGGTCAGGGTCTGCGACGGCGTGTCCGGGCCAGGTGTGTCTTGGTTAGGCGGTCATGACTTGGCCAGACCTGGCTGGGTCCGGCAAGGCACGGCCTGGCGAGACGGGGCAGGACTAGGCCGGGCAGGGCCGGTCATGGCGGTCGCGGCTAGGCTTGAACTGGCACGGCCTGTCTGGGCGAGTCGCGGCATTTGGCCGGGCATGGCCAGGCGGGATTTGGCAGGTCTAGGCGGTCAAGGATCGGCGGGCCTGGGCTGGATAAGGCGCAGCGGGTAATGGTTCGGCGGTTAAGGCGAGACTGGGCGAGTCCCGGCCTGGGCCGGGCGTGGTATGGCGGTCGCGGATTGTCGGCGCTTGGAGCGTTGAGGCTGGGCTTGGCTGGTCGCGGCCAGGCGGTGCGGTTAAGTCTCGGATCGGCGGGTCGTGGCGGGGCGGGTCAAGGAGCGGCAGGTTCCGGCGGTCCTGGTTTGACGTGGCAAGTCGTGGCGGGACTGGGCAAGTTTCGGGAAGGCCAGTCCCGGCCTGGCGGTCAAGTCATGGCCGGCCGCGGCGGGGCGAGTCTCGGCGCGTCATGGTCTGGCGGTCCAGTCAGGGCGAGACTAGTCCAGGCGGGTCGCGGCGAGGCATGGCCGGGCGGTCGAGTAAGGGCGCGTTATGTTTTGGTATGGCGAGCCGGGGTAAGTCGTGGCGGTCTCGTCAGGGCCGGGCGCTCCATGGCGCGGCGAGTCAAGTCGAGGCCTGGCGGTCTACGCAGGGCTTGGCTCGGCGGGGCAGGGCGAGTCTTGTCTTGGCGGTCATGGTCTGGCGGGGCAAGCCGGGATCTGGCCGGGCATGGTCTGGCGGTCATGGCTTGGCGAGGACTGGCGAGGCCAGTCGAGGCGGTCGCGGTCCGGCAGGGATAGGCATGGCGCGGCAAGTCGTGTCCGGGCAGGACCTGTCTTGGTCAGGCGGTCAAGTTCTGGTTTGGCGAGACACGGCCTGTCTGGACGGGGCCGGGCGAGTCACGGCGGTCGTGGACAGGCTTGTCAAGGCGAGTCGAGTCGAGGCGGTCACGACTAGGCTGGGATTGGCGTGGCGTGGCTGGACTCGGTGCGGCCGGCTCAGGCTAGGCGGTCGCGGCTCGGCAGCGCCCGGCTGGGCGTGACTGGTCTCGGTGCGGCATGTCCAGGCTAGGCGGTCGCGTTACGGCGGGGCAGGCCTCGGTCTGACGCGTCCAGGCGAGGCCTGTCCGGGCCTGATCTGGCGGTCAGGATCTGGCGGGGCGAGTCTCGGCAGCGCCCGGCTGGGCCTGTTTCGGCATGGCGGTCGTGGATTGCCTAGGCTTGGATCGACGAGGCTTGTCGAGGTCCGGCAGGGCGGGTCTAGGCGGTCGGCGCAAGGCGTGCCTTGGCCCGGTGAGTCGGGGCAGGGCTGGACTGGGCCGGTCATGGCGGTCATCGCTTTGGAGATGCTGCGAGGGTGGTGGTTATGGTCACTGACTATCTCCTGGCCCTCTAGGACCCCCATATGGGCTTAGGCGACTGGTTAATTGCGAGCGCGATTGCCCGCGGGCCGGCGTCCCGAGGAAAGCGCGCCGCATTTGGCGACGGCATAAGATTGTTATGGGACAGCAACGCCGAGCCGATATTTCGCAACAATCCGAATGTCGTCCGTCCAGGTGAACCGCTTAATTCATCTGATGTAGAGTTCGTTCACTACTACAAAGGGAAACGTTGGTATAACCGACCCGTCCAAGGGCGGTGGGAATGGAACTACGATTTTCAAGTGCAGCCCGGCGAACTCTACTTTACGGACGGCGAGCGAGCGACGGTTAATCGGCTAAGTTTGCCGCGTAGCTACATCGTCGTCGAGCCAAACACCAACAAGCTGCTACATCCCAATGCGTCGTATATTATCAACAAGCAATGGCCGCACGACAAATACGGAGAGTTGGCTGAACGATTGATCTCGGATGGACATTGCCTTGTGCAATTCGTGCACTCTAACGGCTATCGCCTGCCTGGCGCACGATTGATCCAAACGCCAAGTTTCCGTTCTGCCGCAGCCATTCTTGAGCGTGCGGCTCTCTATATCGGGGTCGAGGGCGGTCTGCACCATTCAGCCGCCGCGACCGGCATTCCAGCGGTCGTGTTATTTGGCGGTTGGCTCCCGCCGTCGGTGCTCGGCTATGACACGCACATCAATCTGACCGGCGGGGCCACGACATTCTGCGGCCTGTTGCGACCATGCGAGCACTGCCGCGCGGCGATGGACGCTATCAGCGTAGGTGAGGTCTATCAGGCGGCGAAGTCTCTGCTGAGGAGATAATCCATGATCTACACGCTCATTTGGATCTTGGTCCTGATCCTGGTGTTTGGCGTCATCCTCTGGGCGCTGCGGACTTTGATTCCGTTGCCGCATCCGTGGGGCGTTGTGGCGCAGGTCATCGTTGGACTGATCTTTCTGTTGCTGATCCTCAATATCATCTTGCCTTATCCGATGTTTTATTCGCGGGGATTGCCATGACCGATGAGACCGTCCATCGATGGGGCATTCTGCGGCATCGGCCGCTGTTCATGAGCCAAATCGAGGACCATCTGCCGACGGGACACAAGATCATCGCGACGCGGACCGTAGACGGTCAGCACGAGCACCTCATAGAGGGCGAGGATATGCCGTCCGTCGCCGCCGAGCAGGAGCCGCAGCGGGTCGAGATCCTGTTCTGCACTGACGAACCTACGGGGGCGGCTTACTGCTACTGGGCCCACCGACCGCGCCAACGTTGGCTGCTGCCGCCTGGTCTATGGCCCTGCGCGACCGATTGATCGACGACATTCGTCCGCTCGGTTCGCGCCCGACATGCGCGGCGGCGACGATGGATATTCTCGATCGACTGGAGATCCAGGGCATCCAGGGCGACTTCGTCGAATGCGGCGTATGGCGGGGCGCACAGCCGATATTGGCCCGCTCATACATCGAGGCCAGCGGCTACCGGCCGCGCAAATACTGGCTGTTCGACACGTTCTCTGGCATGCCGCAGCCGGGTCAGCACGACGTGACGATTGAGGGACATACCGCGACACATAAGCCGAAGGATTGGCTTGCCGTGCCGCGTGCGCAGGTCGAACATAATTTTGCAATCCGCGGTCTGTTGGACGACGAGCAGATCGTCTTTGTCGAGGGTCGGGTTGAGCAGACGTTATTGGAGCCGCAAAACCTGCCAGAGCGTATCTGCTATCTGCGGCTGGATACCGACTTCTACACCTCCACCGAGATGGCTCTGAAAGTGCTGTATCCGCGCTTGGAGTCTGGTGGCGCTTTGGTAATCGACGATTACGGCTGGTGGCGCGGGGCACAGAAGGCAACCGATGAATATTTCGGCGGGGAACCGGTCATGGAACAGATCGACCGCTCCGCTCGCCTTCTATGGAAGCCGCATGGCTGACGAAAAGCTGCAGCGGCGGGTCCAAGGTTATCCTGGCGTCCGGATGGACGGCATGACTGATCTGCTGCTGCGGGCGCATGGCGCCGCGGTGATGGATGTCGGCTGTAACCGCGGGCATGTCGGCTTTGAGTTCTACTGGAGCGGTGCCCGGCTGGTGCACGGCTGTGACAGCTACAAACCAGGCATTGAGTTCGCGCGGGAGATGTTCATCGATTACAGAAACGTAGAAAGCCAATTCGAGGTTGTAGACCTGACGCAGGGCCCGTCGTCGCTGGCGCCGTTTCGTGGCCAGCGCTACGACATCATGCTCTGTCTTGCGACGATCCATAAGCTACGTCGGGTTATGGCCGCTCCAGCTATCTCCGAACTCATCCGACACCTGGGTAATCGCACGGGCAGCTTCTTTGGCTGGCGTGCAACGTCGGAGAAGTTCGATGAAAATGAGAACGAGATGGCTATGCTCGATGGCGAGCTTCTTGCCGTCGGTCTACAGCGGACCCATACGTCATACATCTCACGCAACCTCGGTGTCGCCGCTATCTGGGAACGGCGACCATGATGCTGACGGTTTGGCCGCGCCGCGCGGGATAATGAACGGGGTGCTAATCTCCCTCGCGTTGTGGGCCTTGATAATCGCTCTCGTGGTAAGGTGTGTGCAATAATGCAACCTCCTCCGATGCAGCAATACGAGCAGGAATTCACCGAATTCCTTGGCATTGTCGCCGAACTTGGCATCCGCAGTTATCTGGAAATTGGCTCCAAATTCGGCGGCTCCCTCTACCGGGTCGGCATGGTGATGCCAGCCGGCTCGGAGTGTGTGGCGGTGGACATGCCGAACGGCACCAAGGCGTGGCCGGAGTCCGAGCGGTCGCTGCGGGCCGTGGCTGATGAGCTAACCCGGCAGGGTCGCCGGTGCTCGCTGATCTGGGGGGACTCGGCCAACCCCGAAATCGTGCAACGCGTGGTGCAGACGCGCCCCGCTTACGACATGGTGTTTATTGACGCAAACCACACGGCGGCTTATGTTCGCAAAGATTGGGAAAATTACGGGAAATTGGCCGAAAAGGCCGTCGTTTTCCACGATATATCCTGGGACCGTGGTCCGGATTGGACACGAGTGCGGATCGAGGTTCCGGCCTTCTGGCGGGATATCAAACAGGGGCATCATTATACTGAATTAAAATACGACCCAACACGCCGGGATAACGGAATCGGCATTCTTTATGTCCGGTAACGTAACAGTCCTGACATTCCTGTGGGGCGCTCGCTACACGACGGAGTATGTCGACCGGCTGGCCGATGCGGTCCGCCGCAACATGGATATTCCCTACCGCATTGTCTGTGCGGTCGACGAGCGGCGCACGTTCAAGACCGACGTGCAACAGGTCATCATGCCGAACCCGGAATTGGCGCAGATCGGCGGTCCAAACGACCGACCAGGGTGTTTGCCGCGTTTGCGGCTGTTCGATCCGCTGTGGCAGCGGCAACTCGGCATCGACCCTGGTGATCGGGTCATGGTGCTCGACCTTGATATCGTCATCGTCGGCAAGCTTTCCGCGCTGTTCAATAGGCCGACCGAATTTACTATTCTGCAGGGCGTGAACTATCACGACGGCAAGTTCAACGGCTCTGTGTGGATGACCACTGGCGGCTACCGACCGGATGTGTGGTCGGATTTCTCGGTGGAAGCCTGCGAAAACGTTCCCAACCACGGCTTTGCCAACGATCAAGCCTGGCTGGAATACAAGCTGGCCGACGTGGCCGGCGCCTATACGCCCGCGGATGATGGCGTGTATGCCATATCCAAGCCGGGATGGCCGAAACAGACGCCGAACGCTCCGCCAAACGCGCGGATCGTGGCGTTTCCCGGATCGCGTGATCCGGCGCAGTTTACGCATCTGCCGTTCGTCAGAAGACACTGGCTCGGCATCGCATGAGACCAATGCCCGCCGACATGCGATACGCCCCGGAGATATTCGATAAGACAAATATCACGGCGGCTAGGGATATCATCCTGCGGCCACAGCCCGGGGTGCCGACCGACACCCGATGGGAGCGCGAGACCGCGTGGATGCTGGAGCGGGTGAGCTTTCCGCAGCCCCCAGGGGTGATTTTCGATATCGGCTGTGGTGTGGGGCGTTTATCCAAGCCATTGGTGGAGCGCGGCCACTACGTTGTTGGCGTCGATGCCAGCGGGCCTATGCGGCAGATGGCGGTGGATTACGTGAACCGTCCGGGTCGCTTCGAATGTCTCCGTCCGGAGGACTTTTTCGTCGCGGTAGAGCGTGGATTGCGCGGGCAGGGGGCGATCACCGCGTGGGTGTTTCAGCACATTCCTGCCGAGCCATTGACCAGACTGGTTCGCACCCTCTGGTCTGGGCTGGACAAGGGCGCCGATTTCTATGCCCTGGAACGGCCGGAGCGATGGATCCCGGTTAAGTGGGTCGACCGGCAGACGTGGTTCGACGATCGGCTGGATGTCGTAGAGCTGTTGCGATCCGAAGGGTTCGCCACCGATGGTGCAACCCAAGAGCCGCCGGTGACCATATGTCGGGCGGGCGCTGAACTGCGTCGGTGGACCAAGTGATCGCGCCGGCCCACACGGTATTTTTCGTCCCATCCAACCTGAAGAAGTTCAAGCTTAATCTATTCAACCGTATCGGCGAACATATCCTGGCGCTCGGTGGCAAGGTGGTGCGCGGCGACGTCGCGCAGCTGAATGCCTATTCAGATCAAGGGCTGATCCCGATCATCGGATGTTCGCCTGAACTGACCGATAGCATCATATCCTGGCGCAACCGCAACCGCGAATTCGTGTATTGGGATCGCGGGTATGCCAGAAGGGTGTTCGCCTCGTGGCTGCCGCGCGGAGAGAATGGCGGTTACTACCGATGGCACCGCAACAGGTTTCAACTGGGTAAGCTGCGCGACGTGCCGGGTGACCGTTGGAAGGCGATGCAGACGCAAGTGGTGCCGTGGCAGAGGGGCGGCGGGCACATCGTCATCGCGGCGCCCACGCCGACCTACGCGCGGTTCCATCGTATCGAGAGTTGGATAAGCGACGTGGGCAACGCCCTGTCCGAGCTCACTGACCGTGAATTGGTCATTCGCTTCAAGCCGACCAAGCGGCCGTTGCAGGAAGATCTACGCGGCGCGCATTGCCTGGTCTCGCACGGATCGATCGCCGCGGTGGAGAGCGTCATATTGGGTTGCCCGGTATTCGTTGATCCGGCATCGGCGGCGGCGTTGGTGGGTCATACTGACCTCAAGCATATCGAGCAGCCAAAGTATCCCGACAGAGATCAGTGGCTGAACTCGCTGGCGTATAGCCATTTCAATGAGGCTGAGTTGGTGGATGGGACGCTATGGCGCCATCTCGCCTGATACTGCCCGTTATCCTGCTATTGTCCTGTGCCGCGGATGCCGCGCCGCAAACCTGCCGTTATGCGTTTAACTACCGCCTCGACGACAGCTGGCAGGAGCGGGGCGGATGGATTGCCAAATCGGGGCAGATCACGGTGGAGACCGACCCCTACCTATTCATACAGGGAGGTTGGGGGATGACGGTCTGCGCCGCTGGCGAGACAAACATCAGGTTCTTCAGCGTTAGTCATTCGCAACCGCACTAGGATTTCGTCGCGGCCAGCATCTTCATCCGTGCCGCGAGGTAGAGTAGATCGCCAGCCGCCGCTACCAATACGGCTTTGTTGCGCCGGCCCTGGGACGCCTCGGTGACGGTGACGATGCAGGAAGCGAGCATCATCAGGATGTCGTGGAAATCGTTCTGGGTGATTTCGCCCTGGACGACCGGTCTCGGCGGCAATTCCGGCGCGGGTTCGGCGACCGCCGGTTTGCCCAAAGTGGCCATGGTAACCCTTACCTTTTGCCGTTCGGGTGCCACGGCACGATTCTGAGTTTTGCCAGCAGTGTCCTTCGCCTCATGGCGTTTGATGTAGTTGTGCACCGCCGGAGCCGAGACCTTATAGGTCTTGGCGATGGAGCGGAAAATCTCGCCCTTTGCTCTGCGGGCGCGGATGGCCGGCCACGCGTCCTCTGGAATTTTCACCACTAACTCCCTCCCAAGAGCAACTCATCTTTTATCCGAAATTCAACCGGGACGCAAAACGACACATGGAGGAATGTGAACCAGCCATGAGCGATGAACCGAAGAGCGATGAACCGAAGAGCGATGAGCCGGAGGCGCCGAGCGACGAGGCCATGGGCGTTCGCGCCACCCTGAACATACGGGATGAAGAAATCCACGTGATACGCCGTCCGGAGAACGCCCATCTCGACCAGAAGCCGGACCAACCGGAGTCGCCGGACCCAGCATGAGACAGCAAGAGATCGAGGACGAAATCTGGCGCTGCATTAACGAGGTTCGGGTTGGCGGTCGCCCGCTGATCGAGCTCGGAAATATCACCGCGTGGTTCGGTCCGTCGCCGGATTTGCTGGACGTCGATCGGGCGAAATATTTCGAGACGACCGGCACGCCTTCGCTCGAACTCTACATCATTCCCGATCAGCACGAGCAACGCTTCGATGTGCACGTGACGCGCATCGGCGAGTGGACGACGTATGAGCGGCTGCAGGAAAAGCTCATTACGGCTGTCGATGCCTACCTCCCGCAGCGCATCTTCGTCGATGGGGATAAATTCTTAAAGACGTATCATGACAACGGACTGGCCGGCCACTACGCGACCTACACGGATATCTGTCAGGAGCTAAAGCCGAAGTCCATCCTGGAGATCGGCGTGCGGGCGGGTTACTCGGCCTGGGCGATGCTGCAAGCCGTTCCCGACGCGAACTACGCCGGCATCGACGCAGACAATGAAACGAATGGCGGGGTCGCCGGGTATTATCTACACGCCAAGGATATGCTGTGTCGGGAATTCCCGGATGCCTCGATCGCCATCGAGCTCGGCGACAGCCAGCGCATGGTATCGCTGGGCCGGCGGTTTGATCTGATCCACATTGACGGGGCGCATAACCACGACCAGGCGCTGCACGACCTGGAATTGTGTGCGCCGCACGCCGACTGGCTCATCATCGACGACACCGCGCAGATTTCCACGGTTCGCACCGCGGTCATCGAGTTCCTCGATACGCACGGTTTCCCGGCGTGGCGCTATGAAACCCGCAACGGCATCGTGCTGATCGATACGCGGTCGGCGAACGGCGATATTCCGGCGCATTATAGCCCGGATGTGTTCGACCAGTGCGACATGGAGGATGCGCGGCGGATCATCCTGCAGGACAACCCCTACAACGGGTTGACCACCGACCACCGATGGGTGGCGGAGACCGACTGGCTGATGTCGCGGATGCTGTTCCCTGACGGTCTGCTGATCGATCTGGGTTGTGGCATCGGGCGGCTTTCGGCGCCGTTGGTGCAGCGCGGTCATCCGGTGCTCGGGGTCGACATCGCCGCACCGATGCGTGCCAACGCCGAGCAGTATGTCGCCGATGGCACGTTCAGCGCGGTCTCGCCGGCGATGTTCCTGACCTTGGCCGAGCATGGCCTGCGGGCGCAGGGAGCGCTCGCGGTGTGGGCGCTGCAGCACATGCTGGCTGATGACCTGGCTCGGATGATCCCGGCGCTGTGGAACGCTCTGGAGCCGGGCGCGCCGCTGTATACGATGGATTGCTTCTACCGCTGTGTCCCTGTCCGCATGGTGGGCAAGTTCGGCTGGCTGCAGGACGGCTACGACGTCGAGGCGCTGATCCGCAGCGAGGGGTTCCAGCTGCACACGACAGAGGAAATGCCGGAGGATATATTCCCGTCTGGCATCGCTTCGCTGAAGCGGTGGATCAGGAAGCGGGACAAGGCATGAGACAAGCGACAGCGCGGGCGACCAACCGGTTGGCCCGAGCAAAATGACCAAGCTCGACCGCATGGCGCTCCACGAGGCGCCACGCGTATCGGAGACGGGCCGCCCGACGATCGAGGTTACGTTGAAGTCAAAGGGCATCGCCCGTGGGACGGCCTCGAACCTGCGAACGGTCAGGGTGCCAATGAGCAATCCGATGCCGAACGTGATCACTTACAAGGGCAAGATATTCGTCCGGGTAAAGCGCGATCAATACGACGAGGCTACGATTTGGCCGATCGTGAAGGATTTGGATTTCTAGCTTCGGCCAGCAGCTTGGCGACAATTTCGTCGTGGCCCTGTTCGGCCTCAGCCCAGGTAGAATAGCGCCGCGGCTCGCCTGACTCGTAATTGTTAAACACCAGCGTCTCGAATATCTGCGGCTCTTCATCGTCTAAGAAGGCGTGATCCATAACGATGAACACCGTCGAGACGAAGATACCGCCTGGTAGCGTCTCCTGCTTCACCACACGGTCCAGACGAGGATCGAATTGCTGCATGCCGCCCTCAGGCGTCAGGCATGGCAGGGCCACCTTGTTCTGGCGGTCCAGCCGATAATACATCGGTCGCAGCGGCCTCCCGGGCATCGCGCACATATCTCACAGGAATAAATAATGCGCAAACCTTGGGCGGCTTGTTTTAGATCCGGAAGCATTGGAGATTCGCTCGTTGCATCTTCCGCCGTCGCCCAGTTAGCCAAGACCCACAACGTCGAAGTGCTGTGCGATGCGCCCTACGGGGCCTTGTGGGAGAATGATCCGCACGTCAGCAAACTGACGGAAATTCCAACCAACACCATCCCGCAGAACCAGGACGAATGGCACAAATGGTTCCGCAGCCACGCCAAGCTCTACGACAAGTTCTACAATCTTAGTCATTCCTGCGAGGCGCTGCTGGCGTTGCAACCGATCCAGTCATGGTTCGATTGGCCCGCCTCAATGCGGCGCAGGCACTGCGGGCATAACTATCTAGAAACCGCGCACGACATCTGCGAAGTGCCGCATATCTTCGACCCGGGTCCGAGGTTCTATCCGACCGATGAGGAAAAGGCCGACGCCAGGCGGGTCAAGCGCACCGTCGGTGAGCGGATGATCGGCATTGTGCTGTCGGGCTCGCGGTTCGACAAGGTATGGCCAATGATGCCGCAGTTCGTCGCCAAGATGCTGCGCGAAATCAAGCTGCCCGTGGTGCTGTTCGGCGGCCCGACGCATGACATCGAGTTATCGAATAGCGTTCTAAAGATGGTCAAGCAGATCAACGGCAACGACGCCGATCTGCATTGCTGCATCAGCAAGGACACCAGAGAGCAGAAGGTCGAGTGGTCGATGCGCCGCAATCTGGCGCAGATACAGGAATGTGACCTGGTGATCACGCCGGATACCGGTCTCGCCTGGGGAGTGGCGATGTCGCCGATGCCGAAGATCGTGCTGCTGTCGCACGCCTCGCCTGAGAACATCACCAAGCATTGGACGAACACCGTCACGTTGCACGCCGAGCAAAAGCGGATCCCGTGTTGGCCCTGCCATCAGCTGCATTCGGAAACCAGCACCTGCACCAAGGCGGCGGACCACAATGCGGCGGCGTGCATCACCGATATCCACGATAGCGTCGTGATGGAGCATGTCGTTCGTCTACTGGCGCATAAGCCGAAGCATGACGCGGTCTTATGGAACGCAAGCGTTGCTCTGTCGGTGCCAGAGCGCGGCGACAATGGCGGTTACCCAGGCCTGCTGCGCGCTGAGTAATCCCGCGCCCTGAGGGGCGCCCACCCATCCTGGAGAGTTTTGTAGCGGAGGAATGGTTCCTCCGCATGTCTTTGCGCGGGGGTCTCAAACAATGACTGGCATTACTACCTTTGCTTCTGTTGCCTTGCTCGACTGGAACTTGGGCGGCACGACGCCGACCCGTCCATCGACCAGAGCGTGCGGTCTGTCGCTTGGCACGCCCAGCTCGGTGTCTGCCTCGGAGATGGCGACCGGCGAGGGGGTAACCCGTCAGCTGTTGACCTACAACTCGGCCATCGCCGCGGGGCAGAGTGCTGCCAATTCGAATGCCTTCACCTTTGGTCCGTTCTCGTCTGCCCGGACCGTGGTCGGCCTATCGATCTGGGATCACGGCACCACGGGCAACGGAAACTTCTGGTGGTATGGGACCCTTGCGACAGCGCGGACTTTGGGCGTGGGCGACAGCTTAGTTTTCAACTCCGCGAGCTTGGTTCACACCCTCACTTAATACACCGGCCATGCCCGGAGAAAGCTTCGACGCGTCCGTGGTCAAGGATACGGTTGAAGCCATACGTGCGTCTAATGCGCAGGCAGCGGCGCTCATCACCCGCCTGTGGGCCGAAGTGCAGCGGCTGTCACACAAGGACTATGTGCCGCCGACGCCGCTGACCAAGGAAGACTTCGAGGGGCCTTTCATGGCAATCCCGAACGTCGATGTGGAGTTCTTTGACCTGTGGCAGGCTGACTGCGGTCACGCCACCGCCGAGCTTGAACTCAAGATCAATCGACGCGGTATTCTGATCAGAACCAAGAAGCCGGTGCTGTTCCAGGCAAAGAGCAGAGTGACGATCTACGGCTATCATGTCTGGATAGGGAGCGACAGGGTAACCAAGCACATCGACAAAATCGAAATCGGCGATGGCGAGACCTATGTCGTGAATTTCTCCTGCCCGATAAAGCTCGGCCGCGACATCGACCACAAACCGAACAAGGATCATGCGCCGGAACCGAACCCGCCTGACGGGCAGAAGCGTGAGAAGATCAGCTAGCGATGTCTGGCTCAAAGTCCATCACCAGCATCACGCTGTCCAACGCGCAACTACCGAGCAATCCCCCGGCCGGGACCGAGGTTGGAACCATTCTGGTAAATACCAGTGATGGCGTGCGGTTCGACGGGACAATTACGTTGAGTGGTCCGTATGCGTCGATGTTTGCCGTCAACGCGATCCGTGACCCATACTCGATCAACTCTATATCCCTGAGCAATGCGGCATTGCCCGCCAATCCAGCGGTTGGCACGCAAATCGGCACGATTGCCGTGGCGATGTCGGATCAGACCGTGTTCGGCGGCACGCTTGCCGTCAACGACAACCGGTTCTCGATTTCCGGCTTCAATCTGTTCACCGCCGCGACTTTGACCAATGGCACGATCTATAATATCAACATCACCGCCACGGACTTTGCCAGCACTAACCAGACGCTATCGGCGCCATTCCAGGTAACAGTGGCTGCCGTTTCTGCGACGCAACCGGGACCGCTAACCGGGCTTTCCTCGCCGGCACAGACATCGACGTCCATCGACGTAATTTGGGCTCCGCCGACGACCGGAGGGGCGCTCAATTCTGGCGTGCACCAAATCCAATATAAGACCGCCGCATCCCCCACATATCTTAATGCGCAGGCGGTGCCTTACTGCACGTCAGGCTCCGGCTCCGTGGTCGATGCGACGGGGGTTACCTGGACGATCGATGCGCAAAACCATCCGGTCGGCAATGGCAGCTTTGTAGACACGGCGTCGGCCGTCATTAACTGCTACTTCAGCCGCGGTTTGTTGTGGGCCCAAGACCTGTTCAGTGTGTGGTATCGCTCGCCTGGAGGAATTCCTCCGACGTGGACGCGGGATGATGTCGCGACGCCATTCGCAATGACGATTCCGGGGTTAACTGCGGGAACGACGTATAACATTCGTGGCTTCGCGACCAACACCGCTGGCCCCGGGACGGTCAGTGCGGCCTTCAACGCCGCTACGCAGGGCGGGGTTGTGCCTGGTCTCCCTGGAGCGCCTACCTCTTTGCGCCAAATCAGTGTGGCGACAAATTCTGCGGTGGTGGCATGGGGTCCGCCCATTTCCGGCGGTGCGCTTGATCGCGGCAAATATCAGGTGCAATACACGCTGACCGGCACATTCTCGGACAACGGACCCTCGACGCCATACTGCACTCCGCTCTCCGGCACCGTCACCGACCGCTTCAACAATGTATGGTCGATCATAGCGGATAGCGGCGGCAACCCCAATGCGGTCATGGTGAATGGAGTTTATACCAACGGTTTCAACGCGACCAATGTCATCATGGTCAACGATGTCATCTGGCACGTCAACACATCCGCTGAATGGTATGGCTTCGCGCCAACCGGTGCTATCGGCGGCGGCGGCGGCAATGTGGCTTGGTCTGGACCGACAAGCACGCCGCTCGACTCAGTGAATGTGCCAAATCTAACGACCGGGTCCAATTACTCGCTACGTGTCTATGCGACGAACAGTGTGGGATCGAGCACGCCAACTGCGGCGATACAGGTCAGGCCAGTGGCGGCGCCGCCACCAAGCGGTAACGTCCCAGCGCCAGCTGCCGCGGTCGGGTTTAACACGCGCACGCTTGGGCCGAACGTCACTCTTGGGTCGAATTGGTTCCAGAGCGTGGGCGGATCATCGCAAAACTCCGATGGGTCGGTGCGCATCTTCGGCAATTCGACTTACCATTTCAACGACCATATCAGCGCCTGCAGTCCTGGCAATCCATTCCGCGGCGTAGCATTTGGCGGCGGCGGCTACTTCGAAGTCGATATGGCGATTTCGGGAACGATTACCGGGTGGTGCGTGCCAAATACCGAGGGAGGCCCCGCAAGTTGCACAGGCTGGCCGGCGTGGTGGTGTAGCAATGCATACGGGACTTATAGCGCATTGCCCAACACGATGCCGGATGCCCAGGGCATCGAGTATGACGCCGCGGAGTTTCTTGATGCTTCGAGCCGGAACTTTTCTGCCGGGATTATCCTGTGGTCCGGCGACGGTCGTTTGCTGAACAACAGCCAAGTGGGCCAAGGGAACGGCTTTAGCGGCCCAGTGGGATTTAACTTTGCGGCGCGGCACAAATACGCCTGGTTGTGGGTGCCTGCCACCAACACGACGCAAGGCTACATCAAGAACTACATGGATGGCGTTCAGTTCGGCCTGACCTATACCTGGAATAAATATGTGGAAGGTAGAAATTGGCAGCAGTCGGCGGACAATGATCCGTGGGCTGTCATGGACAAGAGCATTCAGAAACTCATGATAGGCTGCGGAACTAATAACAACATCACCGTCTATACAGTCACTGTCTGGCAAGCAAACGACAGTGGCAACTTCCGCGTCGGCACCCCGCTTCCGCCGTGAGCCATACCTATAAACTGGTCATCACCACGGGAGCGGCGCTTCCCGCATCCTATCCTCTTACGCTAACAGCAACATGGACCGGTTATACATCGCTGACCGCGACGATTCCGATTACGATCGCGACGGCGCCGGTCGAGCCCGCCGCGGATCAGGTGCGGTCGATCATTGAACTGCTGACAGTTATCTGGCGCGATGGCCAACCGCCCCGCTCGCTGACCTCGCAGGACGTGCGCGACACCATACTTTCTCTGGCGTTGCAAACCAGTGACTTTACCCGACTACCGACGACGACGTCAGGTTTGCCGACTGGGCGGGCGTATGTGGACCCGATCAGCGGCGTGGTTAAGGTGAACATCTGATAGGTGGGTCATGGCGACGAACCGGAGCATCAGTGACCTGCTGTTTCTGTTCCGCGACGGCCAGGCACGCCAGACCGTCAGTCCGGTGCCGTGGCAGGACATGATCCAGTCGCTGCACCCCAAGACCGGGCAGTTTTTCGATTTGCCTAACACGCCCGGCGGTCTCGCGCGCGGCCGGTTATGGCAGAACAACGGCGTCGTCCAGATGTCGGCGGGCGGTGGCCCGATATCGAGCAATGCTCTGCTCACGGCGCGGGGGGCTGGCAGCATAACGGCGACCCCCAGGCAGCGCATGCGCGCGTCGCGCACCATTGCCGGCACCGGCTCGTTCCGAGCGTCGGCCAACGTTATCTCGGTCCCGGTCGGCCCAGCGCCGGTATTCACCGACAACTTCAATTCGCATGATGCGAACAAATGGGCATATGATAGCTTCGACGAGGGTGGCGACGCATTCTGGTCGGATGATCCAGCGCTTACACCGCAGATCTACACCTTTACTGGCGGGCGACTAAACCTCAACATCATCAACGCGCCGTCTGGTGGGAAGTCACTCACCAGCGGGATGACAGATACATTCAATGCGCCTAACAATTTCTCGCGATACCAAGGCTACGTGGAAATAGCTATCGCCGTCGACCGCTATCCTGGACTGTTCTTTGAGATCGCTTGGATAACACCCCCACCATTCGCATGGTCGGCCATTTGTCCCGTTCGTATCTGGACCGACGGTGGAAACGTGCAGCTCGTCCAGCAGTTCGCGTATGACGCGCCAATAGATGCCAGTTATGATAGCAATGGGGGATGGGATGCCAGCACGCAGCATGCCTACGGGATAGAATGGACGCCATCGGCTATTCGTCTCTATCGCGACCGGCAACAGGTTGGCAATTATGGTAATCCGGGCGGCCCATACTCAGATGGGGTGGCGCGCTATCTGAAAATGTATTGCCAGACCAACTTTGGTCCTAGCGACGTAACGGTCAATCCGGCGGGTCTGCCAAAGGGTGCTCACATCGACTCGATAAACATGTGGGCGTCTCGTCCGTTCTAAATGGTCGATACGGTCCGCACGGTCGACGAGTTGCTCAACTCGCTATTTGCGTCCGGCCAGCTGCCGGGCTCGATCAACGAGCAAGATGTGCGGGACATGATCGTTTCCATCTCGCTAGAGACGACCGACCTTTCCAGTCTGCCGCGAGCACCTGATGGACTGCCGGTGGGTAGTCTGTGGGTCGACAATTCCGCGACTTTGCGGGTCGTCACCACCTTCATCCCGGCCAACATCGTGGCCTTCGTCAGTATGCGCGGCTCGGGTAGTGTGTTTGCCCAGGGGCTGAAGCCTGGGGCGCAGGTATGGCCCGCATCGGCCGTGCTCAATGGTCAGGGCACGCCGACGTTCAACGGCACTTTGCGGCCATCCAACCAGGCCAGCGGCCAGCCCGCCGGGGTAGGCAATCTTATTGCGACCCCCATGATAAGCCGGGCGAATGTGGTCGGCCTGGTTGGTGTCGGTGGATTCGCTGCCGTCGCGCGGCAACGCATGCGCGCATCGCGGACCATCGGTGGTGTTGGCAGTCTCATAGCGAACGCGACACGCACCAGCAGCAGTCCAAAGGCGTGGGCGGCGAACCCGCATATTGAATTGCTGAACGCAGCCCTGACTGCGCGGAACGACTACGCTTACGATTTAGGTGGCGGGTTCCAAGCTGGGACGACGGTCAATGCCTTCAAGACATCTGGCAAATGGTATGTCGAGTTGGCGTTCGGCGCTCGCTCTGGCGAGACACGATACGGCATAGCGAACCCGTCCTGGGACACCGAGACGATACTTGGCGAAGGCACGACCAACTGGGGTGTCTCTGACGTCTGGGATGGCACTGGCATCGATTACTATGACGGCGGGACGATCTTCGACTGGCACGCGATGGCCCCACCGCAGGAAGACGGCGTGGTGTCCGTCGCCTTGGACTGCGACAATTGGAAATGGTGGAACCGCCTGAATGGCGGTGACTGGGCGCCATGGAATGGCGCGGAGCAGAATCCGGCGACGGCGACCGGCGGGATGGATATTCCGACCGGGTTGCGATCGGGCGGTCTATCGATCGCCTGTTGCATGGATCACGGCGAGGACTCTGTTGATCTACTGCCGACGGCGGCTCAGTGGATTTACTCGCCACCCTCCGGTTTTGTGGCGATGTAGGGGGAGGCGATGGCACGCCAGATTATCATTCTTGAGCAGCCGGGGCTGCCTAGCGATCTTCGCTACCATGTCGCGTTCTGGCTCAGCGTTCCAGCGGAGCGGCAGCAGTATGTCGCCAACCCGGACGCCACGTCGCGGGTCAAGGATGCCACCACGGGCGAGCTAACGGCGCTACGGGACGGATCGGTGGTGGAGTTCATGCATGAGGCGATTTATCCGCTCAACACGCCGATCAGCGTGATCGGAAATGACCTCGTAGCGCGATACAATGAAACGCAGGCGCAAGTGAACGCCAACAACCCGTGGAACCGCTACGGCACGTTCTATGACGGGAACTCCTGGACACTGAAGTCGGTGCCATAAGATGGCTGTTCAAAAGATCACATATGGCACCAGCACGTCGATTACGTGCACGCTGGCCTCGTTGGCCTCATCATCATCGGCTGGGCGCAGCTGCGCTGCGGTTGATAATGGCACCGACCTGTTCGATGATGCGCTGCTTACCGTTGGGGTGAGGACCAGCGCAACGACGCTTGCCAACGACAAGGCATGTTACATCTACATATTCGGCTCGGAAGACGGCACCAACTACGGCGCATCATCGAGTGAAGCTGTGGGCACGAATGTCGCGGTGACACTCTCTGCGCCTTCAAACATGCGCGGCCCGTTTGTCATATCGTGTCCGGCAATATCAACGACATATCGTGCTGTTATCTCGGTCGCGAGCTTCTTTGGTGGCGTGTTGCCGCGCAAGTGGGGTTTTGTGCTACAGAACTTCACCGGACAAGCGCTTGATGCCACGGAGGGCAATCATCAGAAGACTTACACCGGCATCACCTATACGATTGCCTAATCCTTGTTTGGCATCAGGGCCACTAAATTACAGGTCGCTGTCGATCCTGGCGCCGTTAGCATAAATTGGGCTGACAGTCTCACCAGCTCACTGCTGCATTGGTTTCCGCTTAACGAACAGGCCGGAACCAAACTGGTAGACGCGTGCGGTCGTGCCGCGGCGGCGAACACCTGGACCGGCACGATTACTCGCACCGGTTCCAAGTTCGGTCGTGCGCTAGAGTTTGCCAATAATTCCTCGTCCAACAGGATTGATACTGGCTACGCGGTTAAGCTGCCGCTCAATGCGCTGACCGTCGCGGCTTGGGTGCGTCCGCAAATCATTTCGGGGCATTGGACCTTTCCTGTCAGCGCGTGGTCTGGCACGGCGGCCAATGAACAATTCGCCCTTACGTTCGGCGATAATGTCGATGGTGCGCCAAAATTTGCCATAGCCAATGCTAGCGGCACCGCATTCCTAACGAGTGACGGCGCCACCTCCATGGTCAGTGGCGTTTGGTATCATCTCCTTGGGGTGTTCGACGGCGCCACCGTCGCCATTTACCTCAACGGCATACTCAGTGCTAGTGCGGCCGCAGTCACCACGATCAACAACGCCACGCAAACCACGCTAACGTTAGGTGATAGCGCCCTTGCCAATGCGTTTTACGCTGGCGGCCTCGCGCATGTTGGTATTTGGAATCGCGCACTCAAACTTGAGGAAATCCGCCGGCTCTACAGTGATCCTCTAGCACCGCTGTGGCTGCCTGGCTGGCCGGCAGGGGCGGCCGCCGGTGGCGTGGCGCAGAACGGTTCGGCGACTTTTGCTGGCGTCGGTAGCCTCGTCGCCAACGGCACGCATGCGCCAGCGGGACAAGCGACCTTCCCAGGCGCCGGCTCACTCAACGCCAACGCCACCCACACACCATCGGCGTCGGCGACATTCGCGGGAGCGGGCGGGGTCATCGCGGCGCCGGCGCAGATCGATATCGCCACTGCCACATTCGCGGGTGTCGGCAACGTTATCGCAACGCCAGTGCAACTCGATGTTGCTACCGCTGCGCTCCCTGGCGCGGGAAGTCTCACGGCGAGCGCCTCGCACACGCCATCGGCCAGCGCGATATTCGCGGGCGTTGGCACCATTACCGGCACACCGGTGCAATGGTGGCAGGCGGTCGCCACGGTCGGTGGCGCCGGATCGCTGACTGCAAACGCCACGCACACCCCGTCCGGCAGCGCGACCTTTGCTGGTAGTGGCGGTTTCGTGGCCGATGCGGCGACGGCCGGGCTTGTCTCCGGGGCAGCGACCATAGCGGGCGCCGGCTCGCTCACCGCCAACGCCACGCACACTCCCACGGGGTCTGCGACGTTCGCGGGATCCGGTTCGCTGACGGCGGCGCCGGCGCAGATCCAGCTTGGGAGTGCAACCCTCCCGGGCGTTGGCAATATCGTCGGTCTCGGGACGCATACGCCGTCAGGTGCGGTGACGATCAACGGCGTCGGCCAGATCATCGCCACGCCGGTCATGGCGCAACTGGCCGCGTCGAGCATTGCCGGTGCCGGTTCGTTAACCGCCGACGCCACACATACGCCAGCAGGTGCGGCGACATTTGCCGGTGCTGGCAGTCTGATCGCGACGACAACGCTGACGGTGAGCGGCGCGGCTACGCTGAACGGCGTCGGGGCAATTGCAGCGGAGTCGGCGACTGCGGGTGTCGCGTCAGGAGCCGCGAGCCTCAACGGGCTCGGTCAGCTAGCCGCCACGCCGACCCAGTTGATGGCTGGCGCGGCTACGTTCCCGGGGATTGGCGCATTGCTGGCGGACGGTGCACGCACCACTCCAGCGATAGCGTCGCTGCCTGGTGTCGGCAGTCTGATCGCCAGCGCGGTCGAACTGGCGCTGGCGAATGCCACAGCGGCTGGCGCTGGCACACTCACCGCGGACGGCGCGCGGGTCGTCCCAGCGACGGCTTTGCTGGGGGGTGTTGGCAGCCTGACGGCAGAAGCGGCAACCGCTGGCGTTGCCGTTGGTGCGGCGACACTGGCTGGTGTGGGCACTCTGACGGCCTCGCCGGTTGCCGTCTTAGCCGCGAGCGCGACGCTGACCGGCTCTGGCGTGGACTCTGCTGACGCGACCCACACGTCTCAGGGGCAAGCGGTCTTCTCCGGTGCTGGCTCGTTGGTTGCCGATGGCTGGCATAGTGTCACTGGTGTGGCGACATTTGCGGGCGCCGGCTCGCTGTCGGCGCAATCCTTCGCCGCTGGCGTGCAGCCCGGCAGCGCCACGTTCGCCGGCACAGGCAGCCTAACGGTAGGCCAGACCGCGCAATTCGACGTCGCAACCGCCACCCTCCCCGGTGCCGGTTCGCTGGTTTCCGATGGCGGCCGATTGGTGTTCGCCTCTGCCACTTTCGCGGGCGCGGCGTCGTTCGTCGCTGATGGTGGCGCCGCCGATATCGCCTCTGCCACCCTGATCGGCGCGGCATCGCTTACCGTGGCGCAGCCCAGTGTCACGGCGCGAGCAGACGCCACACTGGCTGGATCTGGCACCGTCGTGGGCGTCGGCATTCCGTGCCAGTTCGGCGATGCGACATTCGCCGGCGTCGGCAATCTTTTCGCCAACCCAGTAGCGTTTGCTGGCGGCGTCACCACAACGGTCGGTGGTGCTGGTTCGCTTTCGGCGACCGCGGTGGTCGTTCGTTCCGCCGCGGCGCAGCTGGCGGGTAATGGCGCAGCAATTGGCGCTTCAATCCAGCGACAGTCGGCATCGGCGGTCATCGCGGGTGATGGCACGATCTCCGTGCCGGTCATCAACCAGATCTGGACCGGTGCTGCCGGGCTAAACGGCGCAGGCGTTGTTGACGGGCATCCCAGTTTCCTGCCGTCTGCCACGCGGACCGATTTTGGCGGCTCCGGGACGCTGGTTGCCACGGCTCATGTGGCGCCGCCGGGATTGCCTTGGAACAGCTACGAGATGGGATTTGCCGAACCCAGGCCACCGGGCGGCACGGCAACAGGATTGCCGCGACGCTACAGCGGATTAGCGAAGGTCTGAGTAATGCTCCCCCCGGCCAGCACAGCATCGGGTTCCGGCGCCACTTCGGTCACGGTAAATCAGCCCGGTGGCGGCTGGACCACGGGCAATCTCCTAATCGCCATCGTATCGGTATACGACACCACTGCTGCAACCATTACACCGCCGAGCGGCTGGACTACGCTGCAAACCGGAACGGCATCGTCTCCGTTCTTTGAGAGTGGCGGCGCTTACTCCATACAATTAAGTGGATCGGTCCCTTCAAGTTATACCTTCAACTTCTCTAACGGCACTTTTTCATCGGTTGTCATAGCGGAGTATTCGAGCACCCCGGGTGTCGATACATCAGCTGTCAATACCTCCGGTTCCGGTGGTCAGTCTGGAACGGCATCCTGGCCGGCCATAACGACCGCAGCAAACAGCGAAGATGTAATTCTTGGGCTTGCTGTTAACCTCTCTAATGTCGGCTCTCCGCCAGCCGGGTATACACAAGAGGTTGTCGCATCGGGCGCCAGTGGTGGCATATCCGTAATCTTTGACAAAGTGCAGGCTACGGCGGGGTCCACTGGATCGCCGAGCGCTATCCTTGGAACCGCCAGCAATTGGGTCACTTTCACCATAGCGTTGCGGCCGTCTGGCGGCGGTGGTGGGACTGCCTCCGGCGCGGCGACCGAGGCGGGCGCTGGCACACTCACCGCGGCTCCGGTCGCCAGGCTTCTGGGCGCTGCGACCGAGGCCGGTGCAGGGACGCTGGCCGGATCCCCTGTCGCCTACCGGCTTGCGTCGGCAGTTCTAGGCGGCGCCGGAAATCTGCAGTCTCAAGGAGCGCATACCCCGCAGGGCAGCGGACTGTTTCCAGGCGCTGGCTCACTTGTGAGCAATGCTGCCACCGTTGGTGTTGCCAGTGGCTCGGCGACGCTGCCTGGTGCTGGCTCGCTCACCGTCGCTGCCGCGGTCCTGGCCAACGCGACCGCGTCCTTCAGCGGCATCGGCACGCTAACCGCGACCGGCTCGCACACACCGCAGGCCACCGCGATTTTCGGCGGTGCCGGTAGTGTCACGGCGAATGCGCAGCACACCCCACAAGCAGCCGCGACATTCCCCGGAGCCGCCGCTTTGGTCGCAGAGGCGGCGACGGCCGGGGTTGCCAGCGGCTCGGGGCTGCTGGCAGGCGGTGGCACGCTAATTACGTCGGCGCAGCTTCTGGTCAACGGCACGACGAGCCTTGCGGCTTCTGGCTCTCTTACGGCAACCGCCGCTGTCCAGATAACCGCGAGCGCGACTTTCATCGGGGTTGGCGGGGATTCTGTTGACGCCGCGCATACGCCTCTTGGTCAGGCAATGTTTGCTGGCAGCGGCTCTATCACTGGCGCTGGCCAGCATCTGGTAACGGGATCAGCGACATTTCCTGGTGTCGGTAGCTTAGCGGCGGAAGCGGCCACCGCGGGGGTTGCCAGCGGCTCGGCAAGCCTGCCAGGAACGGCTTCGGTGGCTACCTCCGCGGCAGTCGCGGCGGCCACGACGGCGGCGCTGACAGGCTCTGGGTCATTCGTCGCGAGTGGCGAGCACACACCCTCCGCAACGGCTGCGCTAACTGGCACGGGCGCGCTTACCGCGAGTGCCGTCCGGGCTCAATCGGCCACAGCGTTGTTCTCCGGTGCAGGCTCGCTTGCAGCTGAGAGTGCGACCACAGGGGTTGCCAGCGGTTCAGCCAAGATCAACGGCACCGGCAGCCTTACCGCAACGCCTCTTCAACTCGATGGCGCGAGCGCCACACTGTCCGGCACGGCCTCGCTTCAGGCCGATGCTGGGCGAGTGACATTCGCCACCGCGACATTCGCCGGAGCCGGTGGCATCGCGGTCGTAAGCTCGGGCTCCACCGCTGGGTCCGCAATATTGACCGGGTCTGGCGCATTAACCACCGGGCCGCTCAACACGCTTGTGGTGGCACAAGCGGCGCTTGGCGGTGTCGGGACACTGACTGGCGTCGGTATCCCGGCGCAGTTCGCCGACACTTTTCTTAACGGTTCTGGGTCTTTTGCCGCCGCAGCGCAGCCTGCCCGCATCTCGGGGGCGGCAATTGCTGGCGCGGGCACGCTTACCGCCAACACCGTCGTCATACGCGCCGCGTCGGCGACATTGAATGGTTCCGGCGGCCAGATAGACGCACTGGTTCAGCTGCAGGTCGGCACGGCCGATTTCGCGGGCCAAGGGGAAGCGACCGGATCTCCGGCACAGGTGTGGCTAGGTGCCAGTGAAATCGATGGCGCTGGCGCGCTGATCGCACGGCCTGGCTTTATCCCATCGGGCACTCGTGCCGATTTCGGCGGCAGCGGCAACCTATACGCTTTGGCAGAAATAGTGCCACCCAGCCTCGCGCATTATCGCCCTGGAGGAGCCGCCTCCGAGCGGCCACCCGGTGGCGTGGCTGATGGCGGTGGCCGCCGCTACGACGGCTTAAATGTCGGAGGAGCCCGACGAGACTCTGCCGCTACATAGGAGTTCGCCTAGGCATGTATTCCGGCATACTCGAAATCATCGATGTGGCTGACACAATAGACCTGACCGTTTTGGCTACCGCAAAAGAAGAACTAGGCATTACAGACAATTCGCAGGACGCCAAGCTAACGCGCTGGATCCATGAGGCGAGCGGTGCAATCAACTCCTACGTTGACCGCATCCTTGCGCGGGAAACTGTCCGCGAAACCTTCGTCACGGACGCCACAGGTTTCCTCGGTCCTTTGCCGCTCCGTCGCTATCCTGTGGCGTTCATCGACAGCTTATCGATGGGCGGCCAGCCGCAGGCCGCAGGCACCTACCGCTTCGATATGTTCAAGGGCCTACTTTATTTGAACTTTGGCCGCTGGGTTGGCGAAGTCGTCGTGCAATATCAGGCCGGATATCAGTTGCTCGGTGAACTGCCATACGATCTCGAGCGTGCCTGCCTTCTGTTGCTGCAATGGCGGCAGTCGAGTTCCGGTTCGTCCGGCCGTGATCCAATGATCCGCAGTGAAAATGTGCCGGGTGTCTACGAGGTGCAGTATTGGGTAGGCAGCGTGCCAGGAGGTTCGTCCACCACGCTTCCCGCGGACGTGACTACCTTATTGGCGCCATACAAGGACGTCGGTGTGTGACGCCGGAAGACTACCATCGCCTTGAGGCGGTGGACTTCGCCATCGCCAACTCCAAGTCGCTCGATGAACTCGTCGGGTATTTAGAAACTGTGGCGCCGGACATGGCGGCTTCCATTGAGGGTAAGTCCCTGATGTCTGCGCGCAGCCCACTTGGCGTGTTGCTGTTTTATGTCCTCGGCGAGTTGTTGGCGTATTCGCTGCAATTGGGGTTCGAGGCGACCGCAGGCTTGGTTGGAATATTCGTGCTAGTCGGCGCCTACGTGATGCGTATTGCGACACGGACGCCGATCACCGGTCTGTTCCGCACGCGCCAGGTCTGAAAAAGCACCGGGGCGGATTCCTGACGGCAAGCCCCGGTGAGTTAGTCAACAACAGAAACGCTCTCTCAGGTGAGGGCGCGGATTTATTATACGAAATATCCACAGGAAGGCAATAATGAATGCTGATGGCTTCTTGCGGATTGTCTCCGGCCGGATGGGGCCGATCCAGACGATCACCCTGCGGCGGCGCAATGCGCCCGACGTCGTAATTCCCGCCTCGGTGCAAATTGGTGGCACCTCCGTGGTCGTTGGCGATGTGCAGCAGACGGCGGATAAGATAATGTGCACCGACCGCGAACTGAAAACCGCCTGGGCTGACGAGCCGAAGCACGGCGACCAGGTGATCTACAGCAACGGTCGCACGACCATGGTGCAGGGGCGCGCCGAGCCGGTGCAATTCGACGCCGATCGTGTGTTCATCCTACGCTGCTCTGGCGGATGATATGCACTGGTTCTCGGCCACTGCACGCTGGACCGCAGAGCAGCTTGGCCACGCCTACTCGTTCATTGCCGCGCTGCTGTTTGTAATCGTCTGGGCCATCAGTGGACCGTTCTTCCACTGGTCAGACACCTGGCAACTGATCGCCAACACTGCGACGACGATCATCACCTTCCTTATGGTGTTCCTGCTTCAGCATACTCAGAACCGGGACACCATAGCCATGCAGATCAAGATGGATGAACTAATACTTTCGACCAGAGAGGCATCGAACAACCTGGTGCGGATTGAGGATCTGACCGAAAGCGAACTGCGCACCCTGCGCGAGCGTAGGGCGGGCAGGCCGTGAGTCCGGAAGTCTGGCTGGACGCGAAGGCGGTCATTGATGCCACGTTGACTGGACTTGCCAGCAATTCGCCACCGGTCATCATCTTTCCTGAATATCCGAACGAACTGTTCGAGCCACCAGAGCCGATACAGACGTGGCTTTCCATCGACATCGGCGGAGATGTCGCAGAGCCGATAGAACTTGGCGGTAAGACATGGGAAGAGACCGGCGCAATATGGTTGCATCTGATGCTACCGATCGGCGACGGAATTGAAAATGGATTGACCTGGCGCAAGGCATTCTCTGTTGCGTTTCGTGCCGCCATACCAACGGTGCAAGGCTTGTATTATCGCGACCAGTCATTCGATCCGCTCGGTGCGGAAGACGGCGTATGGCGAAGATTGAGTCTGATAATTCGTTATGAATTTAATGACATACTGATAACCGCTTAGGCCCCTTCCTGGGGCCTTTTCTTTAACGCACCCCCGGCAAATGGAGATCCCGCATGAGTGGAACACGCTCGGCACAGGTGCCGACGAAGGACGAATTCGACGCGCTCGCCGCCAAGGTCGACAAGAACACTGCCGACATCGCGTCGCTCAATACGCGGGTGACCAAGCTCGAGGGTGGCGGTGGCAATTCCCCGTCGAACAAAGTCCCATCGGCTGACGGCACCACGGTCACCAGCACGAGCGGGCAGATCGTCGACGGTGACCTGCGCACGTTCAAGCTGACCGGAGCTGCAGGCAATTACGTCATCGACGTGGATGGCGTAAAGACCGGCGGCGGCGTGGTTCGTCTCTATGCCAAGAGCCGCCTCTGCTACCAGGAGAACTCCCACCATAATTGGTGGTATTTGCCGCTAGGGTGTGGCACCGCTCACGACGACAAGTGGATCCAGTGCCCGAACCCGACCGGTGAGCAGCCGCCTATTCCACCGCAGCCAAGCGGCGTTCCGCCGATGGCCGCCGAGGTCGGCTACAACAAGCGGACCCATGGCCCCCATGTGACCCTCGGGCAGAACTGGTTCGCGGTCCCGGGGGCCTCAAATGGCGTCCGACAAAATTCCGATGGTTCGGTCACCGATCTGGGCCCGATCAACGGCGGCAACTGGCACTATAATTTCCATTTCGGCACTGAACGTGATGCTGGAGGCGGCAATTTCGGTGGCGTGGCGTTTGGCGGCGGCGGGTATTTTGAGATCGTCATGTCGATCCAGGGCAACATCAAGGGGTGGTGCACTCCTGGACAGGGCGACTGCAACGGCTGGCCGGCGTGGTGGTTCGACGCCCTAGAGGGCGCTTACAAGGACTTTCCTAATCCGCCGTGCAATCCGATGCAGCACATTGAATACGACGCCGCGGAATTCCTGCCAGCGTCCAATCGCGATTATTCGGCGGGTATTATCCACTGGTCCGATGCGAACAGTCCGCCGGACAGGTTTAATAATAATGCGACAGGCCAGGACTCGAACGTGCATATCGCTAACCAGACCGACTTTTCCGGCAGGAACAAATTCGGCTGGCTATGGGTCCCGGCGACGAGCACGACACAGGGATATTGCAAGCAATATTACAACGATAAGCAGGTAGGCGCGACATATACGTGGACGCCTTACACAAGCGGCAGCAAGCCCGGTGATCCCGGCTGCCCTCCTTGGTCGGTGCTCGACATGCAGCATTGCCGGATGATGGTCGGAACGTGCACGCAGAATCCGCTGACGGTCTACGCCTGCTCCGTCTGGCAGAAGGACGACAGCAAGAACGTTCGCCGTGGCACTCCGCTGCCGGCATGACGTAGACTGCGCGCCTATGGCGGTGTAGTAAGCTAAGGCGCGAACGTGATTGGCTGCAAACCATAGGCCCCATCTGGGGCCTTTTCTTTGTCTATCTCCTGGAACCCAAAGTCCTGAAAAGCCGCGTCGCCGACGGCTCATTCGGCAACCTCTCAACAGCTAGGAGACTGGTGCCATGCCGGCGACCACTGGGTATAGCGCGGCCTTTGAGACCAACAACTCAGCGCTTGCATACAACGTAGAGTCGGTCTGGGGCGTCCCGCAGGGACAGTTTCAGTATATACGTTACCAGAGCACGACGCTCGCCGGTCAGCGCACGACGCAGCGTCCGTCGGAAATCACCGCCACCCGTGAAGCCGCCCAGTCGGTTACAACGCAGGTTGCGGCGCAGGGCACCGTCAACTACGCGTTCTCGGCGACCACGTTCGATGAACTCGTATTCGCCAACGTGCTGCAGGCTGACTGGCAAACTCCGCAGACGATAAACGGCGTGGCAGGCGATATTGCTCTGACCGCGTCGTCCGGCGCTGTAACATTGTCGTCCACGACGCCGAACAAGTTTGCGAATATCACCTCTGGTCAGTGGATCCGATTGCTCGGATTTACCAACGCGGCGAACAACGGGTTCTGGTTCGTAAGCACCGGTGCGGGAAACAGCCCTGACTTTCTTAATCTTATGGGGCCAAACTCGGCTACCGCAGTGACCGAAACGCCATCCGGCGCGGCGGCGAAGGTTCGTGCATCTACCATACGCAATGACAAGATCTGCAAGACGTATTTCGTGGAAAAAGCGCTCGACGCGACGAACATCCTGCAGTATCCCGGTTCGTATGCTACGCGGATGACGTTGAACGGTGGGCTTGGCGCCTTCACCACCGGCACGGTCGACCTGGTGGCTAAGTCAGAACAGATAGCCACAACGACATCGTCCAGTGGACCCATCCTCGCTGCCCCGACCGGTCGTGTGCTCAGCCCGATCGCCGACTTCGTTGGGGTATTTTTCAATGGTGTCGCGCTATCTTCAGGCGTCGAGAATTTTACCATCACGGTAGAGAACACCGGGGCGGCCGGTGAATTCGCCATGGGTAGCGCTTCGGCCATTGGCATTCTGAGCGGGACACATACCGCAAGCGGCAGTCTAAGAGCGTATGTCAAAGACTTCTCGATGTATAACAACGTCGTCAACGAGACATCAGGTCAGTTGGCCATCATCGTGAAGGACTCGACGCAGTATGCGTATGCCTTCACCTTCCTCGATGCCAGACTAAACGGCAGCATTGCGATCGGCGGTCCAGGCCAGGCGGTGATGGCCGACTACACCATAGAAGCCGGTCCGACGGCGCAGAGGACATTCGTCATCGACCGTATGGCAGCATCGTAAACTGGATGGCCTGACGGGGATGACGTTCGGCTAGCGGCAACTCCCGATGGCTATGGCGGCGCTGTCGCAGTTTCCTCCCAGAGATCGACAGTCCCGTCAGGCGCGGTGGCGATCATCACTCGCTGCCGCGCCTTTCTTTTATGGAGAGACACATGGAAATAGACGAGTTCGTCACCAGCACGCGTGCGATGAAAGACGGCATGTGGGTGCTGGTCGATGAGGCCAAATACGGCAACCTGGAAATCTTCGCCTGCGGCTTTACCGACGAGATGATCGACGCGCGGGCTGACCTTGAGTATGCCGCAGCAGACCGTCTCAATGTCGACCTCTCCCGCAATGAGAGGCTGCCGAACGCCGAGCAGCGCAAGATCAATGCGACGCTACTGGAACGCTATCTGGTCAAGGACGTGCGGGGATTGACCAAGGGTGGCCAGCCGGTGTCGGTCGATGAATTCCACCGATTGATGTATCTGCCAGGATATGAGGCTTTGGCTGGGGCGGCGTGGCAGGCGGCACGGCGAATTTCCACCACCACAGCGAGCCAGATGGAACAAGCCATGGGAAACTCGCTGAAAGTCTCGACATCGAACTCAAATGGTCAGGGATTCGCCAGCAATTCACCGGATTGATGCCTGAGGAGGATCTACCGCCCGCTCCGAACGTCAATCCGCGTTATCGTTGGATCTGGCGCGCTTGGCATCGGCTATCGCTTGACCGTCCGTATTATGGCGGCGGCATGGGGCCTCCGGTGCCGGGCAATATTCCTTGGTGGCAATTAAAACTGTGGGCACAGCATCATGGCCTTACGCGGAGCCAATTTACGATGTTGGACATATGTGTCCGCAAAATGGACGAGGTCTATCGCACGTGGATACGCGATAAGATGGAAGCCGATCGCAAGGCGCTTGAGTCGCAGAGGCGGATAGATGGCCCTCGGTGACGGCCTGCGCACGCATCTACTCCGCTTGACGGTGGATGGCGCGCTGTCGCCGAAACAGCTTGGCGTGCTGGTTGGCACATACGCCAAGACGCGGCATCAGCAGCTGGTTGAGCAAGAGGCACTCCCGGAAGTCTGGACGCGCTACGTCGATGGCGTGGCGAACGTGCCGGAGACCCAGGTCAAGATCACCAAGGACCACCCGGGCAAGATTGAATATCGCGGCTCCACGCTCGTCCAGGCGGCGGCGTATGTCTGGCTCATAGCAACCGAGGCTTCGCGCAATATCCCGCAGCGGCCAAGCCAGTTCCCGGCAGGGACGTTTGCTCAGTCATGGCGTGTCTTTGCCGATGGCCAAGAGGTGACGATCGAGCGCATTCCGGCGCGCACGACCGAAGTCATCATCGTTAATGTGACGCCGTATTCCAGGTTCCTGGAACAGCATGTGGGCGTGCGCCGCCAACGTCCTGCTTATATGATTTCTGAAATTGCTTCTCGTGCTGGTAAGCGTAAGTTCGCCGGGCTATCGATCCGCCGACGGTTTGTCACCCTACCTGGTGTGGCTGGGGTTCCATTCGCCGTTCCGTATCATCTGCAACGACCACCAGGAGGCGAGATGACATATCCGGCTGTCGTCATCGCCAGGTTGGAACACTAACCGATGTCGGGAACGACCGGTGGTGGCGGCACAATCCGCGAAAACTATGAAATAAACGCGATCCTCGTTGATAAGGTAAGCGCCCCAGCTGCGGGAATTACCGGCGTCCTCGATGATATGGGGCAGGCCGGCGTCAATGCGCAGGAAGAAATCGGGCGCATGACGGACGCGATGGCAGCCGGATTTGAAAGGGCCGGTCGAGCGTCCACGCGAGCGTCGGCTGATCTGCGTCAATTCGGCCAGGCTCAGCGCTTCTTCGATCCTCTGGCCAGATCGTTGGACCAGGCCACGAACAAGCTGGATCAGGTGCAGCGCAAGATAAGGGAGAACGGCGCCGAAGTAGAAAGGTGGCGTAGTCTGTTGGCGCCTGCCGAGGCGCGGGTCGCGAGCCTGACCCGTGAGCACGATAAGTGGTTAGCAAGCCTAAGTCGCGCTGATGGACTGAGCCGGCAGGCGGCATTCGGTCTACGTAATATGTCTACCCAGATGATCGACGTCGTGCAGGGCTTTGCCTCTGGCCAAGCGGCAATGACCATCTTTCTGCAGCAGGGCGGTCAAGTTGCGCAGATAGCGGCAGGGTCGGGAATCGGGCTCGGCACGATGGCACGGGCTTTGGGTGGGCTTATTACGCCCATGGTTGCGGTGGTCGGAGGGATTGTAGCGGTTACCGCCGGCCTTGCTGGACTGATTGCATTCTCTGAGTCGACGGAGCGCCGCATCGCGGCTCTGCGTTTAGCATTCTCCGGGTCGCGTGACGACTACGTCCAGATGGCCAAAGACGTTGAGGACGCGTCGCATCTGACTTCGCAGACGATAACGTCCTCTGCTGAGGATATCGCCAAGGCGCAGCGAATTATCATCGCCCAAGGCCGCTTCCAGGGCACCGCCCAAGATCTGCTTAGGGTGACAGAGCAGGCAGAGGCTCTTGGCAAGGTGATGGGCACTGACCTGCCCGCTGCGATGAAGCTATTTGCCGAGGCTACGCGAGACCCCATCTCGGCGATAAAGCAGATTGCCGAATCCCCAGAACTCTTGCGCCAAGTCTCCACAACGACGCTCGGTTTGGCCAAGGCTGCTGCAGAAGCCGGCGATAAGGCCAAGGCCACTCAGCTCATAATGAGCGAGCTGAACAAGTCGCTGCAAGTCCAGAGAGACCAGCTTACGCCTCTGCAGAAAGAATGGAAGCAGATCGACGACGACTTCAATAGCATTGGCCAGAGCATTCGTAACCTAGGCCTCGCGTTCGGCGAGTTCCTGAAGTCGTATGTGGTTGAGACCGTCAAAGGCGTTAAGGAGTTCATTGACCTCTTAAAGCAGATACCGTCACTCATACCGAGTTCTGGGCGTAGCTCATCTGGGCCGGACCTCTCGGTTAGAGATCCTAATACCATAATGAGCAGGTCGATTATTTCCGACCAGGATACATTAGCTCTGCTCAACCGCTCGACTGCGTCGACTGGGGCATTCGGGCAATCGCTCTACCAGGCTCTAATTGCCAATGAGAGTGGTGGAAGGCAATTCGATCCAGTCGCTGGCGGTGTATACACGTCGAGTAAAGGAGCGTTAGGCGTCGGGCAGGTGATGCCAGCCATGGCGCAGGGATACGACCTGACGACGACGGAAGGGAATATCGCTGCATCGTCAAAGTTCTTTGTTCATCTCTATCAGAAGTATAATGGCGACCCGACACTCGTTGTCGCGGCATACAACTGGGGAGAGACGAACCTTGACAGGTTCCTAAGGAACGGTGGGCAGATGCCTGCCGAGACTCAGGGGCTCGTCGGCCGTGTCATCGGCACGTTGTATAACGCAGGCGTTACCCGGCCTGAAGTTTCCGGTGGTGCTGGAGCGGCCGGTGGTGCTGGAGCGGCTGATCTCGGCCGAGGTCAGTTCGGCCCGCCCTCGGCGCAGGACTTCGCCGGTCAGGAAGGTGCCAGGCGAGCGATTGCGGGCGACTTTGGTGCCGGGACCGCCAAGCAAATCGCCGATGTAAGAAGCCAGCTTAACGACGCTACCGCGGCATTTAACAATTTCCGAGATACGCTAGGCGGGAATGATAAGGTCACCCAGGAATACGCCGCTCGCGTAGCGAACCTCCGTGAGCAACTCAGCAATCTGCTTGACCCGACACGTGAGAATATCCGTGCCGCGCTGCAATCGTCTGATGTCACGCGCCTGCTAGGAGAGGCCGACCAGAAGCTGCTCCAGACCAGGCAGAGGATAGCAAACTACAATGAGGCGCACCGTAACACTCAGATCGATGATGCGCATGCGACTAGGGAACTGTCTGCCGTCACCAAGGAACTTGATGCGGCGTATGAGCGTAGCCAGGCTGTCCTTAATAGGGACATCGCCAATAGGCAGAAGCAGCTGGAGCTTTACAAGCAAGGCCCGCGCGCCGTGGCCGATGCCGCTATTGCGTATCAGGCATATCAAGAGACTTTGAAGACGACATCCGAGACGGACTCGAGGTTCGCCGAACGCCTGAACGAGACCACGAAGCAGCTACAAAAGCGGAGGGACCTGGAGAACGAGTTCAAGCTGTCCGACATGAGTAAGGATATTGAGAACCAGACAGAGGTTCTCAATAAGCAAATAGAGACACTCGGACAAGACAATGACGCACGCTCGGTGACAATAGACTTGCTGCGAACCGAGCAGGGGCTGCGTAAGGACTCGGCTGGCTTCACGGACGAGCAGATCCAGGGATATCTGAGAGAGAAAAAAGCGCTTGATGAATTGGCCATTACACAGCGCAACCGCCAGCGTGATTTCGATGAGATCTCTGGACTTATCTCGTCATCGTTCGACCAGATAGGGAGCGCAATCGCCGAGTCATTCCTGAATGGACAGAATGCGGCGGTGAACTTTGCCAACGTCATGAAGACGGTTGCTACGCAGATTATCAACGAGTTCTTAAAGCTTTCGATTATTAACCCCCTCATCAACGGTCTGTTTGGAGGCGTGGGAGGGCAGACGCTTCCTACACTTGGTGGGGTGCTAAATAGTGTCGCGGCACAAGGTATTGGTGGCGGGAACTTTGGCGGCGGCATTTTTGGTAATGGTGCGCTGGGTCTGGGTGGTCTGCTGTCAGGCGGCCTTTTCGGCACGTCTACCGCCGAAGCGCTTGCCGGCACTGGGGCGACGTCTCTTGCCGGCCTAGGCGCTGACGCCGGGTCATTCGGCAGCCTGGCGGGGCCGACCGGTTTGGCTGGCGGCATATCGCTTGGCGGAGCATTGCTTACCGGCGCTGCCGGATTCGGCCTTGGTTCGTTCGCTGGTGGCCAATTGCAGCAGGCGCTGGGTAAGACGGGGCCTGGTCCAATGATCGGCGCGGGCTTAGGCACGCTCGGCGGTTTCGCTGGCGGCGCTCTGGCCGGCGCTGCAGCCGGCTCTGTAGTGCCCGTCATCGGCACAATCATCGGCGCAATCGCTGGCGGATTGCTGGGAGGCGCCATCGGGCCGCCGCGCAAGAATCCCTATACGGCTACTGGCGTGATCATCGGCCCGAACGGGCAGTTGGTGGCAGATCCAAGGCTGTCAGCCAGTCAGCTAGCTGTGTCGAACTATCAGATGATTGCCAACCAGGCGTCGGAACTCAATCAGGCGTTCGGCGGTCTTGGCGTTCAGGTAACGGGGACCGGGGCTCCACCACCAGCCGGCGCGGGCCTGGGCTTCTTCGGCGCCGGACGAGGCGGCGGCATTATCGGCCAGAATATCACAGACGCGTTCTCCAATCTCCGCTTCGGCGCCCAGGCCACTGGATACGGTCCCGCCGAAGCTGAGGTCCTCAACCGCAATCTCTCAGGGCGGTCCTTTGCATCTCTGGACGCGCTTGGCGCCGCCGTCGGCAAGGTCCGCACCTTCGTTGAGCAAACCGTTCCGGCCCTGCAGAAGTTCGGTGATGTCACCGGCAGCTTAGGTGATTCTCTCGCCCAGGTAAGCGCCGCGTTCGATCCAGCTATTCAGACTGCCAAAGAACTCGGATACCAGGAGGCGGAATTAACGGCTAAGCGCGATGAGCAAATCCAGAAGGCCCATGAACTGGCGCTTCAGCCGTTCATCCAACTGCAGGGCGACCTAGCAACGCGCTACGCGGCAGCCACGGCGGGCACGCCACAAGAAGCTCTGCAGGCGCAATCCATGGCGTTCGATCAGCAGGCCGCGCAACAGCGTAAGCAGCTGAACGACCAGCTTCGTGCGACGTATGGCGATGGCTATACAACCCTGCAACTCTACGCCGATCTATCGGTGCAGTTGGAGAAGACGCTTGGCGCTGAGCGTCTAGCTATCCAAAAGCAAGCCACCGAAGCCATGGTGGCTCAGCAAATCCAAGAAGCCACGCTACGGGGCGACCTCGATGCGCGCTATGCAGCGGCGACGGCGACCACGCCGCAGGAGCAGTTGACCGCGCAACTTATTGCGTTCGATCAGCAGGCATACCAACAACGGCTCGCGCTGAACGCACAACTCAGATCTTACTATGGAGACGCCTACGCATCTCAGCAGGCCTATGTCGATCTCTCCGCGCGGCTAGAAAGGACGCTCGGCGCTGAACGACTGGCCATCCAGAACCAAGCCAACGCTGCCATGGTTCAGGCAATGGAGCAGGCAAGGTCATCTGCGTCACAGTTGATTGGTTCAATCGCGGATTATGCCAGAGGCCTACAGTTCGGCCAGGCAAGCCCGCTGTCACCGCAAGCGCAACTTGAGGCCGCGCAGAGGCAGTTCCAGGCGGTCTCTGGCGCGGCCGCGGCGGGGGATGCGAATAGTCTGAGTAAGTTGACGAGTTACAGCGATACTCTGTTGGGTGCTGCAAGAAGCGTCTACGGGAGCGGCGAGGGATATGTGCAAATCTTTAAACAGGTCAGCGATGCACTGAACAGCGTCGCGGCGGTCAATCCAGATACGCTGACCGCCAGCGTGTTTGCTCTGGAGACCAGGAGCCAAACGCAAACGCTGGTCGACTCCCTCGCGGCGTTGCAGAACGAAGTGGCCGCGCTTCGTGCCTCTATCGCATCGGGTGCGGCGATGCCGGCGAGGCTGGCGGCATGATGGCTAATACGTTGCTCGACGCGCCGAGGCGGCCTGCACGCACAGATCATAGGTCTGGTTGCCGTAGGCCATCGCCAGCAATCCGATGCCTCCTACTCGTGCCATTGTCTCCTGCGCGCGTAGTTTGCACTCAAGCCTGTCCGCCTCTGCCCGCCGAGCATCCGCCTCTGCCCGCCGAGCATCCTGCTCGGCCTTTCTGATCTGGGCCTGGTAGACGGGATCTGCCGCTTTGCGCGCTACTTCTTTTGCGACCGCTTGGTCGCGAAGCATTAGAGATTCGTGCTTTTGCATGTCGGCGGCCTGCACACGATCGAGACAGGCACCGTATGCCTCGCCAGCCCGGCAGTTCTCAGCAGCCCAATCATATTTGGGCGGATGTGAGCAGCTACTAAGCAGCCCGGCCGCGACCAGACCTAACAACGGGAGATTCATGTTCCGTTTCCCTAAAGTCGTGGGCGATGTGTAGCCAGCCATCGTTCTACCTCTGAGAGGGTCATGCCGTTCTGCGGATCGCCGGCTTCGATTGAGTTGTTTTTCGGGTTGATGATCCAATAAACGCCATAGCCAATCGCCCAAGGATCGCGGACGCGACTTTTGGATAGTTGGTATCCGCGCCTTTGCACCATCCGGCGCAGCTTATTGTCCAACACTTTGTAATCGCTGGGAGACATCGCCTTCAGCTCGGCTGGGGTGTGGATTTGCATCCGCAGGATATACCCAAAGGTCATCCAGAAATCAAGCCGCAAGCGATGCCTTAATTCAGGAAATTACGCAAAGGATCGCCATGTCCGGCACCGGCTACACAAGCGCACCGATTACCGTTTTATCGACCGAGCTGGACAATCTCGCGTCGTCGTCGGGGGACGTGCTGGCGGTCAGTAGCGCCCTGGTAAATACCACAGGTGCGCCCCTCGCCGATCTCGAGCTGGACTTCGGTGGGACTCGTTCCCCGGTCGCCGACGCCTTTGTCGAAATCTGGGTGCTGCGTTCGATCGACGGCGGCATCCGCTATGAGGACGGGGCAGCCAATATGGCGCCCGGCCGTCCAGCGGACGCCATCATATCAGTCGCGTCCGGCACGAACATAACCCCGCACGCGGGCGAGCCATCCCTGATCATGCCGCCGGGTTTCTATAAGATCGCGCTGCGGAACCAGACGGGCGTCACCATCCCGACCAGCTCAATCCTGCGCCTGTCGACATACGGTCAATCGACCACGGGCGGCGGCGGGACGGGTTTAACTCTCCCAGGCGATGTTGCGGGCACGACAGCCTACCGTATCGCGGACATGCTTGAGCGCTTTGGGGTTGTCACTTACAGCCAGAGCGATACCAGCGTTAACCCGTGGGGCGCTGGCGTATCGGATTACACCACCGGCAGCGTCATCAGCGCACTCAATTATATAACCGCCAACTCCGGGCTGGTGTGCAATCTGCGGGAATACCATGTCGCAGGTCGCGATAGTGGCGGCGGATCCAATCAACTCTCCTGGTGCCCGACGGTAGCTAGCGCGACGGGCGGTCGCTTTGCGGTCTCTCTATTGCGGGGCGCCGTCGCCGCTGACGCGACGAGCCTCTCGAATATGGCGACATCGTCAGCGGGCGGCACTGGTTGGATGGCGTGGGCGGAAGGGTTGAACACGCCGAACGATGGTTCGGTCACCGCGGCAAACTGCGTCACGGTGCAGCAAACGTTGGAGTCTGGTGTCGCTACTACCGCGTCGTCGTCCAAGCCTGTTGGTGTCGTCGGACCGTCATTCACGTATAATACTTTGCCGCCCGAGACCTCGACGGCGATTGCGAACTATCTCACGGCGCAGCAGAAGTCCGATTTGCTGGCGGCATCGGCATTGGCGTCTGTGCGTTATTTCCCGACCGCCAATCCGGGGGCCAATGACAGCGCGGGGCGTGGTGGCAATTCCGACGATGTGTCGATCGGTCATACGATCTACTTTGGCAAGCCGGAAATTCTTGGCGAATTCCATCCAACGCAGTTGAGTGGCGATAGTCCGTCGCGCGCCACTGACGACAACATCGGCGCTTATTATGGCGCGCTGATGATGCTGCACGCACATCGTCTCGACTACCGTGCATGGTTCTGGAAGAGCCTGTTCGACATCGGCCAATCAGGAGACTCGCCATGGGTGAGGGTGGGACTGTTTCCAAACCGTGGATCGGATACACCACGGCTGCCGGCTCGAGCAATTCGGGCCATGTATGCGTTGACCGGGGATACTGGGTCGTCGAAGCGAAGCTTCCAGCCGTCGAACCTGGATTACGCGATTTCGGGTCTGCCCGCACCGCCAGCGTCAGCGACACCATGGATGGGTGGTCATCATCGGCTGTTCCAGAATTCCGGTGGCACGTTCTTTCTGTTCGTCTGGAGCGAAGCCTTATACCCAGGTGGCTCCGGGACGACGGTTACCATCAGCTTCAACCGCACTATGTCGAAGGTCATTCACTATGACCTGACCACCGATCCAGCGGCGGCCGAAACACCAGTCAGCACGCTGACGAATATCCCGTCGCTGAGTTTCTCACTTACCGCCTCGGTGCGGTTGTTCGTCATTTTCCCGCAGGGCTCCACGATCCCCACGGAGTCCGCACAGGATACGACACTCACATCGACGGCTGGCGCGATCTATGACGCATTGGGTGTGGCGTGGACCTTGGTGAGCAATCCACCATTCGGCTTGCAGGTCGCCCACGCCAGCATGGTCGACAGCCAGAACGTGGTGCTGTTGCTCTATCACGACCACGTCGTGCACCAGCAGAACAACGTCGGGACATGGCAATTTTGGAATAACGCCACGCAGGCTTGGGTGGTTGAGCCGGGCGATCCGCGCATCCAAATCACCGAGAGCCCGGAAGGCAGGACCGTCAATACGACCGGTCAGACGATTTTCGCCTCGCAGACACCGGGCCAGGTTGGCGGCGCCACACTCGATGCGTGGGCACTGGACTCTACTGCGCATGCCACCAAGAACGGCGTGCAGGATGGCGCAACCGCCAATGCGATGGAGTTGTTCTACCACAATCACACGGTTTACCTGGAGCAGACCACAGGCAACAGTTTTGGGACGCCGGGTTGGAAGTTCTATAACGGTTCAGGTTGGACCGACTGCCCCAATCCGCACGGCGTTGTTGAGTCGCCCGAAGGCACGCAGGTCACTAGCATCGGCCCGACGATCAATGCGTCGGTCACGCCCGGGCAAGCGTCAAACACCCTGCACATCTGGGGGCTGACCGATCCCTTGCCGGGCGAACCCGCCTTCCGCATGACGTTTGACGGCGCGATCGATGTGGATAGCTGGGGCGTTGACCTGCTCTACTATCACAACCACTCCCTGTATCAGCGCACGGTGGGCTCCAACTCACTCGGTAGTCCGGCTTGGTATGTCTGGGCGGGTCCTGGCATCAATAATTGGGTTGATACCACCAATCCAAACCCGGTCCAGGGGCCGACCGAATCGACTGAAGGCACCACCGTCACCGATTCCGGGCCGATTATTTATGCATCGAGGACACCGGGTCAGGCATCACCGTCTGGTGCGCCGCTCGATCAGTGGACAATTACCTCGGGAAGGCAGGCGTTTTTAAATGGCTCGTATGATGGCAGCAGCGCCAATGTTCTCTCGCTATATTATGCCGGGCACTTTGTTTATCACTCCGCGAGCAACGGTAACAATCTCGGCTTTACCCCGGGCTGGTGGCGCTGGAGCGGCACTGCCTGGGTCGACGTCACCCCGCCGATAGCGCAAACGCAGCAGTCGATCGCCATTACGACGATACCGCAGCAAGTCGTCGGAAGTGCATTTAGCGTTGTTGGGACGCTGAGCGGTTATTCGTCGCCGCCATCGCTGCAGTATCGCGATGGGGCATCGGGCACATTTGTTGCTTTGCCTGCTGGCGCGGTAGTCAGTGCTACGGCGTTTTCCTTTACCCATCCGGCGCTCACTTCGGCGACGACGGCAGCTCCAGCAGCGGCGGCTGCTGTGGGCTTTAACATGCGCACGCATGGCCCCAATGTGACGTTGGGGGCAAATTGGAAGGTCCATTCGCCAACGGCGACCCAGAATCCGGATGGCTCTGTGAGGCTCTCCGAGGACTTTTACGCTGCCAACTTGAATATCAACACCGCGGGCAACGGTGGCAATTTCGCCGGTGTTGCATTTGGCGGTGGCGGATACTTCGAGATCGTGTTCTCAATCGAGAACGATATCCTCGGTTGGGGCGGAGATCCAACTGGTTGGCCGGCCTGGTGGATGAACAACATAGAAGGGACCTACGACAACGTTCCCAATCCCTTGGTTGATCAGCAGGGTATCGAGTATGACGCTTGCGAATTCCTCGACCCACATGGCACCCCTATCAATGCAGGGATTATCCTGTGGTCTGGCGACGGTCGCTTGTGGAACAACACAGACAACGGCCAAGGCAACGGCATTTTCTTGCCGGGCGGCGACTTCACGGTGCGGCACAGATATGCGTGGCTCTGGGTTCCTGCAACGAACACCACGCAGGGCTACATAAAGAACTACATCGACGGCGTTCAAAAGGGGCTCACCTATACCTGGAATAAGTTTGTGCCAGGCAGATCGTGGGAAGACTCCAAAAATAACGACCCCTGGGCAGTTATGGATACGGGGCGGTATCGGCTGCTGGTTGGAAGCAATCAGCTGAACCCCATGACCGTTTACTCTGTTGAAGTCTGGCAAGCGAACGATAGCGCGAACCTACGTGTTGGCACCCCGCTGCCTAGTGGAAGCGGGACGGGATCGACCACGGTCAGTGTGCGCGACGCTGGCAACACCAGCATCCAGGCGACGTCCAATTCGTTCAACGTCGTGGCTAGCGGGTCCGTATCGCTCAACAACATTACACTGTCGAACAACACACAGATCTCTGGCGCCGTCGCTGGCACAGCGATCGGCACGATAACCGTCGTGGTTTCTGGGGGGCTGTTCAGCGGCACGCTGGCGGTCAACGACACGGCCCGGTTCAGGATCTCTGGGTCCACGCTGCAAAACAACACGACGCTGGCCGTCGGCAACTATAATATCACCATTACTGCGACGCAGGCCTCAGCCAGTGGCTCGCCGCTATCGCGCAACTTCACCATTGCGGTGTCCGGTTCCGGCAACACGACGATCAACTTCTCATCGCCGACCGGCAAGACGCTGAATAAGGCGCTGTTCGGCTTCTCCTGCTCGTTCTTCGGCGGCCAGCAGTTCACCAATGCGACGTTCCGGAATACCGCGAATACGTTCCTCAAGCCATCTGCGCTCTGGTTCAACTCTGACTGGGATCTCGATACCGACTTTGCCAATGGCAACATGACTACGATCAATGCGCTGCTCAATAACTACCGCTCGTTCTGCCAACCCGGCGTCCGGGTCACCATGGGGTGCTGCAAGGACAACACAGTCTCGGCATCGACCAGGGCATCGCGCGCGGCGAACTTTGCGACCTTCCTGAACAACAACGGCTTCTCAGATATTCTGGATTGGACGATCGGTAATATCTGGGACTTCAACGGCATCTCCCAGAATACGGCGCAGAGCTACTTCAACGCGGTCGCCGATGCGCTGCATGGCGTGAATTCATCATACCGCATTTGGGGGCCGCCGCAGTGGCACGCCGGATCATTCGCCAATTCGACATGGGCGAACGCTGTCGGGACGACGCGCAACAATGGTGGCATCGTCTGGGTGTCCTATGATGTCCCGGCGGATAACAACGGCGGTAACATCACGGTTGGCCTCGACGTCGCATACGGCCAATGGGGCGTGAACAACCAGAACGCTGTCATCCAGCGCAACGCCTTGGCTGGCACGTCGATGGCGAACGCCAGATTTGGCGTCATCGAATACAATATGGCCGAGGACATGGTGAACATCATCACCATCAACCAAAGCGGCCGATACATGGGCGGCATTTACGCCGCTTGCTATCTCTACGGAATTTTCAAATCGGTCGCCAGCGGTGTGGACTTCGCGCATCTGCAGAACATCGTCAATTACAACGACAACGGCGCCATCGGCAATGAGCAGCAGGGCGGCAATCTATCTGCGGTCAGTTGCGCTGGATACATCATTGGCCGGTTGGGCCAGACTATGTTCGGCCCCGAGTATTCGTCGTCGACCACGATCGCCAATCTGGCAGTGCTTTCGGTTAAGCCGACCACGACGACCTTCGCCATCCTGCTGATCAACTACGATCTGGCGAATTCGCGGACGGTGAATATAGCGGTGAGCGGCGGGGTTCCGACCGGAACGATAACCCGCTGGGAAATCGGCAAGTCATCGCCGGGCGCTCCCAACTCACCGACGCCAACCACCGGCACACAATCGAGCCTCGCGTCGGTTTCGATCGCCTCCGAGACGGTGGTTATTCTTACGGGGACCCTGGCATGACGAACGTTGGCTGGTCGCCCTATGACCTTCCCGTAACGCTGCTCAGCAGCGAGCTGAACGGATTGGCGAATAATGCCATCTCGGTGATATCCGCCGACACCGTCAACAGCACCGGCCGGCTCTACTGCGACTTTGAGTTCGTGGCGGGCGCCGCGTTTACGCCTGGGTCAAATGCAATTCTTGATATATGGATGCTGCGCTCAATCGATAATGGCGTGTCGTTCGAGGACGGGTCGTCGTCGCAGCTGCCACCGCGCGATCCGGACTTGTCGATCGTGGTTCGGGCCGGCACGTCGATCATCCCGCGTGCCGGAGCACCACTGATCGTCTTGCCGGTGGGACACTACAAGGCCCTTGCCCGTAACCGCCTAGGGGCAGCGGTGCCGACCGGCAGCATCGTGCGTATGGCTGGCTACACCGAGCAAGCGATCTGAGCTAGCTCATGCCGTCGCTGTTCTCCCTCGACGTTCGGGCGGCGACGGTCAAGCCCGCGCCAGGAGAACGCTCGGTCATCGACCGCGCCGTCCCCGCTGCGGCTGGACTGCGCAGCGTCCTGCTGTTTGAGGGCCACAGGCTCACCGACCTCAGCAACCCGATCCGTCTGATCAGCAAGCGTGGCTCGGTGGCCATTTCCCAGGGCCTGCACGGCGCGCAGGCGCGCACGGCGATGACCGGGACGACGGGGCTAGCTGCCTCGCCGTGCCTGCTGCTGGCCCCCACAGACGCGGCGCTGAGCACGCTGACGGTCTCTGCCTTGGTGCGGTTCAACGGCACTGGGCCGGTCCCTGGCAGCTTCAACACGATCGGTGCGGCACTGGCTGGCGATGACAGCGGGCGGATGCCGCTGTTTGTTTCCACCGCCGCAGATACGTTTCGTGTGCGGGCTGGCGTCGAGGCGGAATTCCTGTCGGGCGGTCAGCCGCTCAACGTCGCCTCGCTGACCGGTTGGCACCGGGTGACCGTGACGATCGCCGCCAATGTGGCGACACTCTACGTCGATGGCGGAGCGACGTTCACCGGAACCGCCACGCAGTCGTTCCCCAGCTTTACGCTACGCTCGGTTCTTGGCTCGGACGTCACCCTCGGCACCGAGTGGCCTTGGCCGACCGCGGATATGTTCTACTGGTCGCGCGCGCTGTCTGCGCAGGAAGTGCTGAACCATAGCGTTGGCCCCTATCGGGTGCTGAAGTCGCGACTGGCGGAACGCTGGACCAATCCGACAGTCACGGCACCGCCGGTCGATCCCGGCGGTCGAGCCTGGGACGATGAATTCACTATCGACTTTGGCAACTCGATCGCATTCGGCGTTATTGCTCAAATCCGCGGCGTCGGTCGGCTGACAGCAACAGCTGCGGTGATGCATTCATCCCCGCCGATCACGGTTAGTCGTCAGATCGACGGCGCTGGCTTCCTGCATATCGAGGGTTTCGTCCTCAAGAGCCCATCCTTCGCTACCGTTTCCGGCGAGGGCACGCTGACGGCCAACCCAATAGTCCGTCGCATGGTATCCGGTCTGGACGGCGTGGGTAATGTTGTCGGATTTCCCCGGCAGCTGCGTAGCGCAGTATCGCTGATTGATGGCACGGGAAGCCTTAGCGCTCGTCCAGGTATCGGATATACCGCGCGCGCGGCCCAGCGTGGCCAGGGAAACATCCTGACCGACCCATTCATTCTTGAGCCATTCAATCGTGGCAGGGCTCGCTTCAACGGGATGGGAACGCTAACGGCCAACGCCGTTGTGCGTGCCGCACCAGTGAATGCAGCAACTTTGCGTGGATCTGGAACACTCAACGCAGTTGGGATCCTGCAGAGGGCACGCGGCCGTTCGGTCATCCTTGGGACCGCACGGCTGTATGCCCGACCGACCATCATTCGTAGGCCACGGATGCGGCCTGGCATCGCTTCCGGCGCGGCTCCGGACTTCGTCGCGGTTGAGATTGAGACGTATGTCCCCGGGAATACGTCGGTCATCGCCGTGGCTGGTCACGGCACGCGTGCGCACGGCACGCTCACGCGTTTACCGCCAGCATCCAAACCAGAGACCACTGCACAGATTTTTGCGTCAGATATTGGGTATCGCACCTCGCCGTCCGATCCGCTCAGCCCGCCCGTCAGACCGTATCCTCCTTTGGTTAATGAGGCCTATCAGATTGACACGGCGCTCAGCCTAGAGCCTGCGCGCACATCGTCTGCGGCTTCGTGGGGAACCCTGTTACTGGCTAACCCGAATCGGACGTTCGACGATTTGATAGGAGTGCAGAACTCGGACGGCCGGCCGGTGCGGATCTTGAGTGGTCGTAAGGGCTGGGACAGCAGCTTGCAATATCTCACCGACCCGAACTACGCCAGCTTGACTCTTATGTTCTCAGGCCTTGCAGCACCCTGGTCGCTGACTGATGACGGTCTGAGTATCCCACTGCGAGATGCCACGTATTTTATCGAGAGGCCATTACAACCGGACGTGTTCGGCGGCAGCGGTGGGTTGGATGGGACGCAGGACCTGGCAGGCAAGCCGCGTCCTATATTGCGCGGAGGCACCGCATCATCTCCGGTTCAGAACATCACCCCGGTGCTGATAGATCCGGCCAATCGGATTTATCAATACAGTGATGGCCCTGGGTCTATCGTGGCGCTTTACGAGGGTGGTGCTACCGGATCCGGCGCGATCACGCCCGCCGGAGATACGACAAATCTATATGCGGGCACGACACCGTTCGGCCGGTATAGAACCGACAACTCTCGTGGGCTGTTTCAACTTGGCAGTGTGCCTGTCGCAGCCATAACGATAGATGCGGTTGGCCTTTTCCCGATCGCAGGGGCAGTCAATCATCCGTTCATGATATGTCGCTATTTGATGAGCGAAGATATGACGCTGCCTGAGTCGATGCTGCATGTTCAGAGTTTTGCCGACTTGGCCGCTGCATACCCGTCATATGTCGCCGGGATGTATTTTGGTTCTGATGAACAATGGTCGTGTGTGCAAGCGATCGATGCCATTCTATCTGCTCTGGGTGCCAATATCGTCCCTACCAGGGACGGCAAGCTGCGCCTGATGCTGTTGCGGGATATCAGTGGAGCCGAACCAGTCGTCGGCAATTACAATGAGGCGACGATTATCAGCTTGCGGCGTCGTCCACTCCCTGCATCGCTTGATCCTCCGCCTTATCGGATACGTGTCGGTTATCAGCACAACTACACGGTCATGACCAGCGATATCAACCAAAGCCTGACAACGGCCGATAGGCGGCAATTCATCGCCTCGCCTGACCGGTTCGCGACTTTCGTCGATCTCACCCTGTTGCGCGCTTACCGTAAGCCAAACGACTACGCACAAATGCCGAGTCCCCTGCTGACCTTGGCAGCGGCGCAATCTGTCGCCAATGACTTGGGATCTCTTTGGGGAGCCCCCAGACGTCTCTACGACGTTATTCTACCGCGCAGGTTATTTGGCCACGAGCTGGGAGATGTTGTGCAGGTGCACTATCCCATCGAGCAGCTTACCTCAGGCAAAGACTGTCGCGTGGTCGGCTACTCTCTGCGTGCTTCGGACGCCACTGTTACATATACGGTCCTAGCCTGATGCCAGCAACCATCTTCCAGAATAGCACCACGCTGTTGGCATGGAACAACTATGTCCTTACGTCGCCGCTTAGCACAACAAGCGCTTCTCTACCTGTCACCAACCTGACAGACGAACGAGGGGCGCCTTCTCTGGGATGGCAGTCAGCGTCTGGTGTGACACAGGATGTCATTGTAAGCGTGGTTCCCGCCATTACCAGGTCAACCTGGCGCGTCGTCGGGGCCTTTCGCACCAATCTTACCCCGTCCGCAAGAATGACTGTCAGATTGATGAACCAGCCAAACTTGCTGGTTTTTATGGCCTCCACTGACGGACCGGAACCAGGGTTCGGTCAATCGATCCTCGTATTGCCTAACGATATCGTGGCTGACTTTTGCTCGATAGAATTCGACGATCCGGCGAATCCACAGCTCTTTATCAATGTTCCACTCATGTATGCCGGTCCAGCCTGGATTACCGCGAGCCCACCGGCTTGGGACACGACGTTCGGTGGCAATGCTACAGTCAATGAAGCGGTATCACGCGGCGGTCAGGAGTATCCCGTCTTCCTGTATGAACAGCGCCGCGGAGAGCTGTCGTTCAACGGGATTCGCGCAGGCGAAGTGTTCGGCCCGCTCGCAGAGCTCAGTGCTACTGCACGTCGGGGAAACAACATTCTATTCATTCCAGACACCAGCTCAGCGACAGTTAATATAGAGGCGATTTATGGTCGCGTTACCGCGACCGCTGATGTTGGTTTTCCGTATGCCGCGGCGGATCGCCGCAGCTGGCGGGCAAGGATCACAGAACGCCTATAGCCCTGCCGACCGCTTTCCCTCGGAAGCTAAATGAGGAGTTCTGGCATTGATCAGAAACTTCGTGGTTGAGAATGCCAACGCTCCCGGAACGAACCTTAATGTGCTGTTAGCGGGTGCGAACCAAGGCTATCAGACCTGGCGTCAGGCTTACCCTACCGATGGTTCGTTGGTTTTCTACTTTATAGATGACGGCGGCGCCGCGGAATGGGGCGTCGGCACACTGCATACAGCCTCAAACCCAGTCACTCTGTCGCGTGACACTGTGATCGGGAATACCGGCGGCGGCACTGGACGGGTCAATTTTGTTGGTGCCGTGCAAGTCTATAACGAGATTCCCGGCGAGAGAATGCCGTTCATCCACACTGGAATTTTGCGGGCTCCTGGCGCGACGCTCGATACACACAGTGGAGGCGTGCCGATTGGCGCGAGTATGGATTACTGGGGCACCGTGTCGCCTGCTGGTTGGCTGTTCTGCGATGGACGGTCTATCTCCCGAACGACGTATGCTATGTTATTCGCAGTTATCGGCACGACATACGGCGCCTTGGATGCTAGCTCCTTCCTGCTTCCTGATACACAAGCCAATCTGACCTACGGAAAGAGCCAACCAGAACCGCCGGCTAGTTCCGGCGCTTCCGGACTGAACCGCCTGGGGCCGTGGCAGAACACGCCATTAGGCGGAGTAATCGGAGACTGGCGGTTGGATACTCATAATCACGGTCTCAACTGGTTTGACCCGGGCCACGCGCACGCCGTTGCTGATCCGTCCCACGTGCATGGCGTCGGCGATCCAGGCCACGCGCACGCCGTTGCTGATCCTGGGCATAACCACGCGCTTGTCGACCCAGGGCATGTGCATGCCTATAGGCATTCGAGTATTATTAGCGCATCAGGATTTGCGGCCGGCGCCAACTTTAACATAACGGATCAGTTCCTCAATACTGACGACGGTGCGGTGCGCGGGACCGGAATGTCCATGAATGCAGCAGGAACCGGCATCGAAATTTTTCTCGCCGGCACCGGCGTATCTCTCGGGGCCGCGGTCACCCACGTCTCTATTTTTAGCGCCAACACCGGCATTTCTGCGTCTGTTCAACCAGCAGGCTCGGGCATCGGGTTTCAGAATGTGTCGCCAGGGATCGTATGTAACAAAATTATTTACGCCGGGCCCGTGCCATGAGCGCCTGGACAGACGCTTTATCGGGCACTCTGCTTGCCAACCATAGTTATGCAGATGGGGTCAGCTGGAACTACGTCGGTAGCGGACTTTGCGAAAATCGTTCGACGACACCCATCGCATTTACATCGGAGCTAATCAACGAGATCTTCGCAGCGTTCGGCAATGACTTGCGAACTGTGTCGCAAACTAGCGAATTGCCTCTGGAGTTCTTGGTCGCGGCGATTGCTTTGGTGGCTGAATTAGTTGGAACCGCCTCTGCCGCAACTTATGTAAAATTCCTGCCCGGGTTCATAAGTGAGGAGGATACTCCGGAGCTGGCTTATGCAGGGAGCACTGGCCTACGATTCGACTACGTGCGCGCGCTTCGTGGCGCTATATTGATCCCAGATTATATCGCCGTCCCAGCGACGGCAATCAACACGGCGGCGGAGCATATGGTTGCCGCTGTGGGGTCAACCATGTTCCAGCCACCCATGGTGGCATCAGCGTATAATACTGATTCTGGCGTGCGATATGACCCCACCTCGCGTTGGCGAATGGCGAACGAAGCGCAGACGGATCGTTATCTCGGGTGGTGGAACGCTACCACGAGAGTCATAGCCATGGATGGCACTATCGCAGGAAGCGCGCCGACATTCACCTCGGCTCTACAGCAGATTACTCCGGCTGAACCGGTGTCGCCTACCGATGCTGGGCAACAATTCGGCAAGCCAGATAGCCAAGCAGCCGTTGCTAATGGAATGATGACATCTTGTGAGCATAACCCGAGTCTATCGACGACATGGCCCTTGGATAAGACCACGCAGGACCGTATTGCCAACGTGGCCATGGCTTCCTCGTCCGGTCTTGGTCTGCCACTGGGGCAGGCGACGTTCTCCTATCCCGATCGTGGCGGGACAATGCGGGAAATGACCCCATCCGAGGTGCAGAATCTGTTTATCGCTATGCGGGACTATTTGACTGGAATACAGCAATACGACATAGGCAGCGCGCAAGCCCTGCCGGGCCAGCCGGTTTACATGCCGTAATTCCCTGGCTTAATCGCTGACCGCTAAGCCCCCGGGCCCCACGCCCGGGGGCTTTTTTGTTCAGCGACGCTGACCATGCGCCGGCCCATCGGAATTCTGGTTAATTCGCGTCTCACACTATCTCACACCAGCGCAGGAACATGCTGCGGCAACTCGGGACCGAAGCGCTCGTTGGCGAATTGGCCAGGTGAGTGGATTTCGATGCCAGGTCCGCCGGCCGATGTGCCTTGCGAGACAGTGAAAGTTGCGAACTCCGGGGTAGGCGTGCTGATGCGTAGCGTATCCGCCACTTGGCTGCCGTTGTAGAGGCTTAGCGTGTTGGTGACACGGTCGTAGGTGTAACTGTCAGCAGCCAAGCCGTTTAGGTCAACGACCGCCCTTTCCGACTCCCAGCTAATCGCGGCCTTGAAGAGGTCTGGTCTGTCCACCTCCAAGACGGAGAAGCCCACGCCGCTTTGCATATGCACGGTCTGTCCTGAGCCGACCGCGCGGGTGAATTCCAGTGTGCCGCGGCCGGGCGAGTGGAAGCTGGTCACGTAAAACTCCCCGGGTCCTACGACGTCGGCGTTGATGAAGGACATCTGGCCGTCGAAGCCAGCGGTAGAGGTCGTGTTGACGAAGGTCCCGCCATTGATCGCGACATCAGTGGCCGAGGGTGAGAAGCCGCCAATCAGCGTCCCATCGTTGTTGACGATGATGTCCCCGGCACTAAATCGGCTCGTCGCATGGAAGTCAGCGAAATTCCATCCATGGGCATTGACCACCACGTGGGACTGATATGGCAGCAGAAAGGCGACGTCAGTCCCCGACGAGTAGGAGAGATTGAGCGTTGCGCTGCTGATGAGGAACAGCGCGTCGCCCCACGCATTGTCGACGTTGACCGTTGTGGGGCCGGTGATGGTCAGCGTGGCTGAGTCTGGCAATTGATCCCCCTGAATGTTGATGGTGCCGTGAGTGGCCGTGAGACGGTCTCCTGGTTGCAGCGACCCTCGGACCGACCAGTTACTCGGACTGGATATTCTGTTGTTATTGTGGCCGCCGATCCACGCGCGATCTGTCATTGGGGTTACTCCTGGGGTTTCTTCTCATTATCTAGACGGGATTTATGGGACCCCCCACAGGGAATATCCTCTGCCATTTTCCAGATGACAAGCGGTTATTCGCTAGTTAGCGGGCCGGCCCAGTTGTAGCCGTGGCCGTGCCAGCGATTGTGGCCGTATCCCCAGCCATGATAGGGCACCACAGGGGCGACCCCTTATCCCCGCCCACAGTAGTTGCGGGCGTCAGCGAGGCTGGCAATGATGCCGATCACGGGTTTCGGTTATTCCCGTCTGCGACATTGCCTGCGCTCCTCAACGTCTTTTGCCTTCGCTGCCTTTATCGTCTGCCATTGCAGGTTGGCTATACTATCCGGCCCCCCGGCGCAGAGTGGGATTATGTGGTCCTTTACGAAGCCAGGACACGCGCCGTAGCGCCTAAGCGTGGATGGGCAGGGGTGCAGGCGCTGGAACTCGCGGGTAACGGCCTGCGAGCGCTGGGTGACGGCATCGGCGGGCGGCGGGGCCGCCAGAATAAGGCAGGCGATCAGTGGGGCAAGTATTCGCCGCATGTTTCAACGCCCGAGTAAGCGGTCGTCGATCGTTGCGCGGTAGCTTTTGCCGGCGAGCCAATCGAGCCACTCAAGGTGTGGTGGCTGAGCCAGCACGATGCCCAGGTTCTTTGGCCGGTCGCTTACATGGAGCCAAGCCAGCAACGTCGGCAGGTCAACGATCGTATCATCGCCGGCCATTGCCATCGCTTAAAGCCAGCCGCCGAGTATTCCAAGGAACGCTACGAACATTCCAACCGAGAGAATGGCCAACACGCTGAGCAATACGTTCTCAGTTATATCCGCACCACTGCGCTTCGGTGCTTGCATGCTATGGAACATATTTACCTCCGTTCAATAACGCCAGTAGTAGGGAGGCGGCGCGTAGTAGGCGCCGTAGGGCGGCGGGTAATAGGCTGGCGGTGGGGCATAATAATACGGCGCGGCCAGGGCTGCTCCCAGCGCCAGCGAGCCAAGCCCCAAGGCAAGCGGTGCCGCCCAGTTGTTGTAGTAGCCGTGGTTATGCCAGCCACCACGATAGCCGTAGTTCCAGCCACGATACGGGGCGCCGCGATAGGCTGGGCCATAGTATCCTGGTCCATAACCGTTGCGGGCCTCTGCGGTGCCTGAGAGGCTGGCAACAGCTGTAACGGCAGCTAGCAGAGCGATTTGGGACTTACGCATTGGTGTCTTCCCTGGATTCAGTCACAATCCCAGAAAGCCAGCCCTGCGGAGGGCGAATATCCTGTCACGCAGGGCCAGCAGCTCACTCGCTTGATAATGCCAATTAAGTTGGCGCTCATCTCCCATCAGAGGCTCGTCGGGGTCCTGGTCGAATGTCGCGCATAGCTCCCTGGCAATTGTCTCAAATGGCGCAAGCCTTGGGACAACTTCCAGCCATTTACGCATTACCTCATCTGCTTTCGTCTGTGCCATGCGTGCCTCCAGAAGGGGGGTGAAGTTTATTCAGTTGCCGCCTGGCATTTCCGGCATACCCGGCGTTGGATTGCGAGGTATACGGAATGGTGATGTAGATCCATCGTATTTGCTGATGCCTATCGTCCACGATGGTGTCCAAGCCCAAATCGCATTGCATCCTGGTGCGCCGTATCCTTCATCAAACCCATAGCTAATCCAAGGTATCGCCTGCTCCCAGGATAGCACCTGCCCTCGCGGTTGTTCAGCGTATCCAGGCACATTCTCAGAGCCATGGTCTCCCCACCCCATTTCGCCGATCACAACGGCCTCAACCGGCTCACCATCTGCCATAATCTCTATCCACGCCTTTAATGTCGTTGCTTCATCGTCCATGGATATCCTCTATCTCTTACTCCAAGCCTGAATAACTAACCAAGCCCACGTCCAGACTGCCAGCACCACTCCTGCCGATATTATGAAATGTAGAAGCGGCACGGGGTTGAGCTTATCCGCGACCGAAGCGGGAGCGCGCCCGCTTCGACAGGTAATCGCCAAGCGTGAACTCCAGGGCGTAGTAGATACCCATAATAGCGACCACCTGTAGCGGCACGTATGCGCCGATGAGTGTGCCTATGCTCATAAAGACGGCCATCCGCACGAAGTAGAATGCGGCCCACCAAGCAGTGCTGTCAGAAGGGAGCATGGCGTTTCCTCCGCCGCGGTGAAGTTCATTCTGATCGTTGCGGAATATCCCACCTTAGGAAGGCGGGCTCCTGCTCAGCCCCGCCGCAGGTTGGGCAGCTATAGTAGCAGTTCGATTTCCTCTGCTCGGATGGGCTCATATCAATGCCCGATATCTGCTCGTAGAACGTTCCACATTCTCTGCATCTGCCAGGCATTCGGTAGGCCATCGGATTTACCTCACTGGAGTTAAGTTAATCCAATAGACCGGCCCGGCGAAGCGCCGATATTCGCTGCTGAAGTGCCTCAAGCTCACTCGCTTGATAATGCCAATTAAGTTGGCGCTCATCTCCCATCAGAGGCTCGTCGGGGTCCATTCCGAACTCTGCGCAAAGCTCCCGAGCGATAGGTTCGAGATGCTGGAACTTTGGTAACTGCTCTGACCATATGCGCCAGTAGTCGTCTTCCGCCGGACGGCTCGATTCTGACTTTTCCTTCCACGGCCACATCTGTGTGTGCGTTCCTCAATCGGGTGTTAGGTTGTTGCTTCCTTGATTGCCTCTCGCGCCTCTGTGACAGCATCGCTCCAGGCTTTCACTGAAGGTCCATCCCATCCAAGCCCTTCTCGTTCTCTGATCTCATAGACCAGGCCGCCAAGGTCAACATGTTCATGGGTCATAAGCGACTTGAGGGCCTCTAAGAGACGCGGTCCTGTCACCGTCCAGTCTGGCATGTTTCTACTTTGCAGCGGGCCGAGCGCAGTAGGGGCACTGACGCCAGACCAGCATCCTTACCTTGTCTGACAATTTGCGTTCGCAAATGCTTACCGTGGTGGTCATGTCTCGCTCCGGGTGTTGTTTCTGTCTTTCTGATTGACAGCTCTTACCATCCTAATGTAAGTCACGCAATAGGAAAATCACGAACAGGACGGAAAATCAGATAAGTGCCGAAAACCTATGCGAGAAATGGCGTTTGGGGTTGGTCCGTTGAGGCACAGGATACGGTCCTGGCAGCCGCCGCTCCCTCCACCGCTGCGCACTATCGCGACATCCTCAAGGAGAACCGAGCCAAGCGCCCGGCCCAAATACACGGCGAGTGGCTGACTGAGCGGGATGCCATGTTCCGCCCTACGGGACGCCGGAATCGCGACGACACGATCTATGTCGCCACCATGCTTGCGCTGGGTATCCGGGAGGCCGATCTGGCCAAGGTGCTTGCCGCTGCTGCCGATCGTGGGCTGACCATTGTGGCGCTGGACAGCGGTGTTTCGATAGCTCCTGCAGCTGGGGCGCTTGGTGTGAGTGCGGCTCTAGAGGACTGGGCCAGGGCCAAGAGGAGCGCCCAGACGCAGCCGGGTAGATTGCTTGGGGTTCAGGCTGCGGCCTCCGCCAAGCGGTCCCGCACGATGGCCAAGCTGCCGGAAGCCCGTCCGCTGTGGCGGGATGCGAGACCGGACAGGCTCACGTCAGAGCAGGTTGCTGAGAGGGTCGGGCTGTCCGTTAAGACGCTCTACAGCGAGCTTGGACGGCGTCCGGCCGTGAAGAAGAAAGCAAGCCGTAGCTTATCCAAGGCGGTGAGGGAGATTCATAGTGTCGAAATCTGAAACGACCCATCCCAGCCTTCTGTTCGAGGAAGCGTGTTTGCTGGATCGAGATATCGACGCCTGGCAGGTGCAGAGCGACAAAGAGGAACCGCTGGCGGCCTACCTCGTGCGCATTGGCTGGCGAAAGGAAAATCAGAATGGCTGATTCCGACACCACCATGCCGGGGATGACGCCGTTCCTCGCGGAGCATAAGCGACGCCCGACCGCAAAACAGGATGGCATCAAGGCGTGGCTACAAGATCAAGTTGACTTCCTTCAGACGATCCGACTGACCGATTTCGGCAACGGCGCCTTGTCTGCTTATAGGTCCACCTTAGAGGAGCTTGACCGTGAGTGAAGATCAGAAGCCGCAAAACCCAACCACCCAATCTGGACGAGTCTGACGAAACGTGGGGGCGGCTGCAAATGGCATATCGGGCACGTAAGCAGATGCTTCGTGCCCTGGCTGAGTGGACGGAGGAGATCCGTGAGTTGGAGACGCAACGATATGGCTATCCGTCCACCAGGCGAGTGGAGGTGGGACTGTGAGTGCAGATCCGAAATCGCAAAACTCCACCACGGGCCTTTCGTTGGGGGAGATTGATCGCATCATCACCGATCTGAGTGCAACGGCAGACTTCCTGGACTGGCTCTGTGATCGTGGTTACGTCGTGGCCCAACGAAGCATCCAACGCGAATGGATTCCGATCTCTGAAGAGACTGCATCAAGGCTAGCGCGAAGCTTTTTGGAAGAAAGGCTGCAAGTGACGAGGATTGCAGATCATGACTGACCAGAACTCATCGACCATCTCTGACCTGTATTCGCAGCTTACATGGCTTCAGCGGCAGCACCGCAAAACATATGAAGAGATGATCTGCATCGAGAATGAAATGGACGATATTAGGTCTCAGCTAAAAGCGGCAGGAGAGGAGGCCTTTGCCGATGAGCCATGAAGATCAGAAAACGCAAAACTTATCCACAGAACGAGGTCTGATGCATCAGCCTCCGCCCGAGCATGTCGGGTATCCGTTCCATTGGATACAATTCTGCGACGACGAGCCGCTTGTGTGGGAATGGAGCCGATTGCACAAATTCTGGGTAGGCACTCCTTGGCACTATAAGTGTGCTCCTGATAAGCCGAATGCCGGATGGACCTATCTGGCACCAGCCATTCCTCCGAAGTCAGGGAAATCACCATGACCAGTAACCCCACCACCGAGAAGCACGACCAGGACGCCAAGGTGCATGAGGATTTGGGGCGGGCCAGCGTGACGCGGAGAAAGATCCGACCACGATCCGATACGACCGAGTGGACGGTCGCGATCAGCGACGGACCGAAGTGCCCCAAGTCCCACACGGAAGGATTCGATGACTGGTGGCATGATCCTTCCGTCAGGGCGAGCGGCGGTATCATGCGCGGACGGCTGCGGTGCCACGGATGCGGCCGGTTCTTCTCCGTCACCTTCTACCATGGCGGCGAGACTCACTCGGCTATGAGGATCAGAGCATGAGCAACGATACCACGGACGGCGGACTGGCCATCAAGTGGCCGGTCGCGACCCCAGAGAACCGCGCTCAAGTGGGATGCTATTCTGCTGTCGTAGGCAATGAACACGCATGCTGGTGCGGTTATTCGATTGCGGTGGGTTTTGGCCAATGTCCTGAGTGCAGAGCAAAACAGGACCCAGACAATGTCAGACGAGTGTTGGGAAATCATCTATGAGAAACGATACCACCACACTTATCAACCACGTGGCCGCTGCGCTTGCTAGGGAAGCTGGATGGGTAACGCCGTTGATGGAGATGGAAGCGGAATTTGTGCTCGGATATCAAAGACGAGCCAAAGCCGCAATTATCGCCATGAATGACTGGGAACGCGAGCAACGATTGTTTGGAGATCGCCCCCATGACTGACAACACGACCGACTGGCGGGAAGCAATGAAGGCCCGCGAAATGGGAACGATCCTGCGGCACCTCTACATTGCCTTGGGCGCGGCGACTATGATCAATGACGAGGAAGTCATCGGTCAGTTAAGGCCGATCATATTCCGCTACCGCGAGAAGACGGCGAATGACCTTGCGGGGACGCCCTATGCAGAATGATGCAAATCAGAAGCCGCAGAACCATACGACCCAACACTGGACCAGCCGTTATTACGCAACGGTTCTGTCTTTAGTGCTGTCCTGGGGCTTCGTGTGGGGCATTGTCATTGGGGCACATCTCGAAAAGATTACGGAATTTCTGAATGACCGATAAACCAACCACCGCTTTCGAGTGTATCAACTGCGGTAACAAGATCGCTCAATTGCCGTGCCATGTATGCGGCGGGATATGGTGTCGGGCGACGGCGACGATAGAGACGCCCGCGAAACTAACCACCGTCGGATGGCGCCTGCTGGTATTCGATCAAGCCACGGAGGGGCTGGTGACAGAGGTCATGTTGACCCATGACCAAGCGGTGAAACTCCGTCCATATCTGGGTATCGTAGATACAGATGACCATTTTGGGTCATACCCGGTCGCGGGTTTGTCGTGGTTCGCAGAGGAGCATGTGGAAGATCATGACTGACCGACCCGAGACGACCCGCAAGGTCGGAGAGAACGATCCGATCTACCGCATTCGCCAACGCGAATCGACGGTCGAGATCGGATGGGTGCAGGGCAGGTTTCGGCATATCGATGAATGGATGACACGACTTGGGCTACATTCCAGGTCTCCCCAGTTTCTATCCGAGCCCATCAGCGACGAGGCCAGGCGCAAAATAGACAATAGGCTCGCTAGCGTTCCGAGAATCAAACTATGAACGATCAGCCGACGCAAAACTCAACGACCCGGGACATGGACGTCTTCGACGAAGGGTATGACGCATTCGTGGATAACCACTTAGACCGCGACGCATGTCCTTACCCTATCGGGGCAGCCAAACGTAAAGACTGGCTAAGGGGATGGGACTGCGCTTTGGACTATGCGGCGACTGCGACGTGGGAAGATTAACATGACTGATTCCGATACCACCGCAAACTGGTGGCATACGCCCATCGTGTCTCCGCATCAGGTCATTCTGACACTGATCACGTGGACATTTGCGCTGAACATCCTTTTGGCCACTGTGAGGGCGCTATGGCAGATCACTTAGACAGATCCCAGATGACCGATCCAGACTCGCTCGCATTGTGGAGAAGTATCGGCCGGATGGCCCGCTTAGCCAACGAACCGTGTGAGCCTCCATCGGTTCTGTCCTATCTGAATGACGCCTGGGTTGAAGGATGGCGGCAGGAAGATACGAAGCAGGAAGGTCAACATGCCAGATAAACCAACGACCCGCGAAGATCTCATTGGCACCGGCATTATCCAGTGCTGTCCTGAATGTGGTCTGCCACTAGAGGGGGTGGCCATCAACATTCACGGTTCACTTCCCTACATTCGCCACATCAATGTGTCTGGGAATATCAGGGGGGCGATTCGCAGATCGGCGGGAAACAGCGAGAAGTTGGCGGTCGAGCTGACCAACATGATCGTCGGCCAGGAATTCCCCGTTGAGGAGATCGGCGATATCCTCGAATGTATCAGCATTTATCAGCCGACACCGATCCCTACCGAGGTCGTAGAGGCAATAAGGGCCCGTTTGAATGTCTGACGAGCGAAACTCATCGACCGGCTGGCAGGCATGGTGGAAACCGATAAGCACTGCGTCCCAGCAGAGCTATGAGACGCGCTACATCGACGCAGCACACGACAGGGCTGCGCGCGCCATTGCAAGTGTGCTGACTGATTCAGGCGCGTTGAGGCCCGGCCCCGCACTGAACTGTGCCATGGCGTGCCTCACGCGGCTGCAAGGAGAGGGGCTGCTGGTTGCGGATGGGAAGATGGAGCTATGGCAGAGATGAGTGACGATCAAGACAGCAATTCCGAAACCACCCGGGACCTCGCATGGTCCTGCCGACCTGATGCGCGCGACCTTTTTGTTCGTGCGGAGCTAGTTCTGAGCCGCGTTCACACGATCGCATCGGCGGCACTTAACGGACTTCAAGGACAGCTAGTGGATGAGGAGCATAGAAAGGCTTTTATTGCTCTGAGCTTAATTGTTAGAGCCATTCAGAATGGCTGAGGCCGACACCACCGGTCGGGCATTATGGCATGCCTGTGGCGCGTTGGTAGCCATAGTCACATTCTTTGTTGGCATCGGATTTTTGATTGCTGCATGCACGGACGACTCCGACCCGCAGGCGAAGCTACATCAGTTTGGCATCGGATGGGCGTGCGTGTTCACCTCCCTCGTCACGGCCGTCGCGCTTTATCGCAAGGAACTTTGAATGTCTGACCGCGAAACCCCCACCACCCGGGACATGGACGCCTTCGACGAGCCTCACTCGGAGGGTTTGATGCCCTGGGATCAGCGCCGTTGGATCCCGTTTGACTGGCGCTGATCATCATGCTGCTGCCCGCGCTCTTGGCGTTGCCCTTCGATGTGTCGTTGGCCGGCCTGGACTAGCCAGGAGATGTGTAATTTGGCCTGATTATGGCGGTCCTGAGTGGACGGCTTATCCTGGAGTCTTCGGGCCCATACTGGCTCTTTCATGCGGCCTCCCGAAACGGGCTGTCATCAATCCATCCGTCTAGCGATTTCACTGTAAAGTAGGGCGCCGCTTTGACCAATAGCGGCTGGGGAAGGCGCAAAATCAGCCGGTCCTCGCGCTTTAGATCCTGGATGACCTCGTGGGAAAAGAACACGTTCCGCTTTACCGGGTGCACATTCAGGTTTCTGCCCCATGAGATGCGTGCCAAGAGGCCGGTGCCTGATTGGGTCGAGGAATTATCGCCCCGGCTATAGTCAAGCGCGCCATACGTGCCGCAGGCCTCAGCGATTTCACGGGCGGCCTCGATATCGCCCAACGGGCCTACGGCAATCCACGCGGCGCTATCGAAGAAGCTTTTGCGGGTGTTGCGATCCCACACCCGGTCCAGGTCGCCGACCGACTGCCAGAACATGTGAAGGGCCACTTTGTATTTGCCGCCGTTGAGCACGATCTGGCGGATGGCGCGCGCCTTCAGGAGCCAGCTTTCGTCGGTGACCACCAGGGCATGCGTCTCGCCGGCCCGCTCGATCTTGCAGTTCATCAGCGTGCCGAAGATCACCCTGGCGATTGAGGGGAACGAATCACACACGGTCATTGGCAGTTGGACGAACACCGCGATGGACGGGTCGCGGGTGATGTCCATGACATCGAAACTGTCGCCGCAGACCATATTGGCCAGGGCGTCGGTCGCCAGCCACCGGGTATGTAGGTTACAGGTGTGGTGGATGTCGCCGAAGGTCTCGGCATGCGCCTCCACCAGCGGACCCACATAGCGCCTGGCCATGTCCGACGGGGAGTGCAGCAGAATGCCGGTCAGAGCTTCGCGCAATTGGTCGGTGGGCAACGAGACGAATTCCCGCACGGCAATCAGATCGCGATAGAGCGGCGGCGGCGGTGCCCAACTGAACATCCTGGTTTCGATGAGCTCGTTCTGTAGCTTCTTGGGTAATGCATCGAAACCGATGCCGTTAACTAACTCGCTGCGCAGGGAGGCGATGACCTCATTGCGATCGGGCCCATTCTTGGGACTGTCGGCGGTCCATAGGACGTGTGCGATGAGGGCCGCCAACAGGCTCTCAGCGGTGCCCGAGAAGAACTCGCCGCTCTGCGTCTTCTGCACGCCGTCCTCCTCGAAGAACAGCGCTGCGATGGTGTGGATGTGCATGGCGGCCAGAGGGTCGGACGTATTGATCCAGCTGAGGACGTTGGTCTGCGCAATCAGTGGGGTCCAAGGCATTGGCTGGTCGTTGTCGTCGGTCGGCGCCACATCAGGGTTCATGATGTAGACCCGGCGTCGGCGCGCTGTCATCATTCGCCAGGTCATGTGCGCCAACTCGCAGGCAGGATCGAACACCGCTAGTGCGTCGGGCCAGAATGCCAGCATGGTGACCGCACGCATGGATTTGTAACTGCGCGTTCCGACGAATTCGAGCGTCACGCCGGAGGTTCCGGTCACGCCGTCGAACAATAAGCCATCCCGCTGTTGGCCGATTAGCTTGCCGCTCTTGGCCGGGAACATGGCGCGCGCGGCCCTTTGGTTCATCAGACTGGAATGGCCGAAGTTATCGGTATTGGCTCGCTCTACTGCTGGCATAGCGGTGACACGGTCAAGCGACCGCACAGCGAGCCGTAGGCGCCACTGGCGGCGACCGCGGTAGTAAACGAAGGCGAGTAGCCCGGTGGCTACCGCAGGCACCAGGCCAGTTCCCAGCAGGAACAGGCGGTTCCTGCCATTGGGCTCGTCGCTCTGCAGTTCGAACCACCACTGCGTGGCATACTGATGCCACCATGACCATGGATCGAGCATCTCGGACAGATTGCTGAAATAGACGGTGAGGTAAGACGATGCGACCATCCATCCCAGCAGGATGGCGCCGGCGATCAAGAGATAATGCCAGAAGTCCTCACTCTTGAGGCGCATGGCGTGCTCTTCGCTTTCTCGGTTGCTTATCCTTTGCGCCAACAGGCCGGCCGCCCTTACCGCGCGGCTTAGGTGTCGCCGACACAGCACCCAACAGACCGCAGGCGGATATGGCCAGCCACTGCTCGGCAGTGAGCGCATCTTTCTGTTCTCTGATGAGCTGTAGCAGCTCCTCATACGTCATCGGATGTTCCTGGTGTATCTTCCAACACGGAGGGCGGCCCATCGGCCAATGCTTGCTATAGGTTGTAGTAAGCCGGCAAACCACAGCATCCATACTAGAAAAGCAACCATAATTCCTATTGCTACAACCGACGATGTAAATTGGTGTATTGTGCTCCAGAGATAATCCTCCGGGCTCTTAGCGAAACTACAGACACTTTCTTCAAGCGTAGATGGAAGGGGCATGACAACAGGAAGGTTGTCCGGGACAGTGAAGGAAGTTGGTTCCCAACCACTGCATGCGCGACGGAGAGCAACAACAGCATCTATAACATCTTGTGGCGGGTTAGTGAGCGCGTATCTCTTCGCCATCGTCAACGGCTCCTCGGAAGATCCGGCTATTCCATGTCGGCATCTTTGAACCAGACCTCGTCGACATGGCGTTCGCCACTCTCATCGAGCGTGAGATGGATCACCACGTCGATGAAAGCCTTCAGCTGCTCAGTGACATCCTCCGGCCGCACGCCTCTGCCTTCTGGGGTTTGGCTTATCAGCACACGCAGGCGATTGAATACACCCGCGCAGTCGCTGGCATGGATCGTAGTGATTGCTCCTGTGTGGCCAGTCTGAAGTGCGATCATGAGGGCATTGCCAGTATTTCCATCGCGGATCTCTTGTATGAAGAGGCGGCCGATACGCATCCTGAGGGCCGCATCGACGAGCTGTGTGGCTGTGATGTCGCCTTCCTTCGGGTCCTTCTTGCAGAACAGCGCAACCGAGTTCTGGTGCGGCAGATCTAGCAACTCCTGCGCGTCCTCAATGACGATGAGGCGGTCCTCAAGTGGGATCTCACCGATCATGGCTTTGCTGAGCGTCGTCTTGCCACTCGCAGTTTCGCCACACGCTATGATTGTGCGGCGTCGCTTGACAGCGAGAGTTATGAACTCGGCGAACCGTCCTTCGTTATATAACTTCAGCAAGTCCTCGTCGCGTCGAACAACGCGCTTAGCCACCGCTTTTTTGAATAGGCCCTTGGCGGCCAGCTGACTCATGCTAGGCCAATCACTGCTGCCACGCCGAATGACCAGACACGGCCGGTCTTGTGGGACGCACGGATAGAACACGGCCTGGAGACGCCGCGCAGCCTCGCCCTCTTTATTCATGGCAATCGATAGCAATGGCCTGTCGTGGTGCACCTCCTGTCGTAGCTGTGCTGCGGCAACGATGGCGATGTTCTCGATGCTGGTTGCGTCGAGTTGCACGTCCTGCCGCTTGTATGCGCCCCGCTCGAACGTCCAAATATTATCTGGGGCGTTGACCAACACATCTTCTACTCCGGGGTCCCGCAACCAATGGGCAATGGGCTCTTGGAGATAGTCTAGAGTTATACTCATCATCTGCTCCTGGTGTTTTGCAGCCAGTAGGCCCCTTTGAAGTCGAGGTCGCGCACGATGAAGATCGAGCATGCCAATCCTTCGTCGCGCGTCATGACGTCCGGTATGTTGATATACGAACGCAGCAGGTCGTCGGCGGCGGATTGGCCGCCTTGAGCGAAGCTGTTGAAGTTCAGGTTCGTCGTGCTGTTGTTGTTACCGTTGCCGCGCTGCATGCCATTAAGGTATTGCACGCCGGCATCAATGCCGCCGCGGATGAGCGACAGGCCGATGATGCCGCCTAATTTTCCAGGAAATGGATTGAACAGGTGCCTGTTCACATCGCCGTCAACGCCGGTCTCGCCGCGCTCGCTGGCGGCCGGTGAGTTCACCGCAATGCGATATTGGTGCGCGTGCCCCGCCGCGTCATAGAGAATTGGCGTGGTGATATCCTGCCAAAGCACGGCAGCGCGATCCAGGCCGTTGAGCAGGCCGTGTTGAATGGTGCCGAATACCTCGGCGCCCTTATTCAGCAGCACGACATCACCGGTCTCTCCACGGATGTCCTGCGGGATGAGCGCGGTTACCGGACCGGGCAGCGTGGTGTTGATGCGGGTTTTCTGAATGCATGGGATCAAGCGACCTTGCGAGATCCGCCATCTTGGATTGGGCAGCTCAGCGACACGCGTCCCTACCATCTTGGTCGGCGTCAGGGACGCCTCCAGGGCGTCCGGTCGTGCGTTGGGGGGTAGAGCGTCTGGATCCTTCTCGCCGTCTGCAGCCTTTCCTGCGGCGCCTGCCGCTGCTGTCGAGCTCTTCATGGCGAACAACGACATCTCCGAGTTCCGCGCCTTTTGCTCCTCGTTGCTATTCGGCACCACTGGGCGGAGCTGGAGCCGCTGCCCCTGCTGCTGTGGCCGTGTTGCAGCGACTTCAGGGGCAGCCTCTGCCGGACGCTCCACCTGCGTGATTTTCGGGTTCATCTGAATTTGCGGCAGGTCCTTCTGTGCCTCTTTCCGTTTGAAGCCAATCGTCCCGCTAAACATAAAATACAGGATCAATGCGACGACGAGTCCAATGACGATGTAGACCAGCCCACGCATGGGCGAAATGCGCGGTGGTGTGGTGCCGGCCTCTAAGTCGAGTTGCGGTAAGCGTTCGCTCACTTAGCTGGCCGGGTTTTGACTTGCCGGCTGATGGCATCGTTGATCGTGCCGGTGCCCGGGTTATCGCCGATCTGATTGTAGCGCTGATTATAGATGCAGAGGACCATATCACCATCGCGCAGCCGGATGATTTGCTCGACACTATGCAGCTTGACGATCCCGCCATCTTCCACCGTTACCCCAGAGGGCTGCGCCTCTTTGCCGTCGCGGTTGACCACCAGGACGATCGGCAAGGCCATGTTGCCAGGAAACCGCATGACGGTGGTTCCCTTGTAGTCCCATACTGCTGGTCTCCCTGTGGACACTCCGACTGGTGATAGTCGTGTGTCGCCGACGACCACATAAGCATAGTTGCAGCCGGGCGGATTGAACGGATGGTTCGTATCGCATTGCATCGGGTCATTGGCCTGACGCAATGCGACCTCGGCGGAATTCTGTCTGCGGAAGGCGGCCTGTGCTGCCCATTTCGCGGCGTTCTCTGCGGCGACGTCGGCGGCATATGTGTAGCGGACGATGTAGCACGGTGTGGCAGGAGCGGATGACAGCGGAACTTCATCAGGGTTGGCAGCAGCTACCTTGCTCGGTGATGGCGGAGGGATCGCCGCCCATTGGATGAGATAATCGCGCGGCACGTCGCCCTTTTGCGCGTCGTTCTTTAGCGTTCGCACGGTTATCGGCTTGGGCGACATATCGGCGATAGCCTTGATTGAGATAGTGTTGGTGCCTTCTCTTCCGGCCTTTCTTAAGTGTTCCAAATCGGACACGGCCACGTCGAGAATGCGCTCGTCTTTTCCAAATACGATTTGCACGCCCTCGCCAACCGCTGCGGTGATCTGCACCATGTTGTTCGGGTCATATGGCACGTCACAGACATGCGGGTCGCCGTTCTTCCCAGGAGAGGGATGCTGGATGGCCAACGCCGGCGCGGCCAACATGATGAAAGCTGTGGTGATTGCGAGTTTCATCGTCCCACCGGTTTTGCGGATAGTGGATACGCGCCAGGATATTCGGTGATGACTATCCTGAATGGATTGAACATGCGTATGTCGTTGATATCGAGGCCTGTCTGGAAGTCCTTTATGAATGCCATGGACACCGTGTAGGTCATCTCTGGCTGGTCCGGCTCGCCATCGAGGTGAAGCTTACGAGAGTAGTGAAGCCTAATGCTGCCAGGTTGCCCGCCAATTGATGGGTGATAATCGGCGACCTCGGTCATCGCTACGCGGATGACGCCCTTCTTACCCAACGTGGCTTGGTAGCTTTGTGGGTTCTTCCCGCTGCTCCATTTCTGGTAGGCTTCACGCACCGGAACTGACGACATCGCTTGCACGATGTAGTTGTTGAAGTCTTGCTCGGTCCAGGAATAGCTCTCGCGCGCCAGGACGTATTTCCATAAGAATGTCTGGACCGCGAGATCGGACATCATCTGATCTGGTAGGCTCTCGGTCGTCAGTGCCGTCTCAATCACGCCGTCTGGTCGCGCCCAGAAGAATATCGGCAATATACGGATAAGCGGAATAGCGTAGACCAGGCAGGTCATGGCAAACAGGAACATGACCGTAATAACGCCGGAGTAGGCTTTCCAGAAAAAATTCATCCGCTTCGTCTTACGAAGCTCGTAGCCCACCATTTTTTCAGTTGTGATGGCGCGCTGCAATAACTGTTCTGAGTATACGTTTCCTGGCAGGCGCCGCCTATTGCCCGGGCGAGGTGCAGCATCTGGTGGCGGCAGCTGTTTTGTGTCGTCCGACGCAGCCTCGGGCGGCAGTTGTTTGACGTCGTCCACTGACGCTCCCCACAGTCGCTTGACGTTATGACTGTTGCGGCTTAGGTCCCGGACGCATGCCGCATTGATCCGCCACGTAGTCCTTCGACGCGTCGGTCTGCTGCGATCGGTAGCGCTTCAGCTTCTTGGTATCGGCTGGCTTCCAGTCCTTGGGTGCGAGCGGCGCAGGGCCAGTGGCGATCAGCACCTTGTGGCACCATTCCGGCATCTGGTTCCATTGCTGCTCGGCAGTTAGTTCTGGCTGATGGCTGCACCCCGCAGCAAGCAGCACTGCTCCGATGAGCGCTCGCTTCATTTCGTTTTCTCCTTCTTTTCGCTGGGGGGTGAGGTGAGCTCTACCTCGAAGTGCCGCCTGTTGGTGAACACCAGCATGTTGGTCTCTGTGCCGGCATACGTGGGCCTGATCATCAGATGCACTTGGTTGCGTTCGTCGGTTTGTTCGGTGAAGGTCCAATCGCCATCGCCAAGGGCTACCTTATTTAGTATTTCATCCTCGGCGAGGACGATTTGGCATATGGTCCAGGCCTGGCAGGTCATGGTGCTTAATGTGGGGATGGTCCCTTGTAGGACGTTGGTATCAACCCTTACCGCCTGTGCATACGAATGTGGTATGCCGGCGACCATCGTCGCCACCGTGGCTGCCATGATGAACCGTAGTTTCATTGCATCCTCCTAATCGCGCTTGCTGTCGAAGACGGTCGCCTCGATAGCGCGAATGATGCGCCGCTCAAGCTCATCAAACATTACGCCACCGCCCAAGATTAGGCCTGAGATCAGGGTTAGTCCGGCGACCCCCCACAGCATTCCGGCCGAGACGACAGCCACCGTCAGGGCGAACACCACGATGATCATTTTAATGGTAAGCGTCATGACCGCACCGAGAGGTCTTCCTCTGTCGGCGTCCATTTCCCTTGATTGAGCGGATAGGCCGGTCCACTACACGTGGACATGGTATGGGAGCACGCAACAAGCGCTAGCAATGCAATGAGCGCGAATGCTAACTTGGCTGTAACCATTGGCGAGCTTCCTCTCGTCTTGGCCAGGGCGGGATGCAGTTCCTCCACGAACGGCACCCGCCCGACTTAGTTTAGTTATTAGAGTTTTTGCGTCAAGGATTTATTATCGGCATTTTTATGCGACCGACGTCCACGCCACGCCTGGTATTGCCACCATGCAAATGGTGAGCCGAAAACAAGTATGCAAAGGACAAGGAGGAGAGGATCCACGTCCTCGATGGATGTCCATACCATAACGGCGCCGAGCAACATTAAGCCGACGCCACATAAGATCACCACTATGCGGTCACCGTTCATCGTCAGTGCCGGAAAATGAGGGTCGTTTTCAGCCATAACAGCTTCAGCGCAGCAATGAAGGCCATCAGCGACAGCGCAGCGATGCAGAGGCCAATGGCAAAAATGACGAACGCCTCCCAGCGCACCAACGGCTCGCGCAGAAACATAGACGCCAGGAAGCCGAGAGCGACCGCCCAGAACAGCCGTCTGGTAACGCTAATGCCGACAAGATATCCGCTACTGCCGCCCAACATTAGCGTCGCCGTCCCATAGCGGCCCCCGCGCCTCGCGCGGCCAATGCGCCAGCACTTTGCGCGCCTGCGATGACTGTGTTGATGACGGGAGTGGCAGTGAACCCGTGCGTGGATCCGATGAACATCGCGATTGCGGTGACCAGGAATAAAAGAAACGCGCCGAACGCGTAGCTCAACACCAGGTTCCAAAGTGCAGCGATCGACATATCAACGTTCAGAGTTGATCCACCGCCGGCTGGAGCTGCAGCGCCAAGCGGCATTGGTGGGGCTCCGGGGACGTCAAACCCGGAAAACGATGTCAATCCCGCGTTCATTTGTAGCGACTGGCTAGCCTGTGCAGCCGGCACCGGATGGCCAATTGACTGCATCATCTTCTGGTCCGCCGATACGACGAACGACGCTAGAAGCAACGACAGAACTCCGACCAATTCCAGGCTGACGATCTTCGCAATCCAACGTGCGAAGTAGCCTTCGGTTGCCTTAAAGAGAGCCAGCGGTGCAAGTATCGCCCCGAGGGGTATTAAAAACGCGATGCACGCCTGAGCCGTGAGCCAGATCAGGAACGTGAAGAATATCATCAGCTTCGCAACCCAGGCGGCTACCGTTATTTTCACCCGTTCGGCGAAATACCACCAGCTGGACGCTTGCTTCTGCACCTGGAATTCGAAGTTGTCGATCGCGTTCGATAAACCATCGAAACCTTGGGCGCCTTTCAATGACACCCCGTTGCCGCCAGCGATAGCGGTGCTCATCTGGTCCGGGATGGTGTTGGTAGCCATCTGCACGATGTAGGTGTTCCAGTTCGCTGTGCTCATCAGTCCGACGACGATCAACACACGCACTACTCTGGCGATGCCTTCACCTAGGTCGATGCGACCCATGATCATGCCGGCGCCGAAGATAAAAACGGCCAGCCCGATAAGATTACGCAAGGTCGGCAGCATTGAATTGAGCAGTTGGTTAGATGTCTGCCCGGCAACTTGCACAGCCTGATCGTGGTAGGTAGAGTATAGCATCTGGAACAGCGTCGTGCCGTTCATCGGGTTAGCCCAAGGTTCTCACGGACCTTCCTGAACGTCAGCACGGAGATACATAGCGGGAAACACCCCAGCGCTAAAATCAGGAAGATGGCGGCAGCCCACTCAAGGGACCAACATAGCCAAAGCAGCGTATCGACGGAGACGATCAGCGGCTGGATCAGGAGATCAATGCCGATCATCTTCTTCCCATCAACGCTGATGCTGCAGCCTGACAAGCGGCTCGATTAGGCCGTATATATCCGGGGAACGGCAGAGGCTTAGTGCAGTCTCGCACTGTCGCCTCTGCTGCTATCGGGTTCGCTCGATACCAGGCAGCATCGCCGAACACCGGATTCAAGAAGTCGGATGGCTGGCATCGCAAATTTCGTGGGTTGCCGTCACACCCAGGGGAACGGGCGTGAACCGGCAACCCGCCCAGCAGCAGCACGATGGCTACTGCCAAGATCCTCACCTCGCGGCGACCTGCTGGCTGCTGGTCGACGACGAAGTGTCGGTGCTAGCAGGCACCGGATCTGTTGATGGAAGCTGGTTGTTAATCTGCGTCACGAGCTGGCCGGTAAGCCTGGCTGCGTCTCGCTGCGCTTTAACCAATTCGTCCTTCAGCTGGGTAATTGTCTTCGGTGTCTGCGTGCCTGAACCGGAGCCGGTTCCAGATCCGCTTCCCGAGCCGACCGGCACCACTTGGTAGTCATTCCCGCCGATACGGATAATGTTGTTATTGTTCCCTACGCCACCAGTGCTCGTGTCGGTGCCACCAGAGCCGCTGCCACCAGCGGGTGTCGCAGGAAGGCCGTTATTTGCCATAGGCGGAAGCGAGCCGGTGCCGCCAGGCGTCAGCTCGAAGGTGTATGGTGTGGTCGTGCCGTCTGCCGCCGTGGCGAGGAGAAATTCGTAATTGCTGCCATTACCTGGCGGATCGATGACGGTCGCCTGATACTTCACGTCGCCGACCTGGAAGGACCCCCAACTATCCCGCTGAGCGGAACCCGTTGTTGATGCTAGGTTGGTCTGCGGCACCATCGACGATGTGTCGGTGCTGGTAGCCGATGTATCTGTTGACGATGAACTCGCGTCAGCCGGCGTGGTCGTGCTGGTGGCAAATGCCATACATGGCATAGCCAACATCGTTGTAACGAGTAGTGCATACCTCATTGAGAGTTCTCCTTTAGAGGCGAGTTAAGCAAGGCACGTAAGCCACCGTCCGACCCTTTATAGGCTGGTGCCAGGATCGTTTGGTCCGACGAATGTCTGTTCGTTATACCAGCCGGCACCTTTGGCGTTCTCCCAGACCACGTTGCCGGATGGATCCAGTCGAAACGCCGCGACGTAACCGCCGCCGCCGGTTTCGTCCATGGGAACGCCGTTCTTGGCCATGACGCCCATCCCAGGAACGGGGTTGGCGAGCGGCTGCATCGTCCATACGTCGCCGTTCTTGTCGGTGACGGAGCCGCCTGAATCCAGCGTAAGATCGCCAGGTGCTAAGGTGATCGTGCCGCCACGGAATTCCCCAGAGTTCTGCGCAGCCGTATTCATCTGCGCTTCCATCGTCGGGATGTTTGCTGCAGTCATCCCACTACCAGAGCCGCTGCCTGAACCGGTGGCCGCCGGAGTGCTTGAGCTACCACTCGTCGAGGTCGGGGTGTTGGCGGCAGTCTGTGTTGAGTTAGGGCCACCGCTCGTGGAACTGCTGCTTTGCTGCGACCTTCTGACGCGGCCGCTACCAGTGGTCTGGGTTGGGCTAGTCGCATTTGCCCCGGTGCTGGTGGTAGCCGTCGGATCGGTCAGGCTGATGCCGCTGCCATCGGCGAGTGTGGTAGTCGCTTGAGTCGTCGCCCCGCTTTCGCCCGTATGATTGCTGATGGTTCCGGAGATCGGTGTCCCATCAGTGGACGTCTGGTTAAACGTGGTCGTCTGCTCGCCGTTTGGGCCGGTTGTCGTATGAACCCCGGCAGGCGTTGCCGACATGTCAGTCGACGTCGGATTGCCGAACTGCGACGACAATGCGCTAGAATTCAGACCTGACCCTAGTGTCCCACCAAGGCCGCTCGGCGCGCCAGCACCGACCCCATCCGGAAGTGCGATGATGTAGGGCGTATTCCCGTCAGCGATCAGCACCTCGTAGTTGGGACCGTTGCCTGGAGGATTGATGATCGTCACGTCGTAGTTCGTCCCGCCAATGCTGAACGAGCCCCATTGGTCGCCCGCCAGAGACGACATTTGCCCCGCTGTCGACGGCGACAGCATGTTGGATGCGCTCGCCAGCGTGGTCTGCGGCACGATCCCAGACGATGATCCGGTCGGAGATGATGACGCTGTGTTAGTCGATGTAGCGCTTGAGCCGTCCGGTGGCTTTGACGTGCTACCCGTTGGGATCGACGGAGATGTGCTGTTGGCGCTGACAACGGTGGGACACGCACCACCGGTATTACCAGTCGTCGTCCCGACGATTCCGGTATCGGCGCTGGAGTCCTTTTGCCAGACCTGCGCATTGTAGACGGTCATCGGATTGGCGGACCCAGTGCCGAAAATCACTTGGGCCTTATTACGATCGATTCCGTCGAACTGGCTTCCCGGCGTCCACGTGATCTTATCCGTAACCGCTTGGCCGTCGAGAAACGCCTGGCCATATCCCTCACTGGTGCTTGTTGCTGGCACCCACAGCCAGCCATAAGTATGCGGTTTTGATGGATCAAACCCCGGAGGGACATTCGGCTTACGGCCGACGTTCATCCCGGCGGGTAGACCGCCGCGTCCCCAATCGATCTGCCCGGTGCTGTAGACGTTGGAACCAGCATCCATAAATTCGAAGAAATCAGTCTCGACACCGCCACCGACACTTTCATCTTGTGGTGTCATCCAGAATGCGGGCCAGCCATCGACATCTGTTGACCAGCCAGCTGGTGGATTTTGGAAACTCAATGTCGCCTGGAAATAGCCGCCGCCGCCGAATTGGGTGGCTCCGCTGTTGAGCTGATTATTGTAATGGTTCGCGTCCCCGCCACGGATGCTAATGCTACCGTCGGAGTTCTGCGACACGCCTGATGTTGCATTGTCTCCAGTAACCGGGAACCAGTTAGCCCCCAAGGCCATATCTGGTCCGTAGGTCATCTGGTTGTAACCAGCCCCCGCGGCCGCCGCTGGAATCTGACAGCCACCAGCGGAGTTCGCTGTGGTGGTTATTGATGGCGCGCTGGAGGCTGGCGAACTAACAGATGATGAGCTTGGTGCTGCCGCAGCCAGAGTGGTCTGTGGCGTCGGACCAGAATTCGCCGTCGAGCTTGGTGCTTGGGCAACAGCGGTATGTGTCGCGAGCGCCGTCCCAGCGAGCAGAAGAAATTTTTTCATTGGTTTATATCCCCATCAGCGCATCGACATGGCGTTGAATGTCGGCATTGCCATTGACGGTGCAGGCCCTGTTCCGCCACCGCCAGTGCTCAGAGCATTAGCTCCTCCAGTGGCGTTGACACCTTGGTCGGCGTCAGCGCGCATCTTTTGCATCGCCCGATCTTCCATGTCCCAGCGCTGCTGCTGCGCGTTCATATGCACGAGCGTCGCTTGCTGCGTCTGCGCCTGGGTGATCGCTTGTTCATATTGAATGCGGCCTGACATACCGTTCAAGCAGGTGATATCACCGCAAGATTGCAGGCCAGCGAGCAGCTCCGGCATTTGCCGCAGGCGCGATTGGGTCCCCATCATCATCTGTTGCGTGCACGCGAGGAGGCCCGCGGAACGCGCCGCGCTGCCGTTTATCTGAGCGCCGGTGAAGTCGATGTCAGCCGCGCCATCCATGGGCATTGCTTCGGCATACTGGTTCATGGCCATCATGCCGTCGGCGCCGGCGCAGCGACCGGTGCCGGAACCATGCATCAAGCTTTCGAGGTTCGCAGTGATGTCCTGCAGCGGGTTGGAGACTCCGAGGTCCAACAAGCCCTGGAACTGCCCGATCAGCGACCGGGGAACGTTCTGCAGCGTTTGTAGCTGCTGCGTGACCTGATTCTTCACCGCGATCATTTCCTGCAGCTGTTTGACGGACTGCACGATGTTATCGATATCAATAACCGGCATTGCCGCGTTTGCCTTTGGCTGTGGCAACGCCAGCGCCAGCGCGGCGGCGGACGCAAGCAATAGATGTTTCATGCGGCCCTCCTCGGTTGCTTACTGCTTTCGAGTAACTTGAGAAACTCCTCTGTGCCGCCGCCACGGTTTTTGACGTCTTCCCAGAGAATGATGCTCTGCGGACGTCCGGAAAGAATGCCAAGCTGCGGCAACTTCGACAGATCGAACTCGCAGATGACCGGCTCGCCATGCCGCCACAGCAGGAAGCGGCGGGCGTTGCCGATAGTCATGTCGGTCTTCAACATGCGGATCGCGGCGGGCGAAAGCTGCATTGCCTGCAGCGCCTCGACATTGTGTGCCGCATCGGGGAAAATATATTTGGTGCGCATTTGTGAAATGAGAGCTTTACCGACGGTGCTCTCAACGGCATGTGCGGCTTCCTGGAAAACCAAGCACGGCCACACTCCTTTCTTACGTCCAGTAAGGTTGAGATCCTCAATCCAATATGCGAGAGGCTCAATGTAGAAACGGCACTCATCAAAGAATGCGACGATGCGGCGGCCGTCCATGAGGCCGCCAAGTTGCTGAGTTATCACCGCGGCTGTAGCAGAACAGGCGCCGTCGTCATGCAGCCCTTCTCGAGGAAGTAGCTCGGTTAGGTCGATCCCATAGAGGCCGGCGCCGAGCTTGATCTTATGCTCTTTGTTGTCGAGCACCCAACCCATGCTGCCGCCAGCACACCAGCGCTCGAAGCGTGCACCGGCACCCATGTCGCCGTTGCTATAGCCAAGGAATTCTCGAACTCCGCCCATGCTACGCTTTTCCGGCGGCATTCTCATTTGCTGCGCTATGCCGCGCTGCAATCTCTCATCCTCAAAGGCGGTCAAGCTCGGACTTCTGCCATCCTTTAGGATAAGCGCCGTGTAAAGCCGGCGCAGGAAATTACGTGTTTCGTCGGTATCGGGGAAAGCAACGAGGGGGGCGAGACCAGACGCCCGGCCGCGATGCAGCGTCTGGTAAGTGCCGCCCGCCGCCTCTATAGCGAGGCGGTTGGATTCGTCCTTGTCGATGATCAGACGAACACCGTTCTCTCCCACAGTGTCCTGCATGGCAAGCGCCATAAATCCTAAAAGCACGGTCTTCCCGGACCCGATACGACCAATTATCAATGAGTGAGGAACGTCTTCGTTATGCGGCACCCAGTCGTAAGCCGTGCCACCGTTGGTCTTGAAGCGCAGTGGACTTGGGCCCCAATAGCCTTCGTCATGTCCAGGCGAATAGCTATCGAACGTCGCCATGTCGGCGAGGCAGGCGGAGTCTATCTTCCCGGGTCTTGGTGCGAACACTGACGCTCCAGGCAACTGCAGCCAGTATGCCGCAGCCATGGCGCCTTTGTAGAATATGTTCTCGTCGCGGGTTGGGGCGGCGCCACCAAATCTTTGCAGCAGGTGACGCGCCTCGGCTGCCACCGCGTCCAATTCGCGCAATGACGATGCATAGACGGCTAGTGAGAAGTGGTGCTGACCTTCGATGGTCTTTTGCGACTGGATACGGTCCATCGCGTTATCAAGACCAGCGTGCAGCGACTTTGCCCTGTCGCCTGAGGCTGCCATTTGCCGTTCGGTCAAAGATGCTGAACTGACCGAGCTTGCACTGGATAGAAACCGGAATGAATGACTCATAACCAGAGGATATTTTGCGCTCATAAGCGCATTAAACATGCCAGCCCTGGTGCGTCCGGGATAGTTCAGGAACGACAGCATAGCGCCGTAGCGCTCTACATGTGGATCTGTCTTGAATGCCGAACGGAGAAACTCGACAGGCTCGGCATAGATTGCCGTCGACATTGGCCCATCGGTGTGCGGGATATCGCGATGTTGCCCGGTGCGGATTAGATAGAGGGCTGATGCAATTTCGCTGACTGGCACGGTAATTGGTGTCGGTTCGGCGGCGCCATCGATATGCTCGAACCCTACCGTCTCTTCTCGAATTCCTAGACGCCTAGGGCCGTATTCCTCCAGTGTGGTCATGACGGTGATGAGCGTTTCGCGTAGACGGTTGAAGCGGTAGATATCAATCTTCGACCGCGCCTTGCGTCCGGGGATCAGCTTCTTGGTTTTGCCGCCGCCTGGATGCAGCAGCACTGACATAAACCAGTCGTTTGTGTGAATGTCCGAGAGTGCGACACGCTCATAGTCTCGCAGCATTTGGCCGACAAAGCTGTTGCCCGTTTCTGGTTGCGGAGCCAGCGGCGCCGTCTGGTGCCGCACCAAGTGGATGTTGACGCTGATGTCTGGGTCAGAGATGGCACGCATCATCGTATTGATGCGCTCTGAGCGTGCGTTACGTTCAGAGTAAAGCGCTAGCTCGTATGGCATGCCGCGAAACTTGACCATCGCCATCAACGTGCCGTCGAACAGTTTAACGACGTCGGCGGTGATATGCCCAGCGTAAGGCACGCGCTGCTCGATCTCCGGTTCGAACATATGATCTAAGATGAGATCGCGGAACTTACCCACTGATGCCTCGTGGCGAAATTGACTGAGCGTTGTAGGCGTATTCGGCCGCATCGCGGTCGGATGGCCGCAGCAGAAACGCCCAGCCAAAGATTGCGGTGACGCGCAACCGTCCGGTCTCGTTAATCCAACAGACGAAGCAACGGCCCGCGTTGTAGTCGCGTTTGTAAAGCCCAAGGGAGGCCATAAAGAGCACCCCGAGCGGGATGAGGAACTGCATGTAGTGCAGAGTGATCAATTCGAGTGCGATAACGCCGAACACGATAGAATCGGCCCATGGCATTCCGAGGTATGGCATCATCGCCGGTCGGGTGCGGGCAATGGCCAGCTCGTGGACCTCCAGTTCCTCATCCTTCTCCATGTTACACCGGGAACAAAGCGGCGATGTTCTGCCACTGGCTGATGACGACACCGCCGACGATCATGGCGCCGACAATGCCTAGGGAAGCGTGGCCGGTGACGAGCATGACGCCGACGAATACGACGCCGACGGCAATGATGAACGCAGCGATGTTGCTCATCACCCACTGCAGGACCTGCATGGCCGCGCCGCCGCCGCCGCCACCCGCGAGCTGGGCGTTTGCCGGTTCGATCGTGAGCAACAACAGCAGGACTAGAGTGAGCCATGGCATGGCTCTGTCGAGAACACTCATTCGGTAGGACTCCTAGTGGGGCCAGTTGCTGCAGCAGCGTCACGACACGCCTGCTGGCCCCACACATCGAAGCTAGGCGCGTCGCATGGGATGGGGACGGCTCGGTCCCCCGATGTGGATGCGGCGGTCCGCTGGGCGTCTCGGCATTCCTGCTGCGCCCACACATCGTATTTGGGTGCGGCGCATGGCGCGGCAGGGGGCGGCCCGACTTCCCGGATGTCCGTCTCGCTGGCGGTTCTCATGCCGCCATCAATCACCCGCATCGCGCGGTCGACCGCCTCGGCATAAAAATTCCCCGGCGGACAGTTCGGCTTGCCGGTGTTGTAACGGCAGGCCGCCTCGTAATCCTGAATAAGCACCACAGCGCCCGCGCAGAGATTGGCCGCCGGGTCGAACAGGTTGCCTTCATGCAGTCCGAGTCGGCGCCAGTTGGCTCGGGTGACCTGAGCGATGCCGACGTCCACGGAGTGGCCGGCCAACGAGCTGAGCAACCGCTGGGCCTCGGTTACATCCGCCGGGTAATGCGATTTGGCGGTCGTGTTGTCGTGGATCGCCAGAGGATCATGGCGGGATTCCACCATGGCGTGGGCGACCAGCCGATTGCGAACGTGGGAAAAGCGCGCGTCAGGAATACAGGCGGTCGCCAGGGAAATGACCGAGGCCAGCGCCAGCGCGCTCATCCGATCATAGCCTGGGCGAATAAATCGCGCCGATTACTGGCCAATATCCAATGAGCTGGCAGCGAATCCCGGTGCTTGTCCGTGCGTGCAGGCATGCCGCCATCCGTCCCCTCGAATCGGCAATGCCGCAAACGCTAGCCCCGTGTCGCATAATGCGTCAACGTTAAAATAGCGTGAAACCGCTATCACCCCTGGTGACGTTCGCGCGTTAGTAGTTGGTTAATTGGAACGTTAAGCGCGAGGGAGAATGCCCGTATGGTCCTGAGACGCGGCTCATGCTTGCCGCGTTCGGCCTCTGAGACCCGGGCAACGTGGATGCCGCAGAGGTCCGCCAGCTCTTGTTGGGTCAGGCCCTTTAGGATGCGTGCACGGCGGATATTGGCGCCGATCGGCGACGCCGGTTGTGCAGTTTCGCCCCGCGGTGCCCTGCGTCTTGGCATTACCCTATTGATAATGCGCTACTGTTCTGGACCGCGCCAGGAACTTAGTTGGACGGATTATCCGGGATCCTGGTCCTGGCGGTTATCGCCAACAACCAATTCGGTCACTCCCAGCCGGGATTACCGACCACGCGGTGCTTGAAAACCACGGCTTCGCCGGAGAGGTAGGCGTGGAAATAGGCCCGCCGGGCATGGTCCACCGCCTGGCGGACCCATATCGGTAAGGCGCTAGGACGGACCTTGCGGCGGATCGAGCCGGTCTGGTCGCGCAGATCCCACAACGGGTGCTTGAAGCTGCTCTCGACCTTAATGATCAGCGCGCCACCGACCGTCTCTTGGTTTCCCATGCCCCGATCCCCTCCGGCAGTTCCATCACTGGCGTCCACAACTGGCAGCCATGCTCTGGCGTGGTCTCCAGCAATGCAGCCCCGACCGCATTGCAGGCGCCCAAGCTATGGGTGGTTAACTCGCCTTCAGGAGTCGTGCAAAACCAATAGTCGCACGTCAGACAGCAGCGCTCTAGAATAACGGGCATTTTTATCTCCCCGATCGACCGATGGGCGGCGCCTGATGCAGGTTCGCCGCTGGTCCCACCGGCCCCCGGACGCAACCCGCCCCGCTCGGTTCCAAGGCTGGCGCATATCCGAGAAGTTGCAGCCTAAGGCTCGCGATACACGCGCGAAAGAGTATCGCACAATCTGCGACCGTCCTCGGTAAGTCGCACGCGCTTGGCGCCGAGTTCGGCTGGGTCATAGATCCGCTCGACCAGGCCGTGTGCCTCGAGCGAGTTGACCATCGAACTGGCGTTCTGCTTGATAACCCCGGCCGCCGCCGCCGCCTCGCCAATGCGCGGTGTCGTCTCGAATGAGCCGAGCGTCACCAAATAGCGAATCTGGCGGTGCGACAGGGATCTGGCGATCGGATCGCGGCGAATTTCGGCAAAGAAACGTGCCACGTCGTCGGACGAATTGCTCATGCCGGAGTCCCCTCCGGCCGCTCCGGTCCGTCCTCAGGCGGCTCCCACGCTGGCCCGCCCGCATCATTTTCGGCGGTCTCCTTGACCCGCATCATGCCGTCGATCAGCTTCTCACGGATCTTCCTGCGGGTCTCGGCCGGCGCGCTCTTCTCGGCGCTCTGGACGGTATAGTGCGCGCCGATGTCCAGCATCTGCGCCTCGGTGCGAGCCTCATCCACCAAATCGCAGAAATTCAGGAACCACTTGCCGGGGTTCTTTTCTTCCAAGGGGTCAAGCCAGGATGGTTCTGCAGTGGGCACGATCGGATCGTCACGGCCAACTGGCGGCATATTCTGTCCGCGCCGTTGTCTGACAGTGTCGGGGGCCGACCCGCCAGCCCCGTCATCGTCCTCTCTCGCCGTGACGATACCCAGGTTCCCCAGCAGACCGCGCTTCAGGTAGCTCATGGTGGACTGATTGCCCTGGATCGCGGTCTTGTTTGCTCTGCCAGCAGAACCCGTGGAGTCTGGCGGCGCCTCTGGCGTGTGGAACAACTCGACGTGGCCGTTCTTGTGCGACAGGCGCAACGTGCCGCTTATCATACCCTTGTCGGATTTGAATTCGAACGTGACGGCGAATCCTTTTTTCGTCCATATCGGGCAGCACTTAGCCCAGATGGATTCCAGCCGGGCGTAGCTCGATCCGGTGTGTGGGTTCTTCGCATCGTGGTCGATGACCGGGAATTGCCCTTGGGCATCAGCCAGCGCCTCGAAGAAATCCACCCGCGCCTTCTCGGCCTGCTCCTTTCGCTGCTCGGCCAGGATGTCCTTTTGCAGATCCCAGAGGATTTGCAGCTTGGTGCCATCAATGCGCTCGTCCAGCGCTAGTTGTGCGATGAAGGCGACGGGATCCGAAGGGCGACCCGCAACCGATGCGCCGCCTGGGGCCATAACCGTGGTGCTCATCTGCTATAAATCCTGACGCTTGGGGTTGCGTTTGCCATTGCGGCGCGCGCTTGGCTCATGGTGAGGCTTCTAGGGGGCAGGTCATTGCCGCGGCGTAGGCGGCATCCATGTCTTTCATCGTTGAAATGACAAGGATTTCTTGCGGCTTCCTCGATGGAATTGAGCCCCTCGGCTGGATTATATTCATGACAACAAAAATAAGCCGCTCGTCGTCAGTCTCTCGCCAATCAAGGATGGAGTCAGTCGCCAGCTGGTATCTCATCCCGTGCCGTCCAGTTACAGCGATTGCTTGGCTCATTTGCTGGTTATCCTGACGCTTGGTGTTGCGTTCGACAGCTCGGCGCCTTCCCCGACGAAGCTGCCATCACGCAGGGCCTTGCCGATGGCCGCCGTGTCCGGCGCGGTGCGGAGATATTGAGGGTCCAAGAGCTTGGCGTCGGTAACGATGGTCTTGCGGCGCCACTCCAACCCGAGGGTGAATAATGGGCGCTCCAGGGCCTTGCCGATGCTGAGCGCGTCCATCATGCGGCCGAGAATATTCTGGCGCATCTCGACCCGGTGCTTCAGCCGCTTGAGCCGCGCCTCGATGCGCTCGATCAGCAGCTTGTCTTTCAGGACGTCCTCGCCGATTCGGTCGATGACCTCGAATACGTCGGTCTGACCCTCCAGGGTGTCGTGCAGCAATTGCTGGTCGTCGTCGCCGAGCATCGCCCGCAACTTGCCCGCCTCCGACATCGCCCGCTCGATCTGTCGCGGAGAGATGTTTTTCTGCTCGGTCCCTATGGCTTTGGTATCGGCCATTCTCTCTTCCTACGACAGTAACCAGTCCGCGGTAAGTAACTCACGCGCGATACGCCAGTCAACAGCAAAATGGCAAAAAGAGAAACTGGTAAAAATTGACCTGGGTGGCCTGCGGGGCGCAGATTACCGTTTCGTGAAGAGGGTGAGAGGGCGTGCCGAAATCGGCCAGAAGCTTCACCGAGGCGCTCTCACGCTTTCCGAGCACCTCCCTGCTAGCCGCGGCCATCAGCGTGCCGCGATCCACCTGCGCCTCATGGGTCTCACGAGATAGCATTCCGCCCGAATATTTCGCCGTCGTGGCCGCCGCGGCCGAACAGCTCAGCGTGCAGGTAACCGCGAAAGACCTCTGGCGAATTTACGACGCGCGCAGCCGAGGCAAACTGCAACGAGAAGGGGATTAATTTGTCTCAATCGGCTGATTCGGCACCATACGTGCCAAACTGGAGTATGATCGATGTGCTAAGCTTGCAACGTGAAGTAGCAGAACAGGAAAGGAAAGTGCAAACCGAGCAGGCATTCCTGCGCAACATCTGGAAACGTGCCAAGGAAGCGGGCTTGCCAACCGACGTCGTCAAGGCGGTGAACAAGCAGAGGAAGAAGGAACTGCCGGAAGCGCAGGTCTATCTGCAGCAATACGTCCGCATCAGCGCGGCCAATGGCATCGTGATTATGGGCCCGCAGATGACGCTGTATGACCAAGAAGACTACCAGCCAACGCCGGAGGAGGAGCGGATTGTGGCGTTGAGCCGTGCCGAGCAGGACGGCTGGAGGGCTGGTATGGGTGGCCTCGACAAGGACGCCAATCCGCATCCTGTCGGGTCCGAGCAAAGCCAGGCGTGGGTGCTCTGGTGGGGTCGGGGATCGGGTTCGGCCAAGTATGCCAACGGTGGCGTGTCGCCCATCACGGCAACCAAGGAACAGCCCAAGGCACGCACACGGGGAGACAGGGCTGTGGTGGTGCTTGGCGAAAATGTGGCGCTTCACGAACCACCGCCAATGCCGCTGACCGACGCGGAACAGGAGGCGGTTGACGAGGCCATGGTGGAGCCGAGGCGGCGTGGGCGGCCGAGGAAGGCCGAGGGCAATGGTCGTGATAAGGTCGTGCCGATCGGGGTCAAGAAGCGCGGGCGCCCGCCTGGCGCCAAGAACAAGCCCAAGGAAATGCTCGCCTGATCGACCTGCCGTCACTACCGAGCGGAGGGACGCTTGCCCTGGATCTGTCCGGGGCCGGCATCTCCAATAATTCCTCCATCGGCTGGGCGTGCGGTCCACTGGAATGGAAGCGACCGTTGTCAGGCCACTGGCCGCTGCCCAAGGTTGGCGGCAGAGCGACCCGCTATATCGCGTTCGTTGATATCATCAACCACGCACTCGAATTCTGGCAGCCGCGGAACGTCTACATCGAAAATCCGCTGCCACCACAGGCGCAGACCGACGCCGATACCTGCCGCAAAATCTACGCTCTGGTCGGGTTCACCGAGGAAGCCTGCGGGCGCGCCGGCGTCGCCTTCGGCGGCGAGAGCGTTAACTCCATCCGGACCGACGTAATCGGCCGCTGCCACTGGCCGGACGGCAAGACCAAGCCCCACGTCGTGTCGTTCGTGCGCAACCAGCTTCGCATGGACGTGTGGAACAATGACGAGGCAGACGCGATTATTGTGTGGCTGGATTATCGGCAGAAAATGCACGGCACGCCGTCGGCGAAGCACCCATTATTCCGCTGGAATTCGGCGGAGAGCTAAGCGTTGGCCCATAAGTCGGCAAGGGCAGGCTTGAAGGCTCTCAACGCTCAGCTTCGCCAGAACACGCATGGCGGCTTTGCCGACGCCACGAAGATGTCGGACGCTGAAATACAGAATACTGGTAATGTTCTGGAGGCGCGCGTGGCACGCAAGCGGTCATCTGGTGCTCATCAACTCGGCGATGGAGACCACAACAAGCGGCTGAAAATGGCCGCACCCAATACCGATAAGCGCGAGGTAACTATCACCCCGAACGGGCCGCGGACTTCGGCGCACGTCGGAATTAAACTTCCCTTTAAGGGCTCCGACCTTAATCTGTCGCTGGATGACGGGCGGCGGCTAAGCGACACGTTGCTCCGACACAATACCGACACAACCAGCCAGTTGCCGCCCGCGGCGAAATTGCGCCGTGCAGCCAGGGCCGGCATCGTCAGGCCAGACTGGGATGAGCTATCGCGCAGAAGCGAAGCCAACAAACCACGTCAACTTTTATGCGACAGACTTCTGTCGGCGGATATGTTGGAGGTTTCACAGGCCTGGATCGACCGGTCGGTGGGCGAGGATATACGAAAGACTCTGCGGATCGCGCATCGCGTCGTGTTTGATGATGATGCAGCCGCTCGCCTAGGCGAGGTCGTTGCAAGTGCAATGGATCTTGTGCAGCAACATGAGACGTTCGCGCGGCAGCCATGGGATCCGATGTGGCTAGAATTCGCCAGCCACCCATTTGCTGAGAACGTATCACCAAGGCTATCTGGCCAGGTTGACTTAGGCAGGATCGGTCTTCTGTTCGTAGATCATACTAGCGTCATGGTAGATTCACATCGTGGAGATAAAGGTCCACTGATTGCCATACACCAATGCCATCTCCATCGTCCCAAATATGGATGGTGGAAGGACTTTGGTATAGAAGAAGCGCATATGCGTAATGCGTTCGGCGGAGCGAAGGACGATAGATCCGGGTGGGATCCAGTCATTGGCATCAATAGCCACCATTTCTCCCTCATAAAACCTAACCCGGCTGTTCCAGACGCAGAGGTTCGTGAATATCTAAGTAGGAACCTGGAGAACAGTTCGCTGGCGTTTCAACTCATGGTCACGTTGGCAACATTGCTGTTGCTCAACCGACCAAGCCTCGTGCGTTACCACGCTAAGCCAGGTGGCCGCACATTCGTCAAGGGCAAGTTGCGTCCCTATATGTCACACACCACGCTACACTTCGCGCTCGATCCGAAAGAATCGCTGCACGCGATGCGCAACGAGCAGCGCGAGATCCAGGAACGTGTGCCCTTGCGTTGGCATTCGGTCCGCGGCCACTATTGCCACAGCAAGGAGTGGCGAGAGTATGGCTCCATAGGATGTATCCACACGCCAATCCAGACCGACGAACATTGGACGCCGATGCCCGACCTGCCGCCGCTGGAATGCAGCCACTGGGTTTGCTCGCAATGCGAAGGGCGACGTTGGCGCCGAGAATATAAGAACGGGCGCGGCTCGGCCGCTGTGGGGTTCGTTAATCAGGACATGACCATCGTGGAGGGGCCGAAGCCGTGATCGCTGCCGGCGGGGCTTTTGCGAATATGAAGGACCAGACCCGCCATCCCGGTTATGTGACGGCATCTGCTGCGCTCATTGTTCTTGGCCTGCTGCTTCCCATCAGCGTGGTCTGGTCCGTGCGATACCCGGCGCAATGGGATGCCTATAACCACCTCGCACGGCACTATCTTGAGCTGCTGCATTTCGCAGGTCAGCCGCTGCCGTCCGGTATGGAAATCGAGTATCGGCTGGTTCCTAACCTTGGCGGTGATCTGGCCATCCCACCCCTAATGTGGCTGTTTGGCGCGCTCCCCGCTCTCAAGGTATTTTTGACGCTGTCCATTGTGCTGAACTGGCTCGGTCCAGCCATATTCATCCTGCAAGCGGGGCGCCGCAGCATGGCTTCCTGGATTGCCACTCTGCTGTTCCTTCCGCTCATTGTCGGCAGCACATTCTTCTGGGGATATCTGAATTACTATTCCGGCGTCGGTCTGGCGTTCCTCGTTGCGGCCCATCTGCGCTACTTGGATAGACAAGCTAAGCTAACCGTGATGGCACTGGTCGTCCATGCCGCGTTGATCGTGTTGCTTTATGTGTGGCATCTCGCGGCAATTCTTATCTATGGCGTGGTGCTCGTTGCTACCATTATGACGAAGCTGCTCGAAACGTGGCGCACGAAGGAGGACTTCGTCCGCCCCGTGTTGCACTGCGCGCTTCTCGGGTCGCCAGTCCTGCCAGCGGTCGGCCTGTATCTATTGTATGTAGCTACGTATCACCATGATACCGCGGTGCTGTCCTGGCCTCCCCTGTTGCGTAAAGTGCTAATGCCGCTCTCTATCTTCCATGAATACGATGTCAGGGCGGACATTCTGTTCGTGCTGCTATGGTTCGGGGCGGCGTTTCTGTTATTCGGCCGCTCGCTACGCCTTGGCCATCCACGGTTAGATGGCCCGTCGCTGTTCGCCGCTTTGGCAACGATACTGTTCGCCGTCTCATATGCGGCCCTGCCTGCCGAAGTAGGCGGGACTTCTGGTGCTGACGCCCGTATGCTCCCGGCATTAATCGTCTGCGCGCTTGCCTGGCTTGGCACCATGCCTTCGCGCTGGTCTCGGCTCGGAGTGGCGCTACTGGCTGCGGCACTAGTCGTTCGCGCAGCTGACATGTTCCTCGCTTGGGATCGACTGGGCGCGCGGTTGCAAAGCGAGGCTCGCTCCTTCGATTACATCAAGCCAAATTCCAGCGTCCTGCCGTTGATCCTGCTTTCTGAATTCTCCAAAGAGCATCCCGAGATGCACTTCGCAAGCATGGCCGTCATAGAGCGGCATGCTTACGTCCCCACGCTCTTCGCCGAGGCTGACCAGCAGCCCTTGCGGTTAACCGGGGAGACACGCCTGGTAAGCAGAGAGCCATTGTTACAGCAAATGCCCCTGTCGGCCGACAAGCAGTTCACACTCTCCGATCCAGCGGCTGCCGCCTATGATTATCTCTGGATCTACAATCCAGAAGGCGCCGCACTTAACCTGCCCCGTGAGTGGGAGCGTGTCTTCATCGAAGGCAGCGTAACCCTCTGGCACCGGAACGGTTAATGAGCGAATCGGTGGAGGACGCCAGCGAAGTGCAGCGCCTCACGGAAATCATCCGACGGCAGCAACGTGCCCTGGCCCATCTCGAGGTCAGGGCGCGCATGTGGTTTGGCATCGCCGGACTGCTTGGGGTCATGCTCTTCCTCCATGTCTTCATCTGCATGAGGGGATAGAAATGGTTGGAATAAATCAACGGCAGTGATATCAGGGCCCACGAATTGGAGGAAATAAACGTGCCTGGAACAATAACTCCCCAGCAATCCGCCCAGATCGCGTCGTTCGAGGAACAATATTCCGAAATCTTTAACGCACTGGAACAGGTTCACCCCCGAGGGGCTGACGACAACCCAGCGGTTTTTCGGGCCGATCAAATCGCCGGACAAATCCCTGCACTAGCCAGCTCCGTGCTGGCATTCGACGAATCGGTCGCCAACGATCCGAACTTTCGCCCGCCGGAGGATCTTTCAAGAGCAGTTGCCGGCACGCAATTTACTGCCCTAGGGCAGATAAGGAGCAATGTTGACGTCATCGTCAACGGCATACCAAACGAAGTTCAGACCAACGAGCAGTTCATCGCATCCAATCTCCCGGTAGATGCAACGCATGTTGTTGCCAACTACGAGTTCGCCGTAAGTGCGGCAATCGGTCAGCTCTATGAGTTAGCACCAGGAGTGGCCAGGTCATCGCCAGAAACGGTAGTTGTGCAGGTAGATACATCGGCGCCACCCCCTGCCGAGGTGGTCTCGGTAAATCCGGACAACAGCCTGACAATCCCCGCCGAGGTCGTGGAATCTGAGCAACCGCCGACTATACCCGATAGTGGTCCGTTTCCGGTCATCACTGCACCCGTGCCCCCACCGTTCGCTGTGCAAATTCCGGGACCCAACGTGCCGTCAGCAGCTGCTGATGCAATTACCCGGGACACGCTGCCGGTTCCAGGACGTGCCGGCGACGATGCGCAAAAGATTAGTGTCGACCTGGCGAAAATCGGCAACGATGTAATCCAGTTCATCCATAATCCGTTAGTGACCACCACTATCGGTGCCGACGTGCAAACCCTCTTTAAGGATGCTGGAGAGGCTGGCAGCGCCGCCGCTGGCAAGGCCCTGGGTGCTGCGGTCGGTGCTGGAGTTGGAGTGGCTATTGCCGATGCCGTCACGACGGCGGCGTTTTTGCTACCACCGCCATTCAACGCGCTCGGGGTGGTAGCCTTGGCCTTCGATAAGGAAATCATTCGGACCACGACAGGGGCGTTTAGCTTCCTGGGTGGCAAAGCGTTCGGTGCAGTGGGTGGGTCGATTGGCGAGTCTATCGGCTCAGTGGGAAGGGATGTCGCTAACGCGGTGTTCCCCGGCCCAACACCGCTGCCACTTGGTGCGGCTGACCTGACGCCGATAGGTTCGATCGTGTAGATGGACACAAACCAAAAATCACGCCGCGAGCTACTCGCTTCGGTCTCCTGGGTCGTGCTTGCGGTTCCACCGAGGAGCGCCGAACTGCGCAAGCAAGTCGGCTACGGCAAATGCGCCGACTGTGCCTGTCCGAGCTACGTCGGGTCCTTTACCGCCTGCTCCCGTTCTGGGTGCGGGCATCACTACGACCGCCATTGGTAATATTGGAGAACCGCCATGCGAACCATCCTCCTGACCAGCGTCTGCGCCATCGGGCTATCTGTTGCGGCCTTGGCGCAGGGTCTTCCTGGCCATCAAGAGGGCCACTATTGGCTGATGCAGATCGGGCGAGACATGTTGGCATTCGATCTGAACAACGGCCAGGTCGCCAGTATTCTTTCGCAGGCGCAGAACGGCTCCATCCCGCTTAAGACCGCGCTTAACACGGCGCTGGCGATGGACCCGCACGCCGCCAATCGCTGCACTGCCGCCGGCAAAACTACCTCGTCCGGACAGGTCTACCAGGGATTTACCGTCCAGCCAGATAGCCCCTGCTGATGAGCCGATGCCACCTCGAGCGCGACGGTGGCGACTACATAGTCATTGGCTGGGACCCGGGGCCCGCCACGTTCTTCTGCATCGTCCAGATGGCAGCAGACGGCGTGGACGCGGAGCCGCGGCTGTGGTTGGGCGCGTTGCCGGGGGACGTATACGACCATCCGACGCCGCTGATTGAGGCGCTTGAGGGGATGCCGGAGGTGCCGTCGTTTGACCTCGACAGGCTGCAGGAGGAGCTGCTGAAGGACCAAGCGGCGGATGATGCGAAGCGGGTTTATTCGCTGTAGATAACCGCATGGACCAACCAGAGCTATTCCCCAGCCCTACGCCGAAGCGTCGCAAGATGGCGCGGCGGCCCAACGTCAACCCGCCCCAGCCCATCGTCTACATGCTGACGTTCAAGCCGGAGGAGGCTGCGCGGTTCAAGGTCTATCCGCCGGACGGCGGCGGCCTGCAGCAACTCGTGACGTGGTATTTCCACAACATCGACCCGACGACCCGACAGTGCGGACTGACCCAGACCAGGTTCGAGCGGACGGTCCGCTACATCCGCGAATACGGTCCAGGCGGGCCCAACAAGATCATCCGAGAGTCCTGCATCCCGGCGCTCCGCCGCATCGGCATTATCGTGGAGGCCGGCAGTGGTGTCCCGAGGAAGCGCACCCTGCGCCGTAAACGATGAGGGCGCCCATTGATGCGATGGGCGCCCCTTGATAGCGAAACCGGAACCTGCGTGCGCGATGCGCCAAGCCAATTTGCTCGACCGCAGGAGAAAATGCAAGTGCACAGTGACGCATAATGCGTCATCACAGTTGCGTTCATTATATGCTATTTAGCGGAATTATCCACTACCAGATGTGGTTGTGAATCTTGCGCATACGGAAGGTGTCACTGAAGGTCTAGCCAAAAGGGAGGCATAGGGGCTAGAACGGAAACGCCGCCGGGTCCCTGTCAAAAGATCCCGACGGCGCCGATTGCTTTGATCCGTTAAGAACCGGCGCCACGAGTGCGACCGGCGAGTGTCTTGCCGACACCCGCCATATCGCACAACCGCGGCGCCCTTACAAGGGAGAAGCCGCCGTGCAGTGTGAAAATAATGCGACTGTAAAATCACGGGTTGCTGAAATGTTTGGTTTGGACCCGAACATTGAGCAACTGGATACCGCACGGCAGGAGTTCCTGGCCGCCTGGTATCATGCCCTGCTCGCGGGAATTCCCGGCCAGGATATTGCTGACGAAATCCTCGGCACGCTCTCGGCAATGGACCAACTGGTCCGCATGGCAGGGGTCAAAATTATCCACGCCCCCGATTCCGAGACTGGTCTGGCGCCACGAAAAAAATCTGAGGCCGGCGACATTTCAGGGGAGAGCCGGCCATGACCGATTATCGGATACCGGCGATTCCGACCACTTACCGGGGGCGGCGCTATCGTTCACGGCTAGAGGCCCGCTGGGCGGCGTTCTTTGACGAATTGGGTTGGCGCCACGAATACGAACCGTTCGATTTAGCCGGATGGGTTCCAGACTTTGCGCTCTGGCCATTCCAGTCATCTCAGATGGGCGCGTTGGTCGAGGTGAAGCCATTTGACCGCTTTGATCCGACCATCTGGGCACGAATTGCTACCAGCTTCGACAAGGTTGAGTCGGACTATAGCGGTCTGATTCTAACCCGCGCTGCACCGCAGATAATCATGCCACCCAGCGCGGTGTCGATCGGATGGTTTCATAGCATTCCTGACCCAGGGGCGATCCCACCTGAAGCCATTATTGCATGGCACAATGGCGCATCTCTCTTTTGGTGGCGGGATGAAGACGAGGATCTTGCGCCCCATCTGGTCGTGGCCACGAAGCTCACTATGGAGAAGTGGGCCGAGGCAACGAACCTCGTCCAATGGCAAGGAGCTTCGCGATGAGCTTCGTTGCCGAAGGTTGGGCATGGGAGCAGGAATGCCCCACTAGCGCTGCCAAGCTGGTGTTAGTCTGTCTTGCTTGGTATGCGAATAAAGAAGGCGAGCGCGCCTTCCCCTCGATCCCGACAATCTGCCGCCGAACTCATCTCAATCCGAAGACCGTTCGCCGGGCTCTCTCGCTGCTCTGCAGCTCAGGCCTTACCGAGCGGTGTTTAAGGCCGGGCGATGATGCCGGGAAGCCCCATCTCAGCGCTGAGTATCGTCTCAGAATCGGAGATACCCCCCTACCAAATACGGCAGGGGACCCCCTACCAAATGTGGAAGGGGAGGGGATACCAAATGTGGGACCGGGGGATACCAAAAACGGACCCCCACCCCTCCCAAATCAGGGAGGGAATCTATTCAATGAACCAAGGAAAGAACAAGAATCCAATATTCATAGTTTTGAGTCTTATCGCGCGCGGGGGAAACCGAAGCGCCAGCGGGCAGCCCCGAAGCCACGCAGCAGAACCACCATCCCGGAGGACTGGTCAGCGGACCGAAAGGGAAGCGCCTTCGCCGACGAGCGGGGCGTCCCGCTCACAGAAATCCCGCGCTTCGTGGCCTACCATCAGGCCAACGGGACCGACAGCGCAGACTGGGGGGCTTCCTGGCGGACTTGGTGCCTGAATTATGTCCGTTATCGTGACCAACGCAGTGAGCAGGATACGCTGCCCACCAGGCCAGCGTCGCCGTATCGCCAACCAGTGCCGTCGTGGTGCCCGTGATGGCCGACAGCGTCGCGGGCATCCTGGACAACTTCGGCATCCGCAATCTGCGGTCGATGCGTTCAGGGGCGCAGGAGGAGGTCGTCTGCCCACGCTGCGATGGCGGGCGCACGCGCGAAAAAAGCCTGCAGGTGAAAATCGATGACGACGGGCTAGGCGTCGTCGTGAAGTGCTGGCGCGGGAAATGTCAGTGGACGGCTGGAGAGCGTGTCCGCGGAGAGGAGCGGCAGTCCAGATGGGATGAACCAAAGGCCCCACCGCGCAAGCCTGCGCCGCAGGACGACAGCGAAAAGCCGGAATGGATGTATCGCTTCTTCGCCGATCGTCATATCGGCGCGCGGACGGTGGAATATTTCGGCTGTTATTCCGTCACCAGGAATTTCCAGGGACTTGGCAAGCGTCCAGCCATCGTCTTCCCGTATCGGCTCAAGGGCGATGTCGTAAACCGGAAATATCGTCCGCATCCGGACAAGCAGCCGCAGATGCAGGAAGCAAACGCGCTGCCGACGTTGTTCAACGTTGATGCGCTCGGGGATGAACCGAAGGAAATCATCTGGGTCGAAGGTGAGCCGGATGTCATGGCGATGCACGAGTGTGGGCTGACGAACGCGGTAACGCTCAAGGACGGCGCAGGTATCGCAGTTTCCGATACAGCCAACCCAAACGATAAACGCTTCGCCGCCTTACGCACGCACGCGGACCTGCTGGTCAAGGCAAAACGGATTGTGCTTGCCGGCGACACCGACGCTCCCGGTTTGGCGCTTCGTGAGGAATTGGCGCGGCGGCTTGGACGTCATCGATGCTTTCTTGCGACATGGCCAGACGGTTGCAAGGATGCCTGTGACACGTTAATCCGCGATGGACTAGAGACGCTCGTCGCGACAATTGCCGACGCCCGGCCCTACCCGATTAAAGGCATTTACGAGATCGGGCCGCAGCCGCTACTTGCTTTGCGCAACAGACCACCGCCTCCTGTGCTAACAACAGGCGTCCGTGCGACCGATGAAATTCTCAAATTCCCCGGTGATGGTAGGTTAATCATCGTAACCGGCTATGCGGGTCACGGCAAAACCAGTTGGGCGCGTTTCGTCATGATCCACACGATTAAACGCCATGATCGTGTTTGGGCTGTGTTCTCTCCCGAGCATCAACCGTGGGAATACTTCGCCGCTGAATGTGCAGAGGTCTACTCGGGCAAGCCGTTCTGGAGCGTCCCAGGCATTGACACAATGACCGACGCGGAAATCGCTGATGCGGGCGATTGGCTTAACGGGCGTGTAACAATGATGGTCTGCGATGCTGAGGACGAGGCGCCGAATATGGACTGGGTGCTCGAACGGGCCGCCGCCTCAGTTGTTCGTTATGGCGTTACCGATCTGATGCTAGATCCGTGGAACGAGATCGACCAACAGCGTGGCGAAATGTCGGAGACCGATTTCGTCGGCAAAGCGTTGCAACGGTTTCGTGCATTCGCGCAGCGTTATGGCTGCAATGTGTGGGTCATAGCGCATCCAGCAAAGCCGGCGCCGTCAAAGGACCGGGGCGATTATATGGTGCCGGTCGGCTATTCAATCTCGGGAAGCCAGCACTGGGCAAACAAGAGCGACCTTGGAGTCACCGTGCACCACGAAAAAGATGGTGCCGTCGGATTATACGTCTGGAAATCTAAGTCGAAACGTTGGTCGGCGCGTGGACGTCGAGCCGTCATGGATTTTGAGCCAGCGTCTAACCGCTATCGCGACCCATCTGACGCGGAACCGATTCCACCGCCACCAAGTTGGGTGACCGACTGATGGCAGCGTCTCCGCTTCGGCCGCCCAAATACAACGAACGACGTGGCGACCACGTCTGGACCGAGGGAGACCGTAAATCGCCGGTTCCTGCCATGCGCCTGGATTACTGGAGCTACGAACCGCTTGGCAGGAATCTACTAGATCCGACCAAGGAGGAAACACGCAATGAGCACTGACGAGGGGGAACGCAGATGGAACCAGAGGACGTGTGCATTCAACGGGTGCCGCAAGGCCGTCGTGGTCGTGTCTCCCGGCCACGACAGCCAACGACTGACGAGCAAGGCGGGACAGTTATCGCTGCTGATAGCGGCGGAACGCCCCGAGCTAAATCTGTGCCTCGAGCACGCGGCAAGCGTCGGGTGGCCATGGCGCTCCGAGAACCAGAAGCCGAAGCCCCGCCAATTGTCCGCATGCGCCGCGACGGTCCGAATGCCGTCGAAAAAGGCGAGTGGAGGGACCCGGACGACAACAACCCGAACCGCCGCACGGGGCGGGTAATCCGTGGCTATTGGTCAGGCTGTGCGCTCAGGAAAATCCAGCGCGTGTCCACCCAGATATCCGACATGCACATCCATGCGGCCGAATATATCCGCGCCTGCTACGACGTCGCCCGCTTCGGCTTTAGCGCCGAGCAGGATGGCATGCCGGTGACGCAGATCGTGCATTTGCCGAAACTCGACTTTTCCAAGGGCGCCCATGCGCAGGCGCACGCGGTCACCGAATTCCGCCGCATCTGGAAGACGCTATGGCCGCACCAAAGGCGCATGGCCTCGGCAATTCTGCTGGAGAACCAAACGGTGTGGGCATGGTGTGGTATGGAGGAGCGACGGACCGGTGTGCGGCCGAACGACAAGATCGAGCTCGGCAAGCTCGTCGGCATGATGGACGAACTGGCGAAATTCCTCGACGCCGATATCGACGACGCGCGGCAGAAGGGGAGGCTGCGGGCGTAAGAAACCAGGCCAGTCCATGATCACCGAACGGGCGCGGCAAAAAATTCTACGAGAACTGGGCTGCCTGGTGCCGGGCTGCGTCAATGCAGGGATAGAACTGCATCATGTTCGCACCGCCGCGACCGCCGGTGTCGGGCTAAAACCGCCAGACTCCAGCCTGGTTCCGCTCTGTAGCGCACATCATCGAGATCTTCATCGCATAGGCTGGGTGACGTTCCAGCGCCTCCATGGCATAAACCTCGCCTCCGAAGCCGCTCTCCTGGCGCAGATTGACAAGGAAATGCCGTGATAGTGCTGAAAGTCATCGGCGCATTTCTGCTCTATGCCATTGCATTGGTGCCGTTCTGGCTCCTGGTCGGCTGGTATCTCAATCGGGTGGCGGAGCGGAAGGCGGTGCTGGCCGCGGAATCCGCGCCACCGCGCAATCCGGACACACTTCCGCATTCCGCATCAGCGATGCAAACCAGAACCCACAGTCATCACACTGCAGCTTTACCATCCCCGGCGGCGGCTCCCATGGCTGCTCGTTAATCTGCCGCCGCGTCAATTTCTTGGTTCGTGGCACTAGGCCCTCCGTCGATGTGTCTGTCGCTGCTCGTGCGCCTTCAGCGCGTCCATCAGCACTCGCATCGTGCGATACGTGGTCTCGTCGTCGGTCTTTGACCCGCGCAGCGCCCGAATTGCCTCGGGAATATCGGCATTGCCGCGGGCAATCTGCGCCGCCCACTGTGCTGGGGTGGCGGTGGAGCGGAATTTGGCATCCATCCGCTCCAGCCGTTCCTCGGCCACCTTGCGGTTCGCCTCATTGGCCTGCTGCCACTTCTCCCCACGGTCGATGGCCCACTGCAGCTTGTTGTCTACCGCCACGGCCAGTTCGTCTGGGTCGTATCGCCCGCCGTTTTTTGCGGCGACCTCCGCCGCCCAGATGCGGGTCCAGGCGTCAGCATAGTCTAGGGAGCCTGACGTCACCTCGCGGCCCCAGAACTCAAGGTCGCTCTCGGCTGGTCGCTTGGCCCATTCCTGCAGGCGCTGCTGCTCTTCGGCGCGCAACTTGTTCGCGTAATCCACCGACTTATCCACAGCTTCCTCCCTGTTGTCCGACCAGCGCAGTGACGCGCTCCGTTGCTCCGGGCGGCCCATCTGCTCGGCCAATTCCCGCTGGTTTGCCGCCACCGACTCGGCGACGAACATGCGGATCGTCTCCCGCTGTCGGGTCAGCCCTACATACGACGCCGCCGCGCGCCAGTGTCCCGTGTGCAGGACGTAGGCCGCATCGAGCGTGGCGCCCTGGCCGCGGTAAATCGTCCCGGCGTAACCGTGCCTGAACCCGTTCATCTCCTGCGGATCCCATCGCACGGTCTTGCCACTGTCCATCCTGGCCCGGACGTCGCGGTCCCGGATGTGGGTGATGGTCCCGGTTTCGCCGTTGAAGATGCCGTCCGGGTTGGCGGTGCCGGTGAATGCGATCCGGTCGCCCACCGCGAAGGCCGCTGTCCCATGCGCCGTGCGCAACTGGTGATCGGGCCCCCGTAGTTCGCCCCGCCCCACCCTGACCGCCCGCATCTCGGCGTTCAGCGTGTCCACGTCGTCGTTGGTCCAGGCGAAGGCGAAGCGTGTGTGCCCTGGGTCTGCCAGCCGATCTTGTGCCCAGGCGCCCACCAGAGCCGCCGTGGCGCCGTCCAGGTTCTCCCGCCACGTGATGGCGCCGGCGGCGTCCAGCGCCTCCACAGCGGCGCCGTAGCGGCCCGCAGCGAGGTCTCTCGACGCCTGCCGCTGCCACTCCTCCTTCTGGCGGATCACTTCGGTCAGTTCCGCCGACCCGTGAGCGGCCACGAGCTCGGTGAACATTCCGCCTCGCTCGATTGAGCCGAGCTGTCGGTCGTCGCCCGCCATGACGACTTTGGCGCCAGCTTCCTTGGCGTGCCGCAGCACCTGCTCGGCGATGGCGGTCGACTGCATCGCCGCTTCATCGACGAACACCACAGTCCGATGGTCCCACTGGGCCATGCCGTTGTTCAGCCTGAACAGCCAGCTATGCGCGGTGCGGGCCTCCTTGAACCCCTCCTTGACCCGCATATCGCTGGCCACGGTATTCGTCGGTCCCATGCCGACCGCCCGGTAACCCGCCCGCTCGTGCGCCTCCCGGCTCGCTTTCAGGACGGCCGTCTTCCCTGTGCCGGCATGTCCCACTATGAGTTTCAGTCCGCCCTGGCTCAGCGTGTGGTCGAACGCTTGTCGCTGGTCGGCTTTCATCCACTCCGGCGCCGCCCGGTCTATCGTCGGATGGTGGACTGCGGCGACCGCTCCCGCCTCCGCCATCACCTGGCGCTCCTGCGCCCGGATGGCGTGGGTAGTCCATCGCTCGGCTCGCTCGCCGGATTGCGTGTCCCAGAGTGCGACCAAGGAAGCGTGTCCAAGCACCCTTGATCGCATCTCGTCCACCCGCGGCTTTTCCAGACCAGCCTTGCGAAGAAATGTCGAAACCTCCCGTTCGCTGAAGGTAGCCTTAGTCCGGGTCAGTGCGGCAATAACCCTTTCGGGATCAAGCGCGGCCTCGCGATTTTGCCGCTGGATTATTTCGTTGGCCTGGATCCTCGCTGGAGCGCCCGGCCGCCGTTTAAGGCCGACGCGGACCTGCGGCGTATTGCCTGCCGGGTCGACCCGAAGATTGTGGCCATGCTCGCGGAAATAGCGATCTTGGTGTGCCGCCCAGAGTTCACCCATACGCTCGGCTTCAGGGATCCATTTGCGGCCATCGCGCCCGGCACGAAATGCCGGATTAAGGTCACGCGCCTTGTTTGCCGCCAGTTGGTCGCCCTCCACCCGCCGGGTGGTGACGAGCAGGTGAGCGTGCGGGTTTTGCGCATCGGCGTGGATATCGATTTGCACCGCCAGGCCCTTGGAGACGAATTTCTCCTGCGCGAATTTGCGGGCCATCACTTGCCAATCCTTCAGGCCCAATTCGGTCGGCAGAGCAAGCACCACCTCCTTGGCCAACTGGCTGTCTTTGCGCTTCTCGGCCTGCTCGACGGCATTCCACAGCCGCCAGGAGCCGCTTAGGCCGCCATCCGCGCCGACCGGCAACAACACCTCATGGTGCACCGCCGCCGCATAGTCCTTGTCGCGGAAATTGAAATTCCGTCCAATTCTTTCGTCAACCAGAATGGTGCGTTCGTTGTAGGCCGCCGTCCGCACGGCGTTCCCGCCGCTGGATCTGCCGACCATTCTGACACGCGCAAACGGAATCGCCACAAGGTCTTACACAATAAAATAATATGCCGGCGCAAGCGTTCAGTTTTTTGGACGTATATGGCCTCTGTCCTTAAGAGGCCTCCAGAGCACAAATCCCAGCGACAAGGGCTGTCACAGTCCGATAAAATTTTGTCAGAAATCTGTAAGAAACCCGTTGACATCTGTATGAATATCACCGAATATCTGGCTCTCAGAGGGGAGCTGGACATGGCCTCCGCAGATTCCGAATCCTGGTTTGCGCTCGAAGCGGCGATCGCTCAGCGGCAGCCCATCGAAGCTTCCTACGGCCAGGCATTGTTCGGCGGCTGCGTCGAACCGGGGCATCAGGAAGAATGCTTGGTCGACATGCGAGAGTGCCCGGAGTGCGGCCGGTGGCGGTTAAGGCGCTGCGACTTCGAGCGGGCGGAAGGCGGGTCGTTGAACTTCTACTACTCCGAATCGTGCGACGCGTGCGGCCACTACGAGACGGATGCTGATGAGGATTTGCCCTGATACAGGAGACGACGATGAGTGAAGCGCTGACGGCGCGGGCCAAGAAAATCTGGGGCGAGAATAGCTTCCTATTGTTTATCTTTGCCATTGGCGCCGCTTGGGTGCTGCTCCTGGGCTTGGTATTGCTACCACTGCCCCCATTCCCCCGCGATGTCGCCATCCAGGAAATTGCTGCACTGCAGAGAACGGCCGTATCTGAGCAGCATATGACCAATCACCTGCTGACGCAGATTCTAAACGAGCAGTTGAGCGCTCATGGTCAAATCCCGCGCAAATGAGACGACGGCGTCGTCGGGTAAGGGCCGAGCAGGTGGCGTTCTGGGCAGTCTGCATAGTCATAGCCCTCGTCGCCCTTCTGATGGTTTTTATGGCCGTCATACCGTGATGGCCGGAATAGCGGAGGACTGAGATGCGCGGGATAACCAAGTATGCACGGGACAGGCTGTTGGCCGAACTGCAGTCGGGCACGATGAGGTCGGGCGTTGTCTCGGTCGATGTCGGTCAGATGCCGGAGGGTTACGTCGAGTTCGATAGCTGGCCCAAGTCACCCGCGCCGGTGTTCGGCTTGCTGACCGATCCACAGACCGGGCAGTCGTGGCACATCCGGTTGGATCAGACCACGAAGCGGTGGGAAATCGTGGAAGATCGTGCGCAGGGAGTGTGAAAATCATGACCGATAAAATCCGGACGACGATTCCGGAATTGCTTCGTCCCATAGCCCATGAAGATGGCACCCTGGAGGGAACGCTGCCGGGAGATCGGGGCGGCTATGTCATCCTGCCGTGTGATAGCGGTCTGGTGCTGCTCGACGGAGTATGGACACCCTCGCAGCTTCGCGTGATAGCCGACTACGCAGAGAGATTGGAGTTCATAATGCACAATAACTCATCGACCAAGCTAGCCGATCACGTCGCCCGGGCGAATGATATAGCGAAGCAGTGTGCTGAAAATACGATCTGGCGGGCCGACCTGTGGCCGGAAGATCGCAACACCATCCTGAGGGCAGTCATTGCCCGCCTGAATGACGCCCTTGGGTGTAGGGTGAAGCCGTGAATGCAGATCAGCCCGTCAGCAACCTCACCACCCTCTGGTGCCCGAACGGCTGCGAGGAACTGCCTGCTTCAGGCGTGTGCCGCCAATGCGGCTATGACGGCGAAGGCGTGGCCGAAGAGGAGACACGCAACATCATCTACTGCGAGCGGGGGCATTGGTCTCTGCGCCCCAGGCTGCGAACGATCTATCGGTTCGCTGATGAGGAGTCGGAACCATGGTAGTTCGGCTCTGCCTGGTCATTCTCTTCTGGTTAGCGGTGGTATCTGTTGCTCTGTGCGTGTTCAGACTGTGGCGTTCTAGGGGGTCACCGAGTTTCTCTGATTTGCTCAGAGCGCGGCGATGGCTTTGGTATACGACGCTGGCTTCTGGAATGGTCAGCTGTGAGTTGATCGTATTGCAATATCCTGAATATTTGCCGTTGATGATGTTGGCATTCTTCGTGCCGATGTTGATTGCCCTATATCAATATCGTCCGACCCAATTAGCGGTATGGCAGCCCGAGCAATGACTAGGAGCATGTGAAATGAGCATGATCGGGTTTGTCATGCACATGTTGACTACTGTAGCGATATCAGCGGTCTTAACCTTGGTCTTAGCTTTTTCGGCAGCATATTTCTTGCGTCGGAAAGGCGTCAAAGAGCCAGATTCAGTCGCCTGTAAGCGCGCAGAAGAACCATGCGCTGGCATGATCACAGAAGAGCCATCTACCGAGAGCGTTGGCCTGTTCTGGAGGATGTCTGGGTGGTGGTGGTAACGGCGTCAGCATTACAGGCAAAAGCATGGGACGGTGGAGCATGATGAGCATGACCTTTAATCCAGGCAACATCGGCTTTTTCCTGCAGGAATTGCTAATCCTGATGGGGTTTGTAGTTGGCGCAGGAATATTCTTCGCGGCAGTTTTGGGCGAAGGCCTGGTAGGCCTTATCTGTAGGGTCATAGCAGCGGGCGCCGCGTTGTTTGTCATTGCCGTAAGCACTGACGTCGTTCATGTCGATATGGCCACCAAATTTTGGTAGGGCCATGGCGTTTGTGATGCGGCATTCGTCTAACGACCAGGAGCGCAGCATGTTGATGCTAGCCGAACTATGGCGAGTAGCCCGTAAGCGATTTACGCCTACGATATTGGCGCTTGCAGGACTGTTCGCCATTTTCACCAGTGGAATAAGCGCTGTAGTGCTGGTTCTGGCGTTTCCCCTGCTTGGATTGCCGGCGCCAGGCGTCTTGTTCTTTGTTACCTGGACGCTGGTGACTGCCGCAGCATTCTTGCACACGCTGAACCGCTTGGCATTTTCTCGCGAGGATACGCCATGAAACTGCACATCGCACGTAAGTTCGATCCAGGTTGGCATCCGACGATTGAGGCGGAGGTAGTGAAGCCTGCGCCTGCTCGGTCGGTCGATGAGGCTGCCGGCGTTATCGTGCTGTTCGTCCTGATGCTGGTGTTCGTGCTCTGGAAGCTGCTGCCATGACATTGAGGGTCCCGACAATATCTTTGCGGCTATATGCCCGCCTGGGTTATGTTGGATTTGCCATAGGTTTAGTATCGTTCGGAGCCGCCTTTTTATCGGCGCTCTTTAATAGTGGCCCGAGCATGGTCACCCCAATCGGATCCATGCTCACTGGGACCATATTTTTTGTGATGTTTGTCCTGCGGCGGCACGTGGTGGACTACCATGATGAATCTTAGGCTCGAGTGGTGCAGATCGCAGCTGCCGCAATTAGCAGAGCAGGGCCTGTCCCAAGCCGAAGCGGCTAGAAAGCTGGGTGTCGCGCCGCAGCAGGTCAGCGATTGGGCCAAAAGGGATGGCGTTAAGTTTGGGTCACGCAAGCCTATGTATAAGCTGACACATCATCCCTTCTATGACGACCTACCGTTGGCCCGATTGCATTCGATCATGCGTCGGCTGCATTTCTCTATGAAGGTCGGGGACTAGACAATGTGTTCCGTGTTTCAGAACAGGCGTGAGGAAAAAATCCTGAGAGCGTTGGCCGATGGCGAAGAGCGATCTGAAATGGCTATGCTGCCTTTGACCAACATTGCTCCGGCCAAGCTCTTTGGTGACCTATGGCGCATGGAGGATGCCGGGATCCTGACCAGTCGATGGACTGCATATACTAAAAGTGGCGGATGTGTCGGGCCCAGGTTATTCCGGCGTATTACGTGGCCAGACCTGTGATGGATCCTGGATCGATGCGCGACGGCGTCGCTCGTGCGTTCGGCGCAACCACGTTGGCGGCAGATTTTGCCAAGGAACTCAAACAGAGGCGCGATCCGCGCGGCGTCGTCGAGCATGAATTGCGCTCCGCAGCCGACCTACTGTCCCATGCGTTGACCGTGATTATGGATCTGGAACGGCAATGACCGATAATAGGCTAGACGAAGCAATGGCCAAGGTGCTCGCCGATAAGGGCGTGTCGCTGCAAGCGTTTGTCCGGGATAACCTGGCGAAAATCGAGGAATGGCGCCAGCAAAAGTGCACATGGACGCAGATCGCCACGGTGATGGGTAATCTTGGCGTCCGCGACGCCAATCGTAAGGCGCCATACCCCAACACGGTCTATCAGGCGTGGATGCGGGAGGTTGAGAGACGCCGCCGCGCGCGCGGGGCACTTCGTGGGCGGCCGCCAATCGAACAGTCGGCGACACATAGCTCCGATATATTCGCACCCAAGAAGGGCAGATAATGGCCAGGAAACCAATCATCAGGCCTAGGATGATCATCGCCCCGGTCGGGCGCGGCCGCATCGCCAAGACCACACTGGCGAACGCGCTATACGAGGAAATGCGCCGACGCAATGAATTCCTCACCGCCTGGGACCTCGATAAGGCGCCGTCGCTCTCCTACCATATCAAGGACGCCAAGCTGCCGCTCAGTTCCGCCCCTAGCGACCGTAAGTTGGCCCTGCAGACCGCGATCAACGAGACGGTGCTCGGCGCGCAAAGCACCATCGTCGATATGGGCGCCGACGAAATCCTATTCCATGAGCTGAACGACATGCTGCCTGGCATGCGCGACATATTGGCGAACGAAGGCGTCGAAGTGGTCGCCATCCACGTCATCGGTCCGGAGCCGCTGAAGGACATGGCGTATTTCAACGCCACTAAGGACACCGGGGTGTTTACCAGACAAATCGTAGTATTCAGCTATTGCGTCGTGCCGCGGGAAAGGGATCCTGATAAGGCATTCGGTAGGGCCAGGCGGCTGGTGTCTGGTTTGGACTTCCCGACGTTTCCGTTCAGGCGCCTACCACCAGAGGTCATGTCGGTCTATCACGGCGAAGCTGACGGCAAACCGAAGACCTTCGAAGAGGTGGATAAATGGCTCATGGACGCGCGGGATTTCTGGAACCGCGCCGTGCTCACGTCATTCATCGGGTCATCCATCAAACCCATGGTCGATGAAATCCTGGGCGAGACGCTGCCGGAAGCCGCCTGATGAGCACGCAGCGCCTCGATATGCCGCTAATCCGGCGGCTGCGCGATACCGCCAAGGAAGCAGGGCTCGCCGGTAAGGACCCAGTATCGGAGCACACCCAAGCGCTGGTTGCCTGCACCGCGGCGCTGATGGCGCGCCGACCGGTCGGGGAGCCGCAGCGGGACTGGTGGGTCGCGGCGATTGTGGCCGGCACCATGCTGTTCTCCGTCGGTGTTGCCGGTCTCGCCGGATACCACTGGGGCCGCAGCACCATCTTTACCGATGCCAACACGCGCTGCTTTGTCTGGGAGGGGCGCTGATGGACCACGGTGACGGTAATATGCAGCGGTGGAAGCGTGCAGCGACGCCGGACCAATTACGGCTGGCTCTCCAGGGTGCGGTTGAGAGCATGAACCACCACGCCAAGGAGGGTTTCGATATCTGCGTTCGGCTAAGCACCAAGGAGGGCGTCCAGGGCTACGGCACCGAAGGCAGCGGCCATTTCATCAAGATCATGCAAGAGCTTATTAGGCTTGATAGCCTCGTGCAGGATCTGGAGTTCATCGAAGCGAAGCTGAACCAATGACCCCGGCGGTCCTGGTGCTGCTTTTCACATTTGCCAGTGGCAGCGGCGCTGCTGTCGTGATCGATATGCCGTCGATGCAGGTATGCAAGGCTGCGGCGAACGAAGCCGTTACTGCACATGACCGCGATACGTCAGCGCGGTGCATATCACGCGTCGCAAAATAATACGCACAAAACTAGATATTGCCATCTTTTAGCAAATCCGTCACAAATCCTTGACATCATGCGGTATGCGCGTCTAATGCGATTCCGAATTGTGGGTTAGAATGCCCAATGGCCAAAATAATCGATGTAAAAAAGAACATCGCTCGGGCCGCTGCCGAAAAACATCTCCGAAAAATCGCCGATAATAGACTGAAGCGGGCCGCCGCGGTGATCTCCGGCGCGCGCAATATCGCGGTGTCTATCGTCGGCTTGGAGGCGGCGGAGGAGCTGCTGCTGAACGAGATCCATGCGCTGCGGGATGACCGGGCGCACGAAGAGATCGTGCGTTCGCTGAAGGGCTGAACAAAAAATTGGCCGCTGCCGGGGGTGGCATGCGGCCCTAGTTGATGACGACAATCGTAGTATCGTCTTGGTGCGTCCGAGCTTTCATCAACTGGGTTACCAGCAGGATTGCTAGCGGCCGAATCGTCTATTTTTCTCACGAGTCGGTCAAGCAGAAAATCTCAGAAAATATGAGGCGCCAATGGCTCTAAAATTGAGCGCGGTGCCGCAGAGCAACGTGATCCAGTTGCAGTTTGGCGGCGCGCTGGACCTAAATCTCAATCTGAATCTAGCACCGCCGCCGCCAGTTGGTTACGTGCTCATCACAGCGAACTTCGGTTCGTATTCTGTAACATCGGAGGCAAGCAAGGTGGCCTATACCCTTTCATCCGGCAATAAAATCGGCCTGCAGGCGAAGTATCGCGATGCGAACGGCAACCCGGCTGTCGTGGATGGCGATGTCACGTGGGCCAGCAGCGACGAAGCACTTTGCTCTGTTGCCGTCGACGCAGCCGACAGCACCAAGTGCTTGATCGGGGCGCCAAGTATCACCGGGGATGCTCAGGTCACGGCCACCGCCGATGCCGATCTTGGCGATGGCATGCGGGAACTCGTCCTACTCCTGGACGTGCACGTCGTCGCGGGTGAGGCTGTCGCGGGCACCATCGAGCCGATCGGCGAGCAATCACCGATTGAGGCGCCAGCGACGCCATAATATGTAGGACTAATGCGACCGCGTCCGCTCCGCCTGACCGCCCGCCCGACGCAGCGTATGGGCATGGGGCCGCCCCCGATGGGCACGGTGGATCCGTATCTCAACACCAAAGCCCATCGAAAATGGGCCGCCCAGGTGCTTCAGCGGGCAGGTTACCGCTGCGAGGATCCTAACCACGACCCACGCTATCCACGTGGCGGCAAACTGCATGCCGATCATGTGCGCGAGCGGCGGGATGCGCCGGAACTAGCGCTCGCTCTCAGCAACGGGGTGGCCAGGTGCCCGCGGTGTCATATTCAGAAAACCCACCGCGAACGTGCCCGACGCATGAGCGAATAAGCGCAGAATAGTCTGGAGGCTGTCATGCCGCGGTTTCGTCCCACCAGGCCACCTGAGCCGCCGATCCGCCCGGAAAGCTTCGAGCATGACCGGGCGATCTACCAGGATCAGTTGACGATCTACGCTGCGGATATGGTGGATTATCTGGCGGCGCAGGTAAGCATCATCGAAAAGCACATGAACGACATGCTGCTGTGGCAGAAACGCATCGTGCACTGAAGGGAACACATATGTCGGATACAGACACAAGTCTCGACGCCCATATAGAACAATTCCAGCAGTCCCTGGATACGTTCCGGGAAGATGCCACTCAGGCCGCCGCACGGGCTGCAGTTAAGGTTGCCAACGAGGCCTCCAGACGCCTGCGGGAAATGGCCGATAAAATTGACCAGGCGGTCGAGTCACTCGAGCAGCAAGCGCCGACCGAGCAGCCGGCCGAACCACCACCGGAGGCATAGCGATGGCCGTCGCCAAGAAAAAGCCGAGGCGGACACTGTCCCGTGGTCTGCCGTCGCCGAAGGCAAAAGACCGCAAGCCGGATAAGCAGGACGAAAAGCCGACGCGAAAGCGCGGTAAGTGAGCTTGGCTAAATGACGCCGACTGAATTCCTGGCGGGGTTTCTCGATCCCTGTCTGAAGTGGCTGGCCAACAATAGCGGCCCGCCGGTTACCGATGCGGCGCGGACCATGCTGCTCTGCATTTCAATGCAGGAATCCGGTCCCAACCTCGACGCCCGATATCAATCGTATCCGGCCACCGAGCCGGGGCCGGCGCGTGGCTTATGGCAATTCGAGCAGGGCGGTGGCGTGGCTGGCGTGCTCAGCCATCCTGCGACCTGTGACGTGGTTAAGCATGCCTGCGGCTTGCTGATGGTTCGGCCCGAGCCAGCTGCTTGCTGGCGGACGATCGAGGGCAATGACCGCCTGGCGGTCACGTTCGCCCGCATGCTGCTCTACTCCGATCCGTATCCGGTGCCGACCACCGAACAGGACGCGTGGGACTGCTACATGCGGCTGTGGCGGCCCGGGAAACCGCACCCCGAGACGTGGCCGTCAAATTGGCAGGCGGCGCAAGCGGCCGTCCAAGCTTCGCCGCTGCCAAAATAGAATGGCCGACAACGAGCAGGAACATGGTTGGATCGGACTGGCCGGACGCATCACCACCGCACTGCCGGCGCAGTTCCTCATGCTGGTGCTGTTGAATATCATATTTCTCGGCGTGGTCTTCTGGCACCAGCAAAAGCAGGACGACGCGCGCGAGCGACTATTTACGCCGATTCTGATGTCCTGTTTTCGTGACCTGCATCAGCTACAGCGACAATTTTCACCGATCCCGGCGCCTTAACGCTATCGCTATACATCATGGCTTTGCTGTCACGCAGGACCTTGTGGGCAATCTGCTCCAGCAGAGTGACCTCGGTTACTGGGCGAACCCCCATCTGGCGCAGCACCCGCCGCGCCCGCACCATGTCCTCAATGTGGTGGCTGTCAGCAACGACGCACGGCGCGATGTAGGACTGCAGCAGGGCAATGGTTCTCTCCCGCAACCATAACTCATCGGATGCCTCGAGCGAGTCGGGCATTTGACATTCTCCCCCCGGGTAGCGAACGCGTTGCTTAACGCGCATGGAGTCCCCCGTAAACACGGAATGGGGGTGGCCATGCTGACCCATTGGTTCGCTGTCCTTTTGGTTGGCGTTGGCCCCGCCGACTATCCGCCGTGCACCGCTGAATTGCGGGATCGTTGCATTCAGCAGCAGCCGGAACAGTGGCCCACGCTCTATATTCCGTGCCCGCCGAACACCTACTGCCCGCCATACGATATCCCCCGGTATCGGCGGCCATATCCTCCGCCACCCCCGTAAACACGGAATGGGGCCCGCGTGCCTTCAGGGCCGATTGCCCAGTCCATTGTCTGCCTAATCTGCCGCTTCGGGCGGATGATCTGGTTCCAAGGGCATTAGAGAAATCTGCGGCGAAGGCTGCGTCTGAGCCTTGGACTTTCGAACCCGCCTTGGGGTGGCAACGGGCAGCTTGGCACGGGTTTCCATGATGACCCGCTTTTCCTGAAATGCGATATTCTGCTCGGACAATGCGCGCAGCATCGCTGCCCACGGCTCCTTGGTTAGCAGAACGGTATCTGCCAGGACGTGGACGTCCTCTGGCAGCTCGATCAGACACTCAAGGACAAGCTGTCGCATTGCTTTCCCTCCTTCCCCGTAAACACGGAATGGGGTAGGGGTAATGGCCCTATCCTTCAAGATGCTGCCACAAGCGCGGATATCGGTTGATCCATTCCCTCATGGCCCGGAATACCTCGGGTTCCAGCGCCACGACGTGGTCGCCACCGTCGCGCGGCGCTCGCAGGACGATATGCCATCCGTCGAATGAGGCATACAGTCCGTCGCCGAGATATTCTTCTACGCCTGGTCGGGGTAAATCGCCGTCCGCCATCTTTGGCTCCTATTTCTCCCCCGTAAACACGGAAGGGGGTTTCGGTGCACGGTTGCCAACCTTTCCTTTGTAGATTTACTGGAGAGAGGTTTGCGCATCCACAAGGTTGAAGCTAAGCCGGACCTAGGTGGTAGCGAGGTTGGCCATGTTGCCTGCGCCGTGCCGCAGTGTTGGAGTCTCTCCACCGGCTATGCGGTTTCTTCAGTTGCTATGTATCTGCCTTAGACGCTGAAACCTTGGCGGCCATCGGCGGCGGGTGTCGGGTCAGCCAATCGTCAAGCGCCTCGATCCATCGCGCCTCGTCATCCGGAATGGCCAGCGACCCCTTGCGCCATCGCCGCACCGTCCTGTGATCGCGGAAAATCATTTGTGCCAACGTCTCGCTATTCCAGCCCATGCGGGTCAGGAACGCGTGCAATTCGTCTGCTGTCATGTCGCCTCGCTTCCAGAACGCATTTCCTCGATGGTGGAGTAAGTTACCAGCTAGACTGGTAAACATACTCACTTACCTCTGCGTCAGGTTCGGCAAGGATCTCCTCAAGCATCCGTTTGGTGTCCTTTAGATCCTGTCGGTAATCTTCGTCATACTCAGTGCTGCCGAAGAAAAACCCGCGTTGCGTGGGCAGCAGTTCCTTGGCCTTCTTGCGGCATTTAAGCACGGCGTTCACTGCGCCAAGCAGTTCCTTCAGTTTGTCAGTCTCGCAGACATAAGGCTTGCAATCATCTTCGCCATTCTGCACATGCTCAACGAACCATTGATGGATTGTGTTGGCCTTGCGCCAGTATGCAACCTGCTCGATCACGTAACTTACGCGTTCCGGCTTGACGGTAGTCGGTTTGCCATCCTTTAGCACTGTGACCTGGTGCCGTTCTTCCGGCCGCATGTGGTCCCAGTTCTTCACGTAATGGCGCTTTTCCAGATACATGTCTAAGCCCATGACTTCCTCCTATTGAGCCCCTTCGATTGGAGCGTTTTGCGACACCGAGCCTTGGTCTAAAAACCCTTGGACCGGGGTGCGGTCTGTCACTCCGGGCAGTCTCTATGCCAGCACGGCACCAGACCACGAGCGTCCGGCACGGTCATGCCGCAACGTGGGCATGCATGTGGATGGACTTCTTCGTCATAACCGCCGTCATGCCCGCCAACCAACAGTATGTGCCCCGGTGGAAAGCCGATAATATCCAGACCTTCGAAACCGATGGCGATGCAGTCCTCCGTTTCGCGGCTAATTTCACACACAACGGCATACTCGAATTGCAGCGCCGGGTCAGTGCCGTCAGGATCGGCGAACAGACCGCCCTCAAGGTCCACCAGATCGCCGACGCGCAACATGCCGGCGTGCACCATGCGATGCGGCTCGTAGTGTTCTATGGTCATTTGCCCAATCCTCTTCGATATCCCCGTAAACACGGAATGGGGCCCCGTAAACACGGGAGGGGGTAGCCCCCTCCCCCCACCCCCCCCCCTCCGGGTCACGCTGCTAGCGGTAGATCGTCTGAGCCATCGTAATAACCGCGTATTTCCATGTGGTCGTTCATTTCCCGCAGCCCTGCATCGTTGGCTATCTCTCTGGCCTTTGACTGCGCATCCCACTTGCTACAAGTTTGTGCCCAGTCCAACGCCTTTTCGGCCGCAGCACGTTCCCATGGCTCGCGGGCCACCAATGGATCAACGGCATCGTAATCCCAATGTGGGACAGGAATTTTGCGGGATTCAATCCACGCGGGCTTGGTCTCGACGAATTTCGACATACTGCGGAACGAGCGCGGCTTAGTCCAACGTCCCTCCGCCGCATGGGTATATGATACGCTAAAGGACACGATCCTTTTTGGCGCATCCGCATTCCAGGGAAGCGACTCAATGCAAGCTGTAACGTCGTGGCCGTTGACGTGCCAGCGCAGATCGCCTTGATACCGCGCAAATTTGCGGTCAGGGTCGATATCGTCAAACGCTCCACGCTCTTGCATGTAGAGGAATGAAGCCTCCGCGCTATCTGACTCACGCTTGTCTGCTGCGCGATTAGCCGCACGGGATTGGGCGCGTAGGTGTGCCGTCGGGTTCTTTGCCATCAGGGTATCCCCTCGATTGACGTGGCCTCATTGCCACGTCCTGCGACGAAAGCAGGCTACAGCGCCACCGTGGCGGCGCTGGGTGTCTGCTTTAGTCCTCGCATGGAGTGGTTTTCAGGTAGGCAATCAGTTCGTCAATCTCCTGATTGTCCGCATCAGGGTCATCATTCAGGGCAGCGGCCCCGCGGCAATCGCTGTCCAGATGTTCAATGCACAGGCGTCTATGTTCTTCGCTTTGCACCATGCCGCGTTCGTCGAAGCCATATAGGCAAGCGCCAGGGTCATAGCTGTTCATGTAACTTCCCCAGCCAGCGGCCTTCAGCCAGAATTCTTCTGATGTCATTGGTCTATTCCTTCAGTGCCGCGAGCAACTCATCGTCGCTCATCTTGTTGAATTGTTCCTGCTGTTCATCAGTGAGTGGATCAGCAATCTGTATCAGCCGCTTGACTTGTGCCGGTGTCAGCGAGTTGGCGAAGTCGGCGAGCGGATCACGGCGCTTGCGTGCCATTGGATTATTCCTTCTCTATGCTCCGCGCCAGATGGTTTTCAGCGGACCAATTCCACCCTCGGAAACGCCCGTGTTCCAGTAGCCGCGATGCTTGACCAGAAAGCCGCATTTCACAGCGACGTCTAGGTCACGGATATCGTCGCGTGATAGCTGGCCGATGTTTGCGACATAATCAGCCCTTGCCCGCTTAACCCAGATGTTCATTTCCTGGGCAATGTTCTCCGTGGTGTCGGTGTGTGTCATTTGGGCATCCCCACTGTCTGTTCGGTAAACTGAACATAGTGCAATGCTGCAAATTGTGCAAGGGGAATTCGCCGAATATCGGGAAATACTCTTGCGTTTATTCGTGAGCTTCGACAAACGCCCGGAAACCGCGGACTTCGCTCATTGCCATAAGCACAAGCTGTGCAGACCACGGCATGGCGTTTCTTCCCTCGGTTTCCCAATAATAGACGGAGCGGACACCGACGCGGAACAATGCGGCGATATCCTCCCGCGTCAACCCTAAGGCGATCCGCCGTTGCTTGATCTGCGCTGGTGTCATCTGTATGCCCAAGATATCGCCGCGCTCGCTCGCCCGCCGTGGGCCTTGATTATATTCGCGGTCATTCTGCCTTCTCCATAATAGAGATTATCTCAAAGCCCGCATCCAGCGGCGCGATGTTCGACTGAATGACTGCCAACAACGGCGTATCGACGTTCGGGTCATAATCGGGAAGGCTTTCTGCCGTAGCGAGAAGGCGAGCCTTATCAAAGATCCTCACCGCAAAGGTAAGATGGGTCGTTGGCTCGTATGTCATTGGGCTTTCCCCCTAGCTAAGCCCCGCCATTGCCGCCCGCACTGCCGAGAAGCTATAGGGCGCTCCATCCGGGGTTTTGCTAACGCCGCATTCGTGCATGGTTTGAACGAACGCCTTGGCCGCTTCATCCTTGGTCCGCGCTATGCGCAGGCAGTCTAACGCCATGCGATACAAGCCTTCGTCATTGCCAATCCAGAGTGCTACGTTCCAGTAATTGCGGTTCTTATGGCCGTTGTAAGTGGTCATCTGAATTCCTCCCTATTTGTAGACGGCGATGCCGCGGCTGTAGTAGCCATCCACACTCTTGCCCTCTGGCACGTCACCAGCACGCAGCACGTATAGAGCGCATCCTCTAGGGTCACCCTGCACATATGCCGACATGGTGGGATACTGCGCCATGATCCGCGCTAGGCGCTTGCGTGCACCAGCCTCACGGTCGGGAATTGGCCAGCGCCTGTCGACGTAACCGCTCCGTGTGGGATACTGCATACGCATGAAGGGCTTGCTGTCTGGCTCGTCCCCATCCCGCTCAATCGAGTAGGTGGTCTGGCCTTCGCCTGTGCCGCACCCAAGCTCATGCCAGCGGTGCAAGGTCATAGCGATACGCCGCAGTGCCCACGCATCGGCGCTGCTAATGCCGCAACGCTCAAGCTGAACAATACAATTGGGTGTCTTGTGCATCAGGGTATCCCCTCATTTGCCGCCGCTGCATTGCGTGCGGTAGTTAGACCTTGCGAACGTCCACCACATAGAACTGCCCATCAGCATGCAACTCTATGGATGCTGCCCTGAATGCATCGGCCTCACTGCTGGCCTGCACCATCTTGGCAATCCGCTGGCTGCTGGTGAATGACTGAGCGGTGATGCGGTATGTGTTCATGAACTGCATATAGTGCATCACTGCACATCATGCAAGAGATAATCGCGAATTAAATCGCATTATTTTCTGCAATTCGTAAAACGACGGACATCCATACAGAGAGGGCGGATAACCCCTCCCAGGGCATGGCGCCCACCAAGCAGCCCACCCGCACAGCTAACTCCCCACCCCATAGGGGCACCCATGCCGCCAATCAATGAGCAGGCAGCGGCTGACCTACGTCAACTCGAGGCCCTGGCCGATGCCGCCATAGCCGCAGCCCAGAACAAGACGGGCCAAGTCGAGCGCCTGACCAAACAACACTCCGAACTATACGAAGCAATCCGCATCAAGCTGGCTGATCCAGCCTACGCAGCTGCCTATCGCCAAGCCTGGAGCGCTCGATAGCTACGCCAACCACCGGGGCGCACCGCTGCCATCGGGGGCTATGACCCTCCGCAACATTGTTACGTGCCACCGGGGGCCGTCAGCAATAATCGGCAAGGGAGGGGGACATTCGCGGGCGGCTCATTTGTAGGGATTTTTCCTGCTGGCGAATCGATTTTGCGACAACGAATAACTCCCCCCTATAAACTCGGCGGCTAACCCGCCTTTTTGGATGAGAGGAAGTCTATGCCTGCTGGCCGACCGGCACATGAGCCGACTGACAAGGATCGCCGCATCGTTCTTGAGATGACCGGATATGGAATAACGCAGGAGGATATGGCCCGGGCCTTGGGCATATCGGAGCACACCCTGCAGAAGCATTATCGCGAGGAGTTGGACAGGGGCGCGGTGGAGGCGAACACAACGGTCGCTCGCAACCTATTCCAAATTGCCACGAGCAAAGGCAAGGGAGCGGTGGCCGCGGCAACATTCTGGCTGAAGTGCCGGGCTGGTTGGCGGCAGTATGACCGGGTGCCGGATATTGAGGTGACCCCGGTGCGTGGCAAGAAGGAACAGGCAGCCATCGATGCGCAAACCGCTGGCGAGGGCACTGGATGGGAACGCTACCTGCGGGACGAAGATTCCAACCCGGGGGCAAAGCCGAACTAACCCATGACGGACCTATGGTCGACGGCATGTCGAGACTGGCAGGAGCGGTTGACCTCGGGCCAATCTCTAGTTCCTGAGCTACCGCTGTTCGAAGAGCAGGCTGATCTCGGCGAGGGGTGTTTCCGGGATATTCGGATCCCGGATATTGCGGGCACGCCGAGGATCGGCGACGTGGCAGGGGATTGGATATTCCCGATCGTCCGGGCGGTGTTTGGCTCGTTCGACAAGGCTGCCGGGCGGCGGATGATCCGCGAGTTTTTCATTTCGGTGTCAAAGAAAAACGGGAAAACCTTCCTCGGCGCCTCGATCATGCTGACGGCGATGATCCTCAATCGTCGGCCGCAGGCGGAAATGATTTTGGTGGCGCCGACGAAGGATATTGCGGACCGGGCGTTCAAGCAGGTCGAGGGATCGATCTTGCTGGCCGATGTCCTGCGCAAGACGTTCCATATCGCACGGCATGTCCGGACGATCACCGACCGGGTTCGCGGCGCGACGCTGATGGTGAAAGCGGCGGACACCGACGTGATCACCGGGGTGAAGAGCACGGTGACGCTGCTGGACGAGACGCACGTATTTTCCGAGAAGTCGAACGCGGCGGATATATTCGTGGAAATTCGCGGGGCATTGGCGTCGCGGCCCGACGGATTTTTGGTCCAGATTACCACGCAGAGCAAGCGGCCGCCGGCGGGAGTGTTTAAGCAGGAATTGCAGAACGCCCGGGATGTGCGGGACGGCAAGCTGGAATTGCCGCTGTTGCCGGTGCTGTATGAATATCCGCGGGATATTGTGGCCTCGCAGGAGTGGCGGCGGAACGAGAAGCTGTGGCCGCTGGTCAATCCGAACCTCGGCTTGTCGGTGGATATGGGATTTCTGCGCGACGAGCTGATGAAGGCGGAGCGCGAGGGGATCAACGCGCTGACGCTGTTTGCCTCGCAGCACTTTAACATCGAGATCGGTATTGCGCTCGGGAGCGACCGTTGGGCTGGTGCGGAATTCTGGGAGCGGCAGACCGACCCGTCGTTGACGCTGGAGGAATTGCTTGAGCGCTCCGAGGTCGTGGTCTGCGGCATGGATGGCGGCGGGTTGGACGACCTGTTCGGGTTCTGTGTGCTCGGCCGGGATCGTGATGGGCGCGACAAGGCGAGCAAGTCGTGGTTGTGCTGGAGTCATGCCTGGTGTCATTCATCGGTGCTGCAGCGGCGGCAGCAGATTGCGCCGCGGTTGCTGGATTTCGAGAAGCGCGGGGAATTGACGATTTGCGATGATGAGTTGGGCGACCTGGAGGCGATGCAGGCGATCATCGCCGATATTAAGTCGCGCGGATTGCTTGCGCATGTGGCGGTGGACCCGGCGGGAGTGGGCGACATCGTCGATGCGATGGCGGCAGTCGGGGTCACCGAGGAAAACAAGATGCTCTGGCCGTGCAGCCAGGGCTTTCGTTTGATGAATGCGCTGAAAACCAGCGAGCGCAGGTTGGCGAAGCGCACATTGTGGCATTCAGAAAACATGATGATGAATTGGAATGTTTCAAACATAAAAATAGAACCAACTGCCACGGCAATCCGCGCAACGAAGATGCATGCGGGCGATGCCAAGATTGATGCGGCGATGGCGATGTTCAATGCCTGCGATGTTATGAGCACGCTGCCGGAGCCTATGCGGACGCCGACCTACGATATAATATTCGCGGCTCTCGGCGCGCTGTTCATGTTTCTGCCGTTCTTGGGCGCCTAGCAGCCTAAGAGAACGATAAAAACGCCCGGCGGCGTGGCGGCCGCGAACTGATGCTCACGGGCCTGACCGGCGCACGTTCTCGCGTGAAGCGCGCCAACCCGAGCATCAGGATGACTACCGCCCACACGCACGAGGTGCCGGCGACGACGGTCACCCAAGATACCGCCATATTGCAAGCTATTTCCGGGTGCGTCGCCTCGGGCGGTATCAGCGATATCTGGTGCCGATAGACAATGAGGGGAACGGCGAGCAGGCCCGCGACGCCGTAGATGGCGCAGGCTCTGAATAGTCCAGAGAGGCGCCCCTTCATTCGACGTGTTCGTTGCATTGATCGCCGGCTGCTGCGCCGACACACAGGCACTGAACGAGTATCGCGATAGCGGTGCATAGCAAGGCCGCCATAGTCATGGCGGCGCGCAATTTCTTCATCGTGCGCTCCCAAAAGAACCCGCGCCGTAGCGGGTGAATGTGCTCCGGGCGCGGGAAAGCGTAGCGCACCAAGGTTATTTCCCGCCGGTTAAATCCGTCAAGTCGCATAGCTACCGCACCGTTCCATGATAGCCGGTGGAATGGGTGTTCTTGCCATGGAGGCAACGATGCCAATTCCCAAGCCTCGTAAGGGCGACAAGCCAGAGTCGCAGAGCGATTTCATGGGCCGCTGCATGGGCGATTCAACCATGATGGCGGATTTTAAACGGCAGGATCAGCGGGTCGCCGTTTGTATGTCGGCGTGGCGTGACGCGCATCCGGGCGCCGCGCCGCCGCCGAAGAAGGCAATCGATTGCATGCCGTCGGATGGTGAGAGCCACAACGCCTTCATGGATCGGTGCGCGGCACAAGGTTACGACCATGCGGCCTGCATGGCGTCATGGATGGATCACATGGATGGCATGGAAATGAGCATGGACACCGAGGACGACAAATTGAATTGGTTGCCGACGCTGCTGCAGGTCAAGGGGATTAACGAGGGTGAGCGCAGCATCCACGGCATCGCGACCACGCCGTCGGTTGACCATATGGGTGACATCGTCGAAAGCCTCGGCGCGAAATACAGCCTGCCGATACCGCTGCTATGGCAACACAAGCACGACAATCCGGTCGGCGAGGTCACCCATGTCACGGCAACCGACAAGGGCATCGCATTTCAGGCCAAGATTGCCCGTATCGACGAACCCGGCGAATTAAAGAGTCTGACCGACAAGGCGTGGCAGTCGGTCAAGGCGCGGCTGGTCAAGGGCGTGTCGATCGGCTTCACGCCGATCCGCGGCAAGGCCGAATTAATCAAAGACAGCGGCGGCATTCGCTTCAAGGAATGGAACTGGCACGAGCTCTCACTTGTGACCGTCGCGGCGAACCAAGACGCCACGATCCAACTCATTCGCTCGATCGACAACGAGGCTCTGCAAGCCGCCGAAGGCAAGCAGCAGAGCCGGAGTGTCAGCACCCCTGCCGGCGTCACGGCAACACACAACGCCAGGAACCCGGAGGGCAAAATGGCAAAGACTATCTCCGAAGATATTGCAACCTACGCGAATACCCGCGCCGCACTCGCGGCCCAGATGACCAACATGATGAGCAAGGCGTCCGAGGATGGCGTGACGCTCGATAACGACCAGGAGCGGGAATACGACGAACTCGAGGAGAAGATCGCCGGTCTCGATAAGCACCTCGATCGCCTGCGCAAGCAGGAGAAGATGAACATCGAGCAGGCGGTTCCGGTGAACGGATCGGGCACCAGCCTGGTGGTCATGCCGCAGCAGCAGAACGAGCGCCGCCCGCTCGCGCCGGTGTCGGTGAAGGCCCCGCCGTTGGCCAAGGGCACGTCGTTCACCCGCTTCTGCATCGCGCTCGGGCGGGCGAAGGGCAACCTGCAGCAGGCCTCGCAGATCGCCACGCAGGACATCTGGAAGGATACGCCGGAAGTCGCCAACGTCTTGAACTGGGCGTCGATGACGGGCACAACTGAAATCAAGGCACCGGTTGCGGAAGGCAACACATACACGCCTACCTGGGCGGGCGCTTTGGTTCAGTATCAGTATATGGTCTCGGAATTCATCGATTTATTGAGACCGGCAACAATTCTTGGACGAATTCCTGGTTTCCGTCGGGTGCCGTTTAATATTCGTATTCCGCTACAGACCGCCGGCGCCTCGGCGAATTGGGTGGGGGAAGGCTCGGCCAAGCCGCTTTCCGCTCTGGCGTTCGACACCACGACGATGGACTTCTCCAAGGTCGCCGGCATCGTGGTGTTCACCGAAGAGCTGATGCGGTTCTCCAATCCGGCAATTGAAGGCATTGTGCGGCAGGACCTGATCAACACGATTGCGCAGTTCCTCGACCAACAGTTCCTCGACCCCACCAAGGCGGCGGGCACCGGCTCGGGTGGTCCTTCGCCCGCGTCGGTGACCAACGGCGTGACGCCGATTACGCCAAGTGGCACGGATGCGGACGCGGCGCGCACCGACATCGGGCGGCTGTTGAAGCCGATGGCGGCGCTCAGCCTGCCGTTCAGTTCCGGTGTGTTCGTGATGGGCGTGCAGCAGGCGATCAGCCTCGGGTTGATGCGCAATGCACTCAGCCAGACGGAGTTCCCCGGCATCAACGCCCAGGGCGGCACGCTCGAGGGCTTCCCGGTGATCACGTCGGAGAACATCCCGTCCACCGGCGGCTCGCCTGCCGACGGGCAGATGATCGCGTTCTTGCTGCCGGGCGAAATCCTGCTGGCCGACGATGGCAACGTGACGGTCGACGTGTCGCGTGAAGCGTCGGTGCAGATGGAAGGCGCGCCGGATAGCCCGGCGACGGCGTCGACGGTGCTGGTCAGCTTCTGGCAGAGGAACCTCGTCGGTCTGCGTGCCGAGCGGGAAATCAACTGGAAGAAGCGGCGTGCCGGCGTGGTGTCGTATATCGACGGCGCCCGCTACGCTTGACGAACGGTGCGGGCGATCCCGGATCGCCGGGTCGCTCGCACGGCTTTTATGGAGATCCCCCATGCGGTTGATCGTCACGACAGCGAAGGGCATCCGCTACGGTGGGCGCACCTATCTTAAGGGCGAGGAAATGGAAATGCCCGACACCAAGCCGGATCGCGAATGGGCCGTCGCGTTCCTGGCCAAGAAATGGGCGAAGAAACATGAGCCGGTGGTGCTCGGCACCGCGCCACGGCAGCAGCGTGTGGTCGAGGAGCGCGTGGTGCTAACCGAAGGACCACCGCCAGCAGGGGAACCCATGGGAACTTGGGGACAGTCGCCGTGGAAGGCAGAAGAGGCGGCTCAGCAGCCGGCGCAGCAGACGGAAGAACCGTCAGCAGAGTCCGAACAGACACCCGAGGAAACGCCAGCCGACGATCCGCATCTCGCGCATCGGCGTCGTCGCTCGCTTCGCCGCGACATTACTCCCGAGCAGTAGTGGTTATGCCCAGCCGTTTGGCGACGAGTAGGTTCTGCACGGCCAATTCGGTCCGGCGCGGTATCAAGACATAGCCGCCGGTCCATCGCCGTAGCGTCGCGATATTGACACCCAAGGCGTCGGCGAGCGGTTGGCGCCAACCCTGGCCATACAGTCGCTCGCCTGCCTGGATGAGCTCAGAAGGCGTCACGCCTGAAGTTACCGTCCATTAAATCATTGGCGGCGGCCCGAGTCGCGCGGTTTGCGCGCTCTGTCAAGCGGAGAATTGCCCAGTGCGCCTGCTCGGCTTCGATATCTCCTGGGGCGTGAAGGCGCAGCCGACCGGGCTGGTGCCCGCCAACAGCTGGAATTCCTGGTTCTGGCCAACGGTGCGTGAGCCATTTACCGGTGCGTGGCAGCAGAACCAAGAGTTGTCGCAAGAGACTGCGATCCGCCATCACGCGGTTTACTCGTGTGTCTCATTGATCGGTCAGGACGTGGCGAAAATCGCCCTGAAGTTGGTTGAGCAGAACCCGACCACGCGCATCTGGGAAGAGGTCACGTCGTCGGCGTTTTCGCCGGTCATTCGCAAGCCAAACCGCTACCAAACACGGATCCAGTTCTTCGAGCAGTGGGTCTACAGCCTGCTGACGTGGGGCAACACCTACGTCCTGCTCGAACGCGACAACCGGCAGGTTGTGGTCAGTATGTATGTGCTCGACCCGTCGCGCACCAAGGCATTATTGGCTCCCGACGGCGCGGTTTATTATCAGCTTTACGCCGACAGCCTCTCGGGCGTGACCGAAGACAGCCTCGTGGTTCCGGCGAGTGAAATCATTCACGACCGCATCAGCGCAATCTTTCATCCGCTGTGCGGCATGTCGCCGCTGACCGCCGTCGGTCTCTCGGCGATGCAGGGCCTTGAGGGCCAGAAGACCGCCATCGAGGGGTTCCGCAATCAGGCGGTGCCATCGGGTATCCTGACCGCGCCCGGTGAGATACCGCAGGACACCGCCGAGCGGATTAAAGCCAAGTGGCAAGCCAACTATGGCGGCTCGAATATCGGCCGCGTTGCCGTGTTGGGCAACGGGATGAAATTCGAGGCGATGGCAGTAAACTCGGTCGACTCGCAGTTCATCGAACAGATGAAATGGAGCAGCGAGACGATCTGCGGTGCCTATCACGTCCCCGCCTATAAGATCACGCAAACCGCTCCCACGTATAATAACGTCGAGAGCCTCGAACAGAGCTACTACACGAATTGCCTGCAATCGCGGTTTGAGAACATCGAGGCGCTGCTGGACGAAGGCCTCGGTCTGGTCAACGTGCCGGGACATACATACGGCGTCGAGTTCGACGTCGACGAAGGCATGATGCGGATGGACAAGAAGTCCAAGATCGAGTTCATCGGTCTGGGCGTCCAGCGCGGCATATTCTCACCCAATGAAGCGCGCGCGAAGTTCGATATGCCGCCGATCCAGGGTGGCGATAAACCGTTCCTGCAACAGCAGAACTTCCCAATCGATGTGCTGGCAGAACGCCCGGCGACGGCGGCCGGTGGCGTGCCGTCGTCCGGCAGCACGACCCCACCGCCCGCAAATCCTGCGGCGAGCACTACACCGGCGACGCCCGCGGCCGCCCGCGAACTGGCCGACGACGAGCGCGACGCCTTCGCCGTGCTGGAACTGACCAAGGCGCTCTACAGCGAAATCGTCGCTGCTTAGCAACCATCGGCGCGGACACCAGCCACCCGCGATGACATAAAAGGGGGGCCGCAGCCTCATGGACCGTGCCACCGTTGCGGGGTTGATGCAGGCGATCGCGCCAGTCGTGCGCCAATATATCGGCGAGCGAATGGCCGGTATGGAGGCGCGCCTTTTGGCGCTCGAGACGCGCGAGATGATTGCGGGGCCGTCTGGCAAGGACGGCCGCGACGGGATCAATGGCAAGGACGGTCTCAGTTTTTTATCGGCGGTGCAGGATGAGGCCGGATATCTGTGCCTGACCCGTTCCGACGGTGAGCTGGTCCGCGTCGGATTGGTCCGCGGCGAAAAGGGCGCCGATGGCCGCGATGGAAGGGACGGCGTCGACGGCGCCATGGGCCCGCAGGGGCCGCCTGGCGAGGCGACCAAGGGCGATCCTGGACGGAATGGTATAGACGGTGCTCCAGGAGCGCCCGGCCGGGACGGCATAGACGGTCGCTCGGTGGTTGATTCCGAGATTACCCAAGAGGGTCGTCTCAAGTTGGCATACTCCGATGGCACGGAGGACACGCTGCCAAGGGTTGTCGGCGAAAAGGGAGAGGCGGGCGCCGATGGCCCGCCGGGACCTCCCGGAGAGACGGTTGTCGGGCCGCAAGGCGATATGGGGCCTCCAGGACCAGGGGCGAGA
>Ga0207644_10000039_pt1 | contig 121348 bp, 107 predicted proteins | sample KBSS73metaG_FD_184326 | JGI IMG/M metagenome (GOLD analysis project Ga0207644, IMG submission 184326) | Switchgrass rhizosphere microbial communities from Kellogg Biological Station, Michigan, USA - KBS S7-3 metaG (SPAdes) (version 2) | ecosystem: Host-associated > Plants > Roots >... | reverse complement strand
GTCGGGGTAGGTGTGGGTGTTGGTGTTGGAGTGGGTGTTGGTGTCGGAGTGGGTGTTGGGGTCGGCGTCGGGGTTGGCGTCGGTGTTGGGGTAGGTGTCGGAGTCGGAGTCGGAGTCGGAGTCGGAGTCGGAGTGGGTGTTGGGGTCGGCGTCGGGGTTGGCGTCGGCGTGGGAGTTGGAGTTGGAGTTGGAGTTGGAGTTGGAGTTGGAGTTGGGGTCGGCGTCGGCGTCGGCGTAGGTGTCGGAGTAGGCGTTGGCGTGCAGCCGTTATTCAGGTTGCAATTGTTGAATTCGCTGTCGTCGGTGAACGCGTCGGGTTCGACACCGCTGGCGCTGAATTCCTGGTCGAAGAAATCCTGGTTGGCGACGTCGGGCTGGCCGGGCCGCACCTGACGTCCGAAGGCGAGGACCAGAGGCGCACCCTCAGGAGCCAAGGCTGAGCCGCTGTCTTGCGGGATGAGGTCGATGCCACCTTCGCCGACGGTGATGCCACCGAGATCGGTGTCGGAGCCGGTGTTCTTGACCAGCAGCGTGTCGCGCATGTTGATCTCGACATTGCCGCCTTCGATGTAGCCGCGCGGATTGGGATTGGCCTCGCCGGCGTTCAGTATCTCCCTGATGCCGGTATAGTCGCCGTCCGCGTTGCGGATGTAGGTGTCGAGGATTTCCTTTGGCGCGATCCAGATGTCGTCGCCGTACATGGTCAGCTTGCCGGCAGGGAAATAGGCGGAATTGCTGTTGTCATAGCGTTGCACGCGCACGCTGCCGGTGTCGGTCTCGACCTCGAGCCGACCGCCGGCATCAAGCGTCAGCTCGTCATTGGGGCCGGAATCGGTGCCGTCGCCGGCGACGTCGAGATATCTTACCGCGCCAGTGACCAGGATGTTACCGCCGGTCGCGACATAGACGTCCGACATGCCGGGACCCTCGGAATAGGTTCCATCAATGTCGAGGTCGCGGATGATGATGTCGGGGTCGGTCCCACCGGCCCACGGTCCGTCGATGCGGATACCCTTGGTGAAGATCCGCTGCCACTCGTCATTGTCGAGGATCCAGCCGCCATATTCCACATCGTCATCGCCGCCGAGCAGCGCGGCGTTGCCGGTATCCCAGACGGTCAGATAGATCTGGTTGGTGCTGCTGTCGCCGAGCTGCGCATCCGGATCGATGACGATATCACCCGACGTGATGTCGATGGTCGGCGCGCCGATCGTTCCATAGAGATAGGCGACATGAGGCGAGCTGCAATCGGTGAAGCAGTTCTGAGGCTGCAAGATGATGCTGCTATCCGGACCGATGCCGAATATGTCGGCCAGTTCCCAGTCGCCGCCCGCGATCAGCGTGCCAGTGCCATCGACCGTGATATAGGCGTCGCCGGTCTCGGGTATGGCCTCGGGGTCATCATTCCCATTCGTGATGATATCGTCCGCAGCCTGGAAAGACAGATTGCCGGCGTGAAGCGTGGGACGCAAGTTCCGGTCGAGGTGCGAGACGACGATATCGTAGGCCCAGCTTTGCGCGGTCAGATTACCTGCAATGTCGAAAAACGGCGTGGTCGAGGAGTTTGAATCGCCATTCTCGTCGACGCCGATGAAAATGCTCTGGCCGTACATTTTCAGATTGCCGTCGAGGTCGAAGACGCTCTCGGGGCCATTTGCCCACATTTCGAGGTCGCCGTCGGTCCAGATCTCACCGTCGTGCGCGACGTTCAGCGTCGAATCGTCGATATCGACATAGATGCCGGGGGTGGGGCCATCGCTGAAGAAGCGGCCGCCATATCCGCGCGCATAGAGTTGGAGATATTCGAGGTTGGCAGTGCTGCCATCCTCGGCGCTTAGATAGACAGCGCCATATTCGTGATAGCCGGGCCCATCGCCATTCGCCTCGGCGCGCAGTGTGCCGATGTCACTGGTGGAAGGATCAATAGGGTCGCCGCCGCCGGCGAACTGGATGTCGACGAAGCCGCCGCGGCCAGTCCCATAGAGGCCCGTATCGGAGTGAAAGGGGTCTCCGTATTTGCCGGAGTCACCGCCCACGCCGTTTGCGACCAGCGATACATTGCCCAATATGGGGTCATCATCGACGACCGGCGTTCCGATCAGCAAAGTGCCATCGTGCGTCTCGAACTCGATGTCTCCGCCGTCGCCGTCGCCACCCTGTCCGCCGGTTCCGTAGTTATTCGGAGAATTGGCGATCTTCGGTCCACCGTCACCGCCGGCACCGCCCCTGCCGGTCGCGTCCGCGATGATGCTCGCAATGGTGAACGAAGCGTTCGGGGCGCTGACCGAACCGCTGTCGAGAATCCCCAAGCCGACGAAGCCGCCGTCACCATAGCCGCCGTTGCCGCCATTTCCGGCTGGAGCGGAGCCTTCGGCGCCACCTTTGCCGCCGGCGCCGCCGGTACCGACCGCTTCGAGCGTTGCCGGTCCGATATCGATAACAGAGTCGGCATAGGCCGCGTAAATGCTTGCTTCCCCGCCATAGCCATCGCCGCCCACGCCTCCGCTGGCGCCGGGGTCTCCGTCGCCGCCCGCGCCGCCGACTCCGTTGGCCGTGAGGGATACGGAGCCAAGGTGGATCGCACCGCCGATATATTCATAGGAGTAGCCGTAAGCGGCGATCGTGACGTTGCCGGCTGTACCATCACCGCCGTCGCCGCCATCGGCACCGGCGCCACCTTTCCCATCGGCATGAAACTCGGTTTTTCCGCTGGCGTTGACCGAACCATCACCCAGCGCTTTGATCGTGACATTGCCGCCATTGCCGGATCCGCCATCGCCGCCATTGCCGGCAGCGGAGTGCGGGGCATCGGAGCCGTCGCCGCCGATACCGCTCGCCGACAATATCGATGGATCCGGCAAGTCTCCCGATCCAAAAGTGATCTGACCGGCTTCCGCATTGACAAGGACATTTCCGCCCTGGCCCGTTCCGCCGTTGCTGCTCCCGGTCGGCGTGCCCGCGCCGCCGTAACCATCGGCGCTCATCTGCAACAGGCCACTGACGATAATCTGACCAGCACCGCTGTCGCAGCACGCGTAAGTGTCGAGCTCAGCCGTGCCACCGGTTCCGGTGCCGCCGGTCGTGGTGACCGAGCCCGAGCTGGCAATGCCGCCATAGCCATCGGCGCGTACGGTCAGCGAATCGTCGGTGTCGTCGCCGATCTGGATGATCCCGCCATAAGCCTGGACATAAGCATGTCCGCCAGTGGCATTGTCGCCGGTGTCACCGACGACGCTCGCGTCGACGGTGGCGTCGCCGTCGACGGTCAACGCATTATCAATGCCCGGCGATGTTGCGATCCAGGCCTGCCCGCCCGGCTGACCCTGATCGCGATAGCCGATGCCGTGGCCGTTGGTGACGATCAGATCGCCGCCGACATGGGTGGTGAACTCGTTGATGGCCTCGATGCCGGCATAGTTTTTGCCGATCAGCGTGACGTTGCCGGTGAAATCGAGATTGCCCCCGGTGTCGTAATTGGTCGCGATGTTGGAGGCGAGAATCTCTCGCGAGGCGCGGCCGATCAGGTCGGCGTTGAACGTTCCGCTGCTGATATAGAAATCGGCTTCGGCCCCGCCGATCGCCTGCGCGCCCTCGTCGTCTCCAAACAGATTGTCGTCGGCGGAATCGTTGCCACGGACGTTATATCCCGCGGACAGGACGATCAGGCCGTCGCTCTCTTCCGCAGTGCTCGCATCGTCGAAACCGACCTTGCCGGAGAGCAACGCGGTGATCGTGTTGTTCTTGGGAACCGCGACCATATAGACGCGGTGCGTCGCCGCCTCTGCTGTGTCAGAGGCCGGCCACAGCGTCTCGCCGGTGTGGATGATGCCGTGGCGGTTGGGGTCGCTCAGCTGATTGGGGCTCTCGTCATAGCCGTGGTCATCGTCGGTGCCGGTCGTGACTTCGATATCGAACAGGCCGTCGACGACGACGATCTTCGCGGCTTCGGCCGCTACATAGGCCGCGCTGCCGTTGACCTTGACGACGCCGGCCTGATGGACGTGCGGGGACACGAAGGCGACATAGCCGCCCTTGCCCAAGGCGTTGATCTGCGCCGCCGGCCGATCATTGCCCGCGGCATTGATCTCGATGAATGAATCGCTGTTCGCGCCCACGAACGCGTAGTTGCCGGATGAATTCCAGGTCGCCGAAGGATCGGCGGTGGTCAGTATGAGATTGCCGACATTGAACTGGGCACCCGACCCGATGATCAGGCCGTTGGGCGCGTAGAATGCGACCGTGCCGCCGATTTCATTGCCGATATGGCTCGTGACGGTGCCGTTGATGCCAACGTCGTAGCTGTTATCCGGGAAGACACGGTTGAGGATCGCAAAGTCGACGACTCCGGACCCGGAATTGAAATCGGCGCTATTCCCGAACGGCAGGAAATCGGCGGTGTTACCATTGACTTGTGTCGCGGGCGTGGGCGTCCACGTGATGATCGCGCTCGGATTTGAGCCGGTCGAATTGTCGATCGTGATGCTGGAATTGTCGCCGTTGACAGTTACGTTGCTCGGCAATGTCGGAGCACCGACGAAGCCCTGCGCCCGCGTCTTCTGCGGCACCCAGATCGCGAGCGATCCAAGCGCGGAGCCAAGCAGCAGTGCCTGGCGAAGCGTCGTGCGTCGCGACTTCGAAGTTCCGCTGGGCTTTGCGCTGCGGGTCATCTGAAGCTCCATGGCCATAGGCGTGTCGAAAGGGAAAGAAGTACCCGCGAACTGGGCTTGTGCCCGTTGGTGCCGACATGGTCGAGCGGCTCGGCATAAGAGAGGTCGAGCCTGAACTGGTCGCCGAGCGCCGCGCGCACGCCGCCACCGACCGAGGTAAGTTCCTGCCTGCCGGTCGTCGTGAACTTGGTTTTTTCGTGCCAGACCCAGGCTTGGTCGACGAATGCGAACGGCTCGATCCGGATGCTCTTGGCATCGCGCGGGACCACGCTGCCGAAACGGACCTCGCCCTGTAGCCCGACGCCGCGGTCGCCCTGCAGGGTGCCCGGATCATAGCCGCGGCCGATCGTGTAATTGCCGGCCGAGAATTGTTCGAAGCTGAGCAAGGGCGAGTTGGTCGTCTGGCCGCGTGCGCCGACTGCGAAGGTCAGGCGCGGAATCGGCCTGATCTCGCCATACGCTACTCCGCGCAGAACGGTCGCCGTAGGGTCGGCGTCCAGCCGTGCCGGAGGGACGCGCCCGCCGAGCGTGCAGGCGACGGGATTCTCGCGGCAGTCGGAGTTGCCGCCGAGGATGCTGAGGCCGCGGCGCAATTCGATCTCGCCGCCCAGCCGCCACGGTGGCTCGGCCAGATTATAGTGCCGGCTGGTGAAGTTTGTGCCGAGGAAATCCGCGGCGACGCGCAGATAGGCGACCCGGGTGCGGTCCTTGCTGAGGTCGAGGCCGTTGAACTCGACGTCCTGGTTGGCGAGATCGAGCCCGACCGCGCCCCGGATGTTGCTCGCCTGGCTGCGCAGGAACGGATAGGCGGCCTCGATCGTCGCGAAGAGGGTCTTCGACTTGATGTCGACATTGGGAATGTCGATGTCGGGGTGCGTCCAGGAATAAGTGAGCTGGCCGGAAAAGGTCAGCCCCTGGCCGCCGACGCGGAATTCATGACCGAGTTGGACCGTCGTCTGCTCGTCGAAATCTGCCGTGCTATAGGCCGACACCGTGGTGCGATCGCCCATGCCGGTGAGGCCGAAGAACTGCGCACGCACGTTGCCGCCCCAGCGACCCGTCGTGTGCGACCCATAATTCTGGATTGCCGCATCGACCATGACGGGGGTGTAGAGTACGGTGACCTCACCGACGACTTCGCCGCGCGCCTGGCCGGCCGACTTGAGCGCAAGCCGCACCGAATAGCCGGGCAGGTCGCTCGCCAGCAGCAGATAGCGCTCGGCGCGATAGCGATTGAAAACCTCATCCTCGGTAAGCCGGTTGAGATAGGAAGCGATCTGCTTTTCGGCGCGTCCGGCGTCGCCGCGCACGCGCACCGCGACGAGCTTCGCCATCAGCACCTGGAAGCGCAGCTTGCCGTCGGCGATCGTCTGCTCGGGGACCTCGACCGATGCGATGTAGCCAGCTTCGCGCAGAATCGTCGCGGCACGATCGCGAATCTCGCACACCACCGAGACCGGCTGCTCGCTGCCAAGATAGGATGCGTAGGCGGGTCGAAGGTCGGCGGCCGAGAGACCCTTGAGGTCCTCGAACGTCACCTCGTTCGGGGTGAAGCGGATATTCTGATATTCGGGCCGATCGAGCGCGCACGGCGCCCGCTCGACGTCGCCGTCGACGGTGAGGCGTGCCCGCGGCGGCGGCGGTGCGGCCGTTGTCGGGGGACGTTCGATTTCCTCGCGCGTCGGCGCCGTTCCCTGAGGAATTTGCTGGGCCTGTGCAGCGCCGATCGCAGTGAGCGAAAGCGGCAGCGCCATGACCAAGCAAGATTTGGAACGAAAGGCGACCCAGGACGCCTTTGGTGAATCCATAGCCAAAACGCCCCCCATGGCGACTCGATCCGATTGAATTTCAAGCTAAACAGAAGATGAACGAAGGCGCAAATGCGCAATTGACATTGCGTCGCACAATTTGTCGCCTTCGTCGATGAGCCGCAACAGGGTTCACGGTCCGGAAACCATCTCCCTGGTGCCGGAATTAACGCTTTGTCGGGTAGAAGCGGGATCGATCATGGCTGCTACTCCCGCCTCGACACCAGGCTTCGTTGCCTCGACCGGACGCTCCAAAAGTGTCAAGCGTGGCCCGACGATCGTCGAATATGGCCTGGCCATAGCGATGTTCTTCACTGCGGTCGGCGCCGTGGATTCTGCGCGGGAGCAGGCCCCCATCAGCCCATCATCGAATTGCTCGGCGTTCGGACGCGGCAGCGAATGGCTGGGCAAGGACACGATCGCCGCATCGCCCGAAGCCTGCCCGGCCCGCTAGGCCGCGCGCAATCATTCGTCCAGTGTCAGCTGGTGGTCTGGGCAGTCTGCGGAACGGTCTGAATCAGCAGCTCGAGCTGGCCGTCGCAATGCTCCGCAATCAGCGCTTCCGCGACCTGGGTCAGGTCGGTCGGCACCGAAGCAAGCTTCGAGAAGGTCATGTGGCTCGGCGTCGAATCGCCGGTCAGGCTGACCTGATAGTCGACACCTGTGGAGATCGGCACGTCGGCCGGCCACGACAGCGTCGCCTGCCCGGCAGGCCATTGCTCGGTGTGCGATGCACCGCCGGCCTGCGTCACGGTCAGGGTCGCCGGAAGCGAGGCGTTGGAGCGCCAAAGCATCACATTGTTCGAATCGGCAAGGCACATCTTGCCGCTCTGTCCGACATCGACATGCCAGAGCGTCGGGCTCCGCGGGACGATGCCGGCGTTGCGTAGCGCGCTGAAACGGCCGCGGCGTCCACCCATCATGCCAGGCGAATCGCTCTTGCCGGCACCGGCAAGGGCGAAGGTGCCGGGACCGCGGAAGGTGCGCGTGCTGTCTGTGGCGAGCACGGTCAACGTGTCGCCCGGCTTCAGCGCCACTTTGGCGTTGTCGGGCAATGCCTTGCCCGGCTTGTAGGTCAGCGCGGATGGGCCGGTCGACCGCAGCACGAGGGCCGTAGCGGAGACGCCCTGTGCGACCAATCCGGCCGCCGCTGCGGTCACGCAAAGCAGCAACGCCGCCTTGCCAAATCTCGTTGTGCTCGAACGTTGATTGCTCATGGCCGTAACTCCATGTGCCGGCCGCTGGGCCGGATTGATTGAAACAGTCTAGCGATCTACCCCGGAAAGGTCGAGCACAGGACTAACGGTGGCCGGAAATCCGGTCAACCGAGCCCGCGACGAATCCGTACCAATGCCGCGACAAAGATGCAACGACCGGGTGGGACCCTAGCCCTGGGCCTGAAGCTTTCCGGTGACGGTATGGCCCTCAAGGACTGAAAGCCGCTGCCGCAAATCCTCGAGCACCCCGTTGAGCGCCTTTTCGTCATGGTCGTGCCGCATAACGATCCGGATCGCCCGGGCGATCGGATCCGCTATTTCGACCAAAGTGTCGCGTTCGTCGTCGCGAAGCGAGGTGCCGTCCGGCCGCGGCCCGAGCAATAGCCAGCCCAGGCACAATTGATCATGGGCGCAGAGCGGGACGCGAATGCGAAACACCGAATCATGCGAGTCGCACAGTTTCTTTTCCGGGTCCTTGTTGAACGTCCCCATCCACGCATCGACTTCCTGCGCATCGGTATCGGAGACCTCCTTCACAACACCCTCGACGACGACGGCCGCGCGCACGGTCTGGACGCCGTTGCGAACCCGCATCAGCACCTCGTGCAACAGTTCGGGAAGCGTGACGGTCTCGCGAAGATCGCGCATCAGCTCCGGCAGATTGGCCTTCAGCTCGATCAGCTTTTTCTGGAATCTTTGCTCCATCCAGCGATTGATCCGCTCGTAGATCGGACTGATCGTCACCGTGGCGATCGCGGCGCCGATACCTGCCGCGCCCGCGCCGGCATTGCTGCCGAACGTATTCTGGATGAATGTGCCGAGGAACTGGATGACGCCGGCCACGATCGCGCCCAGGATCAGCGTGATCGCAGCGAAGGTCGCGGACCTGCTGATGAAGAATTCCGCGTCGTAGAGCCGGTACCGGACAAGCGCGATCAGCAGGCCGAGCTGGATCGTGAGGAAGGCCAGGCCCACCGAAAGGCCGGCAATCATCTCCAGGATGATCTGGGTCGCGAACGAGCTCGCTTGGGGTTTGATCATGTCGCACAGGAACGACGTCGCCAGGAACAGCGCATAGCCGGAGAAACCGAACAGCGCCCATTTGATCTGCTGGCGAAGCTCGTTGTCGCCCGCCTTTCTCAGGCAGCTGACCATCATCAGCACCGCCGACAGCATGAACAGGACGAACAAGGCGCGATAGGTGTCGCCATGCAGGAAAAACAGGATCGGCAGCGCCGCGATCAGCGCAACCAGTCGCCGCGACAGCTTGCCGTGCGGGAACAGCAATATGCCGCCCAGCAGGCAGATATTGCCGAGATCGTACAGAAAGGCCTGGATCGGGCGCGGCACGCCCGCGAAATTCATGAGGAAATCCGCCGAAGGCATTTCCGCGCCCATTGTCAGCAGAATCGCGAGCGAGAGGATGCTGCTCACCGGATCGCGCGCCTGCCGCCGGTGTAGGAACCACGCTGCTACCAGCAGGAACGGATAGGTGACCACATGCAGGAGGTCGATGAACTTCAGGAAGGCCGGGGCAATATACATGCGCCGGGCGCCGGCATCGATATGCTGGTCGCCGGGCGTGATCGAAATATCCCTCTCGTGACCGTCACGCGATTTGAGTCGCATGGAGACGGGCGCCGTCCCGGTGCCGAAGACGAGGTTATCGTAAAGGATATAGCTGACATCGTCCTTGTGTGCCTGACGGTCGGCATCGGTGTAGGGCAGCTTGGCTGGCAGCGGCAGGCCCTCCAGGGCGACCAGCCGGTCGCCCGACTTGATACCGAGCTTGATAGCCTCAGGACCGACCGGAAAGCGGACATAGGTCGCATCGTCCACGGAAAAAGCCACGCCAAGACGACTGCCGGGAATGAGCTGGCTGTTGTCGCCGGGCTCGGTCATGCGGATATAGATGCCCATGACCGGGCCGAGCAGCGCCAGCGCAAAGGCCGCGAACCAGATCAGGCGATAGAGATTATAAAGGCGATTGCCGAACGGCGGTACGCTTTCCGGCAGCCTCAGCGCCGATCCAAAGCGTGCAACACTGTTCCGCAATGCGAGCGGCACCGCCAAGACCTGGCCCCCAACGAAGGATACCCGGGCCTTTGATAGCATGAGATGGCCATGCAGCCAGCGTAAATCCTGTGCAATGCAGCAGCTATGGTACGTTGGCGGCGTTGCTTTGCGTCATGACGCTTGGGGCCGCGCCGATCCGGAAGGGTTCCGGCCACGCGGCCCGCGTCTAGGCCCTCAGGACGCCAATGGCGTCGCGGCGCGCGATCAGTGGCGTTTCACCTTGGTGTAGGGAACGAATTTGCCGAGGCCGACAAAGCCTCTCTGCATATGCGGCGTCCCCGAGTCATACAGTTGCACGATATCGGTGTTGCACAATTGCGAGTTCGTCGGCTTGGTGACCAGCACGTCCCACTGGCTCAGCGAACTGGCGCCACTGTCCGGACGATTGACGTAAATCGTCGATCCCGAATCGTAGATGATCGCGGTCTTGTCGATGATCCGCGTGTTCATGATTTGTGGATTGTAGATACAATCGACCGGCTTGCCGGCGACTCGTCCCTCGATCGCCTTGGCGAGCTTCGCCTCATTGTCCTGCGGAGCGGCGATCGCCATTGAGCCGCAGGTCAGGAGAAGGGCGGCGGCGGACAAAGCATGTTTGAGATGCATGATATCATCCTTTTATCGTTGATGCTCGGTTGTGCCCGAGATGCGATGAACCGCCTGTGAATTGGCGCCGGCAGGGAGCGGGCCACAGCGGCGAAACGTACGCATGAAGCGGGGCTCGGGAGAGCTAGAAGCTCATTTCTTCGTAGATGTGGCTGACATCGTCGCCCCACTCGCCGTGATAGCGCTCGAGCAGAACCTCCGCCGGCGATTTTCCGCGCGCGATTATCTCGCGCAGCGGGTCGAGATAGCCCGACTCGCTGTCGCCGGCGTCGTTGAGACGGGCGCGCGCGTTGAGACCAGATTCCGAAATCGCGACGACGCGCCGGGCCAGGTCCAGCATCGTCCCGCCACCAGGCGTCGGCGCGTGCAGCCCGAGCCTGGGCACGTCGTCGCGCAGCGTCTGGCGTTGCTCGATCGTCCAATGCTTGACCTCGTCCCAAGCGGCGTCGAGCGCCGACGCGTCGTATAGGAGGCCGACCCAAAGCGCGGGAAGAGCGCAGATACGGCTCCAGCGCCCGCCGTCGGCGCCGCGCATCTCCAGGAAGCTCTTGAGCCGCACTTCCGGGAATGCGGTCGAGAGATGGTCGATCCAGTCGGACAGCCGCGGCTTTTCCCCGGGCAGCACCGATAGGCGACCGTCGAGGAAATCGCGGAACGAGAGCCCGGCCGCATCGATATATTTGCCGTCGCGGAAGACGAAATACATCGGCACGTCGAGCATATAGTCCATGTAACGCTCGTAGCCGAAGCCATCCTCGAACACGAAGGGGAGCATGCCGGTGCGGGCCGGGTCGGTGTCCGACCAGATGTGGCTGCGATAGGAAAGATAGCCGTTCGGCTTTCCCTCGGTGAACGGCGAGCTGGCAAATAAGGCGGTCGCGAGCGGCTGCAGTGCAAGTCCGACCCTGAACTTGCGCGCCATGTCGCTTTCGGATGCATAGTCGAGATTGACCTGGATGGTGCAGGTGCGCAGCATCATGTCCAGGCCCAGACTGCCGACGCGGGGCATATGCCGCAGCATGATCGCGTAACGCCCCTTGGGCATGATCGGAAGCTCGTCACGGCGCTTGTCGGGCCACATTCCCAGCCCGAGGAAGCCGAGCCCGAGCCGGTCGCCGATGGTCTTGACCTGCTGCAAGTGGCGGCCCGCCTCGGCGCAGGTCTGGTGCAGATGCTCGAGCGGCGCACCCGACAATTCGAACTGGCCGGCGGGTTCGAGGCTGATGGCACCGTCTGGCCCGCTCAGCGCAATGACGTTCCCGCCCTCCACCACAGGCTGCCAACCGAATTCGGTCATTGCCATCAGCAGGTCGCGGATACCGCCGGGTTCATCGTAGGAAGGGGCCGAATGATCGCTGCGGCGATAGACGAATTTCTCGTGCTCGGTGCCGATGCGCCAGCGCGATGCGGGCTTTTCGCCGCGCTGGAACGGCTGCAGCAAATCTTCGCGCGACTCGATCAGCGGATCGGATGCGCTGGAGGCAGTACGGGTCGTCATTGACGGCCGTCTAGCCGGGTCCCCGCTAAGTCGCCAGTCAGTTTCAACATGCTACCGGAAACTAGCGCGACGCATGTCTCGACCAGTCGCCGCAGCCTGCCATCCAGATGCTGACGGCAGAAATCGCTGCCGTCTCGGCACGCAATATCCGCGGCCCGAGCGAGACCGATCGGGCGTCGGGAAGGCGATGCACCGCCGTCCTTTCCTCTTCGGTAAACCCCCCTTCCGGGCCGATCATGATCGCGGCAGGACCGCCGGTGCAGGCTTCCACAATCGGGACGCCCCCCGTTTCGTCGGCAAACAGCAGCGGGCGGCCCGCTGGCCAGTGCAGGAGGATGGAGCCAAGCTCTTCGATCGGAGAAAGCGCGGGCAACGCCGTCCGTTCGCATTGCTCTGCCGCCTCGATCACATGGGCGCGGAGGCGATCCAGATTGAGCCGGTCGATGATCGTGCGCTGGGTTCGTACCGGCACCATCCGCGCGACGCCCAGTTCGGTTGCCTTTTCCACCAACCAGTCGATCCGGCCGCGCTTGATCGGCGCGAAGAGTAGCCAAAGATCCGGCACGGTCTCACGGTCGCGGAGATGGCCCAAAACCTCGACGGTCACTTTGCGCCGCTGCGCCTCGACAATGGCGGCGAGCCACTCGCCGCTGGCATCGTCGAACAGCTTGAGCTTCGCGCCCTCGCGAAGCCGGAGCACCGTTCCGAGATAGTTGGCCTGCGCGGCATCCAGAGCGATCCGCTGGCCAAGCATCAGCGATTCGCCGACATAGAGGCGCGGCAGGCTGGAGGGCGGCCAGGCAGGCGTGGCGGGCATCCAGCCATGTAGCGGCTGCCTATCCTGCAAGTCGAGCGTTGCCGTCCCGCGCTGTTGCGGCAAAAGGTGGCCGTATGGATATCGTTCCCGACAGCGAGCAACGGGGCCTGATCGGCGTGCTTCCTGCGCGGCTTCGTCCCTATGCCTCGCTGATCAGGCTCGATCGTCCGATCGGGGTTTGGCTGCTGTTCTGGCCCGGAGCATGGGCGGTCGCGCTCGCGGGCGTGAGCCGGCACGGGTGGCGGCTGATCCTGTTGCTCGCGATTGGCGCCTGGGCGATGCGGAGCGCGGGCTGTGTCTACAATGACATCCTCGACCGTGATCTCGACCGCCAGGTTGAGCGGACGCGGTTCCGCCCGCTCGCCAGCGGGCGCATCGGTTTGACATCGGCGTGGGCCTTGCTGGTCGGTCTTTGCCTGATTGGACTTGCGGTATTGCTCCAGCTCCGCCTGCTCGCGCAGGTCGTTGCCCTGGGCAGTCTCGTCCTCGTCGCTGCCTATCCGCTGATGAAGCGACTGATCTGGTGGCCGCAGGCGTGGCTCGGCCTGGTCTTTTCGTGGGCTGCGCTGGTCGGCTGGGCCGCGGTCACGGGTGAGATCGGCGAGACGGGGCTGCTGCTCTATGCCGGATCGATATGTTGGGTGATCGGCTATGACACGATCTACGCGCTGCAGGATCGCGACGACGACGCGATGGTCGGCATCAAATCTTCGGCGCTTGCGCTTGGCCGCCACGCTCGGACCGGAATTGCCGTCTTCTACAGTCTTGCACTGCTGCTGTGGGGTGGCTCCTTCTGGACCGTCCGGCCCGATCTGCTCGGTCTCATCGCCCTCTTGCCGGTGATGCTGCATCTCGTCTGGCAGGTAGCGGGCCTGCGTGTCGACGATGGCGTCGATGCATTGCGCAGGTTTCGTTCGAACCGGTTTGCCGGCTTGCTGATGTTCCTTGCGTGCCTCGTGATTGGCGCGGCTGGATAGGAGCATGCAAAAGCCGACGCGTGTTGCGGTGATCGGCTTTGGACCCTAAGCGCCCTCCATGCTGAGATCATCCGAAGCCGAAGACCGGGCAGGAGCCCTAGTCGAAGCCGCACGCAAGGCGGGCGCCGATGCAGCCGACGCGCTCTATGTCGGTGACGCATCGACTGGCGTTCAGGTGCGTCTGGGCGAGCTGGAAGATGTGCAGCGCTCCGAAGGGGAAGAAATCGGCCTGCGTTTCTTCGTCGGCAGCCGCTCCGCCACGGTTTCGTCCTCGGACCTTTCGAAGGACGCGCTGGCGGCGCTTGTCGAGCGCGCCGCAGCGATGGCGCGCGAGGCGCCCGAAGACTCCTATTCCGGTCTTGCTCCCGAAGATCGATTGCTCAAAGGCGAGGGTCCCGATGTCGCCGGCGACGATGGCGGCGATCCGCTGCCGACCGAACTCAAGGCGCGCGCGCTGGCGATGGAAGACGTGGCACGTTCGGCGCCCGGGATCGCCAATAGCGAAGGCGGTGGTGCCAGCGCCGGCCGGTCGGTCATCGCGCTTGCGACAAGCCACGGTTTCTGCCGCGGCTACACTACCAGCGGCTATAGTGCGTCGGTGAGCGTGATCGCTGGAACCGGTAGCGGAATGCAGCGCGACTGGGCGAGCCATAGCACGCGCCACTTCGTCGACCTTGAAGGGCCGGAACAACTGGGCAGGAAGGCGGCCGAACGCGCGCTAGCCAAGCTGAATCCCGGCAAGCTGCGTAGCGGCACCCTGCCGGTCGTGTTCGATCCGCGCGCCGGAGCGAGCCTGATCGGCCACCTGATCGGCGCGATCACCGGGTCGATGATCGCGCGCGGCACCAGCTTCCTCCTGAATCGAAAAGGCGAGCTGATCTTTGCCGAAAACGTGACGGTGCGTGACGATCCGCACCGGCCGAAGGGCTTGCGGTCGCGGCCGTTCGACGGCGAGGGTGTCGCCACACAGCCTTTGGACATCATTTCCGGGGGGCGACTGACCGGCTGGCTGCTCGACAGCGCGTCGGCGCGGCAGCTCGGACTCGAACCGACCGGCCATGCCTCGCGCGGCGTCGGCGGCGCGCCCGGCGCCGGCGCCACCAACGTCGATCTGCTGCCGGGGACGATGAGCCGCGAGGAACTGATCAGCGAAACCGGAACCGGTCTGTATGTCACCGAGTTGATCGGACAGGGAGTGAATCTGGTGACTGGCGACTATAGCCGCGGCGCGGCGGGTTTCATCATCGAGAATGGCGAATTGGGTGCCCCGGTCGCCGAAATCACCATCGCGGGAAACCTAGCCGACATGTTCGCGAGCCTGACCGCGGCAGACGATCTCGTCCATCGGCGGACCGCCAATGTGCCGACGCTGCGCATCGACGGGATGACCGTAGCGGGTGCTTGATGAGATTGTCCGGATAACCGCCGAAGCGGGAGGCCTGGCGGCATCACGGAGCGGCGAAGATTACAAAAGATGGGAAAAGGCGCCCGGCAATCCGGTGTGCGATGTGGATCTCGAGATCGATGCCTTCCTTCGTGAAAAGCTGACCGCGCTCGACTCGGAAGCGGGCTGGCTTTCCGAGGAAACGGTCGACCTGTCGGACCGGATGGAGCGGCGGCGGGTTTGGGTGGTCGATCCGATCGACGGCACGCGTGACTTCCTTGCCGGGCGGAGCGGCTGGGCGGTTTCGGTCGCGCTGGTCGAAGACGGCCATCCGATCATCGGCGTGCTCGACGCTCCGCATCGCAACGAGCTATGGACGGCGGAGGCGGGCCGCGGCGCGCGGCGCAACAATATACCGCTGCGCGTGAGCGGGCGGACCGATCTGGCCGGCGCACGGGTCCCGAGCGACAGGTTGTCCCAGGTGGATTCCGACCTGGTCGCGGTCGGCAAGCCCAACTCGATCGCCCTTCGCATCGCCATGGTCGCAGCCGGCGAAGCCGATCTCGCCGCGACTTTGCGCTGGGGCTTCGAATGGGACATTGCCGCCGCGGCGCTGATTGCGACCGAAGCCGGTGCAGTGGCGACCGGTGCACTGGGTCAACCGTTGAGCTTCAACACGGTATCGGCCGAGGCATTCGGCGTGCTGGTGACCACACCGGCGATCCATGCCGCCGCCGTTGACCGTATCAGGGAGCGCGCGCTGGCGTTGATGTGACGCGCGTTTGCGTCAGCCCAGCTTTGCCAATCCGAGCCGCGGAATCTCTATCGCCGGACAGCGGTTCATCACGACCTTGAGGCCGGCCGCCTCGGCGCGGGCGGCGGCGGCTTCGTTGATGACTCCAAGCTGCATCCACACCGCTTTGGCACCCGCGGCGATCGCGTCATCGACCGCTTCGCCCGCCGCTTCCGACCGCCTGAATATGTCGACCATGTCGATCGGTTCACCGATCTGGCTGAGCTCGCGCCAGACATATTCGCCGTGAACATGTTCGCCGGTGATCTGCGGATTGACCGGGATGACCCGATAGCCGTGGTCCTGGAGGAATTTCATGACTCCGTAGCTGGGCCGGTCCGGCCGGTCCGATGCGCCGACCAGCGCAATCGTCCGGACACTCGAGAGCAAGGCGGCAATGTCATCGTCGGACGTGAGTGGCATATCGGTCTCCAGCGTGTTAACTTCGGAGCGCGGCTTCAGTTCAGCTGCGCCATGATGTTTCGTGCAAGCTGTTCGAACAAGGCGGCTTCTGCCCCGTCGGTAGCGGCGGTCGGGGTTCCGGCATCGCCCGCCGACCTGATCGACGCGACAAGCGGAATCCGGCCGAGGAAGTGGATGCCCATCTGCGCCGCGGCAGCTTCGACGCCTCCCGTCCCGAACGGATCGGAGACCTCGCCGCAATGCGGGCATGCGTAGCCGGCCATATTCTCGATCAGGCCAAGGATCGGCACGTCCATCTTGCGGAACAGGTCGATCGCGCGCGCGGCATCGACAAGCGACAGATCCTGCGGCGTGGACACGACCACGGCGCCGGCCGGTTTCCAGCGCTGCAGCAACGAGAGCTGGACGTCGCCGGTGCCGGGCGGAAGATCGACGATCATATATTCGGTGTCGCCCCAATCGGCCTCGATCAGCTGCGAAAGCGCGTTCGAGGCCATCGGCCCGCGCCAGGCCAACGCCTTGTTCCGATCGACGAGCTGGCCGATCGAAAGCATGCGGACGCCGTGCGCGGTGACCGGCAGGAGCTGCCGTCCGGCGGCATCCGGCTTTTCATGCATGCCCATGATGGTGGGTTGCGAGGGGCCGTAGATGTCGGCATCGACCAACCCGATCTTGCGGCCGGCCCGCGCAAGCGCAACCGCCAGATTGGCGGCAACGGTGGATTTGCCGACGCCGCCCTTGCCGCTGCCAACCGCGATGATCTTCCGAGGTGTCCGGTCGGCGGTAAGCGCAAGCTGGACCTCCCGATCGCCGGCAATGCCGGCCGCAGCCAGGCGAACTTGCCGTTCGAGCGGTTCATGCGTCGCTGATGGCAGGCCGGTCACGTCGAGCATCAGCGACACGGTCTCGCCGGTAAGGCGCGGGGCGATGACACGGCCGCGCGTGACGATGTCGCCGTCGCCGCTCGGGTCCGTGATCGCGGCGAGAGCAGCCAGAAGGGAGTCGGTGTTTTCACTCATCTGGGAGCCGATAAGCGCCTTACCGGGGCTTGCCACTATTTTTCCGCGGCCCGCGTTCCTATAAAGACGGCATGAACAAGATATTTGGCCGAGGCGCGCAACCTGGCGGCCTGTTGAACGAAAATCAAAATAGCCCGTGGGGATCGGGCGGCGGCTCTGGCGGCGGCGATGGCTCAGAGGGGCCCCCGAACCCGTGGGGCCAGCCGCCGCGCAAGCGACGGCCGGGCGCGGCTGGCGCGGCCAATCCGCTCGACGAACTGTTCAGGAAGGGCCGCGACCGGTTCGGCGGTCACTTCCCTGGGTCGGACGGCAAACCCTATTGGCTCTACGGACTCGGTATCGTCGTGCTGCTCTGGATCGTGTTCACCAGCCTTCATGTCATCGGATCGCAGGAACGCGGTGTGATCACGCGGTTTGGCAAATATGCCGGAACGCTTCAGCCCGGCATGGGCCTGACCTTTCCGGCGCCGATCGATCGTGTCCAGAAGGTCGACGTAGCGGCGATCCGGCCGCTTCCGATCGGCTCGACCGGTCCGAACGACGACAATCTGATCCTGACCGGCGACGAGAATATCGTCGACATGGCCTATCAGGTGCGCTGGAACATCAAGGATCCCGAGCGATTCCTGTTTCGGCTTCGCGATCCCGAGAAGATGATCGGCGAGGTCGCGCAAAGTGCGATGCGCGAGACCATTGCCAAGGTTTCGCTGAACGACGCGATCGGATCCGGTCGCGCCGAGATCGAGCAGCGCACCACCGAACGGATGCAGCAGGTGCTCGATTCCTATGGGGCGGGGGTCGCGATCCAGGGCGTATCGATCAAGCAGTCCGATCCGCCCGACCAGGTCAACGATGCGTTCAAGGCCGTGTCGGCCGCGCAACAGGATGCGCAATCCTCGATCAACAACGCGCGCGCCTATGCGCTTCAGACCGCCGCACAGGCGCAGGGCGCCGCTGCCGCGTTCGACAAGGTCTATGCGCAATATAAGCTCGCACCCGAGGTGACGCGCCGGCGCATGTATTATGACACGATGGAGCAGGTCCTTTCCAAGGTCGACAAGACGATTGTCGAGGCGCCCGGTGTCACGCCCTATCTGCCGCTGCCCGAAGTGCGCAGCCGTGCGCAAGGAACCGTACAATGACCGCGCGCATGCTCCGCAATCCGATCGCGCTCGCTTTCCTGCTGATGGTCGTTCTGATCGTCGGCGGAAGCACGTTTGCGATCGTTCCCGAAAGCAAGCAAGTGGTGATCGTCCGCTTCGGTGAAGTGCAGCGCACGATCAATGCCTATCGGCCCGGACAGCAGTTCGGACGGACCGGTGCCGGACTCATCGTGCGCCTTCCGTTCGTCGATCATCTGGTCTGGATCGACAAGAGGATGCTGACCATCGACATGGACCGGCAGCAGGTGCTGTCCACCGATCAGTTGCGCCTGCAGGTCGACGCCTTTGCGCAATATCGGATCATCAACCCGGCATTGATGTACATATCGGCCGGAACCGAAGACCGCGTGGGTGAGCAGTTGAAGCCGATTCTCGGCTCGGCGATCCGCAACGAGCTTGGGCGCCGCCCGTTCGCGGCATTGCTCAGCCCCGAGCGTGGACAGGTCATGGACAATATCAGGAAGGCGTTGAACCATGTCGCCAACCAATATGGCGCCGAGTTGATCGATGTTCGTATCAAGCGCGCCGATCTTCCCGATGGCGCGCCGCTGCAATCTGCTTTCACGCGGATGAAGACCGCTCGCGAACAGGAGGCAAGTTCCATTCGGGCGCAAGGTTCGAAGCAGGCGCAGATAATCAGGGCGGAAGCCGATGCGCAGGCCGCGAACACCTATGCCGCGGCATTCGGCAAGGACCCGCAATTCTACGATTTCTACCGCGCCATGGAATCCTACCGTTTCACGTTCGTCGGCAACGGCAACGACGACATGGGCCGGACGAGCATCATATTGTCTCCGAACAACCGTTACCTGAAGGAGTTCGTAGGACGCGACTGAAGGTCGAGAGACCAGCAGCGCTTATTCAATTCCCGTTCAGCCGAACATACTAGCTTGCGGCGCCACCTCAGGCCCGACCGGGCCGCCCGGCCGGGCAATTTGCATCAGGAGGAATGATATCGTGCGTTACGTTTATGGCATCACTGCCGCACTGCTTCTCGGGGGGGCTGCCGCCACCGTCACGCTGAATTCGGCGGGCGCACAAACGGCGCAGAACGAGCCGGGGACTATGTCGGCCGTGGCGCCAAGGCCCGGCGCGCCGATGAGCTTTGCGGATCTCGCGGCGCGGCTTCAGCCCGCCGTCGTGAACATTTCGACCAAGCAGTCGGTCCAGGTCAACAGGGCGCGCAATTTCCCGCCCGGGTTCGAGGAATTCTTCAAGCAGTTCGGCGCCCCGGTTCCCGGTGACAGCGACGGGGATGGCGACAGCGACGGCGATGGGACGGTCACCCAGCGTGGCGGTTCGCTCGGCTCGGGTTTCATCATCTCGCCAGACGGCTACATCGTGACCAATAATCACGTGATCTCGCCGGCGCGCGACAATGCCACGGTCGATTCGATCACCGTCACATTGTCGGACCGCAAGGAATATGACGCGAAACTGATCGGGCGTGACAGCGCGATGGATCTCGCCGTGCTTAAGATCAACGCGACCAACCTGCCGTTCGTGAAGTTCGGCGATTCGACGCGGACACGCGTCGGTGACTGGGTGATCGCGATCGGCAATCCGTTCGGGCTCGGCGGCACCGTGACCGCCGGCATCGTTTCGGCGCTCCACCGCAACATCAATGCCGGCCTCTACGACCGCTACATCCAGACCGATGCCTCGATCAACATGGGCAACAGCGGCGGCCCGATGTTCGACCTCAACGGCAATGTCATCGGCATCAACACGGCACTGATTTCGCCGACCGGCGGCAATGTCGGCGTCGGCTTCGCGATCCCGGCCGAGCAGGTGTCGCCGGTGATCGATTCGCTGCGTAAGGGCGTTCGCCCCTCGCGCGGCTACCTTGGCGTCGCCTTCCAGCAGATCGACGACAATATCGCCAATTCGCTCGGCATCCCCAAGAATCGCGGCGAGCTGATCCGGAGCGTCACTCCCGGCGGACCCGCCGGGCGCGCAGGTATCCAGCAGGGCGACGTGATCCTGAGCATCAACAACCGGCCTGTGACACCCGACGAGCCTCTGGCTTATCTGGTTTCCAACCTGCCGGTCGGTTCGCGCGTGCCGATCGAGCTGATGCGCAGCGGCCAGCGCCGTCAGGTCGCGGTCGTGGTTGGCGAACGGCCGACCGACGAGGATCTGGCAAAGCTGAGCGGAACCGACACCGTCACGCCGCCTAAAGCCCCGGCCGAATCGCAGCAGTCCGCGGGGCAGCGTTCGACACGCCAGAGTCTCGGACTTACCGTGCAGGCGCTGACTCCGGAAATCGCCCGTTCGCTTCGTTTGACCGAGCCGAACATAACGGGCGTGATCGTGGTGGGAATCGATCCGTCGAGCGATGCCGCTGCTGAAGGGCTGCAGCAAAACGACATCATCTCATCGATCAACTACCGTCCGACCCGCACTCCTGAAGAGGCGGCAGCTGCCGTCGAGGCAGCGCGCGCAGCCGGGCGGCCGAGCGTGCTGCTGCAGGTCAAGCGCGGCAACAATCCGCCGCTCTATGTCGGCGTGATGCTCTCCGGCAAATAGGTAGTATGTTTCAGCCGCGCCCGCGGTAGGACGGCACGTCCTGCCCGGGCAGCCACAGTCCCTGCGGCGGATCGCCCGATTGCCAGAACACGTCGATCGGGATTCCGCCGCGGGGATACCAGTAACCGCCGATACGCAGCCACAGAGGCTTCATCTCGGCGACCAGCCGCTCGGCAATGCCCACGGTCACATCCTCGTGGAAACCACGGTGGTTGCGGAACGATGCAAGGAAAAGCTTGAGCGACTTGGATTCGACGATCGTCCCGTCGGGCGCATAGTCGATGACGATATGCGCAAAATCCGGCTGGCCAGTCACCGGGCATAAGGACGTGAATTCCGGCGCCGTGAAGCGGACCAGATAGGGCTTGGCGGGCCGGGGATTCGGCACGAAGTCGAGCACCGCCTCTTCGGGGGAGGCGGGAAGCGTGCTTTGCTGGCCGAGGTGACGGGTGGTCATGCTACGCCTTATAGCGCGTGTGCGGACTGACGCGAACACTCGCGCTTTGGCCGTGTCCCGCGCTATGAGGGCGCGGCCCTGACAAGTGCGCGGAGCGGATGATGGACTCGCTGGTATCGACGACATGGCTGGCGGGGCAGCTCGGCGCCCCGGACTTGCGGATTATCGACGCGAGCTTTTTCCTTCCCGACGAGCGCCGAGACGCGCGGGCCGAATTCGAAAAGGCGCATATTCCCGGCGCCGTGTTCCTCGATCTCGACGCGATCGCCGACCAGGACAATCCGGTGCCGGGCATGCTGCCGCCCGCAGACAGGTTCGCGAGCATGATGCAGGAGCTCGGGATCGGCGATGGCGATCGGATCGTCGTCTATGACAATTCGCCGCATCATAGCGCGGCACGGGCCTGGTGGATGCTGCGAAGCTTCGGAGTGGCGGCGCCGGCCATCCTCGATGGCGGTATGGTCAAGTGGCGGGCGGAAGCATTACCACTGGAGCACGGTAAGCCAAGGTCTGAGCGCAGTCATTTCACGGCGATTTTCGATCCGGGGCACCTTGCCGAAAAAGGCGATGTGCAAAGCGTTCTCGGTTCGGACTCCTGCGTGCTTGCCGACGCGCGAAGCGCCGCGCGCTTCGCCGGCGAATCGGCGGAGCCGCGTCCGGGCGTCTCGCCGGGCCACATTCCGGGGTCGCGGAATCTTCCGCAAGGCGCATTGTTCAACCCGGACAACAGCATGAAGCGCGGTGACGCACTGCGTGCCGCCTTCGAGCAGGCAGGAATCGACCTTGCCAAGCCGGTGATCACCACCTGCGGATCGGGGATTACGGCCGCTGTGCTGCTCTTTGGCGCCCATCTGCTTGGGAAGCAGGATGTAAAGCTTTACGACGGCAGTTGGGCGGAATGGGGGTCGGACCCGACGACGGCCAAAGAGACGGGACACGCATGACCAAAGGCAAACATGGCATCGATACCGACATCGTCCAGGGCGGGCGCCGCGACGAATGGGTCGATCATATCGTCAACCCGCCGGTCTATCGTGCATCGACAATATTGTTCGACGATGTCGCCGCCCTTCGCGCCGCGTCGCCGAAGGATGGCCGCTTCTATTACGCACGGCATGGCACGCCGACCGCCTGGGCGCTTGCGGAAGCGCTGACCGAGCTCGAGCCCGGCGCGGCCGGCACCAAATTATTCCCATCCGGGGTCGCAGCCATCGCGGTGGCGCTGATGTCGGTACTCTCGCCGGGCGACGAGCTGCTGATGGTCGACAGCACCTATTCGCCGACGCGCATCTTCTGCGACGGCGTGCTCAAGCGTATGGGCGTGAAGACTCGTTATTATGATCCTGCAATCGGCACCGGCATCGAAGCGCTGATCGGCGATGCGACGCGCGCCATCTTCCTCGAAAGCCCCGGCTCGCTGACCTTCGAGGTCCAGGATGTCCCGGGGATTTGCGCCGTTGCACGCAAGCACGACCTCGTCACCCTGCTCGACAATACCTGGGCCACGTCGTTCTTTTTTCCCGCGATCCCGGCCGGCGTCGATCTGTCGATCACGGCGTGCACCAAATATGTCGGCGGTCATTCCGACGTGATGCTCGGATCGGTGACCGCCAGCGAGAAGGTGTGGAAAAAGCTGGAAGCTGCCGCGCGGGCATTCGGCCAGGTTTCAAGTCCGGACGATGCCTTCCTGGTCGCACGCGGCCTGCGCACGCTGGGGGTGCGGCTGCGACAGCATCAGGCTAATGGTCTCAAGGTGGCGCAATGGCTGGCCGACCACCCCAAGATCGCGCGTGTGCTGCATCCGGCATTGCCGGACTGCGTCGGTCACGCATTTTGGAAGCGGGACTTCAAGGGTGCGTCGGGGCTGTTCTCCGTCGTGCTGAACGGCGGCAGCGACGCCGACCGTACGCGGCTGATCGACGGCCTCGCCCATTTCGGCATCGGTTACAGCTGGGGCGGCTATGAAAGCCTCGTGCTCCCGATCGATGTCGATGACGCGCGGACCGCGACCAGCCAGGATTGGGAAGGGCCGATCATCCGGCTGCATATCGGGCTGGAGGATCCCGACGACCTGATTGCCGATCTCGAAGCCGGTCTGGCCGGCTATCCGTCGCAGGCATGAACGACCTGCTGCACAGGCTCGGCATGCAATTGCCCGATTATGCAGGGCTCGTATCGGCGGGCGCGGCACTAGTCGTTGGCCTGCTGTCGTGGGTCGTCGGCATTTTGGCCGGACGCCATTTCGGGCCCTATCTGGCCAATGTCTGGAAGCGCCACGCGGGCGAGCATAGCGAGGCGCTGGTCATGCGGATATGCATGATCCTGCGTTATGCGCTGGCCGCGCTGATCATCGCGATTGTGCTCCGCGCCGACGCATGGCCGGCGCTTTCTGCACTCATCCTTGGAATTGCATTGGCTTCGGCAGCGGCGATGCTGGTCAACACCGTCATCCGCGGCCTCGACATGCCGCGCTGGACGGCGTTCGTGCTGGGCACCGCCGCTTTCTTTTCGCTGTTGGCAGGCGCGCTGGACACGCTGAGGCCGATCACGAACCTGCTCGATGGGATCGGCTTCAATGCCGGCAAGGCGCATATCTCGCTGCTCGGCGCCATCCAGTTCACGATCGTCGTGCTGGCGCTCTATGCGGCGGTCAAGCTGATCACGCGGATCCTCAACCAGTCGATCCGGCGCGCGCGCACGCTCGATCCGACGCAGCAGCTTCTCGGGCAGAAGCTCGGCGGCATATTGTTGCTCATCGTCGCATTCTTTGTCGGCGTCGACCTGATCGGGATAGACCTGACGGCGTTCACGGTCTTTTCGGGTGCGTTCGGTCTCGCGGTCGGCTTCGGGCTGCAGAAGACGTTCGGCAATTTGATCGCCGGAATCATCCTGCTGATGGACCGGTCGATCAAGCCAGGCGACGTGATCGTGGTCGGCGACAGCGTTGGCTACGTCAGCAAGATCGGCGTCCGGGCCGTGTCGATCCTGACGCGCGACGGCAAGGAGCATCTGATTCCGAACGAGAATCTGATGACCCAGGAGGTCGAAAACTGGTCATACAGCAACCCCAACGTCCGCGTCCATATTACAGTGACGATCGCCTATGACTGCGACGTCGCGCTGGCCCAGAAGCTGATGATCGAAGCGGCGCTTCATCCGCAGCGCGTGCTCAAGGTGCCGGCGCCGAACGTATGGATGCGCGCGTTCGGCGACAACGGGCTCGAGCATGACATATTGGTGTGGATAAAGGATCCGGAGGCAGGGATCGGCAATGTCCAGTCGGAAATACTGAACAGGCTCTGGGTCCTGTTCAGGAAGAACGGGATCAACGTGCCTTCGCCGCAGCGCGACGTCCGGATCAAGGAGTGGAAAGGCGAGGAGAGCGATCTTCCGCCACATCCTGCCGCAAGATAGCTAGGCCGAGAGGATCGCTGCCAGATCGCGAAGAGCACCGCGTAGTTCGACCGCCAGCCTGGCAGCGGCCTCGCGTGGCGGTTCGTCGTCGTCTCGGGCAGCGAGCAGCACGCCGATGCCACGCGCAGCCCAGGTGGCCGTCTCGTCGGCCAAAGCGTTGAAGCGCCGGCGCACGACCGGGCTTGCGGATTCGAATGCGCTCATGATGCGCGCATTCTCGTCCATTGCTGCCTCAGCGGCGATTCCCGATGGTTCCTGGCCGGCGATCTGTTCGACGAGGTGCAGTATCTGGCGCAGCTGCGCGACCTGCTCGGCGGCTTCGAGCGATTCGGGCGCGCAGGCAGTGGGCGTCATGCGAGTCATGCGCGCATAGTCGCACATGCTGGCTAAAGAACGGCTAACGGTCAGCTACGACGCTAGCTGCACGACCGCTTATTGTGGCGTGGAAACAGTCGCTTCTTGGCCAGCGCCCGACGGCGCGGCGACGATGACCTGCGTCGTCGAGCCCTTGTCGACCACGTTCGTCTTTGGATCGCCCGCGACCGAGCGAGCGCCCGGATCCGCGCTATCCGATCCGGATTCGCGCAGGACTTGTGATTCGACGGCGCTGCGCGGGGCCGGTCCTCCGAACAATGCCTGCAGCGCCTGCGACCGGCTGTCGGCGGTTGCCGGGCTCGGCTCGCCCGGGCGCGGCGGGACCAGGGCAAAATCGGGCGGAACGATCAGCGGCTGCTGCCGCGCTACCGCGAATTCGTCGGGACGCATGCGATTCTTGAGGCCGCCGCTGCCGCAGCCGGCGACCATGCATGCCGCTCCGGCGACCAGCACGACTGTGGAGAAACGCATATCAGACTTCCTTCCCGGACTTGGTGTCGCGCGTGAACAGGGCGCGCACGAGCAATATCAGGACGCCGATGGTAATAGCGGCATCGCCAACATTGAATACCAAAAAGGGACGAATCTCACCAAAATGAAGGTCGGCGAAGTCAAGGACATAGCCGTAGCGGATGCGGTCGAGGATATTGCCAAGCGCGCCGCCGAGCACGAGACCCAATGCGATAACGTCGTCGCGCCGCGTCTCGCGCCACAGCCAGACGATCACCCCGATCGCAATCGCCGCCGTCAGGACCACCAGCAGCCAGCGGCCGACCTCGGTATCGGCGGTCAGAAAGCCCATCGATACGCCATGATTCTGGACCCAGGTCAGGTCGAAGATCTCCAGCAACTCGATCTTGCCGCGTTGTTGCAGCTGCAGCGGAAAGGCGACCACCCATTTGACGATCTGGTCGATGAGCAGCACCGAAGCGGCGATTGCGAAACCGAGCCCGCGATACGCTTTCTTACTTGCCATGCAGCACTCCGTCGCAGCGTCCGCACAGGCCATCTTCCTGTTCGACATCGGGAAGATGGCGCCAGCAGCGTCCGCACTTCTCATCGCTGCTGCGCTCGACGTCGGCAAGCACCGATACGGCGTGCGGAAGGTCGCTGTCCCGTTCCGGCTCAGGTGTTGCTTCGATCGCCTGCGCGCTGCCGACAATCAGCGTTTCCGCCCAGTTGATGCCGGCTGTTTCCCTGTAGCTGTTCCCGTCGAGCATCAGCCGGACCGTTGCCTCGAGGCTGGATCCGATCACCTTGTCGCGCCGCAATTGCTCGAGCTTGGCGAAGACGTCGGTACGGATCGTCCGCACGACGTCCCAGCGCCGAGCGAGATCGCGATCGAGCCATATCGGATCGATTGCCGGCCAGGTTTCGAGATGGATCGATCCGGACTCGGGATAACGCGTCATCCAGACTTCTTCGGCCGTGAAGCAGAGGATTGGGCTGATCCAGCGCACCAGGGCGTGGAAGACGACGTCGAGCACGGTGCGATAGGCGCGGCGGGTCAGCGAGTCCGGCGCGTCGCAATAGAGGCTGTCCTTGCGGATATCGAAGAAGAAGGCCGACAGATCGTCATTGGCAAAGCCGATGATCAGGCGCGCGTAGCGATTGAACTCGAGACCTTCGCTTGCCGCCTTGAGCTCGGCATCGAGTTCGGCAAGACGGTGAAGCACCCAGCGTTCGAGCTCGGGCATGTCCTTGGCATCGACGCGCTCGTCCTCCGAAAACCCCTCGAGCGCGCCGAGCAGATAGCGGAAGCTGTTGCGAAGCTTGCGATAGGCGTCCGACGTTCCGGCCAGCACTTCCTTGCCGATCCGGACGTCCTCGAAATAGTCGGTCGATGCCACCCACAGGCGAAGGATGTCGGCACCGGCTTCGTCGATGATCTTGATCGGATCGACGATATTGCCGAGGCTCTTCGACATCTTGCGGCCGTTCTGGTCGAGCGCGAAGCCGTGCGTCAGCACGGATTCATAAGGGGCCTGCCCACGCGTGCCGCAGCTTTCGAGCAGCGATGACTGGAACCAGCCGCGATGCTGGTCCGAACCTTCCAGATACAGATCGGCGCGGACGCCTTCGCCATAACGCTGCTCGACGACATAGGCGTGGGTCGACCCGGAATCGAACCAGACGTCGAGGATGTCGTTGACGATGTCATAATCGGCGAGATTGTGGTCGTTGCCGAGCAGGGCCTGATGATCGGCCATGAACCAGGCATCGGCGCCGCCTGCGCGAAACGCCTCGACGATACGGGCGTTGACAGCCGGGTCCTTGAGATATTCGCCCGTCCGCCGGTTGAGGTAGAGCGCGATCGGGACGCCCCACGCGCGCTGCCGGCTGATCACCCAGTCGGGGCGGCCTTCGACCATCGATCCGATCCGGTTGCGGCTGCGCGCGGGAACCCAGGTCGTGCGATCGATAGCGTCGATTGCGGTGGAGCGGAGGGTCTGGCCGCCGAATGCGGCGACCGGCCGGTCCATCGGGATGAACCATTGCGGCGTGCAGCGGAAGATGATCTTGGCCTTCGATCGCCAGCTGTGCGGATAGCTGTGCTTGAAGTCGGCGGTCGCAGCGAACAGCCCGCCGGCTTCGGCCAGGTCCGCACAGATCGGGCCGTCGGGCGCATTGAACTTGGCGTTGATCACCGAACCTTGCCCGGCAAGCCACAGCCAGTCCTCGCGATAGCGGCCATCGTCGGTGACCGCGAAAACCGGATCAATCGCATGCGCCTTGCACAGCAGGAAGTCGTCCTCGCCGTGATCGGGCGCCATATGGACGAGGCCGGTTCCGGCCTCGGTGGTCACGAACTGCCCAGGCAGGAATGGTCGCGGCTTGGCGAAGAAGCCGCCGAGCGCGTGCATCGGATGACGCATCGCCGTCGCCGGCAGGTCGCGCGCGTCTATGGCCTGCAGTATGTTGAGCTGCGTACCCAGGCGCTGACTGACGGCGTCGATGAGGTCCCTGGCGACCACCACCCTGCGCGCCGGCCAATCGCCATTCGCGCCTGTTTCGGCAAGGACGTAGCTGATGTGCGGTCCGTACGCCAAAGCCTGGTTGACTGGGATCGTCCAGGGCGTCGTCGTCCAGATCAGCGCAAAAGCGCCGACCAGCTCCGGGACCGGGCTGTCGACGATTTCGAAGCCGACGTCGATCTGGGTCGAGACGATGTCCTCATATTCGACCTCGGCCTCGGCCAGTGCGGTCTTCTCGACCGGCGACCACATCACCGGCTTGGCGCCGCGATAAAGCTGGTCGCTCTCGGCGAATTTGAGCAGCTCGGCGACGATCGCGGCCTCCGCGTCGAAGTTCATCGTCAGATAGGGCTGGTCCCACTCGCCCATGATGCCGAGCCGCTGGAACTGGGTGCGCTGAACGCCGACCCACTGGTCCGCATAGGCGCGGCATTCGGCGCGGAACTCGCGCGGCGGGACTGCATCCTTGTCGAGCTTCTTCTTGCGATATTGCTCCTCGACCTTCCACTCGATCGGCAGGCCGTGGCAATCCCAGCCGGGCACGTAAGGAGCATCGAAACCCATCAGCGAGCGCGACCGGATGATGATGTCCTTGAGGACCTTATTCATCGCATGGCCCATGTGGATGTCGCCATTCGCATAGGGCGGGCCGTCGTGCAGGATGAAGCGCTTCGCACCCGCGCGCTTCTCGCGCAGCTGCTCGTACAGCCGTTCCTTGTCCCAGCGAGCGAGGATCGCCGGCTCCTTCGCGGCGAGGCCTGCCTTCATCGGGAAGTCCGTCTTCGGCAGGAAGACAGTATCTCTATAGTCGGGTTTTTCGGACATGCGGCGCGGACTTAGGGTAGGGGACGGACATCGGCAAGCCGACGGCCTGCTTCGGCACAATCGGCTCCAATCTGCTCGATCATCTCGTCGATGCTCGCAAACGCCTGTTCGGGGCGAAGATAGGCGATGAATTCCACCTCGAGGCGCTGGCCGTAGAGGTCCCCGCTGAAGTCGAAGAAATGGGGTTCGAGCAATTCCTTGGGCGGATCGAACTGCGGGCGCGTGCCAAGGTTGGCGGCGCCATCGATGATGCGGCCATCGGCGAGCCGTCCGCGCACCGCGTAGACGCCGAATCTGGGCCGCAGATAGTTGCCCAGGCTGAGGTTGGCGGTGGGATAGCCAAAAGTGCGGCCACGCTTGTCGCCATGCTCGACGATCCCCTCGATAGCGAATGGCCGCGTCAGAAGCGCTGTTGCGGTTGCGCAGTCGCCGGCGGTCAGCGCGTCGCGGATGCGGCTGGATGAAACCGGTGCGCCATCGCTCGCGATCGGCGCGACCGCGTCGATGCTGACACCGTGGCGCGGCGCGAGCGCTTTGAGCAGCGCGATGTTGCCACGGCGCTGGTGTCCGAAGGTGAAATCCTCGCCTGTCACGACGCCCACCGCACCGTGGCGCGCAATCAGGTAATCGGTAACGAAATCCTCGGCACTCACCGCGGCCATGGCTTTGTCGAAGTTGAACACCAGCATCGCGTCGGCGCCGGCTTCTGCAAAAAGCCGTTGGCGCTGCTCGAGCGTGGTCAGGCGGAAAGGCGGCGCGTCGGGATGGAACAGCCGGCCCGGATGCGGGTCGAATGTCGCGACAAGCACCGGGCGACCCTCGGCGCGCGCGCGTTCGACCGCGCGTCCGACCACTGCCTGGTGCCCGCGGTGAAATCCGTCGAAATTGCCGAGCGCGACGATACCGCCACGCAAGTGGTCCGGAACCGCCGAGCTGCCGTCGAGCCGCTCCATTGCGCGGCTATAGGAAATCGTGGCCGCGATTCCAACGCCGGCCGCACATAAGCGTAGCGTTCACGCGCGTTCCAGGCGCACGAAGCTGTGCGCGGGACGTCCATCCAGCGCCGGATGATCCTCGCGCGCAACCTCGCGCCATGTCGTCGCGTCGGGCGCATCCATCCAAGTGTCCCCCGTCGGATCGTCATGAACTTCCGTCAACTCGATTGCGTCGGCACGGGTCATGAAGAGGCGGAAAATGTCGGCGCCGCCGATAACGGAAAGCGGCCCTTTGCCGGCCAGCGCGAGCGCCTGCGCAGGATCATTCGCGACTTCGGCGCCGTCGGCACGCCAGTTTCGGTCGCGCGTCAGAACGATGTGGCGGCGGCCGGGCAGCGGACGCGGGAAGCTCTCGAAGGTCTTGCGGCCCATGATCATCGGCTTGCCGATGGTCAGCTGCTTGAAGCGCTTGAGGTCAGCCGGGAGATGCCAGGGCAGCGTTCCGTCCTTGCCGATCACTCCGTTGTCCGCGCGCGCGACCACGAAGGTGATCCTTGCGCTCACACCGCCACCGGCGCGGCGATGTGCGGGTGCGGATCGTAATCGAGGATCTCGAAATCCTCGAGCCGGTAGCTGTCGATCGAAGCCGCATGGCGCAGGATCCGGAGCTTTGGCAGCTCGCGCGGCGTCCGGCTCATCAGCAGGGCCGCCTGTTCGAGATGGTTCGAATAGAGATGACAATCGCCGCCGGTCCACACGAACGTCCCGGCCTCGACGCCGCATTGCTGTGCGAGCATGTGGGTCAGCAGCGCATAGCTGGCGATGTTGAATGGAACGCCAAGGAACACGTCAGCGCTGCGCTGGTACATCATCAGGTTGAGCCGCCCCGCCGCCACCTGGGTCTGGAAGAAGCAATGGCAGGGCGCCAGCGCCATGCGGTCGATCTCGCCGGGGTTCCAGGCGGTGACGATCTGGCGCCGCGACGATGGGTTGGATTTGATCTGCGCGATCAGCTGCGCGAGCTGATCGATGTGCCTGCCGTCGGTCGTCTCCCAGTCGCGCCACTGCTTGCCGTAGACGGGGCCAAGGTCGCCATTCTCGTCAGCCCATTCGTCCCAGATGCTGACCCTGTTTTCCTTGAGCCATGCGATGTTGGTTTCGCCGCGCAGGAACCAGAGCAGTTCGACGATGATCGATCGCAGATGAAGCTTCTTGGTCGTGACCAGCGGGAATCCCTTGGCCAGGTCGAAGCGCATCTGATGGCCGAACACCGACAGCGTACCGACGCCGGTGCGGTCCTGCTGCGGCACGCCTTCGGAGAGAATGCGGGCGATCAGATCCTGGTAGGGTTGCATGGGTCGCTTATGGCGATTGGCGCGGCGCTTTCCAAGCTCATCCGGGGCAGCTTTTGATCTCTTCTGGCCTGGGCTTTGGCGCGGTCGGGGCAAATTGGGCGAAATAGGATTCGGAGTCCGGCAAAGGCTCGAAGCGGGTGAGCTCGTAGCCGATCGCGGAGAATTCGCAGACCAGCAGCTTGGGCGGCGTGCCGTGCCGGCTGGTGGGACGGTCGGCGTCGACGACGACCACTGCACCGCTTTGCTTCAGCGAGTCGCGCACGTGCCAAAGGAACTCGCTGGGACGCTGTACCTCATGATACATGTGGATCAGGAAGACGCGATCGAACGACGATGGCGGCAATTTCGGATCATTGGGCTCGCCGAGCTTGACGGCAACATTGTCGAGCCGCTCGCGGGTCACGCGGCGAGCCAGATTGTCGCGCGTCTCGGGCACGATATCCTGCGCCAGCACGCGCCCCTTTGCGCCGACCAGTGGCGCGAGCCTGACGGTATAATAACCCTCGCCGGCACCGACGTCGGCGACCCACATTCCCGGCTTGATACCCGCGAGGCGCATCACGGTTTCGGCCTCGCCGAATCGGTCCCGCGAATCCTCGTTCAGATAGCGCGACGAAACGATCGGCGAGACCGGACGTGCGGGATCGGGGAATGCGGATTTGACCTCGGCTTTCCTGCATCCGCCCGCGAGCAGCAACAGAACCAGAGCAGCCTGCAGGCGGCGATGCCTAGTCGACATCTTCGACTTCGACTTTCTCGCCGGTGACCCGCTGCGACAAGGCAGCCGCCATGAAGCGATCGAGGTCGCCGTCGAGCACGTCGGACGGTGCGGTCGACGTCACGCCGGTGCGCAGGTCCTTCACCAGCTGATAGGGTTGAAGGACATAGGACCGGATCTGGTGGCCCCAGCCGATATCGGATTTGGCGGCATGCTCGGCGCTGGCCTCGGCTTCGCGTCGCTGCAGCTCCGCCTCGTAAAGCCGTGCCTTGAGCATCTTCATCGCCTCGGCGCGATTCTTGTGCTGCGAGCGCTGGTTCTGGCAGGCGACCACGATCCCGGTCGGCAGATGCGTGATCCTGACCGCGCTGTCGGTGGTGTTGATATGCTGACCGCCGGCGCCCGAAGCGCGGTAGGTGTCGATGCGAAGATCGCCTTCGTTGACCTCGATGTCGATATCGTCGTCGATCACCGGATAGACCCACACCGATGCGAAGCTGGTGTGGCGGCGCGCGTTGCTGTCATAGGGGCTGATCCGGACGAGGCGGTGCACGCCGCTCTCGGTCTTGGCATAGCCATAGGCATTCTCGCCCTTGATCAGCAATGTCGCCGACTTGATTCCGGCTTGCTCGCCGGCATGATAGTCGACCAGCTCGACCTTCATGCCATGCCGTTCGCCCCAGCGGCTGTACATGCGCTGGAGCATTTCCGCCCAATCCTGGCTTTCGGTGCCGCCTGCGCCGGCATTGACCTCGACATAGGTATCGTTGGCGTCCGCCTCGCCGGCCAGGAGCGCGGCGACCTTGTCGCGCTCGGCGCGCTCGGCGAGCGCGGCGAGCGAGTTGACCGCATCGTCGACCAGCGCGTCGTCATTCTCGGCCTCGGCCATCTCCATCAGCTCGGTGGTGTCATCGAGTTCCTGCTGGATCGCTTTGGCGGCGCCGATCGCCTCATCGAGCCTGCGCCGTTCGCGCATCACCTCCTGCGCGCCTTTGGCGTCGCCCCATAAAGCCGGGTCCTCCACGCGCTGATTGAGCTCGTCGAGCCGCCGCACCGCGCGATCCCAGTCAAGGAAGCGGCGGATGAGGTCGAGCGCAGACCGGATCTGGTCGATGGAGGCTTGCGCTTCGGCGCGCATCTTTTGTCCTTACTGGGTCGGCAATGCTGAGCGGTTAGTAAATGCCGCCTTGGCTTTGCAAGAAATCACTGTCTTCGGTCACCGCCTGGCGCGCGGCACCGCGGTTGAGCCTGGCCAGCGCGGCAGCTTTGGCGGCTTCGATCATCTCCTCGCGGCGGACGATGCGGCGCGGCTCGCTTTCGGGCTTGAACGCCTCCCAGATCACGGCTGCCTTCGGGTCCTTGGTATCGGGCCACATGCCGAACACCTTTCGCCCCGACCGGCGATCGATGCGCACCATCCTGATTTCGGGCGGCGCGCGGAAGGGAACGATCGGCGCATCCTTGAGCACCGCCTGCGCGAACTGCTTGAATATCGGCGCCGCTAGCGTTCCGCCCTGGGCATATCCGCCCATCGGCCGCGGCTTGTCGAATCCCATATACATGCCGGCGACGACGTCGGGCGTTCCACCGATGAACCAGACATTGGTCGGGCCGCTGGTCGTGCCGGTCTTTCCGAACAGCGGACGATTGAGGTCGCGAAGCACCTGCGCGGTTCCGCGCAGCACCACGCCCTCCAGGATATGGACCATCTGATAGGCGGTCATCGCGTCGATCAGCTGCTTGGTCCGGAGCGGCGGGCGCGGCATCGGGCGCCCGTCCCAGTCGGGCGTATTGCAACGCTCGCACGGGCGCGTATCGGCGCGGAAGATCACCTTGCCGTTGCGATCCTGGATATAGTCGATCAGCGACGGCTTGAGCGCCTTGCCGTTGTTGGCGAGGATCGCGAACGCATTGGTCATGTTGAGCACGGTCGTCTCGCCGGCGCCAAGCGCAACCGCGAGATAGGACGGATATTCGCCGACGCCGAGCGTCTTGGCGCGCTTGACGACATTGTCCATGCCGATCTGGTTGGCGGTGCGCACCGTCATCAGGTTGCGCGACTGTTCGACGCCCCAGCGCATGGTCTGCGGGCCGGCGCTGCTGCCGGAGAAGTTGCGGAAGCATTTGTTGCCGAGCCCGGCGCCCTGCCAGACGCAGAACGGCCCGTCGATGATGATCGAGGCCGGCGTCATGCCGTGGTCGAGCGCGGCCGAATAGACGATCGGCTTGAACGTCGATCCCGGCTGGCGCAACGCCTGGGTGGCGCGGTTGAATTCGCCGGCGCGCATCGCAAAGCCGCCCTGCATCGCCAGGATGCGACCACTTGCGACTTCCTCGACCACCATGCCGCCGGCTATTTCGGGCAGCCAGCGCAGTTCGTAGCCGCTGTCGTTGCGCTTGACCGCGATGATCATTCCCGGCCGCAGCATGTCGAACGCCCTGCTAGCGGTGCCGCGCGCCGGCATTGATGCGGCCGATGCGGGAAGCTGCGCCTGGCTTCCGTCGGTGAAGCCGATCGTCGCGCTGTCGCCGCTCTTGCCGATCACGACCGCAGCCCGCCAGTCGGGATATCCCACCCCATAATCGGCCGCGATCAGCTGGCCGCGCCAGTCCTTCGACATGTCGACGCTGAGGCCAGAATCCCGCCAGCCACGGCCGCGGTCGTAGCGCACCAAAGCGTCGCGAAGCGCGGTCTCGGCGGCGCGCTGCATCGGCACGTTCATCGACGTTCGGACCCACAGGCCGCCCGTGTAGACTCCGTTCGGGCCCTTTTCGGTTTTCTCCCCGTATTTTTCAACGAGACGGCGGCGCACCTCCTCGACGAAATAGCCGTTGATGTTGCGAATCACCGTGCCACTGCCGCGGATCGTTCCGAGCGGGCTGGCGGCTGCCGAAACATGCTGGTCATGCGTAATGAAGCCGTTGCGTTCCATCTCGTCGAGCACGTAGTTGCGCCGGGTAATGGCGCGATCGGCATAGCGTTCCGGGCTGTAATTGGCCGGCGCCTTCGGAAGCACCGCGAGATAGGCGACTTCGGGTAGCGTGAGCTGATCGACGTCCTTGTCGAAATAGGCGCGGGCTGCTGCCTGCACGCCATAGCTGTTTCGGCCCAGGAATATCTGGTTGAGATAGAGTTCGAGGATCTGCGGCTTGGTCAGCACATTTTCGATGCGGCGCGCGAGGAACGCCTCCTTGATCTTGCGCGTGACCGAATATTCGTTGCCGAGCAGCAGGTTCTTCGCGACCTGCTGGGTGATCGTCGAGCCGCCCCTGGCGCGCTCGCCCGAACCCATTTTCGATACATAATCGAACACCGCGCCGAACAGGCCCGGATAGTCGATACCGTGGTGACGGAAAAAGGTCCGGTCTTCGGCCGAGATGAAGGCCTGGATCAGCATCGGCGGGAATTCGTCATATTTGAGCTCGACGCGGCGTTCGCGCGCAAAGGTCTGCACCGGCTCGCCATCGATCGAGCGCAAATTGGTCGGCAGCGGCGGCTGATAGGTGAGCAGAGTATCGGCGGAGGGCAGTCCGCGCGCGAACAGGAACCACAGCAAAAAATAGAAGATCAGCGGAAGGCCGATCAGCACCACCGCGACCTTCGTCCAGCGCCGCGACCAGAGCCGCTGCGCAGTGTCGCGCCATTGTTTGCCCTGACGTTTGATCGTCTGACGGGTGCCGGATTCCGCAGTCATGCTCGCGCGGCTCTACAAGATGAACCCGGTGCGGTGAAGCATGCTGGAAAAAATTAGGACGCTCATGTGCGTGGAGCTGCCTTCTGGACCGGCCGCGTGCCCACTATCTGGCGCGCGAAATGCGCCTCGATCGCGCGCCGCATGCCGCTGGCGATCCGCCTGCGGCCGTCCGCCGAGGCGAGATAGGCGCGATCCGCATCGTGGGTCATATAGCCCGCCTCGAACAGGATCGACGGGATGTCCGGCGCCTTGAGCACCGCGAAGGCGGCAAAGGCGTGCGGGACCGGCCGGAACGGCACCTGCGTCGAGGCTTCGCGATAGAGCAGCGACGCGAACTTCGCCGAGACGTCCATGCTTTCGCGCTGCGCAAGGTCGATCAATATGCCCCTGACATCGGCGGCCTGCCCGACCAGCGGCACGCCACCGATCAGGTCCGCGCGGTTTTCGCGCGTCGCCAGCAACGCGGCTTCCTTGTCGGATGCGACCTCGGACAGGGTGTAGATCGTCGCGCCGCTTGCGCCGGGATTCGGCGCGGCGTCGGCGTGGATCGAAATGAACAAGTCGGCCTTGAGCCGGCGCGCGATCTCATAGCGGTCGCGAAGCACGAGGAAGCTGTCGTCGTTGCGGGTCAGCGCTACCCTGACCCGTCCCGATGCCAGAATCTCATCGCGTATCGCGCGGGCGATGGCGAGCGTGAAATCCTTCTCGCGCTCCCTGCCGTGCGGTGCGAGCGCGCCCGGATCGTGGCCGCCATGCCCGGGGTCGATCACGACCAGCGCGCGATCGCTGCCCGGCGGGCCGAGCACCGGTGGCAGCGGCAGCTGCCGTATCGCGGCCGACGACGCGTCGATCGGGACAGTGACGCCGCCGGCGCCATGGTTCGGCAACAGCGCCGCCACCGGATCGAGCAACCCGAGCAGCGCGGCCAGCAGGATGGCGATCGTTTCCATAGCCGCAATGTGGCGCCGCAGGGCGGCCGCGGTCCACAAAAATGTGCGGATTTGCAGAACAGCCTAGCGGCGGGTTGCTGCCCGGCCGTGGGGATGCTAGCAAGCACGGTCGGCAATCATAAGCGGGGCTCAGCCCAGCTCGATGCGCCGATCGATTGAGCCGGCCATCTCTCGCCGGCCATCTAGGTTGACGCTGCATGAGGTATGATTTCCCCGAACTGGAACGCGCCCGATTGGGTTTCAGCGTGACCTCGGGAATTTTCTGGCCGGCGATAGTGAACGGCTCACCCCGCGCAGCAGAGGCAAATGACATGACAACCCGGACAACCAGGGCAGACGCTTCGAGCGGTCCCTCGTCCCAATTCGAGCGCGCGTTGCATCGGCTATCGACCATCGCACCGCGTGTGTGGAGTGTAATTAATGACAATGCGCATGTTGATCGACGCGCGCCACCCGGAAGAAACCCGGGTAGCGGTCGTCAAGGGAAGCCGGATCGAGGAATTTGATTTCGAATCCGCCGAGCACAAGCAGCTCAAGGGGAATATCTATCTAGCCAAGGTTACACGTGTCGAACCATCGCTGCAGGCAGCGTTCATCGACTATGGCGGCAACCGTCACGGCTTCCTCGCCTTCAGCGAAATCCACCCCGACTATTACCAGATTCCGAAGGAGGATCGCGAGGCGCTCCTTCGCGAGGAAGCCGAGCACGCCGCCGAAGAGGCCGCGCTGCGCGCCGCCGAAGAAGGCGAGTACGGCTCGGACGACACTTTCGTCGAGGCGCGCGACGTCGCCGAATCCGATGATGAGGATGACGAGCCGGCGCCGCCAGCCGAGGATGCCGAGAGCGCCGGCGACGACAATGCCGCCGAAACGCTCCGCAAGAAGCGCCAGGCGCTGCGTCGCCGCTACAAGATCCAGGACGTCATCCGCCGCCGGCAGGTGCTGCTGGTCCAGGTCGTCAAGGAAGAGCGCGGCAACAAGGGCGCGGCGCTCACCACCTATCTGAGCCTGGCCGGCCGCTATTGCGTGCTGATGCCCAACACGTCGCATGGCGGCGGAATCAGCCGCAAGATCTCCAACGGCGCCGACCGCAAGCGGCTCAAGGGGATCATGGCGGAGCTGAACCTGCCGACGACGATGGGCTGCATCGTCCGCACCGCCGGGCTCCAGCGCACCAAGCCGGAGATCAAGCGCGACTTCGACTATCTCGCCCGGCTGTGGGACGAGATCCGCGAACGTACGCTGAAATCCTCCGCTCCGGCGCTGATCTACGGCGACAGCGACCTGATCAAGCGGGCGATCCGCGATATCTATAATCGCGACATCGACGAGGTCGTCGTCGAGGGCGACGAAGGATTCCGCCTGGCACGCTCGTTCATGAAATTGCTGATGCCCAGCCACGTCCGGCGCGTGAAGGAATATGCCGACCCGATCCCGCTTTTCCAGCGCAACGGCGTCGAGGACCAATTGGCCGGAATGTATCAGCCGATCGTCCAGCTCAAGTCGGGCGGCTATCTGGTGATCAATCCGACCGAAGCTCTGGTTTCGATCGACATCAACTCCGGACGCGCGACGCGCGAGCATAATATCGAACAGACGGCGTTTGCGACCAACATCGAAGCGGCGCACGAGATCGCCCGCCAGCTGCGGCTGCGCGACATGGCGGGCCTGGTCGTGATCGACTTCATCGACATGGAATCCAACGGCCACATCCGCAAGGTCGAGAAGACCATGAAGGACGCGCTGAAGAACGACCGGGCGCGGATCCAGGTTGGGCGTATCTCGTCCTTCGGCCTGATGGAAATGAGCCGCCAGCGACTGCGTACCGGCGTGCTCGAGGCATCGACGCGGCCGTGTCCGCATTGCGAGGGATCGGGCCTGATGCGCACCGCGTCGTCGGCCGGACTGTCGGCACTGCGCATGCTCGAGGACGAAGCCGGGCGCGGCCGGGGCAGCAAGATCCTGCTTCGCGCGGGACGCGAGGCGGCAATCTATCTGCTCAACCGCAAGCGCGCCGAGATCGCCGAGGTCGAGGACCGTTATGGCGTGATGATCGAGGTCGTGATCGACGAAACGCTCGAGGGCGCGAAGATGAGCGTGGAGTCGCTCGGACCGCCGCCAACGGCGCGGCCACGGATCGAGAGCGCTGCTCCACCGCCCATCGACGATGAGGACGAGGAGTATTTCGAAGACGATGAAGAGCTGGAGCAGGAGCCAGAGGAAGAGGAAGCCGAGGTAGAGGCCGACGCCGGGAATCGCGAGCGGAGCCGCGGCGAGCATCCCGGACCGCGTGAAGCCCGGAACGACGAGCAGGACGGTGGCCGCAAGCGCAGACGCAGGCGTGGCCGCCGCGGCGGCCGCAGGCGCGACGGTCCGGAAGGCGAGGGCGCCCCGGCGCAAGCGTCGGAGTTTGCCGGCGAAACCGATACAGGAGCGCCAGAGTTCGCACCGGCCGAAGTCGAGCTCGCGGAACCGGCTGACCTGCTTCAGGAAGAGGCTGTTCCCGAGGTTGCGGCCGAGGAGGAGCCGCGCAAGGGCCGCCGCCGGCCGCGCGCGAGACGTAAGGACGAAGCGGAACCCGTGACTGTCGACACAGTTGAGGTGGAGGGTGCCGCCGAACCCGCGGTGGCCGAAGCCGAAGAAGCAACCGCAGAGCCAGCGCCGGCACCAGCGAAGCGCACTCGCAGCCGGGCCAAGAAGACGCCCGTCGCGGCTGAGGCGGAGACTGCCAGCGCACCCCAGGCCGCCAATGACGAACCCGCTATCGGCGCGGTCTCCGTCATCGAGGCTGACGTCGAGGTCGAGGAGGATGCGCCGAAAGCCAAAGCGCCGCGCAAGCGCGCGAAGCCCGACGAAAGCTTCGCCGCGAGCGGCGGGGCCGATGACGATGATGGATCGGAATCGGGCGAGCCGCGGCGCGGCTGGTGGCAGCGTACGTTCGGACCCTGATCGACGCATTTCGCCGGTTTCATCATGGGTTCATGATATGGTGAGAAGAAGGCGGTGAATGGCTGACATTCTCCGATTACGGCGCGGAGCCGGCGGATTCGTTGCGCGTCTGGCCGTGCTGCTGCTGCTCAGCCTTGCGCTGTCGGTGCGGCCGGTGCTGGCGCAGGAGATGCTGCGCGACGCGGAGACCGAGGCGCTGCTGCACGATGCGGCGGCGCCGCTGATGACGGCGGCGGGGCTGCGGCCGGGCAACGTCCAGATCGTGCTGCTGCAGGATCGCACGATCAATGCCTTCGTTGCCGGCGGCCAGATCGTCTACATCCAGTCGGGGCTGATCGAGGCCGCCAACAACGTCAACGAGGTGCAGGGGGTCATTGCCCACGAGCTTGGGCATGTGACCGGCGGCCATGTCATCCGCATGGCCGAAGGCGCCAAGGCGGCGACCGGGATCATGATCCTGTCTTTGCTGCTGGGCGCTGCAGCGATGGCGGCCGGGAGCGGAGAAGCGGGTGCCGGGATCATGGCGGCCGGCCAGCAGGCGGCGATGGGCAAGTTCCTCGCGTTCACCCGCGTCCAGGAGAATAGCGCCGACCAGGCCGGCGCGAGCTTCCTGATCAAGGCTGGCATCACCGGCAAGGGGATCATCTCCTTCTTCCAGACGCTGCAGAACCAGGAGTATCGCTACGCAATTCCGCAAAAAGACAGCTACGGGCAGACGCATCCGCTGACCAGCGAGCGCATTGCCGCGCTCGAACATGTGCTGAAGAATGCGCCGAGCTGGAACAACCCGGTCGATCCCAAGCTCGAGGAGCGGTTCCAGCTGGTGAAGGCGAAGCTGTCCGGATACGTCAACGATCCGCAGGCGACGTTCTACAAATTCCCCGAGAGCAACAAGAGCCTGCCGGCGCGCTACGCACGAGCCTATGCCTGGCACAAGAAGGCCTATCCCGACAAAGCCGATGCCGAAGTCGAGGAATTGATCAAGGCGCGGCCCGACTATCCCTATTTCTACGAACTGAAGGGCCAGATCCTGCTCGAATCGGGCAAGCCGCTGGATGCGCTGGATTCGCTTCGAACCGCAGTCCGCCTCGCGCCCGACCAGCCGCTGATCGCCTCGCTGTTCGGCCATGCGCTGATCGAGTCCGGCAAGGAAGGCAGCATGGAGGAGGCCAAGAAGGTGCTTCGTTCGGCCGTCGCCCGCGACAATGACAATCCATTCGCCTGGTATCAGCTCGGCATCGTCTACGATCATGAGGGGGACAATGCGCGTGCGTCGCTTGCGACCGCCGAACGCTATAATCTGGAAGGCAATGCCCAGCTGGCGATGATCAGCGCCGAGCAGGCGATGCGCGGCATCTCCATGGGTACGCCGGACTGGATCCGCGCCCAGGACATCGCGATGGTTTCGCGCACCGAGGTCGAGAAGGATCGCAAGAAACGATGACCTTCCTCAGGCGGCTAACACAGGACCGGAAAGCGAGCGTCGTGGCGGGACTGATCGGGCTGTTGATCGGCGCATCGGCGATGGCCTTTGCGACCGGTGGGGGAGGCGTCTGGAAAAGCGCGCCCGATCCCGACCGCGGGCGTGTCGAGAAGATCGTCCACGCTTATCTGATGGAGCATCCCGAGGTCATCCCCACTGCCAAAAGGCGTCTCGAAGAGCGCAATGTGACCAAGACCATCGATGCGCATCGCGCCGGGCTCGAGACGCCTTTTGGCAGTGCGTGGGCCGGGGCGAAGAACGCCGATGTCGTGCTCGTCCAATTCTACGATTACGCCTGCCCTTATTGCCATGTCAGCAACCGCGACGTGGCGCGGCTGCTGGGCGAGGACAGCAAGCTCAAGGTCGTCTGGCGCGAGCTTCCGGTGCTTGGCGAAGACAGCGCCGCCGCCGCGCATCTCAGCCTCGCCGCCGCCAGCCAGGGGCGTTTCAGGGAATTCCACGACCGGCTGTTCGCTGCTGGAAGACCGAGCGCCTCGGCACGCGACGCCGCCGCAAAGGCGGCAGGAGTCACGGCGCAGGATGGGCGCGCGTTCGACGCCGAGATCGACAGCAATTTCGAGATCGCACGCGCGCTGCAGGTCAGCGGCACGCCGGCCTTCGTGATCGGCGATCGCTTCCTGCAGGGCTCGGTCGGATACGATGCGCTCAAGGAAGCGATCGCCGAGGCGCGGAAACGCGGCTCGGCGTAAAACCCTGGCCCGGCCCGAGCGGCTTTTGCCGTTTGGGACGGCCATTCCACCGAGGTGAAGTTGATGAAATTGACGGTTGGCGCGCGCCCGCCCGCCTGCGCGCCCGCGCGCGCGAAAATGAGCCGGTCCGCGCCCCGCGCGACCGATGAGTGAGACAGCGATGAGAAAGAGCCCGCTCTCGCGATGAGGCGTCGGCTGCAGCAGAGTGCATCCGAAATGTCAAGAACAAAAAGAGAACGAGAACATGGTTCTGGGCCGGATTTCTGCATCCCGACGCTCCCCTCCCGCGAGCGGGAGGGGAGATGCGATCTAGCCCTTGAAACCCTGCGCCACGACATACCATTCCGATGAGCCCTTGCGGCTGGCGGGGGGCTTGGCATGTTTGACGGTGGTAAAGCGGCGCTTCAGTTCCGCGACCAGTTCCGAATCCGCGCCGCCCGCGAGCACCTTGGCGACGAATGCTCCGCCGGGCCGAAGCGCGCCGGCCGCAAAGTCGAGGGCCGCCTCGACCAGTGCCATGGTACGCAAATGGTCGGTCTGCGGATGGCCGACCGTGTTGGCGGCCATGTCCGACAGTACTACGTCCGCCGGCCCGCCGAGCGCCTCTGCCAACAGGCCGGGTGCGGCATCGTCCATGAAGTCCATATGCAGGAATGTCGCGCCCTCGATCGGATCGGTCGGCAGCAGGTCGATGCCTACCACCGTCGCCAGCGGCGCCTTCTGGCGCACGACCTGCGTCCATCCGCCGGGCGCCATGCCGAGGTCGATCACGCGTTTGGCGCCCTTGAGGAAGCCGAAGCGCTCGTCGAGCTCGAGCAATTTGTAGGCGGCGCGCGAGCGATAGCCGTCGGCCCTGGCGCGCTTGACATAGGGATCGTTGAGCTGGCGCTCGAGCCAGCGCGTCGACCCGACCTTGCGGCCCTTGGCGGTCTTTACGCGGACGTGCAGGTCGCGGCCGGTCATACGCGATGTCCGTCGCGCGCCATCAGCGAGCGCAATATGCCTTCCCTGATGCCGCGATCCGCGACGCCCAAAGCGCGCGCGGGCCAGATATCCATGATTGCTTCGAGGATCGCGCAGCCGGCCACGACCAGATCGGCACGCTCACCGCCGATGCATGGCATGTTGGACCGTTCCTCGGGCGACATGCGCGACAGCGTCCGGCTGATCTCGCGCATCGAATCGGCGGGAACGATCAGGCCGTCCACGGCCTTGCGATCGTAGCTCGGCAGAGCGAGATGGACGCTCGCCAGCGTCGTCACCGTTCCGCTGGTCCCCATCAGCCGCAGATTCCCGCGTCCCGATGGAAGCTGCTCGGCAAAACGCCGGAACGCGTGGCGGACGCGCTCGCGCATCCGGATATAGGCCGCGAGCCGGTCGTCGGCGGTCGCGAAGTCACTCCCTTCGCTTTCGGTCAGCGACACCACGCCCCAGGGCGCGCTCCACCAGCTCTTGATCTTCGGAGTCGCGCCTTCGGTGTCGACCAGGACCAGCTCGGTCGAGCCGCCGCCGATGTCGAAGATCAGCGCCGGCCCGTCGCCGGGCTCGAGCAGCCGGTGACAGCCAAGCATGGCCAGCCGGGCCTCTTCCTCGGTCGAGATGACATCGAGCGCGATCCCGGTCTCGGCATAGACGCGTTCGACGAATGCGGGCCCGTTCTCGGCGCGCCGGCAAGCCTCGGTCGCCACCGATCGTGCGATCGACACGCGGCGCCGGCGAAGCTTGTCGGCGCAGATCGACAGCGCGCAGAGCGCGCGTTCGATCGCATCGTCGCTGATCCGGCCCGATCCCGCCAGTCCCTCGCCCAGGCGGACCACGCGCGAGAAGGCGTCGACCACGACGAAGCCATCCTCGGTGGGACGCGCGACGAGCAGGCGGCAATTGTTGGTGCCAAGATCGAGCGCGCCATAAGTGTGGCGGGCAGCCGGATTCGTCCCTGTGCGGATCTGGGCCGCCCGGCCCCGCGCAGGTTGCGGTGACGGCGGCAAACTGGCGGCCTTGTGCGCCATGCCCAACTCGATGTGCTCTACAGACGGCCCATGCCGCCCTGACTTGGCAGTGAAACTACATTGAGCGGCCAATTACGGCAAGGGCGGTGCCGGAGCGCGTTGACACGCTTTGGGGCACTGCCTATCTGCCGCCACTTCCTGCCCCGTCGTCTAACGGTAAGACTACGGACTCTGACTCCGTCTATCGAGGTTCGAATCCTCGCGGGGCATCCAAACTTTCGCATTTTCCACCTTCCCGCCCGTTCGGCCGTCCGCCGCGGAAACTTGACGGTGCCGGAACGTTCACCGGACATGAACAGCAACTCTTTCCGCATCCATGAATGACATCGCAGGGTGGGTGGCGCCGATCGCCACTATGGTCGCGGCGATGATGACGGCCGCCAATCTTGGCGCCCGGTTCACGGGCTGGGGGTTCATTGTCTTCACCGTCGGGTCGGTGGCATGGTCGATCGTCGCCATTTCGACCGGTCAGCAAAATCTGCTGTGGACCAACGCTTTCCTGACGATCGTCAATGTCGTCGGCATCTGGCGCTGGCTCGGAAAGCAGGCGCGCTACGAGGAGGGTGCCAAGGACGCAGCGGTGCGCAGCAGCAGGCGCCGCGTCCCGACATTGTTTCCGGTCGGCGGTATCATCGGCAGCAAGCTCGAGGGCAAGGATGGCGAAGCGATCGGGACGATCGTCGAGAGCATGATGCGCTGCGACGATCGCGGCCTGGCCTATCTGGTGGTCAGTGACGGCGGCATCGGGGGGATCGCGGAACAGCTTTACGCGATCGATGCCGGCGAGGTTCGGCTGACCGAGGAGGGCTTCACCAGTGCGCTGTCGATCGATGCGCTCAAGCATCGCAAGCCGCTGCAAACCGACAAATGGCCGGTCGCTGCGCCAAGGATGGCGTCGTAGCGCTGGCTTGAACGCAAATCAGTTTCCATTCGACTGGTTTGGGGATCATGTCTTGCGTTTTTGTGTTGTCACGCGAAACGACTTGAAAGTGATGGCTGGGGCCGTACCAGCTCCTCCTGCACGGATCCACGGGATCAGGAGCCCAATGAAATGAACGACTGGAGCCGTCCCGCCGCGCCGATCGATGTCCAGGCCGCGGTCGACAACAGCCTCAAGGACGTGTCGGCCTATCAGGGCCAGGGCGTGCTTCCGTCCTACATTCCGGCGCTCGCGCAGGTGAATCCGCGCAAGCTCGGAATTGCGGTGGCGGATGCGCAAGGCGACGTCTTTTCAGCAGGCGACGCCGGTGAGCCGTTTTCGATCCAGAGCATCTCCAACGTGTTCACGCTGGCGCTTGCCCTGCAGCACGTCGGCGCCGCGTTGTGGAACCATGTCGGCAAGGAAGCGTCGGGATCGGCGGTCAATTCGATCGTCCAGCTCGAGCTTGCCAAGGGAAAGCCGCGCAATCCACTGATCAACGCCGGGGCGCTGGTGGTCGACGATCAGCTGATCACCAAGGACAATGCCGATCTCGCGATCGAGGCCCTGCTGGAATTTTTGCGCGACCGGTGCGGCGAGGAATGTGTGACGATCGACGAGCGCGTCGCGATTTCGGAATCGCTGGCGGGATCGCTCAATCGCAGCCTGGGCCATTATCTCGCAGCGTTCAGCAATCTGGCCCATCCGGTCGAGGATGTCGTGTCGGTTTATTTCCGGCAGTGCGCGATCTCGATGAGCTGCCGCCAGCTGGCACGCGCGGCGCTGTTCCTCGCATTCGACGGCGTCGATCCGGTTTCCGGGGACCAGGTGATCCTGTCGACCCACTGCCGGCGAATCCTCGCACTGATGATGACCTGCGGCCATTATGACAACAGCGGCGACTTCGCCTATCGCATCGGCCTGCCGGGCAAGAGCAGCGTCGGCGGCGGCATATTGGTGATCGCGCCGGGCCATGGCGCGATTGTCGTCTGGTCGCCCGGGCTGAACCAGGCTGGAACATCGCTAGCCGGTGCGGCGGCGATCGAGAAATTGATCGAGCACACGGGCTGGTCCATCTTCGCCTAAGTTATGTTATGGCCCCGCTGCGGCCCGTAAGGGTGCGCGAAAGGACCGGCGGCCGCCATGGAAGAGACTGCACTGCTGCTCGCACGCGCGCAGTTCGCCTTCACCGTCAGCTTTCATTTCATCTTCCCGGCATTCTCGATCGGGCTCGCCAGCTACCTGGCCGTCCTTGAGGGGCTGTGGCTGGCGACCGGCAAGCCGGTCTTCATCCACCTGTTCCGTTACTGGCTGAAGATCTTCGCGATCGCCTTTGCGATGGGCGTCGTGTCGGGGATCGTCATGTCCTACCAGTTCGGCACCAACTGGTCGGTGTTCTCGGACCGCGCCGGTCCGATCATCGGACCGCTGATGGCCTATGAGGTGCTGACCGCCTTCTTCCTCGAGGCCGGGTTCCTGGGCGTCATGCTGTTCGGGATGGAAAAGGTCGGGAAGAAGCTCCACTTCGCCGCGACTTTGATGGTTGCGCTGGGCACGTTCATCTCGGCATTCTGGATACTGTCGGTGAACAGCTGGATGCATACGCCGACGGGCTGGGCGCTGAACGATCAGGGCCAGTTCGTTCCAGCGGCGGGCTGGTGGACAATCATCTTCAATCCGAGCTTCCCCTACCGGCTGATGCATACGGTTACGGCCGCGTATCTCACCACGGCGCTGGTCGTCGGTGGCGTCGGCGCGTGGCATCTGCTCTCCGGCCGCAAGACCGTGCCCGAGGTCCGGGTGATGTTTTCTATGGCGATGTGGATGGCAGCGCTGGTGGCACCGCTGCAGATCGTGCTTGGCGATCGTCATGGCCTCAACACGCTCGAGCATCAGCCCGCCAAGGTGATGGCCATGGAGGGCCATTACGATGACTATCCCGACGGAGCGCCGCTGATCCTGCTTGGCCAGCCGCTGCCGTCGCAGGAGCGGACGGCGGTCCTTCTCCAGATACCCAAATTGTCGTCGCTGATCCTCGAACATGACCTGAACGCGCCGGTGCGCGGGCTCAAGTCGATACCGCCGGAGGACCGCCCGCCGGCGGCGATCATTTTCTGGTCGTTCCGGATCATGGTCGGCCTCGGGTTCCTGATGTTCGGTCTCGGCCTGTGGAGCCTGCTCGCGCGGCTGCGCGGCCGGCTCTACGATTGGTCATGGTTGCACCGACTCGCATTGGTCATGGGTCCGGCGGGTTTCGTCGCAGTCATCGCCGGCTGGGTCACGACCGAAGTCGGGCGCCAGCCGTGGGTCATCTATGGGCTGCTGCGGACCCGCGATGCCGTGTCACCGATTGCGGCGCCCGCGGTCGGCGGCTCGCTGATCGCCTTCGTGATCGTCTATTTCAGCGTGTTTGCCGCGGGCACTTATTATATCGTCAGGCTGATGGCGCGGCCACCGCAGGCGGGCGAATCCGCGGAGCCGGACGCGCCGATCCGGACGGCGGGGATTACGCCGGCGCCAGGGTTGCGTCGCGACGGGGAGGGGGGCTGAATGTACCTCACGATCATCTGGGCCTTTCTGATCGCCTTCGCCGTCGCCGCCTATGTCGTGATGGACGGGTTCGACCTGGGGATCGGAATCCTGTTCCCGTTCTTCAGGGTCGGGAAGGAACGCGACGCGGCAATGAACACGATCGCGCCGGTGTGGGATGGCAACGAGACCTGGCTCGTGCTTGGCGGCGGCGGCCTGCTCGCGGCCTTTCCGCTCGCTTATGCGATCATCCTTCCCGCACTTTACGCGCCACTGACCGCGATGCTGCTCGGTCTCGTCTTCCGCGGCGTCGCGTTCGAGTTCCGCTGGCGCGATGAACGTCATCGGCAGCTGTGGGATGCCGGCTTTTGTGCCGGATCGCTGGTCGCTACGGTCGCGCAGGGGATCACGCTAGGCGCGCTGATCCAGGGGATCGATGTCAATGGCAGGGCCTATGGCGGCGGCTGGTGGGATTGGCTGACCTTGTTCAGCCTGCTCACCGCGGCCAGCCTGGTGATCGGCTACGCGTTGCTCGGCGCGGCGTGGCTGGTGTGGAAGACCGAAGGCGAAGTGCATCGCGATGCCCGCCGGCTTGCCACGCGGCTGCTGCCCGCCTTGCTCGCGGCGATCGGGCTGGTGAGCCTTGCGACGCCCTTCGTCGAACCGCAATATTACCAGCGCTGGTTCGAGTGGCCGGGACTGCTCGTGACGGTGCCGATGCCGGTGCTGGTGCTGGCGGCCGCCGCCCTGGCCCGGCACGGTCTTCGGCGCGGACATGATGCAGGGCCCTTCCTGTGGTCGCTGGCCTTGTTCGGCCTGACGCTCGCCGGCCTGGCGATATCGATCTGGCCAGACGTGATCCCGGGGCGCGTGACGATCTGGCAGGCCGCGGCGCCGCGCGAGAGCCAGATTTTCATGCTGGTTGGTGCGGCAGTCCTGATACCGGTCATCCTCGCCTACACCGCCTGGTCCTATTGGGTGTTCCGCGGCAAGGTCGGCGAACATGGCTATCATTGATGGCTGAGATGCAGGCGCCGCTTTGGAAACGGCTTGGCTGGTTCGGTGCGATCTGGCTTGCCAGCGTGCTGTGCCTCGCGGCATTTGCTGGATGCATCAGGCTGCTGCTGAAGCCATGAATCGAACCATCGTCATTGCCGGAGCGCTGCTTGCTGCCAGCGGAGTCCTGCTCGGTGCGTTCGGCGCGCACGGCCTTCGCGATATGCTCGGTCCGGAGCGGTTGGGCTGGTGGCACACCGCCGTCCAGTATCAGCTCTGGCATGCGCTGGGCCTGATCGCGATCGCACCGCTGGGCCTGCGGCGCGTCCGGGTCGTGGCCGGGTTGCTCGCGATCGGGACGCTTATCTTCGCCGGGTCGCTCTACCTGATGGCGCTGACGGATTGGCGCTGGCTTGGGATGATAACCCCGATCGGCGGCGTCCTGCTCGTTGCCGGATGGGTGCTGCTGGCCTGCTCGGCCCTGCGCGGCCGAAGCGCTACGTCGTGACCCCGTTAGGCTTTTGCTAATCATTACCTGCCAGGAACAATTAGCTTTGCAAATTGACCTGGAGACGATCGGTGAATCTGGAAATGATCGAGCAAGTCGCCAACCGGCTGGACCTGGCTGCATCTCGCCTGACGCGTGAAAACCGCCGTCTCGACCAGCAGTCCGAAATCACCGGCGCGCGCCTTGGTGCGCTTGCCGCGGTAGCCACAGCCGGGCCGATGTCGCTGTCGCAGCTTGCCGAAGCCGAACATGTCCGTGCGCCGACCATGTCGCGGATCGTCGAGGGGCTGGTGCGCGATGAGCTGGTCTTGCGCGACGTCAATGCAAGCGACCGCCGCGGAATCAGCATTCGGGCGACCGACAAGGGACTGGCGCTGCTACGCGAGGGCCGCAAGGTACGGACGAAGGCGCTGGCCGCGCGGATGAAGCTGCTTGGCGAGAGCGAACAAAGGGCGCTGGTGCGCGGCGTTGAACTGCTCGAGCGCCTTACCCGTAACTGAGCCTCGGGTCGCACCGTAACCGATTTGCCCTTGTTGCGCCGCAATCTTCGACTACATGCGGCCCAAATTCATTCCCGCAGGAAATCGAAATGAGCCTCCGAAACGTGGCGATTATCGCCCACGTCGATCACGGCAAGACTACGCTTGTCGATCAACTTTTCCGCCAGTCCGGCACGTTCCGCGACAACCAGCGCGTCGCCGAACGCGCGATGGATTCGAACGACCTCGAGAAAGAGCGCGGGATCACGATCCTCGCGAAATGCACCTCGGTCGAATGGCGCGGCACGCATATCAACATCGTCGACACGCCGGGCCACGCCGATTTCGGCGCCGAGGTCGAACGGATCCTGTCGATGGTCGATGGCGTAATCCTGCTGGTCGACGCTGCCGAAGGGCCGATGCCTCAAACCAAGTTCGTGACTGGCAAGGCGCTGGCGCTCGGGCTCCGGCCGATCGTCGTGGTCAACAAGATCGATCGTCCCGATGCGCGTCCCGCCGAAGTGCTCGACGAGGTCTTCGAGCTCTTCCTCAGTCTCGAGGCGAGCGACGAGCAGCTCGATTTCCCGACGCTCTATGCTTCAGGCCGCGCAGGCTATGCCGGGAAAACCGACGATGTCCGATCGGGCGACCTGACCGCGCTGTTCGAAACCGTGGTGGACCATGTTCCCGCGCCTGCCGCCGACCCAGACGGCCCGTTCAAGATGCTCGTGACCCTGCTCGACCGCGACAATTTCGTCGGCCGCGTGCTCACCGGGCTGATCGCGAGCGGCAAGCTCACGATCAACATGCCGATCAAGGCGCTCGACGCCGATGGCGTCGTGGTCGAGGAAGGGCGCGCGACCAAGATCATGGCGTTCCGCGGCCTCGAACGCGTTGCGGTCGAGGAAGCAGGCGCCGGCGACATCGTCGCGATTGCAGGCCTTACGAAAGCAACCGTTTCGAATTCGATCGTCGATCCCGCGGTCACCGAGCCGCTCCATGCCGAGAAGATCGATCCGCCGACGCTGGCGATGACCTTCACCGTCAACGACAGCCCGATGGCGGGGCGCGAAGGAACCAAGGTCACCAGCCGCATGATTCGCGACCGGCTCGAGCGCGAGGCGGAAGGCAATGTCGCGATCCGGATTTCGGAAAGTGCCGACAAGGATGCGTTCGAGGTTGCCGGGCGCGGCGAGCTTCAGCTGGGCGTGCTGATCGAAACGATGCGCCGCGAAGGGTTCGAGCTTTCGATCAGCCGCCCGCGCGTGCTGTTCCGCGACGGCCCGAACGGCCGCGAGGAGCCCTATGAGACCGTCGTCATCGACGTCGACGACGAGCATAGCGGCACGGTTGTCGAGAAGATGGCGCAGCGCAAGGGCGAGATGACCGACATGCGGCCGTCGGGGGGCGGCAAGACGCGCATCACCTTCTCGGCGCCCTCGCGCGGCCTGATCGGCTATCATGGCGAATTCCTGTCCGACACGCGCGGCACCGGAATCATGAATCGGCTGTTCGACAAATACGGACCCTTCCGGGGCCAGATCGAAGGCCGCAAGACCGGTGTGCTGATCTCGAACGGCTCGGGCGAGACGGTCACTTATGCGCTCGGCCCGCTCGAGGCGCGCGGTGTGCTGATGGTCGGCAATGGCGAGCCTGTCTATGAAGGCATGATCGTCGGCGAGAATGCAAAGCCCGAAGATCTCGAAGTCAATCCGATGAAGTCGAAGCAGCTCACCAACTTCCGCGCATCGGGCGGCAAGGACGACACGATCCGGCTCACCCCGCCCAAGCGGCTGACGCTCGAGCAGGCGATCGCCTATATCGGCGACGACGAGCTGGTCGAGGTCACGCCCAAGTCGATCCGGCTGCGCAAGCGCCATCTCGATCCGCACGAGCGCAAGAAGGCGAGCCGCGCCTCGGTGGCGATGAGTGCCTGAACCGAGCACGGTAAGCGCGACGTAAACCAGTTTCGGTAAATCCCGGCAAAGCCGCCCTAGGTATTCGCATCTTCCGAAGGGATGCGACGTGCCGGAATCTCGCAAACGCCTGTTGGTCCGCCGGGCCGCCGTCGCGGCGCTCGCGCTTTCCGCCTGCCTTCTTCAGGGTAATCGCGCCGCAACCGTGCAGGAACGGTTGCTGGCGAGCCATAATGCCGAGCGGTTTGCGGCCGGCATTCCATCGCTGCAATGGGACGACCAGCTGGCCGCATCGGCGGCGCAATGGGGCACGCATCTTGCCGCGCTTAACGACCTCGAACATTCGCCGTCCGACCCGAACGATCCGGACCCAGAGGGCGAGAATCTGTTTCTCGGCACGCGCGGCTATTATGCGCCCGAGCAGATGGTCGGGATGTGGATCGACGAAAAGAAGGATTTCAAGCCGGGAGTTTTCCCAGCCAACAGCCGCACCGGACGGTTCGAGGACATCGGCCATTACACGCAGCTGATGTGGCGATCGACCGATCGTGTCGGCTGCGCGATCACGCGCAATCAGGACTATGACTTCCTGGTTTGCCGCTATCTCGAAGGCGGCAACGTTATCGGTGAGCGCCCGTTCTGATTACCCTGCGTCGACGAAGCGCCGGCCGGGAAGGATCACGAATGAGGGATCGAACTCGGAATAATCGCAGGTCAGTTCCTCATGTGCGGGAATGATGACCCGCGCGAAGCCTGCATCGGGATCCGTGAAGCGCGTGTTCGGTGCAGTCGAGTGGTTCATGAAGCGCCCATTGTCGAGCTCCACGATCGTGATCCGCGGGTCGTGGGGGTAGGGATATCCGTAGCGTTCGACGAATGCCTGATCGACTTCCGAAAGCGCCGCCACTTCGTCCGGAGTCAGCAACCGGTCGAGCACCGGATTGAGCTGCCAGATGAGCGTTTCGGCGGGAATATCCTCGGCGGCAAAGATTCCGACCCCTTCGATGCGCGATGGAGCAACGTAGGTCGGGATCAGCAGCATAAGCGGAGATTTCCTTTGGGCGAGATGAGGCAGCGCGGAGAACGTGTGGCGGAGCGATTATTTCCAATGCGCCGACCGGTTGGGAACCTAACATGGATAAGGGCATTGAGAGCGGATCGCCTCCCCGTTTCCGCAAAACGTTTTGGAGGCGCCCCGGCTGTCAGCATCCGTTGGACGCCTCCAAGGAAGTCTGGGGCTTGTCGCTTATCGCCCCAGGCTTTCGCCACTGCGTCCAGCCCTTCATCCGTCCACCCAGGATCAGTCTGACGCCGCGCGCAGACTGCCAAGTATCTGCGTCAGGGTTTCCAGCGAATAGGGCTTTTGCAGCAGGTCGAAACCATGGCTGCTTTCCTCCGCCAACACGTGACTGTAGCCGCTGGTCAGGACGATCGGCAATTCGGGCCAGCGTTGCCGGATGATTTGCGCGAGTTCCACGCCATTGATTCCGGGCATGACGACATCCGAGAAGACGATGTCGAAATCGTCACGGCGTCGTTCGAGGAGTTCGAGCGCGGCCGCCGCGTCGACCGCCCACGTCACCGACTGGCCAAGCTCGCGCAGCAGATTTTCGGCAAATTCCCCGACCTTCAGATTGTCCTCGACCAGCAGGACATTGGCGGCTTCCAGCGTACGCAGGCCCTCGCTCGCGATCGGGGTCGGTGCGGCGGCCGCACATTTCCCCTCGGGAGCACGCGGCAGGAAAAGCGTGAAAGTGGTACCCTCGCCGGGCTGGCTTTGCACTTCGATCTCGCCCCCCGACTGCTTGACGAATCCATAGACCTGGCTGAGCCCGAGCCCGGTTCCCTTGTTCAATTCCTTGGTCGTGAAGAACGGCTCGAATATGCGTTCGAGCGTATCCCGGTCCATGCCGGTGCCGCTGTCGCTGATCGACACTGCCATGAACGAACCCGGCTGGTGCCTGGCGGTTTCGATCGTTGCCGGCCCGTCCGACCTACCAACCGCAATTGCGAGCGCGCCACCGCTGGGCATTGCATCGCGAGCATTGATGATGATGTTGAGGATCGCGGTTTCGAACTGGTTCGGATCGGCCTCCACCGTGCCCGCCTCATCGGCCAGGTCGACGGTCACCCTGATCGGTGAGCCGAGGCTGGTCTGGATGATCTGCTCCAGGCCCTGGATCCTGCCGGCGACGTTGAACAGCTCGGGACGCAGCGGCTGGCGGCGCGCGAACGCGAGCAGTTGGCCCGTGAGGAGCGCGGCCCGGTCGGCGGTGTCGGCAATCGCCTCGAGATAGCGCGCCTGCTTCTCCTCCGTGAGGCCGGGCCGGCGCAGCAGGTCGATCGAGGTCCGGATGATGGTCAGCAGATTGTTGAAATCATGCGCCACGCCGCCGGTCAGCCGGCCGACTGCCTCCATCTTCTGCGCCTGGCTCAATGCTTCGCGGGCGCGCTCGATTTCCTCCTGGGCACGGCGGCGCTCTGTGATGTCGCGCGTGATCTTGGCAAATCCGATCACATTGTCGTCAGGATCCTTGATCGGGTCGATGACGACGCTGGTCCAGAAATGGGTTCCGTCCTTGCGCACCCGCCATCCCTCGGCTTCGAACTTGCCTTCGGTGACGGCGGTATCGAGCGCGCGCTGGGGAAGGCCCGTGGCGCGATCCTCATCGGTATAGAATTTGGAGAAATGCTGGCCGATGATCTCGTCGGCCGTATAGCCCTTGAACCGCTGGGCGCCGGTATTCCAGCTGCTTACATACCCGTCCGCGTCGAGCAGATAGATGGCATAGTCCTTGACCGCATCGACAAGGAGTTCGAAGCGGCGCGCGCCGCTCAGCGCTTCGATCTGTGACTTTTTCTTCGGAACGACATCGCTCATCCGGTCAGCCTAGCACCGGCCGGGCAAGAGGCGGGACACAAAACGTGGACCGGCCATGCCTGTGCCAAAATATACCAGTTTGTCAGAAGCATAGTTGGACGCATCTATCCCCCTTTCGGGGTCAGCGTCCACCAGCTTCTATCACTTTTCGCGCTCCGCCCTGAAGCATGTTCAATTGGGTGCGGGGGCCGATGCAGGCGCCACCTGCGCCGGTGCCGCGGCCGGTGCCGCCGCGGCCATGGCCGATGCGAATCTGTCCTTTGTTTCGGCGCGATATTCGGTGACCTCGTCCGCGACACCCTGTTCGGAGGTCTTCCGGCTTATCCCGCGTGCGACATCGGAATCGATGACGTTCTTCCGGAACGCGGCTTCCTGAGCCGCGCATGCGGTTGCCAGTGCAGCGTCGAATTCCGACGCGGAAATCTTCTTGTCTACGCTGGCTTCGGCGAACTTCGACAAGCAGGCCGAATAGGCCTGGCGCGGCTCCGACGCGCTGGCCGGCCCGAATATCATCACGGCAGCAAGCAAGGATGCAATCATGACAATGTTCCTCTCCTTCGCTTTATCCTCGCAAGAGTGATCCAATCGCAGCGAAAAGAAAAGTGCTTTGCTCAGGAGTATGCGAGTCTGGATTGCCTGTGTCGCGCGTCCCTTCCCACGGCGTCAAGGACGCCGCACTATGCGACTTTTCTGCAACAATGAGGGTGGGAAACGACGCGCGCGTGCCCGACGATGAAACCCGTCCGCACTGCGACTGTTCTCGTTCTACCGACCTTCCAGGATCGGCGCGTGCCGGTTGGGGCGGCAGTGCGGGCATGGCCTTCTTGCTTGGAAGTTTCTGGTACCGTAACAATTTAGCCGTTCCTTGCGGAACGCAGATAAAAGGGGATGAATATGCGGAAATTAGCCCTAGCGCTCGTGCTATCGTCGACCGCCATTGCGACGCCCGCGCTTGCGCGCGACGGCGCCTGGTATATCGGCGGCGATTTCGGCGCGATGAAAGTCGAAGACGTCGATTTCGATATCGGCGCAGCCCACAATGCGGTGTCGGCCGACATGGATTATGGCGCGGATGGCGACATCAACGTCGGTTATGACTTCGGCATGTTCCGCCTCGAAGCCGAGGCGGCGTACAAGACTGCCGACATCGACGATCTCTCGAGCACCATCGCATTACCTGGCGCGCTTCCGGGTGAGCGGGAGTTCAGCCCGGCCGGGGGCGGCAAGGCTTCGGCGCTGAGCTTCATGGGTAATGCCATGATCGACTTCGGTGATGACGATGGGGTCAGCGCCTTCGTCGGCGCGGGCGTCGGCTGGGCGCGCGTCAAGTTCAGCAACGTCAGGACGTTCAGCAATCTCGACCCGTTCATCGATGACACGGATGGGGGCCTAGCCTTCCAGGTGTTTGCCGGTGTTCGCACAAAGGTGTCGGACACTGTCGACGTCTCGCTGAAATATCGCTTCTTCAACGTCAGCAAGGTCAAGATCACGGGCGGTCCGGATGCTTCCTTCGATGGCGATCCCATCGATGCGCGGTTCCGCTCGCACAGCCTGCTTGGCGGCATAACCTTCAACTTCGGCGCGCCACCGCCGCCGCCACCGCCGCCGCCACCACCACCGCCGCCTCCGCCACCACCGCCGCCGCCACCGCCGCCGCCGGTCCAGGTCGGTCCGTTCATCGTCTTCTTCGATTGGGATCAGGACGCGATCACGCCACAGGCCGCAGCGATCCTCGACAATGTCGCGTCAGCCTATCAGCAAACCGGCTCCGCGCAGGTCATGCTGGCCGGCAACGCCGACAAGTCAGGCACCAACGAATATAACATCGGCCTGTCTCAGCGGCGTGCCAATAACGTGAAAGCCTATCTGGCCGGTCATGGTGTTCCTGACGGAGCCATGGGCACCGAAGCGAATGGCGAAGACAAGCCGCTCGTCGAAACTGCCGATGGCGTTCGCGAGCCGCAGAACCGAAATGTGCAGATCACCTTCGGACCTGGTTCCGGCCAGTAACCGAATAGCTTGTCCTATTGCCCTTGGAGCCGGCAGGGATGCCGGCTCTTTTTTTGCGCTGCAGCAAAGGTGCTGGCTGGGCGGAAGCGATTTTGATAGGGCGCTGCTAGCAAACAAAGCAAAGGTGTTCGATGCGCATCACAATGATCGGGACCGGGTATGTCGGACTGGTTTCGGGCGCCTGCTTCTCGGATTTCGGTCATGATGTGACATGCGTCGACAAGGATGCGCGCAAGATCGATGCCCTCGAGCGCGGTGTGATGCCGATTTTCGAGCCCGGCCTGGAGCAACTGGTCGAGCGCAACGCGCGTGACGGCCGTCTTGCCTTCACGACCGACCTGGCGCGCGGCGTGGCCGATGCCGAGGCGATCTTCATTGCCGTCGGCACGCCATCGCGCCGCGGCGACGGGCACGCCGACCTCAGCCACGTCTTCGATGCCACCCGCGAGATTGCCCGGGCGATCAATTGCCCGACGTTGGTCGTGACCAAGTCGACGGTTCCGGTCGGCACGGGCGATGAGGTCGAGCGGATCATCCGCGAGCTCGCGCCCGACGCAAAGGTCTGGGTGGCGTCCAATCCCGAGTTCCTTCGCGAAGGCGCCGCGATCGAGGATTTCAAGCGGCCCGACCGTATCGTCGTCGGTCTGGATGACGAGGGCGCTGCCGAGGTGATGCGGGAGATCTACCGGCCATTGTACCTCAACAGCGCGCCGATCCTGTTCACCAGCCGCCGCACCGCCGAGCTGATCAAATATGCGGCCAATGCATTCCTGGCGACCAAGATCACCTTCATCAACGAAATCGCCGACCTGTGCGAAATGGTCGGCGCCGACGTGCAGGATGTCGCCAGGGGGATCGGCCTGGACAAACGGATCGGTTCCAAGTTCCTGCACGCCGGCCCCGGCTATGGCGGGTCGTGCTTTCCGAAGGATACGCTGGCGCTGCTGAAGACCGCGGAGGATTTCCAGGCGCCGCTCAGGATCGTCGAGTCGGTGGTTGCGGTGAACGAAGCCCGCAAGCGGGCGATGGGGCGCAAGGTGATCCAGGCGTTGAACGGCGACGCGCGCGGCAAGCGCGTCGCACTGCTCGGGCTCACCTTCAAGCCCAACACCGACGACATGCGCGAGGCGCCCTCGCTCGCGATCGTCCTTTCGCTCCTCGATGCCGGGGCGACCGTCACGGCCTATGATCCCGAGGGCATGGACCAGGCCAAGACGCTGATGGACGGCGTCATCTTCGCGGCCGACCCCTATGAGGCGGCAAAGGGCGCCGATGCGGTGGTGCTGGTCACCGAATGGGACGTGCTGCGCGCGCTCGACCTGAAGCGCATCGCCGCCGGCATGGCACAGCCCAACTTCATCGACCTGCGCAACGTCTATCCCCCCGAAGATGTCGAGGAAGCAGGACTTCGCTGGCATGGCGTCGGCCGTCCAGCTAGACAGAGCTAACCTCCGGCGAAACCGTTTTGACGACCGGTCGTTCTGCCTCGGGATTCGGGAGACTGCCATGAAACGCCTCGCATCTTTGCTGCTGACCGGAATATTCGTGCTTACCGGCGCCTGCGCCCACCAAGGCCATGGCACCGCGATGGCCGGCAGTTCGTCCGGTGCATCCGCCGAGCTTCACGATGCGGCTGGCGTAACCAAAGCGCACGCTCAGGTCAGCGAGATGGACGGCGGACTGCGCGTCAAGGTTCAGGCGGAACAGATGGCGCCCGGCAGCTACGGCATTCATATCCATGCGATTGGAAAGTGCGATCCGCCCGACTTCACGACAGCGGGCCCGCACTGGAATCCTGCCGGCCGCCAGCACGGCAAGGACAATCCGCAAGGCATGCACGAGGGTGACCTGCCGAACCTCGTCATCGGCGCGGACGGGACCGGAACGCTCGACTTCGTCGCCGGCGGTGCAACGCTGACCGGCCTTCTGGATGCCGACGGAGCGGCGATCGTTCTGCATGCGGGGGCGGACGATTACCGTACCGATCCGTCGGGCAATAGCGGCGCCCGCGTTGCTTGCGGTGTCCTCGGCCGTTCGTGACCACGCGCGTCCTGTTCGTCTGCCTGGGAAATATCTGTCGATCGCCGCTCGCCGAAGCGGCGTTCAGACGCGAAGCAAAGCGGATCGGACTCGACGCTGCGGCAGATTCCGCCGGAACCGGCGACTGGCATGTCGGCAGCGCCCCGGATCGCCGGGCGATCGCCGTTGCTGCCCGCAACGGCGTCGACATAGCCCACTTGCGTGCGCGGCAGGTCGCGGCGGAGGATTTCGACCGCTTCGACCATATCGTCGCGCTGGACACGCAAAATCTGACCGACCTCACTGCGATGCGTCCGTCCGGAAGCAAGGCCCGGATCTCGCTGCTTCTTGACCACGTTCCCGGCCGGGAAGGGGAGGCCGTCGCCGATCCTTATTATGGCGGCGACGATCAGTTCGACATTACCTGGTCCGATGCAATCGAGGGCGCGCGCCATCTCGCCCGAGGCATTGCGGCGGCGGGATGAGCGCGTTCGCGCGTCGCGTCGCCGACTTGGCTGGCGTGCCGGAGCAGCAGGTCGAACGGCTGGCCGGGGGCGATCTTTCGGAAGTTCTGCTGGTCCGCCGTGACGACGGCAATGATGTCGTTGCCAAGGGCGGCGCGGGCATTGCGTCCGAGGCGGCAATGCTTCGCGCGCTGCTGGCCGCGGGCGTTCCGGTTCCCAAGATCGAGGCGGAGCACGATGCCGTGCTCCTGCTCGAGCATGTGGCAAATGACTCCGCTTTTAGCCCCGCCGCGTGGCGCGACGTCGGCCGGGTCATTCGTGAAATGCACGGCAATCTCGGCGAACAATATGGCTGGCCGTTCGACTTCCGGTTGGGGACGGTCGAACTGGACAACAGGGAGCGCACCGACTGGGCCCTCTTCTGGGGGGAGCAACGGCTGGCAACGACTGCCGCCGTCCTCGATCGTCCCTGGCGCGACCGGGTAGAACATCTGGTTCGACGCCTGCCCGAACTGCTTCCTCCGAATCCGGCGGCATCACTTCTGCACGGTGACCTGTGGAGCGGAAACATCCTCGTGGCAGACGGCAAACTGGCCGCGCTGATCGATCCTGCCTGCTATCACGGCGACGCCGAGGTCGACCTTGCGATGCTCGCTTTGTTTGCCGCCCCGCCGCCCGAGCTGTGGGAAACTTATGGCCCGCTTGCCGAAGGGTGGGAGGAGCGCCGCCCCGTCTATCAGCTTTTTCCAGCGCTTGTTCACCTGCGCCTGTTCGGCGTCGCTTACGCCCCGATGGTTGACCGGTTGCTTCGGGCCATCGGCTTTTAGGCGGGGTCCAGCGGGAAACGTCCGATCACCGTATAGATCGGGCCTGAAGGCGTTAGATCGCTTTGGTAGAGGCAGAAGGCGTCGACGGGGAAGGGATCGCTGGTGAGCCCGCCCGACGCCGCGATAAGCGCGTCGATAGGGCCGCTGGCGGCATTCAGCCGGGCCAGCGTGATATGTGGCATATAGGCCCGGCTGTCGGGGGCGATGCCGACGTTCAGACAGGCCCGGTCGACCTTCTTGTGGAGGGACTTCAGCGGGCCGTGCGGGGCAAGGCCGGCCCACAAAGCGCCGTTGCCGCGCCGATCGAAACGGCCGATGCCGGCGAGCGCGATCGCAAAGGCGGCATGGTGGATGGAGCCGAGCGATGCCGCGACATCCTCGGCGCGGTGACGATCCACTTCGCCGATGAAACGCACGGTCAGATGCAGTTGATCTTCATCCTGCCAGCGCGCGTTGCTGACGCCGTGCATCAGGCTGAGCAGCTGCGTTCTTATGCCCGCCGGGGGCCGGATCGCGACGAATAATCGGTGCATGGTGCCGGTGCGAAGTCGTGAATTTCGGGAATCTTAGCCGATTTTCCGGTGCTGCGAACCGGTTTCGCTTGAACCAAGGCGATCTTCACACGATATTAGGGCCTGACGGCAAGTGTGTCGTTAGAGGAGATATTCAAATGGCTAATGGGTTCGACCCGCGCGGTACGGCAGCGCCCCGAGCGACAACGCTCGGTCGCGATAGCGTCGCAATCGACGCGGGCCTGCGCTCTTATATGCTTTCGGTCTACAATTACATGGCTTCGGGCGTTCTCCTGACCGGCATCGTTTCGCTGCTGTTCGCCAGGAGCAGCGCGGCCGAAGCGATCCTGTTTGGACCGGGCCTGTTCAAATATGTCATCATGCTGTCGCCGCTGGCATTCGTCATGGTGCTGAGCTTCGGTATCAACCGGCTGTCGACCGGCATGGCCCAGCTTCTGTTCTGGCTGTTCGCTGCGGTGATGGGCCTTTCGATGGCGTCCATCTTCTTCGTCTACACGGGCCCGTCGATCGCGGTGACATTCTTCGCGACCGCCGCTGCGTTCGTTTCGCTAAGCCTGTGGGGATATACCACCAAGAAGGATTTGTCGGGCTTCGGCACCTTCCTGATCATGGGCGTGGTCGGCCTGATTGTTGCTTCGCTGCTGAACCTCTGGTTCCAGTCGCCGGCGATGACGCTGGCGATCAGCGCGATCGGCGTGCTGATCTTCGCCGGTCTCACCGCTTATGACACGCAGCGGATCAAGAGCCTGTATTTCCAGGTCGCCGGGTCTGACATGATCGGCAAGACGGTTATCATGGGCGCGCTGTCGCTCTATCTCGACTTCGTCAACATGTTCACGTTCCTGTTGCAGTTCCTCGGCAATCGCAACTAGGCGAACCGGCTGAGACAAAACGGAAAGGCCCGGCAGCGATGCCGGGCCTTTTTTGTTCAGGACGTGGCCGCCAGCTGCTTGCGCAGGAAATCGATCGTACGGCTCCACGCGAGATCGGCTGCCGCCTTGTCGTAACGGTCTGCCGAGGTGTCGTTGTTGAAGGCGTGATTGACGCCCGGATAGGTGAACGCCTCCACGGCATCTCCGGCCTTGCGGAGCGCGTCGGTCCAGGGGCCTCCGGTGCCGTTCACGCGATCGTCCAGCCCCGCATAATGCAGCAGCATCGGCGCCTTGACCTTGATCGCCTCGGCGGGGTCCGGCGCCGGGCCGTAATAAGCAACACCGGCATCGAGATCGGGCCCAGCCGCGACCGCCAGACGGTTCACAAATGCGCCGCCCCAGCAGAAGCCGACGGCTCCGACCTTGCCGTTGTTATGCTTGAGGCCACGCAACACCTCGAGGGCAGCGACGGCTTCAGCGACGCTTGCGGCAAGGTCGAGCTTGCCGATCGCTTCCCTGGCCTTGTCCTCGTCGGCGGGCGTGCCGCCCAAGCCGCTCAGGAAGTCCGGGGCCGCCGCGAAGAATCCGGCCTTGGCAAAGCGGCGCGTCACATCCTCGATATGCCTGTTGAGGCCGCGATTCTCGTGAACGACCAGCACCGCCGGGATTTTCTTGCCGGTCGCGGCACGCGGCGCGGCGATATATCCGTTGAGCGTGCTTCCTTTGCCAAGCCGACCGCGGCGGATGATCAGCGTCGGGTCGTCTTCCTTCGTGATTGCCGCGGCTGCCGAATTCGCAGCGATCCCGGCGAGCAACGCATTGGCCGCCGCCAAGCCGCCTGCGATGCGGGCCAACTCGCCCATGAAGGCGCGCCGTGCCATGCCGCTGTGCGTGTAACGGTCGTAGAGCGCGATGGCGGCCTGGCGCACATCCATCTCAGGCTTCCTGCTTGGGCATCGCCGCTTCATCGATCTCCAGGGCCCGCTTGTAGGCCGGCCGTGAATGGACGCGCTCGACGAACTCGGTGAAGGCCGGCTGCTTGGGCAGCATGTTGAAACCCATTCCGAAACCGAGCAAGGCGCCGACATAGAGGTCCGCGGCTGTGAACGTATCTCCGCACAGATATTTGCCGCCAGCGAAGGCCGTCTCCATCGCGGCGATCGCATCGTCGAAACTGCCGAAGCCCGACATCGCCTTCTTGTCGGGCGGCGGGAGCAGATCGAGTGCTTTGCCGAACATCGCAGATTCGAGCGGCCCGGCGGCAAAGAACAGCCATCGATAATAAGGTCCGCGGCTCCTGTCGCCCGGCGGTGGCGCAAGGCCCGCCGCTGGAAAAGCGTCGGCGAGATAGGTGCAGATCGCCGCACCTTCGGTGACGGCAATGCCGTGGTGGGTGATCGCCGGAACCTTGCCCATCGGATTGATCGCCAGATAGTCCGGCGTCTTCATTGCGCCTTCGTAGCCGAGGATCACCGTCTCATAAGGCGCACCGATTTCCTCGAGCATCCAGCGGACGGTGCGCCCGCGCGACATCGGGTTGGTGTAGAAGATCAGGTCAGCCATGATATCTCCCTTCGCTGCTCAAGCAATCCTAGCGCAGGACGCTGCGAACCGGGAGCGGGCACGGCGATTTTTCCCGCAAAAAGAAAGCCCCCCGTCCCATTTGGCACGAGGGGCTTGTCGTGTGGAGGACGTCAGGCCTGCTCCTCGTGCTGGCCCTCGACCTTCTTCCTGCCCTTCTTGCGCGGTGCCTTGGGCGGTGCGGCGATGATCTCGAACGCCGGAGCATTGTCCTTGATCCGGACCTTGACCTCGCCGCCGTGGATAAGCTTGCCGAACAGCAGTTCCTCGGCCAGCGGCTGCTTGATCTTCTCCTGCATCAGCCGGCCCATCGGCCGTGCACCGTAGAGCTTGTCATAGCCGCGCGCGGTCAGCCACTGCTTCGATTCGTCGTCGAGGCTGATGTGCACGTTGCGGTCAGCAAGCTGCAGCTCCAGCTGGAGGATGAACTTGTCGACCACGCGCGCGACCACTTCCGGCGGCAAATAGCTGAACGGAACGACCGCATCGAGCCGGTTGCGGAACTCGGGCGTGAACATGCGCTTGATCGCGTCTTCGTCCTCGCCTTCGCGCGTCTGGTTGCCGAAGCCGAGGCTTTCCCGCGCCATGTCGCTGGCGCCGGCATTGGTCGTCATGATCAGGATGACATTACGGAAGTCGACGGTCTTGCCGTGGTGGTCGGTAAGCTTGCCGTTGTCCATCACCTGCAGCAGGATGTTGAACAGGTCGGGATGTGCCTTCTCGATCTCGTCGAGCAGCAGCACGCTGTGCGGATGCTGATCGACCGCATCGGTGAGCAGGCCGCCCTGATCGTAACCGACATAGCCGGGAGGCGCGCCGATCAGCCGGCTGACCGAGTGACGTTCCATATATTCCGACATGTCGAAACGCTGCAGCGGAATACCCATGATGCTGGCAAGCTGCCGCGCGACCTCGGTCTTGCCGACGCCGGTTGGACCCGAGAACAGATAGTTGCCGATCGGCTTGTCGGGATCGCGCAGCCCGGCCCGCGACAGCTTGATCGCGGACGCCAGGATGTCGAGCGCCTTGTCCTGGCCGAACACGACGCGCTTGAGATCGCGGTCGAGATGCTCGAGCGCCTTCTTGTCGTCGGTCGACACGCTTTTCGGCGGGATCCGGGCCATCGTCGAAATGACAGCCTCGACGTCCCGCACGGTGATCGTCTTCTTGCGCTTGTGCGGCGGCAGCAACATCTGCGACGCGCCGACCTCGTCGATCACGTCGATCGCCTTATCGGGCAGCTTGCGATCATTGATGTAGCGCGCCGAAAGCTCGACCGCCGACTTGATCGCGTCGGGCGTGTATTTGACGTGGTGATGGTCCTCGAACGCGGTGCGAAGGCCGGCCAGGATCTTGATCGTATCCTCGACCGTCGGCTCGTTGACGTCGATCTTCTGGAACCGCCGAAGCAGTGCGCGGTCCTTCTCAAAATGGTTGCGAAACTCCTTGTAGGTGGTCGATCCGATGCAGCGGATCGTGCCGCCTGACAGCGCCGGCTTGAGCAGGTTGGAGGCATCCATCGCCCCGCCGCTCGTCGCGCCGGCACCGATGACGGTGTGGATCTCGTCGATGAACAGGATCGCATCCGGAAGCTTCTCGAGTTCGGTGACGACCGCCTTGAGCCGCTCCTCGAAGTCGCCGCGATAGCGCGTGCCGGCGAGCAATGCGCCCATATCGAGTGAATAGATCACCGCCGGTAGCAGCACTTCGGGGACATTGCCCTCGACGATCTTGCGCGCGAGACCTTCGGCGATGGCGGTCTTGCCGACGCCGGGATCGCCGACATAGAGCGGATTGTTCTTCGAGCGGCGGCACAGGATCTGGACCGTGCGGTCGACCTCCGGCCCACGGCCGATCAAAGGATCGACACGTCCGTTCTGCGCCTTTTCGTTCAGGTTGACGGTGAACTGCTTGAGCGCGCTTTCGTTCTTCTTCTTGCTGTCGTCCTTTTGCGAGTCTTCGCTGCCCTTGACCTCCGGGGTCTCGGTGCTGGCCTCGCCCTTGCCGACGCCGTGGCTGATGTAGCTGACAGCATCGAGGCGGCTCATGTCCTGCTGCTGCAGGAAATAGACGGCATAGCTCTCGCGCTCCGAAAACAGCGCGACGAGCACGTTGGCGCCGGTGACTTCGTCGCGGCCGGAAGACTGGACGTGGAGGATGGCGCGCTGCACCACCCGCTGGAAGCCGCTCGTCGGGGAGGGGTCGGTCTCGCCCTCGACCTTCAGCGATTCGAGTTCATTGTCGAGGTAGATCCGAACGGCCTCGCGAAGATCGCCGAGCTCGACACCGCAGGCCGACATGACCTTGGACGCGTGGACGTCCTCGATGAGGGCGAGCAGCAGATGCTCGAGCGTGGCATATTCGTGACGGCGGCTGCTGGCCTCCGCAAGGGCGGTGTGCAGCGTCTGTTCGAGTTCGCGGGCAAATGACGGCATTTCTTACTCCTTCGCGCCCGCGACTGGTTACGGGCGGTGACTTAATCCCAATGTCGTGCGTCTCCTGCCCGGCATCAAGCCAGTGCCCGGTCGAAATCCGCAGAACGGTCGTTTTTCAAAGTACAGCATCATTTCTTGAATAAGGCGTCCGCACTTGCCCGATGATTAACGGCCGCTTCCATCTTCGACCTGACCCTGGCAATCTCGGCTTCCAGGGCCGCAATACGCGCTTCGAGCTCATCGACCGACAGCGGGTCGAGGTCCTGCCGCGCGAGCAGCTTGAGCGGATCGCTCGGCTTGTCTGGGAAAAGCTCTTCCAGATCCATAAGCATAGCCTCCACCGCACCGGCGCTTGTGTCAACATCCACGGGCCATCTATGGCCCCGTTTTGCAATGGAGCGTGTTCAAATGACCACCGTCCCCTCGATGATGACGGCAATCGATCCGGCGGGTCCGGGTGGTCCCGAGGTTCTGGTCCCGGTCGAACGCCCTGTTCCGGTGCCCGGCGAGGGCGAAGTGCTGATCGAGGTGGCGGCAGCCGGGGTCAATCGGCCGGACGTCGCGCAACGCGAAGGCCAATATCCGCCGCCGCCGGGCGCGCCTTCGACACTTGGCCTCGAAGTCGCCGGGATCGTGGTTGCGGGCGGGGCGGGCGCCGATCCGCATCTGATCGGTCAGCCGGTCTGCGCGCTCGTGGCGGGCGGCGGCTATGCGCAATATTGCGTTGCCCCGGCAGGCCAGTGCCTGTCCGTGCCCGCCGCGCTGACGATGATCGAGGCCGCGGCGGTGCCCGAGACGCTGTTCACCGTGTGGACCAACGTGTTCGAGCGCGCCTGCGTGGCCGAGGGCGACAGCCTGCTGGTCCACGGCGGCACCAGCGGCATCGGCACGATGGCGATCCAGCTCGGCCGGCTGTTCGGCCTCACCGTGATCGTCACTGCCGGATCGGACGGAAAATGCGCGCGGGCGCTCGAGATCGGCGCGGCGCATGCGATAAACTACAATGCGCAGGATTTCGTAGAGGAGGTGAAGCGGATCACCGGCGGCCGCGGCGTCGACGCCGTCCTCGACATGGTCGGCGGCGACTATGTGCCGCGCAACCTGGCCTGCCTTGCCGAAGACGGGCGTCACGTTTCGATCGCGGTGCAACGCGGCGGCAAGGCCGAGATCGCAGTCTGGGACGTGATGCGGCGCCGGCTCACTCTGACTGGTTCGACGCTCCGCGTGCGGTCTGTGGAGTTCAAGTCGATGGTCGCCGACGAGATCGCGCGTCACGTCTGGCCGTTTGTGGAGGCGGGGGAGCTGAAACCCGTCATCGACAGCGTGTTTCCGCTCGAACAGGCATCCGACGCACACCGCCGGATGGCTTCGGGCGAGCATGTCGGGAAAATTGTGCTTGAGATGAAGGGAATCGCGCAATGAACGAGAAGCTCACCCTCCACGAATATTCCGCCTCGGGAAACTGCTACAAGGTGCGCCTCACCGCCGCGCATCTCGGCTTGCCGCTGGAGCGGCGCGAATATGACATATTGAAGGGTGAGACCCGGACGCCGGAATTTCTTGCCAATGTGAACGCGAACGGGCGGATTCCGGTGCTCCAGATCGGCGATCGCTTCATTCCCGAGAGCAACGCGGCCTGCTTCTTCCTGGCCGACGGTTCGGATCTGATTCCCGAGGACCGGTTCGACCGCGCCGACATGCTGCGCTGGATGTTCTTTGAGCAATATAACCATGAGCCCAATGTCGCGACGTTGCGTTTCTGGCTGGCGTATGTCGGCGAAGAGGCGCTGAATCCGCTGCAGACCGCGCAGATTCCGGCCAAAAGGGCGGCAGGGGAGGCGGCGCTGGCACTGATGGACGAGCATCTGGCCGACCACGCATATTTCGTCGGCGAAAGGTTCAGCCTCGCCGACATCGCGCTCTATGCCTATACCCACGTCGCCGAGGAAGGTGGCTTCGAGACGGCGCTTTATCCGGCCCTGACCGCCTGGCTCGGCCGGGTCGCGGCGCTGCCCGGCCATGTGACGCTCGACTGACGGGGTCGGAGCGCCCCGGCGGCATGGAAGCAGCTTTATCTTGCTTCCGCAGGTTCATCTCACTACATCGCGGGCCATGATCGGCCGCTCCGGAAGGGGCGGCCCTTATTGTTTTCGGAGAATGTCATGGCCCAGCCGCTCATGCCCCATGCGACCGCCTCGTGGCTGGTCGACAATACAGCGCTCACCTTTGAGCAGATTGCCGCTTTTTGCGGTCTGCACATCCTCGAGGTCCAGGCGATCGCCGACGATACCGCGGCGACCAAGCTCACCGGACGCGACCCGATCCGCGCCGGCGAACTGACCCAGGAGGAGATCGAACGCGGTCAGGCGGATGCCGACTATCGGCTGCACATGCACAAGGAGCCCGATCAGGTTCGCCGTACTAAGGGCCCGCGTTACACTCCGGTGTCCAAACGCCAGGACAAGCCGGATGGCATCGCCTGGATCATCCGCAACCATCCCGAAGTCTCGGACGGGCAGATCTCGCGGCTGATCGGCACGACGCGGACCACGATTGCCGCGATCCGCGACCGGACGCACTGGAACATCGCCAATATCCAGCCAAAGGATCCGGTCACGCTTGGGTTGAGCTCGCAGCGCGAGCTCGATGCCGTGGTTGCCAAGGCAGCGAAGGCTGCGGGCATCGAAGAGCCGCGGCACGACACCCGGCTCGCCGGCGATCGGGAGGCGCTGATCGAGGAGTTGCGCAAGGAGCGCGATACCGCGCTGCGCGACGCCGAAGCGCTGCATGCTGCCGAACTGGCTGGCGAAGAGGCCGGGGCTGCAGAGGCCCAGCCGGCATTCACCGACCCGTTCAAGAGCTGAACGCGCATCACGCGCCAGCGGCGCTTGACCGTCAACGGACGGCAGGTCAAAGCTTGGTCCCATGTCCGATCCTGCCGCAGCCCCAGTAGAAGCCATTGCCGCGCTGACGTTCGAAGCCGCGCTCAAACGGCTTGAGGAGATCGTGCGCAAGCTGGAGAGCGGCGAAGCGTCGCTCGACGAATCGATCGAGCTTTATGCCGAGGGGGACAGGCTGAAGCAGCAATGCGAAGCCCGCCTGCAGGCAGCGCAGGCGCGGATCGACAAGATTCAGATCGGCCGGGATGGAGATCCCAGCGGTATCACTGCCTTTGACGGCGAGTAAGGGCCGTGCAGGCGCAGACGGTCGGCTTCCCGGCGGCGCTCGCCCAGATCAAGCAGGACGTCGACGCGCTGTTCGAGGCGCTCCTGGCATCACCCCCGGATGGCCGCGCGACGCTCTATGAAGCGATGCGCTACGCCGCGATCGGCGGCGGCAAAAGGCTGCGCCCGCTGCTCGTGCTCGCCGCCTGCGGGCTTTATCATGTCGACCGGCAGCGGGCGCTGCGCGTCGGGCTCGCGGTCGAGTGCATCCATGCCTATTCGTTGATCCACGATGACCTCCCATGCATGGACGATGACGATCTCCGGCACGGCAAGCCTTCGCTTCACCGTGCGTATGACGAGAGCACAGCGATCCTCGCCGGGGACTCGCTCCACGCGCTTGCCTTCGAGGTGCTTGCCGACGACCAGACGCACGAGGATCCGTTCGTTCGCATCGAATTGATCCAGGAGCTTGCCCGCGCGGCCGGACCCGGCGGTATGGCGGGCGGGCAGATGATGGATCTGTTGGCCGAGAAGGCGTCGCTCGATCTTGCCGCCGTGACCCGGCTGCAGCAGCTCAAGACGGGAGCGTTGATCACATTCTGCCTCGAAGCCGGAGCGATAATGGGCCGCGTGCCGCCGGAGGGGCGATCGCGGCTTCGCGGCTATGCGCGCGATGTCGGCCTTGCATTCCAGATTATCGACGATTTGCTCGATGCCGAAGGCGAAGAGGCAAAGACGGGCAAACGAGTGAACAAGGACAAGGCGGCGGGAAAAGAGACCTTCGTGTCGCTGCTGGGGGCCGATCGGGCGCGCCAGCAGGCGAATCTGCTGGTCGACCAGGCCGTCGAATTCCTTCAGAGCTTTGGGCACGAGGCAGATTTGTTACGGGCGATCGCGCGTTTCGCGGTCGAGCGCGACCATTAGGGGGAAACAGGACGCATGATACGCACAGGAGTCTATCCCGGCACGTTCGACCCGATCACTTTGGGCCACATGGACATTATCCGGCGCGGCGCCAAGCTGGTCGACCGGCTCGTCATCGGTATCACCACCAACCCCTCCAAGTCGCCGATGTTCAGCGTCGAGGAGCGGATGGACATGGTGCGCCGCGAGATTGTCGGCATATCCGGAGATATAGATGTGGTCAGTTTCGACCTGCTTTTGATGAACTTCGCCGAGCGCGAGCGGGCGTCGATCATCATCCGCGGCCTGCGCGCGGTCGCCGACTTCGAATATGAGTATCAGATGGCCGGGATGAACCAGCAGCTCAACGAAAGCATCGAGACGGTCTTCCTGATGGCCGACGTGTCGCTGCAGCCGATCGCGTCGCGGCTGGTCAAGGAGATCGCGATCTACGGCGGCAACATCGGCAAATTCGTCACGCCAGCCGTTGCCGCCGACGTCAGCAGCAAGATCGATGCGATCGGGCGCAAAGGCTCTTGATCGTTCAGCCGCGCGTAAGCACAAGCAGGTCACACACCCGCCAGTATTTCCCAGAGGTCACTTCATGCGCCTGAAATCGATCGTTGCCGCGATGGTGGCGCTGTTGTTCGCGACCGCATTGGCGGCGCAGATCCCGGACGTTCCCCCGCCGACCCCCGCGGTCGATCCCGAAAATGTGCTGGTGCTCGATCTTTCGACCGGCGGCCGTGTCGCGATCCAGCTGCGCCCCGACGTCGCGCCGCACCATGTCGAGCGGATCAAAACACTGACCCGGCAGCATTTCTACGACGGCATGATCTTCCACCGCGTGATCGACGGCTTCATGGCGCAAACCGGCGATCCGACCGGAACCGGCGAAGGGGGATCCCAACTTCCCGATCTCGAGCCTGAATTCAACGCGCTTCCGCATGTCCGTGGCACGATTTCGATGGCGCGGGCGAGCGCGCTGAACAGCGCCAACAGCCAGTTCTTCATCATGCTTGCGCCGCGCTTCGCGCTTGACCACAATTACACCCCTTTCGGCCGCGTGATCAGCGGCATGGCCTATGTCGATGCGATCGCGAGAGGCGAGCCACCGCCCACGCCGTCGAAGATCCTGCAGGCCTCGATCGCCGCCGACAATGTTCCGCCGCCGCCGCCGGGTTTCATACCACCCACGCCGGTGGTGCCGGTGAAGACAACAGCCGCTCCGACCACTCCAACCGCGCCGGGAGAAGCGCCCGCGCCCCCGGCGTCGCCGCAGTCCGCCACACCGGCGCAGACACCGACGCCGGACGCAGTGCCGCCTCCCGCCGCACCAGAGGCGGCGCCGGCGGCACCGGCGACAGATGCGACGGCACCGGCAGAACCACCGGCGACAGAGGCCCCGGCAACACAGGCAGCGCCCGAACCCGCCCCGCAATAGCCGGCTGGATGCAGGTCGATCTTTTCGATTTCGCGCTTCCTGCCGACCGGATCGCGCTTCGCCCCGCGGTTCCCCGCGACAGTGCGCGGCTTCTCGTCGTTCGCCCGGACGGGCTCGACGACCGGACGGTGGCTGACCTGCCGTCGCTGCTCCGTTCCGGCGACACGCTTGTGTTCAACGACACCAGGGTCATTCCCGCCCAGCTCGAAGGGCGCCGCGGCAACGCGAAGATAGGTGCCACGCTGCACAAGCGCGAAGGCCCGCGCAGCTGGCGCGCGTTCATCCGCAATGCACGGCGCGTGGTTGAGGGCGACCGGATCGACTTCGAGGCTGGAGTTGCAGCGCGTGCGGGCGCCAAGGCCGCCGACGGGTCGATGCTGCTGACATTCGAAGGCGAGGATCCTGTCGAGCTATTGCTCGAACGGGCGGGTCGCATGCCGCTGCCGCCCTATATTGCCGGCCGCCGGCCCACCGATGCCAGGGACAGCGACGACTATCAGACCATGTTCGCGCGGGAGAAAGGCGCGGTGGCTGCGCCGACCGCTGCGCTGCATTTCACGCCGGGCCTGATGGAGGCGCTCGCGGCGCGCGGAATAGGACATGAAACGCTGACGCTCCACGTCGGTGCGGGAACGTTCCTGCCCGTGAAGGCGGACGATACCGACGACCATGTCATGCACAGCGAATGGGGTCGCATCGATGCTGCGACCGCCGGCCGCCTCAACGGACGGCGCGAGGAAGGGGGCAGGATCATCGCGGTCGGCACCACCGTCCTGCGGCTCCTCGAAAGCGCGGCCGACGCGCAGGGAATGATTGCGCCGTTCGAGGGCGACACCGCCATCTTCATCACGCCGGGCTACCGGTTCCGGGCGATCGACGGTCTGGTCACCAACTTCCATTTGCCGCGATCGACATTGTTCATGCTGGTCAGCGCGCTGATGGGGCTGGAGACGATGCGGAAGGCGTACATGCACGCAATCAAGGAAGGCTACCGCTTTTACAGCTATGGGGACGCTAGCCTGTTGCTGCCTGACCCATAGGGCGAAGATGGCGTTGGATAGGGCCATATCATTCGTAATGCGGGGGTCACAGGCTGAGTCACGTGAGCGGCACAATACATTCGGAAGGCAGCGACCGCACGTCCTACTAGACTGTGTCCGAAACTCCGGAAAGGAGGATTGGGTAAGCTATGGGATGATTCCGTCAACGGCCGCTAGTGCGTCAGCCGATCGTCCGAGATGATGGACGACGGACTGGTGACAGAGGCTGGTATCCCCGGTTGTTGTACGACCTGGCCGCTTGCTTCCTTGTCCGCCAAAACTAGATTCAGCTTGAGTAGGAAGGTGAGCATGTCTTCCTTTTCACTCATGCCGTAGGCTTTTCGAACCGCCTGATCCAACCTATCGTGGACATCTTTCAGGGGTGAGTACCCCGTTCGTGGTGAACTGAATCCGCAGCGCCTCATATCCCTTGCGTTGCAACAGTATCAATATCGGCGCGACAACCGACGCGATCAACACAACGATCGCCACCGAACGGTGCACCATCCTTTCATCTTGAAAGACATACTGGGTCAACATAGCCACGGCCATGGTCCCCAAGCCGATGCCCAGGAGGTTCATGTTGAGGGCATGGAGCGCCACGGAACGTCCTCTGAGCTGGAGCGGCACCACCTCGTGCAACGTCGGATAGGCAGCGGCCGAGAGTACGGAGGCGGTTACTACCACGAGTATCTGGCTGAGCAGAAATAGCCATAGGAACTGACCGTAGGCCATGCAAAGGCCTCCCACGATCGCCGGTAGCGTTCCTATGTAGAACACGGGCAATCGACCGGACGCCCGGCCGCGGCTCACGAGCCAATCGCCGATCACTCCGCCCGCGAATGATCCGCCGAGGTTGCTGATCAGCAGCGCCGCTCCCAGCGTCAAGCCGGCATCCCCCACTGTGAAACCGAAATTGCGTATGAGGATGACGGCTGCCCAGCTCGACGACACGAGCCCGACGAGTGGCGGGCAAACGAGCGCCGAATAGAGCGGCAGGAACACACGCCAGCGGGTAGAGAGGAACCGCACAAACCCATTATCTCCGCCCGCTGTCTGGCCGGACAGCCCCCGGATGGGCTCGCGCAGAGTCAGCATCATAGCGAGCACGACAATTCCGGGCGCTCCGGCAATCAGGAAGATGACGCGCCAGCTTTCCATGAGGCCGAAGATCGGCAGAGCGACTCCCTTCGTGCCTTCCAAGGCATTCATCACCAGCCCAGCAAGGATAGCCGCACCGGCCCCGCCGATCGAGTAACCGATGCCAATGATCGCCATGGGCTTTCCTCGCTTCCAAGGGGCGAAAAGATCGCTGATCATCGAGTATGCGGCAGGAGCCAAGACCGCTTCTCCGATACCGACCCCCGCACGCGCAGCAAACAACTGCCAGAAATTCTGAGCAAACCCGCACGCTATGGTCATGATGCTCCAAGCGGCGAGGCCGACGATCAGCAGGTTTCGCCGGTTATAATGATCGGCGAGCCATCCGATTGGCAGCCCCGCTAGCGCGAAAAATAGCGAGAAGGAAATACCTTGGATGAGGCTGACTTGAACTTCGCTGATGCCCAGGCTCTGACGAAGATCAGGAATAAGAACAGCCACAATGCCGCGATCGAGATACGCTACGAGCGCCGCCCAGAACAAAACGAAGACTAAGAACCAGCCGCTGGAAAATACTGAATGTGTTCGTTTTTCCAACGTCCATCCTCTCGCCAGATGGATACCCTGATGGCCGCGCGATTCCTTGTCAAACAGGTTCGCGGTTCGACTAGTCACGTGTTTGCCGCGCTCGACGTCGCCACCGGCTTCGTCATCGGCAAATGCGGCAAGCGGCACCGGGCAACCGAGTTCCTCGATTTCCTGAAGTAACAATTCAGAAAATCCACCCGCGCACAGGTCTCACTAGAGCTTCGAGCGTTTATTTGTGCTCTCGCCGTCCTGCTCAATGGCGATCAATTCAAGGACGCCGTCCCGGCGATGGGATTGCGCCGCAGGCCCCAATGCAGCTTCGGTTATCAACTATCCTGCGCCCTGTAGACGCTTGGCGAGCAGCCCACCCATTTGCGAAAGGCGCGCGAAAAGGATGCTGCGTCGTCAAAGCCTAGCTCGAACCCAATCGCCTTGATCGGCCAGGACGAGTTCAACAACATGTCTTTTGCAAGTTCCGACTTCTTCAGACCTACAAACGAAGCATAATTCATTCCGGCAAATTTTTCGAACAATCTGGCAAAATGGCGGGGGCTGAATCCGAGCTCGCATGCCAGTTCATGGAGTGGCGGAGTCTTCCGGCGGCCATCCACCGATTTGAAAACTAGATCCATATCGGTAGAAAATCTGTTTGTTAACGGCCCCGTGACGGATCCCGTGGATCTAAATCTTTCAAAAATGCCGGAAAGCTGAAGGCATATACCTTCTACTATCCCCGAAGAAAGTTCATCATGGTATTGAACCTCTCTGCTGAGGTTCGTCATCAAATTCAACAAGATTGGATCGGCGATGGAAAGGATTGCCTCCTTGTCACTTCCTACCTTTTCGTTGCTGAATGGAGCGGAGTTTTCCAGCAAGTAGCAGCAAATATTCAGTTCGCGGCCAGCCTGCCAATGCCATCGATAGGGACGGCGACGCGGCAGGAACCTGAGGAGCCCTACGCGCCCTCCCGCCAAACCGTGCGGCCCGTCAAAGTAGATATGTCCGTCCGATGGGCAACCGTTGGCCGAGAAGATCAGCGCATCATGCTCAACCTCCCTCATTTCGGCTGCGTTTTCAAAAAACACATTCCAATAAAGCACGACCGACGATCGTTCGAAGATCCATTGCTTCAAAATTTCGCTCGATCTCTTGGCGGATTGTTGCAAGGCCACGACCTCGTCTGGAGCACCAGACCGCGCTGGCGCTTACCGCGCCCCGCGGTTCCAACTTTCGATGTCGGATTATGGCTACTCTTATCGGGTTCAGCAAGCAGGCTCCGTTGATCGCCGCCGTCGTGATTGCATAGGATACCGGCCACGGCTCAAGATGTTAACCGGCCGCGCCTAGCTACTCCCGGGTTCGGATTGGGAGTGCACGCCTCCACCGTAGCGAAACATGGCGTGGTCGCGCTAACAGGGTCGTCTGCACAGGAATTGGCGCCGCCAGTCACAGGTGAGGAGCACGAGCGTGGGCGAAAGCGCGGAGCCGTTCGACAAAACCGCAGGCGCTTCAGCGTAGCAACTTCGCCGCCAGCCAGCCGGCGCGCAGATCCGTCCCTGCTGGGACGTGGGCTGAACCATCCGCCTGATGGGATGCACCGGATTCGTCAGAGTGCGCCGTCCACATAGGAAGGTTCCGTCCACGAAGACCCACCGCGCGGCGGCTCATGCCGACCGCGAAGACGGCCCCGAACCTGGCATACGGCCAGCGCAGAATCCCCTTGCGTGATGCCGCGCAATTAGACGACCCATCAGATGACGAACAGATCAGAACCGAACTTCCGCTTCCGCGCCAACCGACGCAGGACGCGCAGAGACCAGGCGAGTGCCGAAGCCATTGAGGATGGCCAACATGTTATACTCCTTGTCGAAGATGTTGTCCGCGAAAACAGAGATACGGAAGCGATCGCCCCTCGTTATCAAAGAAAGGCGGGCGTTCGTCACATTGTATGGCTTCTCTTTCAGCGTGTTGCCGACATCCCAGAAAAACTTCCCGCTAAATTGCGAATTCACCGACAGCTCGAACAGACCGAGGCTTGAGTCCTGGCTGTAGGTCGCGCCGATATTCACGGTATAGTCAGGCTGCCGGATCATGCGATTGCCGGACACGTCTCTCGGGACTTGCATATTGCCCCCGGCGGCTGCCGGAACCAGTACGATGGCGCCAGGGAAGGAATCATAGCGCGCATGCGTGTAGGACGCGCCAGTGTTGATCCGCAGACCTTTCACGGGCTCGAATGAAGCCTCGCCTTCCAGTCCCCAGATTTTCGCTGAAGCCGCATTCTGAAGCTTCGTGAAGATTGTGTTGCCGACGAATGCGGCGACTTGGATATCTTTGTAGCTATAATGATAGGCGGCTGCCGAAAATAGTGCCCGACCGACCGCCGTTTTCGCACCGACTTCAAATGCAGTGATCTTTTCAGGATTGACTGGTATGATCGTCGTCGTGGAGGGAGGAACGGCGGTCGAATTGAAGGCGCCGCTCTTGAAGCCCTTGCTGACCGTTCCGTAGACGTTGGCGTGATCCGTCACCTCGTAGCGGACCGAGACCCGCGGGGTGAAGCTGTTCCACCGCTTCGAATTGACGAAGACTGCGGTGGCCGGATTGACCCCCTGGGTGGTAAGCGTCCCTTTTTCGGTGCTGTAGCGCCCGCCGACGATCAACTTCAGCCTGTCCACCAGCTCCCAGTCAAGCTCGCCGAAAATGCCGATCGCCTTCGTTCGCGTAGAGGAGTGCAACAAGACGACGCCATTCGACTTCAGTGCGGGATCGTCAGCGTTATCGTCGAACAAGAATAGCCCGGCCGTCCAGCCGAGCCGATGGCTGCCGATGGAGGCAAGCGTAAGCTCTTCCGAGTAGGTCCGTTGGCGCACGGTTAGCACGGAATCGGCCAAAGCAGCAGGGCCTGCGTCGATGTCCGTCAGCGAGTCGTAGTGCAGTCGCTGGTAGCTGCTGATCGACTTCAGCCCGACGGATCCGAATTCATGCTCGACAGAGAGATTGACGCCATGCGTCTTCGCTCGCGACAGCGGCATCAATCCGATCGCGGTCGTATAGGGGCGGTTCGCCACGGGCAGATCCGGGAACTGCGCGGCCACGCGTGAGCTGTTGCGGACGAAATAGGGATTGAGCACTCGATTGTCGGTCACGTCGGAGTAGCTCGCACCGATCATGATCTTCGTATCCTCGCCCGGCTTGAACAGGAGTTTGCCCTTCACCGACTGGGTTTTGCTGTTGCCCACCCGCTTGTTCAGAAAGATGTTCCGAATGTAGCCGTCATCACGACTGTAGACGGCGGCGAGACTTCCCGCGACAGAGTCGGTTCCTCCGGTCACATATAGCTTGCTTGCGAAAGCATCGAACGATCCGTACCGCGCGCTGAGCCGCCCTGAGAATCCCGCTTCCGGCTGCTTAGTGTGGATGAGCACTGCACCGCCGGTTGCATTACGGCCAAACAGCGTCCCCTGCGGGCCCTTGAGTACCTCGATCCGCTCGATGTCGTTGAACTCGAAGATGTTGCCGTACTGACTGGGTTGATAAACGCCGTCGATATACGTGGCGACATTGGAGCTGTCGCCCGGATTGACGTTGGAGGAGCCGACGCCACGTATGGTCGGCTGCGAGTTGACTGCGGTGACCGAATAGAAAAATCCCGGCGTGACCTGGGACAATTGCTGCGCATTGGTGACACCCGCCTGTTCCAGCCGCTTGCTACTGAGCGCGGTGATCGAGATAGGCACATCGACCAGCCGTTCCTCTCGGCGTTGGGCCGTGACGACGATATCGGCTGAGCTGCCGGCATCCGTCGGATCGGTGCTGGACGCCGCCGTCTCGGCACTGGGCGAGGCCCCGACTTTGCCGGTCGCCTGCGCGCTGGCTCCCGCAACGGCGGCCAGAGATGCCGTCGCAAACGTCATGATGGACACCGTATATCTCAGTGCTGTGAAATTCCCCTTCATGTTCTGATCCTCCTCCGTCATAGTCTTTTTGGTTTACCCGGGGATCTGCGGTGTCAATCACAACCATTGTGCATCAATGGCAAGCTTAGTTCGACGCATCGGCCCCCGAAACAATAAACAATACTTCTCCAAGGTTTCAGTTTATTATTCTTATCTGGGTGCATATTGCCCGGCAAGCAGATCTAACTCCATGCGGACCTGCCGGTATGATATCTTCCATTCTCCGTCGACTAATCGATATCGGTCGACATAGATGCCGCACTGGATGATCGCGCCATCGCGAACGACGATGAAGTAGGTTCGACCTGATGCTTGGCCGCACTCATTCATCTTCACCTGGCTGGTCGTCAGGTGATGTCGCGCGGGCGACTGTTTGCCAGGAGAAAGCACTGCCGAAGCTATGAGGTCGCTGAAAAACTTCCTGATCGCTTCGCGCCCCTCGAGTTGACCTGATTCAACATCGAAAACGGCATCCTCGGCGAAAACCTCCGCGATTTCATTGGCTTTCCCGCGATCAGCCGACATCGTATAGGTAGCGCAAAGATCTGCGACGGCATGCCGGGCTTGAACTTCATAATCCTCCATATGCGATGCATCCTGTCGAGCGCAGCCTGTATGTCTTCATGGAATACAGCAGGGATGATGCCGGCTCCCGAAATACCGGCTGGTTAGGCCGGTGCACATGAGACCAAGCAGGTGCATTTCCCGGGCCAAAATCCGCTCTCCCTTGCGCGCCTTTTCCAAACGTGGGGCGCGATCCGGAACCCGGGTGCAACCGGGCGCGGCCCGCTAACCTCTCGAGGCGCAGCCGATAACCTATGCAACGACGCCGCCGGCGATCAACGGAAGACTGTCTGCCGAATCCGACAAGAATAGCCACAATCTGACATCGAACATGGGAATCGCGGGGTGTGATCAGCGCGGGCGCGAGCCCGAGCCAGTGTCAGGCCTCCCCGCCTTTCGACGTCCCGCGCGGCCACCTGTCGCTCCGTCGCCGCAAGAACGGACGACACCATCACTTCTGCTCTGAGCAGCGCCGACAGCCACGCCTATACGGAAGGTGACCGGCTGTTTACAATGCTGCGTGCAATAGCCGCTGCCCGTCCTGCCGCCCTGTGCTGCGGGATGTACGCTTCAGCACCTGCCAGCGGCCATCGCGCTTCACCAGTTCCCAACATTGATAAGATTGGCGCCAGATCGTCACTTCGCCGTCTCTTCTGAGATAGATGGTTGCATAGCCGCTCGCGGTGGCGCGATCCCCGTCTAGCTTTACGGCGAAGGGCCCCATGAGGTGCGCAACGTTGTGCAGGTTTGACTGGTGCACAGGGCCAGTGACGATCTGCTTGGCCTCTTCCCTGCCATTAAAGATCGGGCCACCATCGATATCGATGGTGCAATCCTCGGCGTAGATCTGGGACGTCGTTTCAGCATCGTTACTGTCGACAGCGAGCGCGTAGCGGGTCGCGAGGGACTGGATTTCGCGCTCATCCTCCAAGGCTTCGATCCGCTTTGACAGGCGCCGTAATTCGGTTTCGAGTTCGCTCACTTTGTCTCTCCTCTATTGCTGTCCATCTGGGCTGCAGCTCCCGCCCGACCGGGCGGGGCGATTATTTTGCGAAAAGCGCACCGAAAGAAAGGGAGCGGCGCTTCGCGCGGATGGTTGGCGTCCTCCAAACAAGGCCGCTGCCAAAGGAACAGGACACCTCTCTCGCCTGGCCTTGGTCCCGCCAAGCTTCTGGCGTGTTTTTTAAGCGGCACGGGCGCGATGGCAACCAGCCTACTTCAGGCCACATAGGCAGCGGGTGCGTTGTGGAAGAATAGGCCCCTGTCGCCCAGCAAAATCCCTCCGTCGACCGCAATCGTCTGGCCAGTGACAAAGCGAGAATCGTCGCTTGCGAAATACAGCATGGCGGCCGCAAGATCTTGCGGCAGAATTGCCTTTTTCATCGGCAGTCTGGCGGCGTTGGCCTGTTCGGCCTCATCCATCCTCGACTTGTCACCGAACATGCCGAGCGCGTTTCCGGGGGTCAGTGTCGGGCCTGGGGCGACCGCGTTGACCCTGACGAGGTGCGGCGCCAATTCCTGTGCAGACGACCCTGTTAGCGCGACCACGCCATGTTTCGCTACGGTGTAGGCATGCGATCCCAATCCGCACCGCAGGCCGGCGAGACTGGCCGTCGAGATGATCGAACCGCTGCGCTGTTCGGCCATGACTCGAGCCGCATGCTTGATGCCGTAGAAGACGCTGTCGAGCACGAGCGCGAGCGTCTTGCGCCAGTCGTCAGCCGTCGTTTCTCGAATAGAGCCGACCGCGCCGAGCATCGCGGCATTGTTGATCATGCAGTCCAGGCGGCCATGCTTGCTTACGGCCATGCTCACCGCTGCAGCAATATCGTTCTCGTCGGTTACGTCGACGCGCAGGAATGTCGCCGAGGGAAGGTCAGCGGCGAGCTTTTCCCCGCGTTCGACCTGAATGTCGGTCAGTACAAGCTGAGCGCCTTCCGCTGCGAAGAGTCTTGCTGCGCTCTCCCCGATCCCACTTGCAGCGCCGGTTATGACGGCAACTTTTCCAGTTAGACGACCAACCATTATTTTCCTCTCTAATTACGTGCCCCTTCAGAGGCGTATCCGATCGCCGCAAAACGGGGGCGACCCGCACTCCCGGGAACAACCAGGCTCGGGCCGGCCGACCTCATGAGGCGCGGCCGTGATCCTATGCAGTCACAACATTGGCGATCAACGGCAGACTGATTGCCGAACCCGACAAGAGTAGCCATAATCCGACATTGCAAATGGGAACCGCGGCTAAGATAAATGCCGGCGCGGGCCAGTACTCTAAGGCCTGTGGGGATTTAGGATTCCCTTTTTGGGTGGGGTGTGATTCACACTTCGGATGGAACGTTTTGTACTGACGGACGCCCAAGCCTTGGCTCCGGCAGAAGCAGGATGCGGCTATGCCCATGCCATCAAAGGGGGCTATCGCTTTTATTCCTACGGCGATGCTTCGCTGCTTCTGCCTTGAAAGGACCAACCGGTGCGCAAGTTCCTGATCCCGCTTCTCGTGATTGCCGTCTGCCCCGTCCCGGCGGCGGCGAAGGACAAGGAGCCGTACCAGCCGAGTCCGCCGACGATCGTGGCGAGCCCACTGGCGATGGCGATCGCGGCGTGGGACCGCGACGGCGACCTCAAGGTCAGCCGTCCCGAGTTCGACTGGGGTGTGTCGCGCTCCTTTGCCGCATTCGACCGGCAGAATGATGGCACCCTGTCGCTGATCGAGTTCGGAACCTGGGCCATGGCGACGCTTGGCAACAGCGGTGCGCTGCCGGGTCATTTCGATCTGGACAGGGACGGTGACGACAAGATTTCGAGCAAAGAGTTCAAGGCCTATTTCGATGCCCGGTTCAAGTCTTTGGATGCCAATGCGGATGGCGTGCTGACGCGCGGCGAACTCGTCACGTTGATTGCCGCGCCGCCGCGCGGCCGCGAGGGCAGGGGTCGACGCGAGCCGGCGCCCGAACCAAAGTAGTCGCGCTCGACTTCGCGCCGGCCGGACGGCAAGGGGCGCGGATGCCGGACCGTTTCGCCTTTTCGATCTCCGCCACCGATGGAATGGCGCGGACCGGCGTGATCCACATGCTTCGCGGCGAGATCCGGACGCCGGCCTTCATGCCGGTCGGCACCGCCGCCACCGTCAAGGCAGTCAAACCGGCCGATGTGCGTGCGAGCGGCGCCGACATCATTCTCGGCAACACCTATCATCTGATGCTGCGGCCCGGTGCCGACCGCATCGCGCGGCTCGGCGGCTTGCATGATTTCATGGGCTGGGACCGGCCGATCCTTACCGACAGTGGCGGCTATCAGGTGATGAGCCTGTCCGAGCTGCGCAGCATGAGCGAGGAGGGGGTGCGCTTCAAAAGTCACCTCGATGGGTCGTCGCATCTGCTGACGCCCGAACGATCGATGGAGGTGCAGCGCCAGCTCGGGTCGGACATCGTCATGGCCTTCGACGAATGCACGGGCTTTCCGGTCGCCGTGGACGAAGCCGCGCGGTCGATGGAGCGCTCGATGCGCTGGGCGCGGCGATCGCGCGACGCGTTCGATGCCGGCGCGGAGCACGCTGGGCGGTCGGCGCTGTTCGGCATCCAGCAGGGTTCGATGGACGAGGGGCTGCGGCGCATTTCCTCCGAGCAGCTCACCGAGATCGGCTTCGACGGCTATGCGGTCGGAGGCCTTGCGGTCGGCGAGGGGCAGGCCGAAATGCTGCGGGTGCTCGATTTCGCCGCGCCGATGCTGCCGCAGCATTCGCCGCGCTATCTGATGGGGGTCGGGAAGCCCGACGATATCGTCGGCGCGGTCGAACGCGGCATCGACATGTTCGACTGCGTGCTGCCGACTCGTTCCGGGCGGACCGGCCAGGCGTTCACCTGGTCAGGCCCGATCAACATCCGCAACGCGCGCTTTGCCGAGGACCGGGGTCCGATCGATCCGCGCTGCCCATGTTCGGTGTGCGCAACCTGGACCCGCGCTTACATCCATCATCTCGTGCGTGCGGGTGAGATATTGGGCGCGATGCTGATGACCGAGCACAACCTCAATTTCTATCAGCAGCTGATGGAGGGCCTGCGCGCGGCGATAGCGGGAGGGCGATTGGCCCAATTCGCCGCCGAATTCAGGGCCGGTTATTGCAGGCCGAGAGAGCCCGATCCGAACGAGGGCTAGCTGCCGAAGCTCTGGCCTAGGAAACCGGGAACGGGGCCGTTCCATCCCTCGTCCTCCGCCTCGGGCTCAGCGGCGCGTGTCGGTTCCGCGGTGCGTGCCGGTCTGGCGGCACGTGCCGGCTCGGGAGCACGTGCGGATCTGGCAGCGGGTGCGGTGTCCGCGGGCACGGCTTTCGGCTTGCGTTCCCTGGCAGCACGTGGCGGCGCGGACTTCGACCGTCCGCGCGGCTTTGCAGTCTCGTCCTGCTCGGCCGCCTCTTCGGGTTCGGCCTGCCCTCCCCTTTGCTTGATCGGGAAGCCCATCAGTTTCTCGATGGCCGCGATCGCATCCCTGTCCTCGCGTCCTGCGAGCGTGATCGCCGTTCCGGTGTTGCCGGCGCGGCCGGTGCGGCCGATGCGGTGGATATAGTCGTCGGGCTGCCAGGGGACGTCATAGTTGAAGACGTGGCTGACGCCCTTGATGTCGAGGCCGCGCGCGGCGACGTCGGACGCGACAAGGATATTGATGTCGCCGGACTTGAACCGGTCGAGTTCGGCGATCCGCTCGGGCTGTTCCATGTCGCCGTGGATCTGGCCGACGGCAAAGCGGTCGCGCTTGAGGTTGCTCGTCAGTTCGCGCACCGTCGTCTTGCGATTGGCGAAGATGATGGCGGTCTTGACTTCCTCCGTCCTGAGCAGGGCGATGAGGGTCTCGAGCTTGCGGCGCGGCTCGGTCCTGACCAGTTGCTGGTCGATCGAGGTCGCGGCGGTGGCGGGGCGGGACGATTCTACCGTCTTCGGATTGATCAGGAACTTGTCGGCGAGCTTCTTGATCGGGCCCGGCATGGTCGCCGAGAACAGCAGGGTCTGCCGCTGCGTCGGCAACTTGGTGCAGATCTCCTCGATGTCCGGAATGAAGCCCATGTCGAGCATCCGGTCCGCCTCGTCGATCACCAGCAGGTTGCAGCCGGTCAGCAATATATTGCCGCGACCGAACAGGTCCATCAGCCGGCCGGGCGTGGCGATCAGCACATCGACGCCCTTCTCGAGCGCCTTTTGCTGGTCGCCCATGCTGACGCCGCCGATCAGCAGCGCCATGCTCAATTTGTGATATTTGCCGTATTTCTCGAAATTCTCCGCAACCTGCGCGGCCAGTTCGCGAGTCGGCTCGAGGATCAGCGAGCGCGGCATGCGGGCACGGCTTCGGCCCTGCGCGAGAATGTCGATCATCGGCAGCACGAACCCAGCCGTCTTGCCGGTGCCGGTTTGTGCAATGGCGACGAGGTCGCGGCCCATCAGGACCGAAGGAATCGCCTGGCGCTGGATCGGTGTCGGTTCGCCGTAGCCAGCCTCGGTGACAGCGCGGAGTAATTCGTCTGAAAGGCCGAGATCGGCGAAAGTCATGTTGTTTCCGGAAAAGCTCAGCGCTTGCGTGAAGCAGCCTTGGGGCCGCTTGGCCCCAGGCGTCGGCGATTGTCAATCCTTAGCAACGGGCCGGAGCAGTCGAAACATGTCGATCTCGCACTGGCCGCCGGCCCGCGATCGGATCGTTTCGCGGCCGGCGCAGACGAAGCCGTCCTCGCCCGGAGTGATGTAGAAGCCGGAATAATAATCGAGCGCCGGGCAGGAGGAACCGAGCCGGGCGCGGATGCGATTGCCGTTGCGCATCATCAGATCGACGCTGCTCTGGCCGAATTGCGACGCTCCGACGATGGCGCGTGCGGGCAGGCACCGGGCACCGCGACCTTCGTGCCATTCGATTCGCGTCATAGGCTGCTCGGGCGCGGCCGGGCGCAGTCGCACCGAGCGGATGATGATCTGGCGGCGCACCACCATCACCCCCGGGGGCGGCGCCGGCCGCGCCTCGGTCCCCGCCGGTCCGGCGAGCACGATCGTCAGAACCGCGGCAGCTTCAGCAAAAATCACCAGTCGAGCCTCATCGCGGATCCATCATGGCAGCCGGTTGAACATGCGATTAATTGCCACGAGGGTTCCAGGCTCCTAATTAGCGGCGGATGGTGAACAAGCCGCCAACGTCATTGCTCGATACGCTGGCATCGCGCCTGGGGGCCAGCGGATTCACGCGCGATCCGAACGACATGGCGCCCTGGCTCGAGGATTGGCGAGGTCGCTATCGCGGCGCGGCGGCGGCGATGCTGTCGCCGGGAACGACCGAGGAGGTCGCAGCAATCGTCAGAGCATGTGCCGATGCCCGGGTGGCGCTGGTGCCGCAGGGCGGCAATACATCGATGGTCGGGGGAGCGACGCCGCGCGCCGAAGGCGATGCCCTGCTGCTTTCGCTCCGGCGCATGAACAGGATCCGGTCGATCTCCGCGGCCAGCAATGTGGCGGTATGCGAGGCCGGGGTGATCCTTTCGAACCTGCACGATGCCGCGGAAAAGGTCGGGCGCCGCTTCCCGCTGACGCTCGGCGCGAAGGGATCGGCAACCATCGGCGGTCTCGCTTCGACGAATGCGGGCGGGACGCAGGTCTTGCGGTTCGGCACCATGCGCGGGCTCGTCGCGGGAATCGAAGCGGTGCTGCCCGATGGATCGGTCTTCAACGGCATTGCTCCGTTGAAGAAGGACAGCCGCGGCTACGACCTGCGTCAGCTGCTGGTCGGAGCCGAAGGCACATTGGGCGTGATCACCGCGGCGAGCCTTCGCCTCGTTCCCGCAATCGCCGAGCGCTGCGTCGCCTGGATCGGCCTGTCCTCGCCGCAAATCGCGCTGCGGCTGCTGCGGCTGTTCGAGGAGCGGACCGGCGACGCGGTCGAAAGCTTCGAGCTTGTACCGAGGAGCGCGTTGGACCTGGTGCTTGAGCATATCGCGGCGGCGCGCAAGCCGCTCGTCGGGAGCCATGAATGGAACGTCCTGGTCGAAGCCGTCGCGTCGGGGTCCGGTACGGACCTTGCCGCGCGGGTCGCCGCCGTGCTCGAGGAGGCGATTGCGGGGGAGCTGATCGAGGATGCGGTCATCGCCGCCAGCGAGGCACAGGCCAATGATTTCTGGCGTCTTCGCGACAGCATCTCCGAGGCCGAGCGGCAGGGCAGTCCCGGACCGAGGCATGATATCTCGGTCGAGGTGGATGTCATGCCGTCGTTCATGGTTGACGCGGCGTCCGCGGTCGAAGCGCGGTTTCCAGGTACCAGGGTTGTCGCATTCGGCCATCTTGGCGACGGGAATGTGCATTTCAACGTCGGCTCGCCGCACGGCCGCGACCCGGCCTGGATGGCCGAAACCGGAGCAGCCGTGACCGCATTGGTCGACGACCTGGTGGTTGCTGCGGGCGGATCGATCTCCGCCGAACATGGCATCGGCCAGTCCCGCCTCCAAGAATTCGCGCGGCTGGGTGACCCGGTCCGCCTCCACGCCCTGCGAGCGATCAAGCGGGCGCTCGATCCGATCGGGATTATGAACCCTGGAAAGCTCGTACCGCTTGCAGAGCGATGAAGCTCGCCATAGACGGTGGCGCCAGATTTCGCGGTTCCCGCCGCTCGCAATCCATCATTACGGAGTAAGCACATGGCCAGCGCGCCGACCAACTTGCCGCTTTTCTATAACCGGCTCGAGCCGCTTTCGAGCAGCGCACATGCCAATCTGAGCGCGCGCAGCACGCAGGTCGCGCCGTTCCTCGCAAAAGCACATGCGATCCCGCTTACCAGCGACGAATTCATCATTTGCCAGCGCTATTACCCGATCGTTTTTTCGGTCGGCGAAAGTCCGGTTCCGCTCGCGCTGATGGGCCTCAATGAAGGGGTCAATGTCTTCATCGACGACACCGGCAAGCCGCATGGCGAAATCTATATTCCCGCTTATGTCCGGCGCTATCCGTTCATGCTCGCGCGGCTCACTCCCGACGCCGACGAGCTGTCGCTGTGCTTCGATCCGACCAGCGACGTGATCGGTGAATATAAGGACGGCCAGGCGCTGTTCGCCGACGGGAAGCCGACAGAGGTCACCACCGGGCTGCTCAAATTCTGCGAAGAGTTCGAGCTTTCGGCGCAGCGCACCAACGCGTTCATGAAGGAGCTCCGCGACATGGAGCTGCTCATCGACGGCGAGGTGGCGATCCAGACCGGCGAGAACCAGCCGCCGTTCGTCTATCGCGGCTTCCAGATGGTTTCGGACGAGCGCCTCAACGACATGCGCGGCGACGAGCTGCGCAAGATCAACCAGAATGGCATGTTGCCGCTGATCATCGCGCATCTTTTCTCGCTGCAGCTGATGCGGGAGATATTCGGGCGCCAGGTCGCGCAGGGCAAGGTTCCGCAGATGCAGCCGGTGCCGGCCAACGCCTGAACGATTCCCGCTCAGGCGCCCTGATCGTATCGTATGATTACGGTATTTCGTGCCGCGTTGAAGCGGTCCCTGCGGTCATTGGACGCGACTAAGCGATAGGCTGATCGTCAAGGGTTGAAACGGCCTGCTGCTGTCCCTAGATTGCTACTGCGTCCTTCGTATACCCCCCTTTACGAAGACGTGTTCGCCCTTCGGGGCGTTCCTCCCTGAACCTTGGCCACCTCGTCTTGTACGAGGTGGTCTTTTTCTATTCCGCCGCAATCGCATTGTGCGGGGGTACGGCTCTGTCGGCGATCGCCATGGTAATGCGCATCAGGAGGTCGGCAATGCGGTCGAAGCCGTCTCCGGGCGTGCGCAAATGCCGGCAGAGATACAGCGAGCGGTCGATCTCGATCTGGACGGCGTGCACGCGCGACGCAGGGCGGCCATGCCGGGCGGTGATGTAGCCGCCGGCATAAGGCGCGTTGCACGCGGTGCGGAAGCCGGCGAGCCGCGCCGCCTGGACGGCGGCGGCCAGCAGGTCTTCAGCGATCGTCGTTCCATGCAGGTCGCCGAAGATGATCTCCGCCTGGCCGCCCTTGCGCTCGATGCGTGGCGGCATCGAGTGGCAATCGATGAGGATCGCCACGCCGAAGCGGTCGCGCGCCGATTCAAGCGCCTCCGCCAGCGCGGCATGATATGGCCGATGGATCCGGGTGATGCGGCGGTGCAGCTCGCTGCCGTCGATCGGCCGATGCCAGATCGGGCCGGCGCCGGCGACGCGGGCAGGGATCAGGCCGAGTCCGCCGCGCGTGCGCGCCGTCGGAAGCACGGCTCGCGCAGGCGGAGGCGGATTGATCAGCGCCGGGTCGACCTCGCGCTCGTCGCGATTGAGATCTATTTCCGCGCGCGGGCGGCGTGCGATGATGGCCGTTGCTCCTGTCCCCAGCGCGGGTTCGACAAGGCGGTCGACATATCGGTCTTCAAGCGATTCCAGCTGCCGGCGGGTCAGCCGCGATGCGTCCAGCAGCAGCGGCGAATAATCCCTTCCGGCGTGGGGGACCGACAGCACGACGGGGGAGGCGGCCGCCGGCGGGCCGAGGCGCACGAAAGGCGCATCGCGTTCCGTGTCGGTCTGGCGATCGATCATCTCTTGTCCTGCTACGGCACGCATCAACAGCGCGCAATCGCAAAGGGAGGCAATGAGCGGGTGGAAAATTTTAAGCGCTTGGGGCATAGGACGGCTAGCGGTGGCGGATGGGCCGAGCCGTTGTAGACCGGGTTCCGGGGCGTAATGATCAAGATCCTGCTCGCCGAAGACGACGACTCGATGCGCATCTACCTTGCCCGCGCGCTCGAGCGCGTCGGCTATGAGGTAGTCGCGGTCGACCGCGGGACCGCCGCACTTCCTTTGCTCGAGCAGGACCGCTTCGACCTGCTGCTGACCGATATCGTCATGCCGGAACTCGACGGGATCGAACTCGCCCAGAAGGCAGCCGTCATCGCGCCCGATATGCGCGTGATGTTCATTACCGGTTTTGCGGCGGTTGCCTTGAAGGCGGGCAAGACCTCGCCCGATGCCAAGGTGCTTTCCAAGCCTTTCCATCTTCGCGATCTCGTGGCCGAGGTTGATCGCATGTTTCAGAGCGAGGACCAGCACGGCCGTTTATAGCGCGATCGCGGTTGCGCGACGCCCGACCCGTAGTTAGAAGCCGCGCTTCGTGGGCGTGTAGCTCAGTGGTAGAGCACTGTGTTGACATCGCAGGGGTCGCAAGTTCAATCCTTGCCACGCCCACCATTTTTCCCTTCAATGCCACAGACTTCGCTGCCACGCGTCCGGTTCGCGGCCGGCCTGTCGTCAGTTCATCAGTTCGACTGCAACCGCAGTGGCTTCGCCGCCGCCGATGCAGAGCGAGGCCAGGCCGCGCTTCTGGCCATGGGTCTCCAGCGCGGACAGCAGCGTCGCGATGATCCGCGCGCCGCTGGCGCCGATCGGGTGACCCAGCGCAGTCGCACCGCCATGCACATTGACGATCTCATGCGAGAGCCCGAGGTCGTGCATCGCGATCATCGCCACGCAGGCGAATGCCTCGTTGATCTCGAACAGATCGACATCCTTCTTCGACCACCCCGCGCGTTCCAAGGCCTTGTTGATCGCGCCGACCGGGGCGGTGGTGAACAGCGCCGGCGCATGCGCATGCGCGGCGTGGCTGACTATCCGCGCGATCGGCTTGATGCCGAGCTTCTCCGCCACGCTCGACCGGGTCATGACCAGTGCGGCGGCACCATCCGATATCGATGAGGAATTGGCGGCCGTGATCGTCCCGTCCTTGGCGAAGGCGGGCTTGAGGTGCGGAATCTTCGCGGCGTCGCCGCGTCCCGGCTGCTCGTCTTGCGTGACGGTCGTCGAACCGTTGCGGCCGGCCACCTCTACAGGCGTAATCTCGCGGTCGAACCACCCTTGCTTCTGGGCCTTTTGCGCGCGCTCGAGCGAGGTGATCGCATAAGTGTCCTGTGCCTCGCGCGTGAGTTGGTAATGCCCGGCACTTTCCTCGGCGAAGCTGCCCATCAGCCGCCCGCGTTCATAGGCGTCCTCGAGGCCGTCAAGGAACATATGATCATACATGGTGTCATGGCCGATCCGGGCACCGCCACGATGCTTGGTCATCAGATAGGGAGCGTTGGTCATGCTCTCCATACCGCCCGCGACGATGATATCAGCGGAACCTGCGGCGATGGCGTCCGAGGCCATGATTGCCGCCTGCATGCCCGAGCCGCACATCTTGTTGATGGTCGCCGCCTCGACATGGTTGGGAAGGCCGGCGTTGAGCGCGGCCTGGCGGGCGGGCGCCTGGCCGAGACCCGCCGAAAGCACGCAGCCCATGTAGATACGCTCGATACGGTCATGCTGAACCGCGGCGCGCTCCACGGCGGCGGCGACAGCGGTCTTGCCGAGATCGGTGCTGCTGACCCCAGCGAGACTGCCTTGGAAGCTTCCCATCGGCGTGCGGGCGTAGGAAAGAATAACGATTGGGTCGGCGGCCATGGCAAAAAACTCCAGCGTAGATAGGTTTCAAATGGGAACTAACCTGTCGTTGTTCAAATAGGCGCGCCTCTGCTAGGCGGAAAAATATCTGGAGGGAATGGATGGACGGCGGACTCGATTTTGGTCTGGGCGAGACCGCTGAAGCAATACGCGAGTCGACGCGCCGCTTTGCGGCCGATCGCATTGCACCGCTGGCCGCCGGGATCGACGAGGACAACGCCTTTCCGCGCGCGCTCTGGCCGGAAATGGGCGAATTGGGCCTGCACGGAATCACGGTCGAGGAGCGGTGGGGCGGACTTGGCCTCGGTTATCTCGAACATTGCGTTGCAATGGAGGAAGTATCGCGCGCTTCGGCTTCGATCGGCCTCAGCTACGGCGCGCATTCGAACCTGTGCGTCAACCAGATCAGGCGTTGGGCGACCGACGAGCAGAAGGCGCACTATCTGCCCAAGCTGATCAGCGGCGAACATGTCGGATCGCTGGCGATGTCCGAGGCCGGTTCCGGCTCCGATGTCGTCTCGATGCAGCTAAAGGCCGAACGAAGCGGCAATGGCTTCGTGCTCAACGGCAGCAAATTCTGGATCACCAACGCGCCGCATGCCGACGTCCTCGTGGTCTATGCCAAGACCGACCCTGCCGCCGGTCCCAGGGGCATCTCCGCCTTCCTCATCGAGAAGGGGATGAAGGGTTTCTCGGTCTCCAAGAAGCTCGACAAGATGGGCATGCGCGGATCGGACACCGCCGAGCTGGTGTTCGAGGATTGCGAAATAAGCGGCGATCAGGTGATGGGAGCGCTGAATGGCGGCGTGAAGGTGCTGATGTCCGGTCTCGATTATGAGCGCGCGGTGCTCGCCGCCGGCCCGATCGGAATCATGCAGGCCTGCCTCGACGTCGTGCTTCCCTATGTCCGCGACCGTAAGCAGTTCGGCCAGCCGATCGGCAGCTTCCAGCTCATCCAGGCCAAGGTGGCGGACATGTATGTCGCGCTGAACAGCGCGCGCGCCTATGTCTATGCAGTCGCCCGCGCCTGTGACGGCGGAACCGTCGCGCGCGCCGATGCGGCCGGCGCGATATTGCTGGCGAGCGAGAATGCGGTGAGGACGTCACTCGAGGCGATCCAGGCGCTTGGCGGCGCCGGCTATACGCGCGAATGGCCGGTCGAGCGTTTCCTGCGCGATGCCAAGCTGTACGACATCGGCGCGGGCACCAACGAGATTCGCCGTTTCCTGATCGGGCGTGAACTGATCGGGCTATGAGCGTGCTTGGTTCGAGTGTGGACGTCGAGTCAGAGGTATATCGCCGCCATGCGCAGCACAATCGCGCGCTCGCGGCGGCGCTGCGCGAGAAGGTGGCAGCAACCGCGCTGGGCGGGTCAGAAAGTCATCGGGCGCGCCATGTCGAACGCGGCAAGCTGCTGCCGCGCGACCGCGTAACGCAACTGATGGACCCCGGCTCGCCGTTCCTCGAGATTGGCCAGCTCGCCGCCAATGGCATGTATGATGACGGTGCGCCCGGCGCCGGCGTGATCACGGGCATCGGCCGTGTATCGGGCAGCGACGTTATGATCGTCGCCAACGATGCGACCGTGAAGGGCGGGGCTTATTACCCGATGACGGTCAAGAAGCACCTGCGCGCGCAGGAAATCGCACTGCAGAACCGGCTGCCGTGCGTCTATCTGGTCGATAGCGGCGGCGCCAACCTTCCGCACCAGGCCGAGGTGTTTCCCGATCGCGATCATTTCGGGCGGATCTTCTACAATCAGGCGCAGATGAGCGCAGCCGGGATCGCGCAGATCGCCTGCGTGATGGGAAGCTGTACGGCCGGCGGCGCCTATGTGCCGGCGATGTCCGACGAATCGGTGATCGTGCGCAACCAGGGCACGATCTTCCTTGCCGGCCCGCCGCTGGTGAAAGCGGCCACGGGCGAGGTGATCTCGGCCGAGGACCTTGGCGGCGGCGACCTGCATGCACGCAAGTCGGGCGTCGTCGATCATCTTGCCGACAACGACTCGCACGCGCTTGCGATCGTTCGCGACATCGTTGCGCGGCTCAATCGGGCGAAGGCGATCGACATCCCGCTTGCGGATCCGGTCGAGCCCAGGCTCGATCCAAACGAGCTGTACGGGATCATTCCGGACGATGTGCGCACCCCCTATGACGTGCATGAAGTGATCGGCCGCATCGTCGACGGCTCGGATTTCCACCCGTTCAAGCCGCTCTACGGCACCACCTTGGTCTGCGGCTTCGCGCATATCTGGGGAATCCCGGTCGCGATCCTCGCCAATAACGGCATCCTGTTCTCGGAAAGCGCGCTCAAAGGTGCGCATTTCATCGAGCTCGCCTGCCAGCGCCGCATTCCTTTGCTGTTCCTGCAGAACATTTCCGGCTTCATGGTCGGTGGGAAATATGAGGCTGGCGGGATCGCCAAGGATGGCGCCAAGCTGGTGACCGCGGTCGCCACGGCTCAGGTGCCCAAGATCACCGTGCTGATCGGCGGCAGTTTCGGTGCCGGCAATTACGGCATGTGCGGGCGCGCTTATTCGCCGCGCTTCCTGTTCAGCTGGCCCAACAGCCGGATCAGCGTGATGGGCGGCGAGCAGGCGGCCTCGGTCCTGGCCACCGTGCACAAGGACGCGGATAGCTGGTCGAAGGAAGAGGCCGAGGCGTTCAAGGCGCCAATCCGCCAGCGCTATGAGGATGAGGGCAATCCTTATTACGCGACCGCGCGCCTGTGGGACGATGGCATCATCGATCCGGTCCAGACGCGCGACGTGCTCGGGCTCGCGTTCAGTGCAGCGCTCAACGCGCCGATCGCGGATCGCGCGCAATTCGGGTTGTTCCGGATGTGATCGGCTCGCTGCTCATTGCCAATCGCGGCGAGATCGCGTGCCGGATCATCCGCACCGCACGGCGGCTTTCGATCCGCACCGTCGCGGTGTTCTCCGATGCCGATGCGGCGGCCATGCATGTGCGCGAAGCCGACGAGGCCGTGCACATCGGAAGGTCGGCCGCGCGCGAGAGCTATTTGTCCGGAGAGACGATTATTGCCGCGGCTAAGCAAAGCGGCGCGGAGGCGATCCACCCCGGCTATGGCTTCCTGTCTGAGAATGCCGAATTTGCCGAGGCGGTGCGCGACGCCGGCCTGATCTGGGTCGGTCCCGACCCGGCTTCGATCCGGGCGATGGGCCTCAAGGACGCGGCCAAGAGGCTAATGGCCGAGGCAGGCGTCCCGGTGACGCCCGGCTATCTGGGCGACGATCAGTCGCAGGCCCGGCTTCACCAGGAGTCCGATGCGATCGGCTATCCGGTGCTGATCAAGGCGATTGCCGGCGGCGGCGGGAAGGGGATGCGCCGCGTCAACCGGTCGGAAGAATTCGACGAGATGCTCGCCTCGTGCCGGCGCGAGGCGCAAGCGGCGTTCGGCGACGATCGCGTGATCATCGAGAAATATATCGAGCACCCGCGGCATGTCGAAGTCCAGATATTCGGCGACATGCATGGCAATGCCATCCATCTCTTCGAGCGCGACTGCTCGCTCCAGCGGCGCCACCAGAAAGTGATCGAAGAGGCGCCGGCGCCGGGCATGGACGCCGCGACCCGCGAGGCGATCTGCGGTGCGGCGGTCAAGGCGGCGCGCGCGGTGGACTATGTCGGCGCGGGCACGGTCGAATTCATTGCCGATGGCAGCGAGGGCCTGCGCGCCGACCGCTTCTGGTTCATGGAGATGAATACGCGGCTCCAGGTCGAGCATCCGGTGACCGAGGAGATCACCGGCGAGGATCTCGTCGAATGGCAGTTGCGTGTCGCCTCGGGAGAAAAATTGCCCAAGCGGCAGGACGAACTCGCCATCCACGGCTGGGCGGTCGAGGCGCGGCTCTATGCCGAGGATCCGCAGCATGATTTCCTGCCGTCGATCGGCCGGCTCGACCATGTCGCGATGCCGCAGCAGGTGCGTATCGAAACGGGCTTCGGCGAGGGTGACCGGATCAGTCCTTATTATGATCCGATGATCGCCAAACTGATCGCGATCGGTCAGGACCGGAACGAAGCGATCGATAGGCTTGCGGAGGCATTGGGCGAGGTCGAGGTCTGGCCGGTGAAGACCAATGCCGGGTTCCTGCGCAATCTGGTGTCCGATCCCGATTTCGCCGCCGGGCGGGTCGATACGAGCTTCATTCCGGCCCGGATCGACCGCATCATGCCACCCGCGCAGCCGGACGAGGCGATCTGGAACCTTGCCGCCGTTGCGATGCTTGGCTCAGACTTCGGGCCAGCCTCGTCGCAGGATCAGCCATGGCAGTCGCTGCCCGGGTTCAGGATCAATGGTTCGGGCGATATCCGCGTGACGCTGCAGCACCAGGGCGAGGTCCGCACCATGGAGGTGTCGGAGGACGCTCCAGTCGAGGGGATGGCGACGGCACATGGCGACACGATGCTGGTTTTTTCAGGCGGCCAGAGTTTTGCCTTCACGCTGCCAGGCGTCGGCGGGAGTGGTGGCGGAGGTGCGGTTTCGGATGGCAGCCTGGTCTCGCCGATGCCCGGCCGCATCATCGCGTTCGACGCGCGAACCGGCGATGCGGTTACGAAGGGCCAGAAGCTCGTGACGATAGAGGCGATGAAAATGGAGCATAGTCTTTCTTCTCCATTCGATGGCACAGTGGCCGAGGTTCTGACGGCGGAAGGCGATCAGGTGACAGAAGGCAAGCTTTTGCTCCGTATCGAGAAAGCGGCATGAAGCTGCGTTCGCTCCTGTTCGTGCCTGGCGACCGGCCCGACCGGATGGAGAAGGCGCTTGGCAGCGGCGCCGACGCGTTGATCCTCGATCTCGAGGACAGCATCGCGCCGGCAAAAAGGCCCGAAGCCAGGCACATCGTCGCCGAATTCCTGGCCCGCGAACGGCGTACCAGCCTGTGGGTCCGGATCAACCCGATCGACAGTCCCGATGCGGAGAAGGACATTGGCGCGATCCTTGCCGGGCATCCCGACGGGATCGTGCTTCCCAAGGCGGCCGGCGGCGCATCGGTGAGCGATTTGGCGAAACGCCTGACGGAGCGCGGCAATGTCGCCGCGATGATCCTGCCGCTCGCTACAGAAACACCGGCCTCGCTGTTCCGGCTCGATTCCTACGCCGGAGTCAAAAGGCTCGCCGGACTGACCTGGGGAGTCGAGGACCTGTCGGCCGCAGTCGGCGCCGCGACGGCGCGCGAGGAGGACGGCAGCTATACCGAGCCGTTCGGGCTGGCGCGCTCGCTGTGCCTGTTCGGCGCATCGGCGGCGGGTGTTCCGGCGATCGAAACCATCTATCCCGATTTCAGGGACCTTGACGGTCTCGCCGCTTATGCATCGCGTGGGCGGCGCGACGGATTTGCCGGCATGCTCGCGATTCATCCCGACCAGGTGCCGGTGATCAACGCGGCCTTCACGCCAAGCCCGGAAGAGGTCGAACATGCCCGCGCTGTCGTCAACGCTTTCCAGGCGAATCCCAACGCCGGCGTTCTCGCGCTCGATGGCAAGATGATCGACCGTCCGCACCTGCTTCTCGCCCAGCGCATCCTGTCTTCAGCCTCGGCGGATATTTAGTCACTCCGGCTTGAACGCCGCCGGATCGGTGTAGCGGCTTTCGATGAACCGGCCCTGGGTCTCGAATGCGCTGAGGTCGTCGCGGGTCAGTTTCGATCCGATGTCGTCGAGCGCGGTCCGCGCGGCGTCGAGGCTGGCGACCAGGCGCTCGTCGACCGTCTTTCCCTCGCCATCGCGCTCGGCGCGATATTCGGTCGGAATGCGCTGGTAGCGCTCGATCAGCTCGGGCAGATGCTTGCCCATCAGGCGCCGCGCATCCTGCGCCAGTGGATCGAGCTGGTCGACATGCTCCAGCCTGGCTTCGAGGAGCGGTAGTTGGGCGCCGATTGCGTCTACGGCCTTGGCCGCTGCGGACGGAAGCGCCGGACGCCGACGCACTAGATAGCTGTCGAGCTGGCGCACGATCGCCTTGGTCGGCAGCTGCTCGCTATATACGGCCTGCTTTGGTTCGACCGGCCACACCGAAAAGAAGAACAAAAGAATGAATGCCGCGATTGCGGCGAGGAACAATCCGGTCCAGCCGATCGGCCCGACGATAAGGCCGAAAGCGATCGTCGCGGCGATCAATACGGTCAGGGCAATGCCGATATTGGCGACGCGCTTGCCCACCGAAAGGACATTGCGGCCATATTGGCGCCGCCTTGCCGCCACGGCCGCCGGTGTAGCGCCTTCATAGCGCGCTACGATCTCGTCGAAGCGGGCAATCGCCTCATCGACTGAACGCGGCTGGGCCATCGTAGCCTTTTATTCCTCGAGCGCGGTCAGCGGCGAAGCTTCGCCCGACAGCTTGTTCTGCGCAACGCCCTCGGCGCGGGCAATATAGCCGCGCGATTTTTCGACCTCGCTCGACAGCGTCTGCACGGTCTGCTTCATGTTGCCGAGCGCCTCCAGCTTGAACTGATCGATCGTGTCCATCGTGTCGTAGATATTCTGGAATGCGCGCTGCAGCGTTTCGAGCGGAATGGTCGCCGACGCTGCCTGTTTGTGGATCGCGGCGGTCTGGTTCTTGAGCATCGTCCCGGTGCCCTCGATCACGTCCGCCGTCGTGGTGTTGAGCGCGGTGATCTGCTCGAGAACGAGTTTCTGGTTGGTCAGCGCCTGCGCGACCGTGATCGCCGTGCGCAGTGCAGCGACCGTCGTGGTCGATGCCCGGTCGACACCCTTGACCAGCTCGACATTGTTCTTCTTGACCAGATCGAGCGCGAGATAGCCCTGCACGCTGACCGCCATCTGGGTGAGCAAGTCGGTGGTGCGCTGGCGCGTGTAGAACAAGGCCTGTTCGCGGATCGCCTTGGCCTTCGCCGGGTCGACCGAGTCGAGCTCGTTGGCCTTTTCCTCGAGCCCCGCGTCCATCGTCTTCGAGATATGGATCATCTGCTCCAATTTGTGCATCGTCTTCCACAAATTGGCGCGTTCGACATCGATCGCCGCATTGTCCATCAGCAGCTCGTCCTTGCCCGAGGTGAGCCGGGCGAGGATGGTGGAGATGTGGCTTTGCGCGGACTTGTAGCCGTCGAAATAGTTGCGCAGCTTCGATCCGAACGGAATGATCCCGAAAAGCTTCCGCGGTGCGAGCAGGTTGCCGCGGCGCGAAGGGTCGAGATCCTCGACGGTGCGGCGCAGCTCGGTCAGATCGGTGCCGATCCCGGTGTCGCTGTCGATCGCTTTGACCGGCCGGTCGAGGAAGCGGTTGGTCTGGCCGGCAGCGTCGGCAATCTCCTTGCGGCCCATGCCGGTCAGCTGGTCGACTTTCTTGCCGAATTCGGGGCTGTTGGTATCGGTCGCGACCAGATCCGCGATGAACGTGTCGACCTTGACCTCGAGCGCGGTTCGTTCGTCCTCCTTGAGCGGGATTAGGCCGGCCGCTTCCTGCGGCTGTACCGCGTTGAGCGCGTCGGGCGCTTCGAGCTTGAGCTTGGTTTCGGTTCCGGTCGTCGTCGCCATCCTAAACCCCCATCCTGTTCAGATTGATCTATGGGCATTCCGCCCCGCGAAACGCAACTGGTGTATTATCGATATAAGACGGCCGTCGGCCGACTTCCAGACTATAGTATCACAGATCCGGTAGCACCTGATCCGCTTCTCCCCAGCCCTGCAGCGCGCGGCCTGAGGCGCGCTCCAGCAGCAGGGCCGCGTCGCGCACCGTATAGCGTCCTCCGGAATCATAATCGTCGAGCTCGTCCCAATTGATTGGCGCGGCGACGGGGGCGTGCTCGCGGGCACGCGCCGAATAAGGCATGACCGCGGTCGCACCGCGCTGGTTGCGCAGATAGTCGAGGAAGATTCGTCCGGCGCGCCGCGCCTTGGCGATATTGACGGTGAAACGCTCCGGTTCCGCACTGGCGATCGCGGTGCAGAAGCGAAGCGCGAAATCCTTGACCACGGGCCACTCGGCATCCGGCTGCAACGGAACGATGATGTGCAGTCCCTTGCCGCCAGTCAGCATCGGGAATGTCTGCAATCCGATGTCGGCGAGCTGCTGCTTGATCTCGCGCGCCGCCTTTTTGACCGCATCGAAGCCCAGCCCTTCGTCGGGATCGAGGTCGAACACGAGTCGGTCGGCCTTCTCGACATCCTCGACGCGCGATCCCCAGCCGTGGAATTCGATCGTGCCCATCTGGACGCAGGTGAGCAGTCCGTCGACACTGTCGATGTACAGATAATCCTCGGACTTACCGTTCTTTTCCTTGATCGGCACCTGCAGGACATTCGTCCCGAACGTGCCCGCGTCATGCTTCTGGAAAAAGCATTTCTTCGCGCGGCCTTGCGGGCAGCGGACCAGGCTGATCGGGCGATTCGTCACCCACGGGAGCATGATCGTTCCGACCGAAGCATAATAATCGGCGAGCTGGCCCTTGGTGATATTGGAATCGGGGAACACGACCCGGTCGCGGTTGCTGATCTTGACGGTGGAAGCAGCCGGCGTTGGGACCGCCGCGGAAAGCGTCTGCACTTTCTCTTCGATGACGTCGGCTGCGGCCTTGTCGCCGCGAAGGCCCAGGAAACTGGCGTGGCGCACCACGCCTTCCGAGGTAAATTCGGCGAAGGCGACCTCTGCGACCAGTTCGGGCTTCACCCAATGCACGCCACGCGCTTCGCTGCGCGGCACTTCGACCGGTGCCTTCGCGATTTCCAGCTTACGAAGTTTGGCGAGAAGATCTCCCAGGGCAGACATCGAGAAGCCCGTTCCGACCTTGCCGGCGTAGCGAAGCTTGCCGTCGTCCTGGACTGCCAGCAGCAATGACCGCAGCGCGCGCGCCTTGCTGTCGCTCGGGGTCCAGCCGATGATCACGAACTCCTGGCGGTGGATGCATTTGATTTTGAGCCAGTTTCTGGTGCGGTCGCCGCGATAGGGGGCGTCTGCGCGTTTGGAGATGATTCCTTCTTGGCCTGCGGAACACATCGCATCGAACAATTTCTCGCCTTGGCCGACAATATGGTCCGCGTAGAGGATGAAGGGCGGTTCACCGTCGCCGATCAGGGCGGCGAGGCGCTGCTTGCGCTCGATGTTTGGCAGTTTGGTGAGATCCTTGCCGTCCTGTTCGAGCAGATCGAAGGCGAACAGGCTGAGTCCCTTTCCGCCCTCGCTGATCGCCTGCTGCAATGCCGAGAAGCCGGTGTTGCCCTTGTCATCGAGCTTGACGATCTCACCATCGATCAACGCCGAGCCCGCGTTTATCCGGCCACCCGCTTCGGCGATTTCCGGAAATTTGTCCGACCAGTCGAGGCCCGAGCGCGTGTAGACTTTCGCGGTTCCGCCGCCAACGCTCAGCAGGCAGCGGTAGCCGTCATATTTCATCTCGTGGATCCAGCCTGAGCCGGGCGGTACGGAATCGACCAGCGTGGCTTTCTGGACCGGCCGAAAACGAGGCAGTTTGGCGGTCGTCCGCCGGGTCGCTGCGGCCTGCTTCGGCGCTGCGGCGGCCTTCTTGCCCTCGGCGATTTCCAGCATAGTTCGACCGGTCTTGACCGAAGTCAGATATTTGTCGGTCAGTCCGGCCGAGCTTCCGCTGTGCGCATCGTCGATCTTGCGCAGCAGCCAGTTTTCGGTGCGCTCCTTGCCGCGCGGCTTGAGGCGGATCAGCAGCCATTCGCCCTTCATCCGCTCACCCTCGAGCGTGAAATGCAAATGGCCCTCGGCCAGCGTCTTGCGCGGGTCCTTGCCGGGATGGGGCACCCATTTGCCGCGATCCCATAGCATGACGGTTCCACCGCCATATTCGCCCTTCGGTATCGTTCCCTCGAACGTGGCATAGCTGAGCGGATGGTCTTCGGTGCGGACGGCGAGTCGCTTGTCGTCAGGGTTCGGGCTTGGCCCGCGCGTCACCGCCCAGCTCTTGAGCACGCCGTCCAGCTCGAGCCTGAAGTCGTAGTGCAGCCGGGTGGCATCGTGCTTCTGCACCATGAAACTGAAATTCTCGCCGCGCGCGACGGCGCCGGCGGGTTCCGCGGTCTTCGCGAAATCGCGCTTGGCATTGTAGGTTGCGAGGGGATCGGATCCCTTGGCCATGTTCCGGTCTAGCCGCGTGCTGCCTTGCGTTTGGGCGCGGGCTTTGCCGCGGCTTTGGCCGAAGCTGTCTTTTTCGCCGGATTGCTGCTTTTGGTCGCAGTCTTCTTGGCGGTGGCGCTCCCGGCGCTGCCGGCGGCAGGGCGTTCGATCGATCGCTTGAGCGCGGCCATCAGGTCGACGACGTTGGTGCCCTTGGTGGGGGCGGCCTCCTTCTCGGCTTTGATCTTCGCGCCCTTGAGCTTCATCTTGCGCTCGATGAGGTCGTGCAGCGCGTCGACATAATGATCGTGGAATGCGGAGGCGTCGAACGCGGCGGTCTTCTTCGCGATCAAAGTCTCGGCGAGGTCGAGCAGATCCTCGTCCGGCTTCTTGTCGTCGATCTCCCGGAAATAGGACGACGCCTTGTTGACCTCGTCGGCGTAGCGCAGCGTCTCCAGCACCATTCCCTTGCCGCATGGCTTGAGGCTGACGACATATTCACGGCCGCGCATCGTCAGCTGGCCAAGCCCTATTCTTTTGCTTCGCCGCAGCGCCTCGCGAAGCACGATGAAGGCATCCTCGGCGAGGTCGTCGGCCGGGACGACATAATAAGGCTTTTCGAAATAGATCATGTCGATTTCGTGGGCATCGACGAACTGGGTGAGTTCGAGCGTCTTCTTGCTCTCCAGCTTCACCGCCTCCAGCTCATTGTCGTCGAGCAGCACGTAGCTGCCCTTTTCATATTGGAAGCCCTTGACGATCTCGTCGGCATTGACCGGTCCGATGCCCGGCACGACCTTCTCATATTTGACGCGCTGTCCGCTCGGCTCGTGGATCTGGTTGAACGCGACCTGCGCGCCGCTCTTGGTTGCCGAATAGACCTCCACCGGTATCGAAACCAGAGCGAGCCGGATCTGACCCTTCCAATAGGGGCGCGCTGCCATATTCATTCTCCAATCGCACGTATCGGGCATTCAATCGACGGAGCCAGGACTCGTTCCACAGGCGCAAGCGAGGTTGTCTCCAACGTGTTTGGACCCTATGCCGCGCCTCATCAATATCGATGACCGAAGGACTGATCGTGGCCGACGAAGTGAAGCTGTTCGACCGATTGAAACCGCAACAGCCCGATGCCCTGCTGGCGCTGATCGGCCTGTATGCGGCGGACCCCCGGCCGAGCAAGATCGATGTCGGTGTCGGCGTCTATAAGGACGCCGTCGGCAACACACCGATCCTGCGGTCGGTCAAGAAGGCGGAGCGGATTCTGCTCGATACCCAGGATACCAAATCCTATCTCGGCTCGGACGGCGACGTCCGTTTCACCGCACTGATCAAGGACATCGTGTTCGGGCCGACGATCGCCGCCGATCCGAACATCATCGGCATCCAGACTCCTGGCGGATGTGGCGCGCTGCGGCTTGGTGCCGAGTTGATCAAGCTCGCCGGTGGAAACCCACGCATCTTCGTCGGCCAGCCGACCTGGCCGAACCATCAGCCCTTGCTCAGCGTGGCCGGGCTCGAGACGGTGGACTATGCTTATTATGACAAGGCCAGCCACTTGGTCCTGTTCGACTCGCTTATGGCCGCGATCGAGGACGCCAGGCGCGGCGATCTTATCCTGTTGCATGGCTGCTGCCACAATCCGACCGGCGCGGACCTCACGCTCGAGCAGTGGGACAGCCTGTCGCGCTTCGTCGCCGATCGCGGGCTGATCCCATTCATCGATCTGGCCTATCAGGGGCTGGGTAACGGCCTCGAGGCCGATGCCGCCGGCGCCAGGATGATGGTCGAACGCGTCGACCAGGCATTGGTCGCGCAAAGCTGCGACAAGAATTTCGGTCTGTACCGCGATCGCGTTGGCGCGCTGTTCATCAAGGCGCCGGGCAAGGCGGCGGCAGAGGCGGCCTATGGCAATCTCATGTCGGCTGCGCGTACCAACTGGTCGATGCCGCCCGATCATGGCGCCGCATTGGTCAGGATCATCCTCGACACGCCCGAGCTGAACGCGGATTGGCACGCCGAACTGGTCGAGATGCTGACCCGGATCCGCAGCCTGCGGGCGCGGCTGGCAGCCGCCGATCCGTCGCTCGCCTATATCGACGAGCAAAATGGCATGTTCTCGATGCTGCCGCTTTCGCCCGAGGCTGTCCTTGAACTGCGCAAGGACGAGGGCTTCTACATGGCAGCATCAGGCCGGTTCAACGTCGCCGGCCTGTCGGATGAGAATGTCGATCGCTTCGCCGCAGCGGTCGCTGCCAAGATCGCGCAGACCGTGGAATTGGTCTAGGGGTTGTGCCCTAAAGCCGCTTGAGCCTGCCGCTGGAATAATTGTCCTGGCTGCCGAAGCGGGATGATGCGGGGTCCTTGAACAGGAATCGCACCTCCTTGCGCGCGAAGTCGACCGATACGCGCTCGAACAGGCGTAAAGTGTCCATTCCAAGCAGGATGGCCGGACGGTCGCGCAGTCCGAGCTGGTTGAACGGATGTACGTCGGCGAAGCCGATCGGCATATTGTCGATGTTGGCGCTGCCGAGTTTGACGTGCCTGGCCCAGGTATAATCGGCGACGAACTTGCCGCCGGTGACGCTGACCACTTCGACCGGGATGGTTTTTCGGATCCTTCGCTTCGCCTCGAGCCTGCGGCGAAGCGCGCTATTGCCGATCGTCATTTCGGAGCCGGTGTCGACGACCACCGTTATCTTCTCGCCGTCGATCCACGCATCGGCCAGGATCAGGCGACCCAGCAGCGTCCGGCCGTGCACGACGATGACGTCCGGGCCCCAATTCTCGACCCTTTTTTCCGAAGGCGAGATCGACATCTTCTTGCTTCCAAAATCGATCGTTACCCGGCGCGATTCGAGGCTGTCGACGCCGAGCATGCCCGCGCCGCCGATGTTGGCTGCGGGCAGCGCCGGCGCGTTGACGTTGCTGATGTTGTTCTGGCTGACCCTGAGATTGGGAATGAGCGCCGTCGTGACATTGCTCGCCTCGGTCATCGTGTGCATTCGCACGGGCTCACCCTGACCCAGCGAAAGGTGTTGCGCGAGCTCCTGCGAGATGACGGTCCGCTGCGCGCCGGTGTCGATCAGGAAGTGATATGGGCCCGCGTTGCCGATCTCCACGGGTACGGTCATGCGGTTGTTGATGTCCTTGCCGATCGCAACCACATCGGCGGGTACGGTATCAGCGGCGGGAGGTGCCGCTGCGGCCGCGGGCTCGACATCCTGCGCCTGTGACGCATGCAGGCTGAGTGTGGCGGCGATCAGGCCGGCCAGCGCAATAGCGGCACGCACGCTTCGCATATCCCCTCATCCTTCGCTCGAAGTCTACGCCTCGGCGGGGATGAGAGCAAGCAGGGTGGGCAATGGCTGCAGCCGGATCGTGGCCTGGGCTTGCCCGGTCAATATCCGGCAAGTTGGCGGTCGTAGCTGATGATGGCCCGCACCACGTCGTTCATCAGCAGCTGGCGCGTCGGGATCCCGACCGTGGTCCGTCCGATCAATATGCTGACCGCATAGGAACGGCCATCCGGCGACGTCAGGATTCCAATGTCGTTATAGCCCGCGACCGTGCCGCCATAATCCTGGCCGGTCCCGGTCTTGTGCGCGCACGACCAGCCTGGGCTCAGGCCGCCCTTGAGCCGTTGCTTTCCGGTCTTGGTGTTCGACATGGTGAAGAGCAGATGCCGGGTCGCCTCGGGAGACAGCAGCGCACCCCGGTGCAGCTTGTCGAGCCCGTCGACGATGCCGAGTGCGGTCGCTCCGTCGACCGGATTGGCGAGGTAGCGCTCGAAAGCGGCGCGGCGGACTTTGTCCGGAAGTGCCGAGCGCGCCTTCGAGAAGCCATTGCCGATCGAATACTCCTGGCGCCAGGTGAGGCCTGCCGTCTGGCTCTGCAGCAGACGTTCGCCCGGTCCGAAGCGGACGCCCTCGATGCCGTTGCGCCGCAGGAAGGCCCTTACTGCGTCCGGGCCGCCCGCGCGCCGCAGGATGAAATCATTGGCCGTATTGTCGCTTTCAGTCAGTGCCCGCGTCATCAGCGCGCCGAGCGTGGTCGAATAACCGTCCTTTTTGATCAATGCGGCCACAGGCTGATGGAACAACGTGAGGTCCGAGCGGCGCAACACGACCGGACGCGACAGGTCGAGGACGCCCCTGTCGACCTGGTCGAGCGCGGTCAGCGCTACCCAGAATTTGCTCACGCTCTGTTGCGGGTAATAGGCACGGCCCTGCCAGTCGGTGGTCCACCCGCTTTGCAGATCCCGGACCGCGATCCCGACCTTGCCGGGAAATGCGCGCGCCAGTTGCTGGATGCGCATGTCGAGGACGTTTCGCGCTGCGATTTCGCCGGGACGAAGGCCGATCGGCCTCACGCTGCCCGGAGTCTGCAGCTGCCGCGCGGCGGCCAACTTTCGCTGCTGCGGTGCCGTCTTTGCTGGGGGCAGGGCAAGGCCGGTCAACAGCCCGACAAGGACGGCAGCGCCGACCAGCCTGCCGGTGTTGCCGGACAATAAGTTCATGAAGCGGGATGCTTTGGAACGCGACCGACCCATCCTGAATCCCATGGCTTGAAAGATTAAGCTCATTATCTGTTGCAGGTTACCGGCAGCTGAATTGCGACGACGAGCCGTTGTCCGCCTTGCCTCGAATAGGCAAGCCCCCGAAACTGCATATTGCGCCGAAATGCGTCCAGTTGCGGTTACTACGGCGATTAGTTTCGCCCGGCGCGACCGCGCCGACATGCGCCGAATCGTGCGCTGCGGGCGAGCAAGGCCCCCCCCGAAACCTTGAGGCGGCGCGTCGCTCATGTTACCTTATATCCATGGGGCGCCTCATTTCATGGTTGATGATATTCACGCTCGTGATCGGCAACGGATCGTTCGCCGCGGCTGCTATCTGTCAGCATCGCAGCGCGGCTGATCATATCGTCGCCCGCCAAAGCCATGATCTGGGCATCGCCGCGCAGGCGCTTACCGAAGAGACCGCGGCAGAGGTGAAATCCAGGAAGGGGTCGGCATCGACTGCGCCCTCGCTTTCACTGCCGGCGATGATGATGCCTTCCGGCGCATTCGAATTCCAGGTCCAGATAGCCGAAGTTCTTGGCCAGCCGATCGGACATGATGCGGCGCCTGCCGGTACCTCGCCAGTGCCGCTGCTCAGACCGCCACTTGCATAATTGATCGCATGCCGGCGGTGCCCGGCATTGTTCCGTGCTTGCGGCTCCGATCCATAGATGGGTCGATCCGCCGCCGGACATCCAAAATCGTGAGCCTGCCTCATTGAACGCGATCTGCTGCCTGCCCGGCAGCAAATATGATTGGAAAATCCATGTTTCATTTGGCCCTCCGCGCCGGCGTAGCCGCGACGCTGGTCTCCATTGCATTGCCCAACCCCGCGCTCGCGCAATCCGCCGATGCCGTATCAGATCAATCTGCCCGCCCGGCCGAGAAGCAGGATTCCAAAACCGGGACAGACAAGTTCCATCACCATGACAATGACGCGATCGTTGTGACTGGTTTCCGCCGCAATAGCGCGGATGTCCTTTCAGGAACGTCGGTCGTCACCGGCGAGGAGCTGATTCGCGAATTGCGGCCGACGATCGGCGATACGCTCGCACGGCAGCCTGGCGTTTCGGCAACGTCTTTCGGACCGGGCGCGTCGCGGCCCGTGTTGCGCGGCTTTCAGGGCGAGCGCATCCGCGTGCTTACCGACGGCATCGGCAGCCTCGACGTTTCGAACACCAGCGTCGACCATGCCGTGGCCGCCAATGCGCTGACCGCCGACCGGATCGAGATACTGCGCGGCCCAAGCGCGCTGCTGTTCGGCTCCTCGGCGATCGGCGGTGTCGTCAACATCATCGATTCGCGGATACCGCGGCACGTGCCCGACGAGGCGGTGCATGTCGGTGGCCTCGCCAGCTACGGGTCGGCGGCCGACGAGAGGGCGATCAATGGCATCGTTGATGTTCCGATCGGCGGGCATTTCGTCGTCCACGTCGACGGCAATCTCACCAAGACGGGCGATCTCGAGACTGGAGGGCCGATCTTGTCGGGCCCGTTGCGCGCGCAGGCGGCGGCCAGTTCCGACCCCGCCATCCAGGCGCTCGCCGAGCTGCACGGCCAGCTTCCCAACAGCGCCGGCCGGGTTTCCGACGTATCCGGAAGCGTCGCCTGGATCGACGGTGACAGCAATGTCGGCGTTTCGGTCAACCGCTTCCAGACGCGCTACGGGATCCCGATCCGCTACTCGCTCGACCCGAGCATCGAAGCCGAGACGGTCAGCATCGATCTCAAGCAGACACGGGTCGATGGACGTGCGGAGATCAAGGTTGGTGGCGGCTTCGTCGACAGCGTCCGCTTTCGCGGCGGCTATTCCGACTATCAGCACAGCGAGATCGACGAGGACGGCAGCATCGGCACCACCTTCTTCAGCAAGGGCTATGAGGGCAGGCTCGAAGTCGTCCAGGCCGACCGCCACGGCTGGGGCGGTGGCTTCGGAGTGCAATATTTCCACCGCAATCTCGACAGCGTCGGCGACGAGAAGGCGCTGCCGCCCAACCGCACCGGCCAGCTTGGACTGTTTACGGTCCAGACCTACGCTGCCGGCCCTGTTCGCGCCGAAGCCGGATTTCGATACGAAAACCAGCGCGTAAGCGCGGACGAAGATGCGCTGATCGGCAACCCAGATCTCACGCGCAGCTTCGACTCTTTCTCCGGTTCGGCCGGTGCTACCTATGCGATCGCAACCGGGATTAAGGTGGGGCTCAATGCATCGCATACCGAGCGCGCGCCCTCGGCGGAGGAATTGTTCGTCAATGGACCGCATCCCGGCACGCAATCATTCGAGATCGGTGATCGCGACCTTGCCAAGGAGCGGAGCAACGGCGTGGAGCTTTCGCTGAAGGGTGCGGGCGACGGCTACAGCTTCGGGCTTTCCGCCTATCGGATATGGTTCAGCGACTATATCTACGAGCAGGCGACGGGCGCCATTACCGACGGCCTGCCGGTATATCGAACCAATCAGGGCGATGCCCGCTATCTGGGTTTCGAGGCCGAGGGATCGGTGCGGGTGGCGCAGCTCGGCGCTTTCGCGGTCAATCTGGATGGCCTTGCGGACTATGTGCGGGCGACGATCAAATCCGTTGGCCCGGCGCCGCGCATTCCCCCGCTTCGCTTCCTCGGCGGCGTCGAGGCACAATCCGACCGGCTCAGCGGCAGGCTCGAGGTCGAACGCGTGACGGGTCAGGACCGCCTTGCCGAGCTGGAAACGCCGACCAAGGGCTATACGATGGTGAACGCATCGATCTCGTTCGTTCCGTTCGCGACGCACCGGGACATCAGCCTGATGCTGGCGGCGAACAATATCTTCGACGTTGACGCCCGGCGGGCGGTCAGCTTCCTCAAGGATTATGCACCGCTTGCCGGACGCGATCTGCGCATCACCGCGCGAGTCAGCTTTTGAACCGGCTGGGAGGGAGGGTCAGGGAGCCGCTACGCGGTTGATGTCGCGGCGCGATGCTGGCGGCCGGCCGCGCGTCGGCGGGCGCGATCGTTCGGCGGTGACGTGGCGCTGGACCTCGGCATCGCTGATCAGATCGCGGAAGGCGAGGCCGAATCGCGGCCGCTTCGCCCAGACGATCCGCGCCGGGACCGACGACTTGCCGCAATGGAGGGTGACGATCATTCCGATGTGCAGATCTTCGCTCGCGTCGATCAGCGCGCCGCTGCGCGACAGATTGCGCAGGAAGGCACGAATCTCGCCATTCTCGGTCTCGAGCGTCGCGCGCACGAGTACGATCGAGCGCTCGAAAACGCGTCTTTCCTTCGCACTCGACACTTTTTGCCACTTCTTCACGGCGATGTCCTTGCTAGCCCGGCGCATGTCCGGACGCGGGAATGACCCCTAGGCAAATTCCCCTAATGTGAAGTTAATTTCCATTTACGCTTTTTGTGCGGACGTGTTTCCGTGAAGATGGGCCCGCAACTGCATCCAGGCAGTGCGCTTGCGTTCGAATGCCAGCGTGTGCGCCGGGCTGCTCGACGGAAGGACAATGAGCGAGGGTCCTTCGAGCGCCGCCAGTTGCCGGCGCCCGATTGCAGCGGCCTTGCCGCCGTTGAATGCGACAGCGGCGAGATTGGGAAGCGATGCTGCGAGCTCGGCAAGCCGATTGGGGCGATGGTCCCTGATGCTGGTGTCGAGGCTGCCGGTGCGCGAAGCAGTTTCGATCACGTCCCAAAGGCCGATCCCGGCCGCGAGCAGGGCGGCCAGCCGCTTTTCATAGCCTTGCGAGACCAGATCGGAGCCGATTACGCTACCGACGAGCCGCCAGAACTGATTGCGCGGATTCGCATAATAGCGCGCCTGCGCGAGCGACATTTCACCGGGCAGGCTGCCAAGGATGAGCAGCCGCGTCCGGTCGTTCACGACCGGGTCGAACGAGCGCTTTGTCGCGATCGAGTCGAGAGCCACTTTTGCCTATCTGCCTGGGTCAGTGGGCAGCGGCGTTTCGGTATCCAGCGCCTCGCGGACATAGAGCCGCTTCACCAGCACGTAGATCACCACGGTAAGGGGGGCGCCCAATATCACCCCGCCGATGCCGAACAGCATCGAAGCTGCGACGATCCCGAACATCAGCAGGGCCGGTGGAATGCTGACGGCACGCTGCTGGACCAAAGGCTCGATGATATTTCCTTCGATCTGCTGGACGATGGCGTAGAGCGCGACCGTCCACAAAGCCGCATTCGGGCTCAACGCGAGCGCCAGCAGTACGGCCGGTATCGCGGAGATTATCGGGCCGACGAACGGAATAAATTCCAGCAGTCCCGACAGGAGGCCCAGCGCCAGCCATGACGGTACGCCGATCATGTAGAGGCCCGCCGCGGTCAGCGTGCAGACGATCGCCATCGACACCATCCGGCCCCGCAGCCAGAGGCCGAGCGAGGCGCCGGCGTCGGTCACTGCCTCGCCGCCAAGGTCCCGTTGCCGCGGAGGGATCAGTTTGATCAGGCCGGTTCGATAAAGATCGGGCTGTGCCGCGATGAAGATACCGCCCACAATCACGATGATCGTCGTCCCGAGGCCACCGCCTGCCGCGAGCGCGAAATGGCCGATGTTCGAGACGGCGCTCGACCTGATGTTCTCAAGCCATCGGTCCAGTGGTTCTCCCCAGCCCGCCTGCTGCAGCCGACGCTGGAGATTCTGCCATGCCTCGGGGAGCATCTGGTTCAGCGAACGGGTCTGGTTTCCGATATCGGCTCCGAAGAACCAGACGATCGCGCCGATCAGCGCAACCACCAGCAGCACCGCGAGCCCGAGGGCAAGGCTTGGGGGCACGTGCAGGCGCCGATTGATCGGCGCGGCGACAAGGCGCAAGATCACCGAGACCAGGATCGCGCCGAAGATGATCAGCAGCAGCTGCCGCAATTGCCAGGTGAGGACGATCAAGCCGATGATCATTGCCGCTGCGAGAACGCGCGCTATGAAGCCGAGCAGGTCTCCCGATGGGGCTGGTTTGGCCAATGCGCTCTCCTGCTCGAGTCCGACTCGGCGCGAAGCTTGGCAGCTTGGGCGTTCGAGACAAGGGACGCCGGCGGGGTGCTGGATATCGCCGGCCTTGCGGTGAAGATTGTCGTTCGGCCAAGGGAGCAAAACCGGCAGGCATTCGCGGGCGCGCCTGTGAGGTCATCCGGGGAGGAAAGGTAGATAAGTGAGCGAGTCTTTTGATGCCCTGATCGTTGGCGGCGGCCATGCCGGCGCACAGGCCGCGATCGCGCTTCGCCAGCAGCAATTCGGCGGAACGATCGCGATCGTCGGTGACGAGCCTGAGCTTCCCTACGACCGGCCGCCTCTCTCCAAGGAATATCTCGCCGGCGACAAGCCGTGGGACCGGCTGGTCTTCCGTCCTGCGGAGGCGTGGGCGGACAAGGGTATCGAGATGCTGCTTGGCCGCCGCGTCACCGCGGTCGATCCCGGCGGGCATAAAGTCACGACCGCCGACGGGGCTTCGATCGGCTATGGCATATTGATCTGGGCGACGGGCGGAACACCCCGCAAGCTGAGCTGTCCGGGGCACGACCTTCCTGGGATTCATTATGTCCGCAACCGGGCCGACGTCGATGCGATGATGGGCGAGCTTCCCGATGTGCGCGAGGTGGTGGTCGTCGGCGGCGGCTATATCGGCCTCGAAGCAGCTTCGGTACTGACCAAACTTGGCAAGAAGGTGACGGTCCTCGAGGCGCTGGACCGCGTGCTGGCGCGCGTGGCTGCGGAGCCGCTGTCGCGATTCTACGAAGCCGAACATCGTGCGCATGGTGTCGATGTCCGTCTCGGCGTCAGCGCCGACTGCATCGTCGAGGAATTGGGACGCGCGGCCGGCGTAAGGCTTGCCGACGGCAGCGTCGTTCCCGGCCAGATGATCATCGTCGGCATAGGCATCATCCCTTCGATCCAGCCGCTCGCCGATGCCGGCGCCGACGTCGGCAACGGCGTGCGCGTAGACGGGCAGTGTCGGACGAGCCTTCCGGACGTCTATGCGATCGGCGATTGCGCCGAGCATGAAAATAGCTTTGCCGGCGGCATCCGTATGCGGCTCGAATCGGTCCAGAATGCGAATGACCAGGCCAATGTGGTGGCCAAGGCGATCATGGGCGGGGCCGACCAATATGGCGCCGTCCCATGGTTCTGGTCTAACCAGTTCGATCTCCGGCTGCAGACCGTGGGCCTGTCGGTAGGCTACGACGACATCGTCATGCGCGGCGATCCGGCCACGCGGAGCTTCTCGCTGGTCTACCTGCGCGACGGCGTGGTGGTCGCGCTCGACTGCGTCAACGCCGTGCGCGATTATGCGCAGGGAAGGGCGCTCGTGATGGGCAGGCTGCGCGTCGATCCGGCTCTCCTAGCCGATCAAGAAACACCACTTAAGTCATTGACCCAGTAGGAAACATTTTCGTGACAGCAGCGCAGCATCGCTTTAACGACAATTGCATTATGAAATGCTGGCCGCAGCCACTATTGTGCGGCTAGCCCCTATCGCCTAGCGGACGAACCGCAAGAATTCAGGAGATTTCGTGTCCACTACAACCATCCTGGCCAACCTTGGCACGTCGGCGCTTGTCGAGCATGCCGTGCGCCGTGGCGAAGGCGTGCTCGCCGAATATGGCCCACTCGTCGTCGAGACCGGAAAGCATACCGGCCGCTCTGCCAAGGACAAATATATCGTCCGCGACGGAGAGACCGAGGGCACCGTCTGGTGGGATAATACGCAGTCGATGTCGCCGGAGCATTTCGCCGCGCTCAAGCAGGATTTCATGGCGCATCTCGACACGCGCGAGACCCAGTTCGTCCAGGATCTCTATGGCGGTTCGCAGCCCGAGCATCGCGTCCGCGTTCGTGTCATCACCGAATTCGCCTGGCACAGCCTGTTCATCCGCACCTTGCTCGTGCGCCCCGAGCGCGAGGAGCTGGCCGGCTTCGAGCCCGATTATACGATCATCGACCTGCCGTCCTTCACGGCCGACCCGGCACGCTACGGGACTCGTTCGGAGACCGTGATCGCGGTCAACTTCACCGAACGGCTGATCCTGATCGGCGGCACGCGATATGCCGGCGAGATGAAGAAGTCGGTGTTCGGGCTGCTCAACTATTTGTTGCCGCCGAAGGGCGTGATGCCGATGCATTGCTCGGCCAATATCGGTCCCAAAGGCGATACTGCTATTTTCTTCGGCCTCTCCGGCACCGGCAAGACCACGCTCTCCGCCGATAGCAGCCGCACGCTGATCGGCGATGACGAGCATGGATGGTCAGACACTGCGGTGTTCAATTTCGAGGGCGGTTGCTACGCGAAGATGATCCGCCTGTCGGCAGAGGCCGAGCCCGAGATCTTCGCGACGACGCGGCGCTTTGGAACCGTGCTCGAGAATGTCGTCATCGACCCGGTCACGCGCGCGCTCGACCTCGACGATCCAAGTCTCGCCGAGAACAGCCGCGGGGCCTATCCCATCGATTTCATTCCGAACAGCTCAGCCGAGAACATGGGGCCAGTGCCGCGCAACATCGTCATGCTGACCGCGGATGCATTTGGTGTGTTGCCGCCGATCGCGCGGCTGACGCCCGACCAGGCGATGTATCATTTCCTGTCCGGCTATACCGCCAAGGTGGCCGGCACCGAGATTGGCGTGACTGAGCCTGAAGCGACCTTCTCGACCTGTTTCGGTGCGCCGTTCATGCCGCGCCATCCGTCGGTCTACGGCAATCTGCTCAAGGAGCGGATCGCGCGAGGGAACGTCGACTGCTGGCTGGTCAATACCGGCTGGACCGGCGGGCAATATGGTGTCGGCCAGCGGATGCCGATCAAGGTCACGCGCGCGCTTCTGAATGCTGCGCTCGACGGCAGTCTCAACAAGGCCGAATTCCGGACCGATCCCTGGTTCGGTTTCGATGTGCCCGTTTCGGTTCACGGCGTGGACGGCAAGATCCTCGACCCGCGCCAGACCTGGCCGGACAAGGACGCCTATGACAAGACGGCTGCCAAGCTCGTACGCCTGTTCACCGACAACTTTGCCCGATTCCTCGATCATGTCGACGAGGGCGTGCGCCTCGCCGGTCCGCACATTGCTGGTGCGTCGCAGGTGGGCCAGGCCGCGCAATCCCTCGCCGCCGCCGCCGCCGTCGCTGCACGTTAGATCCTTCGCTCTCGCTTTAGAGAGAGCGAGCGGGATTGGCAGTGCCGCTCTAGCCGCGTTTTGCGCGTTCACGGCGGCGGTCCAGTAGGTTCTTGAGCAGCCGCTCCGGAGTAAGGTCGGCCTTGGTCCGGCCAAAGGTCATGTTGCTCTCATGCCGCCGGACGAGCAATGCCGGTCGGTCTATATGCTTGACAATCGCCCGGCAGTCCCTGGCCCGCATGAACCAATCGAGATCCTCGTCGAATTGCATCTTTTCGTCGAACAGGCCAACCTGCTCGAACGCGCGGCGCCGGAACATCGCGGCCGAGATGTGAAAGGGGAATGTCTCCTGGGCATCGCCGATGTAGACCCACTCCCCGGTCTCTGGATCGAACTTCGAATGCTGGGCATCGCCGATGACGACGTCCAGATCGGGCGCGGTCTCGAACGCTTCGAGGCAGACCTGCAGCACATCGGGAAGCCAGAGGTCATCGACGTCGAGGAAGGCGATGAAATCGGCGGTCGCGTTGCGAATCCCCGCATTCCGTGCTGCTCCAGGCCCGGCATGTACCTGCTTCAACAGACGCACGTCGCATGGAAGTGCCGCGACAGCGTCGTCGATGTCGTCGCGCGATCCATCATCGACGACGATGATGTCGAGCGGTTCATGCCCCTGCCCGACGATGGAGGCGATAGCATCGGGCAGGAATCGCGCACCGTCGAAGACGGGTATGATCACACTCACCAATGGCATCGTAGCGCGCGCCTCCCGCTCCGGCGAGAGCTCCGGGATTGCATGCGGATGCTTGAGGAACGATGCGATTGCTGCGGCGACCTGCGGTCGGTCTGACCCGAGGCCGATGGTGAAGGATGGGACGGAATCGAGCAGGTCCTCGATGAAGCGGATGGCCGACTGCCCGGCGTGCGGCAATTGCGCGATCGTCGTGAAGCTTGCCGCCTCTACCAGTTTCCGTCGTGGGGCGCGTTCGATGATCGTCTCTGGTGTGCCGCGTATCTCGGGGGTGAGGATCGCCCGGATCGGCAGCGACCGCGCAAGCAACTCGCTCCGATCGGGATAGAGGTAGCAGACCGCCTTTTCACTCCTGTCGTCACCAAACCTCGGCGCAAAATCCGCGAATGCCACGCTCGACGTTCGGTTGATCTTTGCGGTGCAATAGAGGCTGTGTGCCTCGGGTTCGTTGCCGCCCGTTACCGCGACATAGTCATCGCCTGCGAAGCGGAATCCCGCGGCCAGGCATTGCAAAGCGGTGGTCGATTTTCCAACTCCGCCCTTTCCGGTCAGCAATATCCCACCATCCGCTGTCGCGACCGCCGCGCCGTGCAGCAGCTGTCCGCCGCGATGCGCGATCCACCAGCTGAACAGGGCACAGAGCGGCGCGGCTTTGGACCAGTAAGGCAGCTCGGCCGCGGACCGCGTCCAGTAGATGCCCTGCTTCCGCTCCAGGTCGAGCAGGCTCAGCGCAAACTGGCTCGACTGGAAGGCGCTGCGAATCCGCCGGCTCAGCATCGTCCATATATCGCCGCGGTGGGTGAAGCTCGAAACCGGGCAGGGGGCAGGCGTCATTGCCACGCCGCTCGCGTCGCTATCCCAGATATGGAAAACCCCGTCCGGATGTTCAGTGCGCGGAACCGCGATGTGGGCCAGCGCCGGCATGAATGCGTCGTGGAGCGCCTGTCCGGCGAAACGAAGCCTGATCGTCGCGTCGAGCAGGATTATGTCGCGATCGATCGCGCCTGTCCGATGTTCGGCGGCCAGCGCGCGGTCCAGAGCCGTGTCGAAGAAAGCGCGTTGCTCGCCCTCGGTCAGTTGCCGAACGTCGGAGCCGATCAAATGATCGCTGGGTTCAATTGCCATGACTGCGCGCGCGGCCACCGCCGGACCGACGCGCTGCGGGGCCGAGAAGCCTTTTGTGCAGCTCGCGCGCAAGCGCCAGCGGGAAGGTCCACGGCCGTGCGTCCGATCGCACCAACCGTATGAGGTGCGTGCCGCGTCGAATCTGCCGCCAGGTCTGTCGGGTGATTTCGCGCTCCATTGCATGCAGTTCGATGCGTTCCAGCAGCGATGGCCGCGCCTCCAAAGCTTGGAGCACCTCGGCCGGGATGTCGACCTGCAGCCGGTCTTTCAGATAGCCGAGGCCCAGCTTCATCCGCGCCGAAATCCCGTGATCGATCGAGAATTGTACCAGCCGCTCCCATTCGATCGTCTCCCCCGAGCGAATGACCATCACCGCGTCCGGGACCCAGCGGATCGGCGGCATCACGTTGGGACGGATTCCGTGAATGACGATGTGCAGCAGCATGTCGGTGGCCGATGGCCGGCGCGTGCGCGCGCCTCCCACGTCGATGGGAACGCTGTTTTCCCAGAAATGCCGGTCCGATTCGTCATTCTGGCAGTCGGTCAGAACATGCCAGTGGAGGTCCACCTCGCCGCGCTCCGGATGGACGTGGGACAGCGCGTGCCGCATTCTTTGCTCGCTAGCCCAGCTTGCCCGGTCGGTAAGAAAGCCGAGCTCTTCGAGCAATTCGCTGGCGCGCGGTGCGTCCACGGGCCGGACCATGATGTCGAGGTCGTTCATCGGCCTGTGCGCCGGCGCATCGTAAAAGTCGATCGCGAGCGGAAGGCCTTTGCCGACGAGCGTCGGTATTTCTTTCGATTGAAACGCGCGCAGCAGGTCGTCTGCCAAGGCAAATCTTTTGGCATTCTTGACCCAATTGTTGCGGAATATGCCCTTCAGGCGCCCCATGTGCGGATAGTCGACTCCGGTGCGCGACAGATTGCTCCAGACGAGCGGAAGCAATCGATACGATCCTTCGTCATGCTGGCCGTCGAACGGCACCAGATCCAGCCACTTGCAGTAGAAGGCGCCTGATTCCGCACCGGTCGCGAGTGCGGCCCGAAGCAGAAGTTCCTGCGCCGTGTTCGGGAAGAGATTGTTGAAGCGCGCAGCATTCATTGGGGCCCACCGGCCACTTTCCTCTGCCGAACCACCATCCGAAGCGCGTCCAGATAGTTTCGTTCGAGCGCTTTGATATCATGGACATAGTTGTCTGCGTGGATGCGTCTGCGCAAGACGCAGGTGTCGATCGCCCTATAGCAAAGGCCGCCTGCCTCTGCGCGGCCCATCCAGTCGATCATATATCCGCCGCGAAGTGTTTCCGTGAAGCCGCCGATCGCCGCGAACGCCTGCCTCCGGAACATGGTCGCCCCGGCGATCCGTCCGGCGATCTCCGGTGCGTTCGCCGGCAAACGGCTGCGCGAAGGTAGCTCCAGTTCGGGACTTACAAATCGTTCTACCACGCCGAAGACATAGGCGATCGAGTCATGCTCCATCAGCGCCTCCAGCCGTAGCGCGAGGCTGTCGGGCGGCAGCAGGTCGTCGTGATCCAGGAAGGCGATAAGGTCTCCGCTGGTCTCGGTGAGACCGCGATTGCGCGCGGCGGGAGTGCCGGCTTGCGCTTGCCGCACCGTCCGGATCTGCTGACCGTAGCGCGCGGCAATGGCGACCGTATCATCCGTCGAACCATCGTCGACCAGGATGATCTCGTCCGGCCTGCGGGCTTGCGCAAACACCGATTCCAGCGCCTCCGCCAGATAGTTACGGCCGTTGTGTACTGCGATGACGAGGCTCAGCCTGCTGCCGTCTGCTAAAGCCCGCATTGAGTCAAATCAGGCTTGCGCCTGCCTCGGTGCCATCGGCCATCCGGCGTCGTCGACCTCATGAATCGGGTCGAGCAGCAGGAGGTCCTGCATGTCGCTGAATGTTTCCAGCACGGGCGGCGCATAGGCGATTGTTACGGGAATCATCTCACCGATCGGGGCGTTGCCCGCCTGCGCCGACGCGGGCCGAATGAGGTCGACCGCGAGCAGTTCATTGACCAACCGGCGGCTCTCGCGGAGCGCCTCAGCCGCATCGATTCCGAAACGCCCGGCCAGAGCTTCGGCAATGCTGGCAGTGGTCATGCGCTGTTCGACCCCTGCCCAGATCAATGCCGCGCTTCCCTCCATGCTGAAATAGGTGCCCTTCCTGAGATGAAGGACGATCGCTTCCCCGTCGATGATCTCGCCCGAGACGCTAGGGGCATTGATCTCATATGCTTCGTTCATTTCACCGGCCTAGCAGTGGCCCTTGCGGGCTGCAAGCAACGGGCCCGTGGAAGCGGGACGTCAAGTGGTTGATCGCAAAGCGCGACGTTGCGCATTCGGTCCGAAGATGCCCCTGATAGCCGTAAGCGAGTTGTCGCAATCCCCAGTTGGACTTTCGCAACCGACTCTATGGACCGTTGTCGACCCGGGGACAGTGCATGCATCTTAAAATAACCTATCATTTTCACTTGCAAGCGAAGACTCGTCGGGTTTAGATAGCGTTCGCCTTCCTGGCGTCTCTCTTGACTGGGGTCGGTCCTTGGATCGGCCCCAATTTTTGTGTTCCAGCCTGGCGGGGCGCTCCGGTGTTGTCCGCGTAAATCCGTCTCCGCTGCGCTTTTCGTTTGTCGCCGGGATCGGCTCGTTTCAAAGGGGGCAGGGATTCGACGATCCGGGGCGACGAAAATCGGATTCCCCTCGTTGCAGGATGGTCTCAACCATCGCGTGAGACGCAGGTCATGGGAGAACCAAAGAATATGTCTGACTACACGCCTTTCATTCTCGGCATCGGCGGTACGGTGCGACCGAATTCGAGCAGCGAGAAGGCATTGCGCGTCTCGCTCCACGCTGCGGAACGCCTCGGCTGCCGGACGAGCTTGCTTGGTGGGGAATTTCTGGCGAAGCTTCCGCTCTACGCGCCGGAATCGACCGAACGGACTGACGAGGAGAGAGTGCTGGTCGAATCGATATTGGCCTGTGACGGCATCGTCGTCGCTACACCCGGTTATCACGGAAGCGTCTCGGGCCCGATCAAGAATGCGCTCGACCTGATCGAGGAAACGGCGCGCTCTGAGCGGGTCTACCTTGAAGGCCGTGCATTTGGCGTGATCGTGATGGCCTATGGATGGCAGGCCTGCGGGACGACGTTGGTTACGATGCGCTCGATCGCGCACGCCCTGCGCGCCTGGCCCACGCCTTTCGGCGCCACGCTCAACGCTTCGACGCCGATATTCGACGAATCGGGGAACGTCCGCGATGCCGCTGTCGAAGGCCAATTGGTGCTTGTCGCGGAACAGGTCGTTCAGTTTGCCCGCTGGCGCCACGCGGCGCTCGCGAACGCATAAGGCACCGGACTCGGCATTATATGAGCACCGGTCGCGGAGCGGTCGGTGCCGGCGAAGGACAGCAGATGAAAGAGATTTTCCTGGTAGCGGGCGCTCGGACCGCGATCGGTACGTTCGGCGGCGCGTTGAAGGACAAGACTCCTCGGCAGCTGGGGGCGGTGGCCGCCAAGGCAGCGATGGAGCGTGCCGGCATCGAACCAGCGCTGGTGGGGCATGCAGTGTTCGGGCAAGTCGTCCCTACCGAGCCGGCCGACGCTTATATTACGCGTGTGGTGGCTGTGGACGCGGGCGTTCCGCATGCGACACCGGCACTCACCGTCAACCGGCTTTGCGGCTCGGGCCTGCAGGCGATCGTCACTGCGGCGCAGCTGGCGATGGTCGGCGACTGCGACATCGCGCTTGCCGGTGGAGTCGAAGTGATGAGCCGTGCACCCTTTCACCTTCCGGCAATGCGGTGGGGCAGGCGATTGGGCGACGCAGCTGCCGTTGACGCGCTCAACGGCGTGCTGACCGATCCGTTCGGCAGGATGCTGATGGGAGTCACCGCCGAAAATATCGCCGACAAATATGGCGTCGGTCGCGACGCCCAGGACGCACTCGCGATCGAAAGCCACAGGCGCGCAGCGGCCGCGATCGCCGCAGGCTATTTCAAGGACCAGATCGTTCCGGTCGAGGTCGAGGTTCGCCGCAAGACCGAGATATTCGATACCGACGAGCATGTCCGCACCGACGTGACCGCCGAGAGTCTCGCAAAGCTGCGCCCGACCTTCCTCAAGGACAATGGCACCGTCACCGCAGGCAATGCATCTGGCATCAACGATGGTGCCGCGGCCGTCATCGTCGCCACCGAGGATGCGGTGAACCGCGAGAACCTCAAACCGCTCGCGCGTCTGGTCGCTTATGGATACGCCGGAGTCGATCCTGCCTTCATGGGTATCGGGCCGGTGCCGGCATCCAGGACCGCGCTGGAGCGTGCGGGCCTGTCGCTGTCGGACATCGACGTCATCGAATCGAACGAGGCTTTTGCCGCGCAGGCGCTCGCCGTCTCGAACGAGCTTGGCTTCGATCCGGCCAAGGTCAATCCGAACGGAAGCGGCATCTCGCTGGGACATCCTGTCGGGGCAACGGGCGCCATTCTGACGGTAAAGCTGATCCACGAACTGCACAGGACCTCGGCCCGCTACGGGCTCGTCACGATGTGCATCGGCGGTGGTCAGGGCATTGCCGCGATTTTCGAGCGCGTCTAGGGCAAGTCTTGAAGCATATATCCACTGGGTGGTTTGGGAGGAAAAATGGCACGCATTTCAGTGATCGATCGCGAAGGCCGGGAGGTCGAGCTTGAGGCTACGGCCGGCCTGAGCGTGATGGAAACAATCAGGGATGGCGGGATCGATGAGCTGCTCGCGCTTTGCGGAGGCTGCTGCTCCTGCGCGACCTGTCACGTCTTCGTGGAGAGTGACCACGATCTGCCCGCGATCAGCGAGGATGAAAACGACCTGCTCGACAGTTCTGAGCATCGCACCGAGAAGTCGCGGCTGTCCTGCCAGCTCAAGATCTCGGACGCGCTAGACGGTCTCAAGGTACGCATTGCACCAGAGGATTGATCGGCAAATCTGACCGTCTGCCCGGCCGCCAGCTTCGGCAAAGGTCGACGACCGTGAATCCCGGCCCCGTGATCATGATCGGCCTGGACGCATTCGATCCGGAAATCGCATTGGGTCTTGCCGCGGCCGGCGAGCTGCCGACTCTTGCCGGCTTGCTCGAAAGCGGCGCGCGCTGTCCTATCAACAATCCCTACGGCCTTATGGTCGGTGCGCTCTGGGTCAGTTTCGCGACCGCGCTCAAACCTGCCCGGCATGGCTATTATTGCTGGGAAGAGGTCGACATTGACACGTATCGCGTGCAGCCCAACCCCATCCCCGACGGAGGCTATGTCTATTTCTGGCAGCAGCTTGCGCAGGCGGGCCTGAACGTCGCCGCGATCGACGTGCCGCACGCGCGCGCGGTGCCTCCGATTAACGGAGTTCATATCGCGGAATGGGGCGCACACGACCGTCACTTCGGCTTGCACAGTGCGCCGGTGGAAAGAGCGGGCAACCTCGCCAATGCGTTCGGCTTCCATCCGGTCTTAGGTGTCGAACCCTTTGCGAAGCGTGAGTTCGCTTCCGACGATGCATTCGCGCGCAGTGGCATGGTGCGCACCGCGGAGGAGGAGAAGGTGTTCGCGCACGCTCTGCGCAAAGGCGTAGCGATGCGTGGGAAGATACTCGAAGAGCTGATGGCGGAACAGGATTGGGATCTGTTTCTGGCCGTCTTCGGCGAAAGCCATGCATCGGGCCATCAGCAATGGCATTTGCACGATGCAAAGCATCCACGTTTCGATCGAGATGTGCAGCAGGCGGTCGGCGGCGACCCGCTGCTGCATGTCTATCGCGACATCGATGCTGCAGTCGGACGACTGCTCGCGCAGGCTCCGTCGGATGCTACGATCATGGTCCACCTCAGCCACGGCATGGGCCCGCATTATGACGGCATCCATCTCCTTGATGAGATACTGGCCAGGCTGGAGGCCCATTATCGCGGCGGAGATTCTCCGGCCGACCCGCGCAAAGCCGCGAAAAGGCTGCTGACGCGGCTCAAGCCCGGCCTCCGTCGGATCGCCGAATTGGCGCGCGTGTCATCCCGGCTGCGCAGTGCTGTGGCCCGCCGCATGCGCGGCGACCTTCCCGAGATGCGCGCGAAGCGGGCATTTTTCTCCGAGCCCAACAATTTCGTGTACGGCGGCGTACGGCTCAACCAGAAGGGCCGCGAACCGAACGGCGTGGTCGATCCCGCGGACGCCGATGCCCTATGTGATCGCCTGGCCGCCGATCTGCTCGCAATCACCAACCCTGATACCGGGCGGCCGATAATCGCGAGCGTCGAGCGCTGCGATCGGCATCATGCCCGAAGCCCGGGCGATCGAATGCCTGACCTGTTTCTATGCTGGGAACGCCATAGCCCAATTGAGGCTGCCCGTTCGCCAAAGATCGGCACCATACGCGATCCCTATGTCGGCTGGCGCACTGGCGACCATAAGCCCGACGGGCTGCTCGTCGCGCGGGGCCCCGGCATTGCCCCAGGCGCTGAGTTTCCCGCTATCGACGTCGAGGACCTGGGGCCGAGTGCGGCCGCGTTGCTCGGCGTTCAGCTCGAAGACATTGACGGCTGCGCCGCTGCCTGGCTGGTAAGCGGGCAATAATTCGCCGGCGCGGCGACGTGGCGGAATGTGCCTGCGCGCTGCCGCTGATAGCCCCAGTCATAGACGTCCTGTTCGGGAAACTGCTTGTCGGCGCGCTGGTCGCGGTAGCGCAGCAGCAGGTTGAGGCACCAGCGAAGGCTGCGCGGACTCACGGTCGCCCAGAGCAACCACACCAGAATTTTCATGCTGGCCGGGTCTGCGGTCAGACGGGCACGCTTCAGCGTGCGCATCAGGAGTCGCGGCGATTTTCCGGCCCACAAGCGGATCGATCCGAACGAAACGAAGGTCCGCGGGTTGACCTTCTTCCCACCCTGGCGCGGCGCGGCGAGCAATGCCTCATAATCGCCGCCGCGCTCGGCAGCGTCGATGCAGTCGAACATCAGGTCGACCGCTGCCTCGACGCGCTCCTGGTGCGACGTCAGCCGCGTGCTGGCCGATGAGTGGCGGAACAGATAGAGCGGTTCGGGCAGCACGACGATTCGTCCGCAGGCGGCGAACCGCCAGTAAAGATCGAGGTCCTCCCAGAAGTCGCAGGCGCTGCGATACCCTCCCACGCGATCGAATATCTCGCGCCGGAACATGATCGATCCATGCGGGAAGGGCGCGGAAAGATTGCGCGACGCCAATGGCGAACGGTCGCGGACGCGGACCACGCGATTGCGGTCGTCGATGCCTTCGAACAGGCAGCCAGTCAGGACTACATCGGGCTGCCGGCTCAGCAGCTCGAGCTGCCGCCGCAGCCGGTCGGGATGCGAGATGTCGTCCGCGTCCATGCGCGCGACGATCGGGTGCGATGCCTGTCTGACCACCCAGTCCGCGCTGCCTGCCGGGCCCGCGCTGTGATTGGCTTCGAACAATCTGATGCGCCGATCGCGTTCCGCCCATTGGCGCAGGACCGTGCGTGATCCGTCTGTCGAGCCATCGTCGCGAATCACCAGCTCGAACTGGGAGTGCGTCTGCGACAGGATGCTGCTGATGGCGTCGTCCAGATAGGGAAGCGCATTACGCACCGGCATCACGACGCTGATGGTTTCTGTACCGGGGCCCATGCTGCGTCTTAACCCGGTTGATTCCCAATTACATCAATTGAGTGCGTCGTATCGCCGCGGAACCGTTTCAAATCCTGCCCGT
>Ga0207644_10000034_pt1 | contig 132239 bp, 135 predicted proteins | sample KBSS73metaG_FD_184326 | JGI IMG/M metagenome (GOLD analysis project Ga0207644, IMG submission 184326) | Switchgrass rhizosphere microbial communities from Kellogg Biological Station, Michigan, USA - KBS S7-3 metaG (SPAdes) (version 2) | ecosystem: Host-associated > Plants > Roots >... | reverse complement strand
TGCGGCATGTGTTCGCCGATGGCGGCTACGCGGGCGAAAAACTGCGGGATGCGCTGAAGCCGACGGGCGCATGGACTATCGAGATCATCAAATGCTCCGATACCGCCAAGGGGTTCGAGCTATTGCCCCGCCGTGGGGTGGTCGTACGCACCATCGCCTGGCTCAATCGCAACCGCCGCCTCGCCAAAGACGTCGAACAGACCATAGCCTCGGCTACCGCATGGCTCTTCATCGCCTCTATCCAACTCTTCATCCGACGAGCGGCAAGGCACTGAAATATAACGGATTAGTTTCGAACCCGACTCTTAGCGCCGCATGCGACCCAGCATCCGCCAAAGGAACCCTGCTGTAACGGGTTGTTTAGCGCCGCCACCTGCCACTCGCTCGAGCCATTCGTGCGGCTGAACGCCGGCGCTTCGCCAAGGATCCTCCCTAAGTGCCCGATTCGGAAGTTTCTCAAGCCAAGCAATATCTTGCGGTTCTGCGGGTCAGCATGCGGTTGAGGAGGCGATAGAGGTTTCCCAGTCCTTGGCCAGCCGGCGGCATCGGCCAAGCCATGCAAATGTGCGCTCGACAACCCAACGGCGGGGCAGAAGCACAAAGCCTTTGGCGGTGTCCGAGCGTTTGACGATCTCGATGGTCCAGGTGCCCATGGCGGTGAGCGCGTCCTTGAGTTTGTCGTCGGCGTAGCCGCCGTCGGCGAACACATGCCGCAACCAGGGAAGCGATCTCGCGCAGGTTCATGACCAGTACCGTGTTGATGCTTTCGAACAGACCGGCATCGCGCCAAGCGTAGAAGTAGCGGCGGACCGTCGATACCGGCGGAAAGCACTTGGGCAACAATCGCCACGGACGGCCGGCAGAAGCAAGGTAAAGCAGCGCATTCAACACCTCGCGCATGTCCATCGTCCGACGGCGACCACCAGCCTTGGCGGGCGGGATAAAAGGCGCAGCCAGTGCCCACTCCCGATCCGTCATATCGCTGGAATAACGAAGCCCTTCCCGGCCATGCGCGCGCCGGGCGATAGCAGTCCATGTCATGATCCATCCCATCTCTTTGTACAGACGGCTGAATCACAACATACTGGTATCGCTCAACAACTTTCGGATCGGGCTCTTAGTATCAGGTTGAGCGGGACATGCGATGGATATTCTATCTCTTGAGCTAATGTCACGATATTTCTCCCGAGATAATGCCATGATAGATTTATTTTAATCTTCCGGTCTTTTCGCCACGTATGTTAGGCGCGTCCTTGGATGTTTCATCGACTGAAGTTAATTGATAGGGAATTATACCTGCCAGTATAGATAGGAATTCTCCCATATTCTATCTACAAACATGTTCCGATCTTGCACGCACTCAATCTTCGGGAGCGATTACCACCCGCAGGCCCTGCAGGTCGTCGCTCATCCTAAGCTGGCATGACAATCTGGATTTAGCTGTACGATGCTCCGAGCTGTCGAGAAGGTCGCTTTCATCAGCGCTGATGGTCATCAAGCGATCCCCAAAACTTTCGTCGACGTAAACATGGCAGGTGGCGCAGGAGCAGCATCCGCCACACAGTGCCAACATTTCATCCAATCCGAAGTCGCGGATTGCTTCCATGACAGAAATGTCCGCCCGCGACTCGATCTGATGCTCATTTCCGGAACGGTCTACTACGGTGATTGATACCACGACTATTTCCTCATCGTATAAATGATGACAGGCTGGTTACTGTCATCCGGCTATCGGATACTCTTTGCGATTCAGCTACCTCATCTGCATCGCCACATTGAGATCAGCCACATCTGACGGTGCATTTCCGGTCCGCGATAATCAGGTTGGCGGCGCGACAAACGAATGCCGTCGCCCGACCATTGGTGTTGCCGGAAACTTGGGTGGGCATGGCCGAGCGCTCGAACCACGCGCAGACCTTCGACGCCTTCGACCCGGATTTGTATGCTCGAAAGCACCCGCAGAGCCGATGTTGCGCCCTACACCGCAGATGATGTGACCAAGCCGCAGAATTTGCGCGCCAGCTGCTGCATGCCCTTCGATCATTGACATAAATGTGCACTCAGAGGCCGTGACATGGAGTTCGAAAGCTGTCACCACGCCAGCTTCAAGCGCTCCAACGAGAAGATATGGCCGACCCACCCCGGCATGCCCTCGTTCGGATCGCCGGACAGGCTGAAAGTAGGAACTAGGTCGAACCAGCTTTCCATGGCGATGCGCAGCTCCCGCCGGGCAAGTGGGGCCCCCAGGCAATGGTGCAGACCATAGCCGAACGCGAGGTGCCGATTGGGAGTTCGCGAAATATCGACTTCCGCGGGCCGGTCGAACTCCTTGGGGTCGCGGTTGGCCAGTTCCGTTCCGAGCGTGATCATGTCACCCTTGCGGATGGCGACTCCCGCGACCTCAAAATCGGATATGGCGGTTCGCGAACTGCTGACCACGGAATAGACCCTGAGCAATTCCTCGACGGCGGCAGGAATCAGGGATCGATCTGCGCGAAGCCTGTGCTGCAGGTCATGGTTCATCGCCAGATAGCGGAAATGCCAGCCAAGCGAAGCTGACACAGTGTCCATGCCACCGACGAAGACATTGAAAGAAAGCGCCAGCTTTTCCTCTTCATCAACCGGCCGATCTTCGATTTTGGCAGTGACGATATGCGAGATGATGTCGTCTCGCGGAGCGGCAGAGGCAAGCCTGATCTGCTCCTGAAGGTAAGCCTTGATCCCTGCGAGCGCGCGTCGCTTCTCGGCCATGTCAGGATGGTAGGTGAGCGCGGTCGCATAGCCGTTAAGAAGGTCGATGTCCTCGACCGGCAAGCCCATCAGTCTCAGAAACACGCCGACGGGAAAGCGCCGGGCGTAAGATTCCATGAATTCGCATTCATTGTTGGCGACGACGGACCGGACAAGATCGTCGGAGAGGCCGCGAATCGAAGGTTCAAGCGCGCTGAGCGGACCGTTGGTGAAGAACGGCCGCAGCACGCCGCGATAACCCGCGTGAGCCGGCGGGTCAGCCTCGGTCGGAACCATGCGCATCGGCTCGCCCAGGAGGGCGCTTGTGCCGGCCTGCCCCTCGACCGACAACTCCTCAATACGGGTATACAGTTCTTTGATCTGAGCAAATCGCGTAAAGACCCAGGTTCCGGCGCCGCTTTCATGGCTATCCGGCGCATAGAACACTTCATCGCCTTCATGCAGGCTTTCTACGAGGCGAAAGGGCTCCGTCCCGGCGGATAGAGCCCCCCACAGCGGAAAAACTTTCGTCACAGCCGCTCGTTCTGCAGCTCCCATGGAAATTCTCCTTATCGATTCTTTTCAATGTTATTCAGCGGGCAAAGGCGGGGCCGATTGAATGATTTCGCGCACATGGGTCCGCATGATGTTACTTGCGAACACCACGGGGTCGACGCTCGAGCCGAAGAACGACGTAATCCCCGATGCAGTCCCAAGAAGATACATTTTGGCTACGACCTCTTTGAGGTCCTCCGGAGGAGCCTTGCCATTCCGGCGCAAGACCTTGGTCAGGACACGGCCCACTTCAGCAAGCAAGCTGTCCAGACAAGCGATGAAATGGTGCCGGAACTCGCTGTTCCTCTCTGCTTCCAGATGAAGCTCCAAGCCGAGCAGGCCGTCAATCCGGGCCGCATTCCCGGAACGTAGAATGACGTCGTCGAGGCAACTATCATGGTCGGCCGCCGCATCGAGCATGGCCTCCCAGAATGCGAGGTCTGCCGCCTGGCGCTCCCTGAGGATCTCCAGAGTCATTTCCAGCTTGTCGTTGAAGTGTGCGTAAAACGCACCCTTGGTAAGGCCAGCCTCACGAGCGACCTGCTCGATCCTGGCCCCCCTCACGCCTTGAGATGCGACGACAGCTACGCCCGAATGCATCAGTCGCTTGCGCGTAACCTGCTGCTGTTCACGCCGAGTAAGACGCTGCATTCGCCGACGACTCCAAATTCTATTCAGCATCTGAATACCACAACGACTTCAGATGTCACGTCGAATTTTGGCTGCCGAGATGGAGCCGCCCCAGATTACCGCTTCAGCCCACACGGCGCATTTTTGGCCAACCGATCGCCATTGCGGACACCTCCCCCCTGCCCACCCTACCCCCGCACCGGGGGCCACATATCCACCCGGGTCACTTCTCAGTGGCAATCAACACGTTCGTGCTTGGCGGGAATCGACGCTGCTCGAACTCGCCGCAATTCACGGGCGATATCGAACTGGTCGAAATGGGCGCGCACTACAGCCGCAAGATCTGGCACCGCCGGACGTGGGGACAGCATCCCTGAAACCGTGAGTGACGCCCCTTAGCGTTCCGCAAGTTCCTGCCTAGAAGGCTATGCACACCTTCTGGGCCTGCGTCGTGTCCGCCCCCATGACCAGCGCCTCCTCGATCCGATCGACCGGATACTCGTGCGTGACGAGCGACGAAAGATCGTAGGTGCCCGAGCGCATCATGTAGAGGATGTCGACCATCGCCTCTTCGGTTGGCAAGTTCCCGCATCCGCCTATGTGCCAGTTGGCATAGCACAGCATGGCAAGGTCGAGATCAACCGGGGCGTGGTGAACCCCCACGACCGCAAGCGATGCCTCGAAGCCCGCCACAAGTGCGAAATTGTCGATCGCCGCCTTCTTGCCGATTGCGTCGACATAAAGATCGGCGCTGCAACGTTCGCCCAGGAATGAAGTCTGCGAGCCGAACTCCGCGAAAGCCTTGGCCTTGAAATCCTCGTTGGTCGGGTTGCAGGTCACGAGGCCGAACCTGCGCGCGTTATCGAGCCGCCAGTCCGAAATGTCGACGATCATCACCTTCCCGCAGCCGAACCACTTGAGCATGATCGCTGTCGACATGCCGATGATCCCCGCCCCGAACACGATGGCGGTCTTGCCCGGGCCAGGGTTCAGACTCCGTGCGGCGCGGGTGCCGATGACGAATGGTTCGAACAGCACTGCCGTCCGCAAGGGGATGTCGTTGTCGATCTTCAGCACGCTGTAGCCGACTTCGCATTGCGGAACCCTGATGAACTCGGAGAAACCGCCGACGGTCGCCATGCGCATCGGATCGCGAAGGGCCTTGTCGTAGTTGGGGAAAACGTGATCGCCCAAATTCAGTCCAACGACGTTCCGGCCGATTTCGACGACTTCGCTGATCGCTTCGTGCCCGAATTCATGATCCTTCCAGATCATGTTGTCGTCACCGCCAGAATGATAGGCGGCCACATCCGAGCCGCAAACGCCGGTCAGCAGATTTCGGATAATGATCTCGTCGTCGCCGCACTCTGGATATGGCAGATCGACCAGGTCGACTTTGCCAATCCCGCGGTAGACAGCCGCCTTGTAGGTTCGGGCGTCAGCCAAGGTACGTCTCCTGGAGCCGGTGATCGAAGTTCCCGAGGTAAAGGGCTGCGTGCCGGCTCACGCGGTCGCCCCGCCAGTCCCGAGCAGCGAACCGATGGCCTGCTGTAGCAACGGTTCGCCGCCGTGACCCGGACGCCACATCTCGAGCCCACCTTCGGACGCGGCACAGGTGCCGTGGCGCATGGGTCCATCGCTGTCGAGGATGTTGTCGGCAATGCCTTTCGCGGCCTCTTCCGCGGATAGCTGGGGAAGGTTTGCCGCGACCTGGTTGGCCCGTTGCCGTTCCGCCATGTCCGCGTACGGGGCATAGTTCGCGGCTGCAGCTTTCTTTTGGAGGATTCCTCCCGAGGTGATGCCGGTAGTGACCGGCCCCGGGAATATCTCGACCACGCGGACGCCATGGGGCGCAAGCTCGGCCCGCAGCGTCTCCGAATAGGCGGCCATGGCCCCCTTGGTTGCGCGATACGGGCCCAGAAAGGGCATTGGATAAAACAGCGAACTCGAGTTGATGTTGCAGATGATGCCCCGCCGGGCCTTGCGCATGAGGGGAATCGCCTTCTGCGTCAGCTCGACGACACCGAAGAAGTTGACGTCGAAATACTCGCGCCATTCGGCGATGCCAATCTCCTCGACCGGCAGGTATTCGTACCGGATTCCGGCATTGTTTATGAGAATCCCGACGTCCTCCGGCATATGAAAACCGCCCGCTCGCGTTACATCGAGCTCCTCGACCTCAACCAGGTCCTCCAGACCCTCGATGGCGCGATCGAGCTCTGCGCGCTTGCCGATGTTGCGGATCAGCGCCAGCACCCGGAACCCGCGTGAGGCAAACTCACGGACAAGGCCGAGCCCGATTCCGCCGCCCGCTCCGGTGATCACTACTCGACCGAAATCCGCCTGCATTGCCTTCTCCGCTTCCAGGCCCCGTGAGGCCGATTAAGACTTTTTCTAACACTTGATTGTTTCAGGTAATCTGATGCCATCCGTCCGACAAGACCGTATTTCGGGCGAGCGGACGCGCCGACCAGCTCAGTGGGACGGGAACGAGATGCAGACCTTCTGCGCTTGTTCGGGATTGCTGGCGAATGCGATCGCTTCCTCGATCCGATCGAGTGGAAACTCATGCGTCACAAGCGAGGCGAGATCGTATTTTCCGAGCGCATCATCGCCATGATCTCGGGAAGTAGATCCTTCGTTGCCCCGTCGCCGTAGCCGTGGATATGCCAGTTGTTGAACGCTACCTGCGCGTAATCGAACGAGACCCGCTCCTTGTGGACGCCGACTATCGAAATTTCCCCATTGCGCGGAGCCAGCGCTGCGAAATTCTCCAGCACCGCTCCGACACCCGCCGCATTGCGATCCTCCAGAATCAGCTTTGCGGCATGATAGGCGCATGGTCACGTTCCAATAGGCCTCGTGACGTCGTTTTTCGCAATGCAGGCAAAGTCGTCAGAGCAGCGCCGGAAAGCCGGTTGGGCGAGGCCGTGGTCCGATCGGATAGCAGGGCGTGCAATCATGAATATAATTGTAACACCGTGCGACAATCCGGCAACACTTGCTATTCCTCTTCGCCCGTTGCCCACAAAAGGTTGCCCCCTTGGATTAGAGCAGAACTTTCGCGACGATCTTAAGTCGCTGAGGTGGAACAATAATTTGCGGACGAATCCTTGACCGACGGCAGGCTGTTTCTCCGAGCGCCGCGACGGTAATCCATCTGTGGAATCCCGTTGGCAGGCGATCAGAACCCTCTCGCGGAGGAGCCTTCCGCCGGTCGGAATTGACAATCCGGCGGCGCGCTTCCAGATTAACTCTCGAGCGCTTGATAGGTGGAATGCGAGTGGGCGAACCGCCTGCATGTCAAAACGCCAAAGAAAAACGCCAAAGAGCGGCTTGGAAGTTAATGGGAGGGGTTTATGAAAATCAGCATCAAGACAGTAGCACTGAGTCTATCCGCTTCGGCCACCGCACTCGTGGCTGGTCAGCCGGCCTTCGCCGAGAACGCACAAGGAGGTGCGGCGGACTTCGATCCCAACATGATCGTAGTTACCGCCCGCCGTTCGGTCGAAAACATCCAGAAGGTTCCGGTTGCCGTTTCGGTCCTCAGCGGGGAAGAGCTTGAAAAGAGGCGGATCACCGGCGCCCGCGACCTGCAATACAACTCTCCCAGCCTCGTGGTCACGAACGACCCGCTGGGCGGCTCGACCGCTCCCGTCTTCCAGCTGCGCGGCCAGACCCCGGCGCAGGGTTCGGATGACACCGTGGTCACCTACCTTGGCGACGTGCCGGTCAACTCGCGCGCCTTTTCCGGCGGCCTGTTCGACTTGCAGTCAGTCCAGGTCATTCGCGGTCCGCAGGGCACGCTGTTCGGCAAAAACAGCACCGGTGGTGCGGTGATCTTCACTCCTCGCATTGCCAGCACCACCGACGTATCGGGTTTCGTTGATGGTACCGTGGGCAATTACAGCTATTACCAGGTCGGCGCTGGCGTGAACGTGCCGCTGATCGAGGGCAAGCTGGGAGTACGCGTCGCGGGCCAGGTCACCCGCCAGAACGGCTTCGTCCGCAATCTCTCCGGACCGGACGGCGCCGACAAGCATTACGAAGTCTTCCGCGCATCGCTCGTCGCCACTCCGACGGATCAGCTGCGGAACGAAACCTACTTCAGCTACTTCCATGGGCGCCAGCACCAGAATCCTCTGATTTTCACCGTTTACAATCCGGGACTGGTCGGTTTCGTGGGCGGCACTGCGCTGCGCGATGCGGTTCAGGCCGAATTCACCAAGCAGCAGGCGATCGGCCCCCGCACGATCGATTATTCGGCGCACGAAGCAATTGACAACAATGACGTCTACATCGCGACCAACACCACGAGCTACGATCTCGGCGATGTCACCATCAAGAACATCTTCGGTTACTACAACCAGAAGCCCGGCGTCAGCCTGCCGCAGACCAGCACGAACACCCCGCTGGTCGACGTCTCGCAAGACAAGGACCAGGACTCGATCAGCGACGAACTTCAGCTCGCTGGCGATACCGGCGGGCTGAAGTGGATCGTCGGCGGCTTCTATTCGCGCGAGAAGACCATCACACGTCAGCAGGCGTACCTGTTCGGCGGCCTCTCGACCCGCACGGTCTCAAGCGACCGTTACACCTCGAAGGCTCTTTTTGCCCAAGGCACGTATGATTTCTCCGGTGTCGGCCTCGAAGGATTGAAGTTCACTGCCGGCCTTCGCCACACGTGGGATAAGAGACTCGGCTTGCTGAACGTCCAGACTTACAACCGCACCACCGGGGTGTTCACCCCGGTTCCTGAAGTCCGCAATGAGCGGAGCTACAAGGAGTGGAGCTGGACCCTTGGTCTCGATTACCAGGTAACGCCGGACCTGCTGCTCTATGTCACCAGCCGCCATAGCTACAAGGCCGGCGGTCTGAACCTGGTCGCGGCCGTTGCCCCGGTCCAGCTGCAGACCTACGAGCCGGAAAAGCTGACCGACGTCGAAGTTGGTGCGAAGGCGACGCTCCACCTGGGCGGAGACACCGTGGTTCGTACCAACGTCGCGGCGTATCGCGGCTGGTACAAGAATATGCAGTTCCAGGAGCTGGCGAACTGCGGCCAGGTGGCGTCGTACGTCGTCAACGCCGCCAAGGGCAGCCCCAAGGGCCTTGAGTTCGAATTCGATGCGAACCTGACGAGGGACTTCCGGGTTGGCGGGTTCTACAACCGCACGCTCGGAAAATTCGACAATTTTGCGCTGGTTAAGCCGGCTGGCTGCACGGTGATCGGTGGTAGCGCCAACCTGAATGGCGCTGACTTCGGCAATATCTCGAAGGATACTGCCGGCCTCAACGCTGCTTACACCCTGCCATTGGCGGAGGGCGGCGAGGAACTGGTGCTCAGCGGCGACTGGTACTACCGCGGCCGCCGTGTCGGTGCGGCAACCCAGGGCGTCAATGACTCGATCCCGAGCTACTCGCTGTTCGACGCTCGCCTCGACTACAACAACATCGGCGGTAGCCAGTTCAGCGCCGGGGTGTGGGTGCGCAACATTGGCGACAAGCTGTTCATCGCCTATCGCAACAACGTTACCGCACTGTCGGGCTACAACGTCCAGGCCTACGGCGATCCGCGGACCTATGGCGTCGACCTGAAGTTCAAGTTCTGATCATGACCTGCCGGGCGGTTTACGGACCGCCCAGCAGCTTTCTTTTGCGGCCGGTCTTGCACCAACAGCGTAGAAGCCTTCCGCGGGGCCGTTGGAGAGCTCCGGTAACCAGGAGTATTGAGATGCTGCTCCCGTCTTCACTGATCGACACCGCCACCCGGCAAACCGGGCTCGAGGACTTCGGCGAATCGTCCTGGCGCGAAGGCTTTGACCGCCTCCTGGCCGCCTTCAACAACGATGCAGCACTCAACGAGCTGGGCGAACGGCACATCGCCGGGATGCTTGTCGACAAGCTGGCCAACCGCCTGCGGATCGAGGACTGGCACAAGCGCCATCCAGAAATCGCCGATCAGGAAATCGACCGCCCGGTCTTCGGGCTGGGCCTTCCGCGCACCGGTTCAACCGCACTTGGCGTCATCCTCGGGCAGGATCCCGCGCAGCGCGTACTGCGCACCTGGGAGGCGCGGCAGCCCTGCCCCCCGCCCGAAGCGGCGACCCAGTACACCGATCCGCGAATTGCCGAAACCCAGGCGGGCCTCGATGCAATCCTCGCTGCCGATCCCGGCCTGGGCGCGATGATCCCGATGTCGGCCGACGCCGCGACCGAATGCCTGATTCTGACCTCGATGGACTTTCGCTCCAAGGAGTTCGAGGCTTTCGGGAGACTGAGCAGCTACAATCAGTGGCTGCTCGATTGCGACATGGAGCCGACTTACCGCTTTCATAAGCGCGTGTTGCAGTTGCTGCAGTGGCGCTGCCCGCCGAACCGCTGGTTCCTGCGCACGCCGGCACACACCCCCTTCCTCCCGGCGCTCGACGCGGTCTATCCCGATGCGCGCTTCGTGATGACCCACCGCGACGTGACCAAGATCATCCCATCGAACATGACGTTTGTCCTCGCCCTGTCGCAAGGCTTCTCCGACAAGCGCGATCTTGCGGCCATGGCGCGGCATATGGTCGAGTTCTGGGAAACAGCCCTGAGGCGGCTCGTCGCTTTTCGCGACGCGGGCAATGAGCACCGCTTCTTCGACATCGCCTTCGCCGACTTCCAGGCCGATCCCATTGGTGAAATCCGCAAGCTTTACGCCTGGCTCGGCGAACCCTTCACCGAAAACGCCGAGCAGAACATGCGCGCGTGGTGGCAGGCGCAGGGCGAGGAACGGCAGTCGACCGGAAAGATCGATTTTGCCGAACTCGGCATACCGCTCGATGAACTTCGCAGCCGATTCGCCTTCTACACCGATCGTTACATCGCCTGACTGGGCGCGCGCATCACTTGTCGCGCAGGCTGGCGGCGTAAATCTCGTAAAGCGCCGTGAACGAGGGAACGAAGCTGTGCTTGCACGGACCGGTGATCGACCTGCGCAGAGCCGCGTCGCCGGCATTGCCGCATGGCGCCCCAGGCACGGGGTTGACGATGATGTCCGCTGGGCGCCCGGAGAGCGCGCCGGCGAGTTCGCACCACTGGCGCTGGGTCACAACCTCGTCTCCGCACCAGTTGACGATCGTCGCCGGGATCGATGCCGCGTCCAGCAGCGGTTCGAGCTGGTCGACCATATCGGCAAAGTGGATCGGCGAATGCGGATAGGGATCGGCGAAGGTGCGCACGCGCCATCCCCCAAACCTGGTTGTGGGGCGTCAGGGCACGCGCGATCATCGAACCAAGGGTGCCGGATGCGCCTGTGAGCTCAGCACATCCGTCTCCTGATATATGGCCGCCGCTGCCGCGGACCAGTCCCGAAAGCGTTTTGCCTAGCACCGTTTCCTAGCAAACGATAGAAAACGTACGACAGCCGGTTGGAGCTAAAGGAACGATGCGACATCCTGCCCAAAGAGGGGTGGCGAAGAGCGTTGCAAGCTCCTCGCTCGTCCACATCTGCGTTGATCGCGGGCGCGCTTGGTCCCGACAAATTTCCATCCCGCAAAGATATTGGCGCCAACCTGCTCCTGCTCGACGCCTTTGTCCCCCAGGGCAGAAAGCGCACGTCGGTGCTCATCCGAGAGCGGCGTCTCGCTCATCAAGCGGCTTGTTGCCTCCTGTGTCAGGATCGATGAGTAGAAATCTCTCACCAGCGCTTCGATATTTCGCGCTCAGCATCGACGTGCTCCTCGCTGCATCGAATAAGTCCTCCGAACGAAGATAGAGCTGTCAGGACAAACGTCGCGCGCGAAAGGGGTCAGTGGTGTGCAGGCTGCATAAGAGCTCGGCGCGGCGAAAGATAGATCGCAATGCCGCGGGCACCGCTCTTCGGAAATGGAAGACGCCTGACCGCCGGATCGTATTGGGGATTCCACCCATGCTCAGGCCTCGGCTCTGTAGCAGGGCTCTGTAGCAAAACCCCACCGCGGTTCCGGCACCACCAGAAAAGCCAATAAATTACAGGAGCTTGGGGGAAACCTGGCTGGGGCGGCAGGATTCGAACCTGCGAATGGCGGCATCAAAAGCCGCTGCCTTACCACTTGGCGACGCCCCATCAGGCAGGCGGCCCCATATAACGTGGATGTGCGCAATGAAAAGCCGTAAGCGACAACGACCAGTGAGAACTTAGCGGTGCCATGAAAGACACGTTCCCCTCAGCTTCCCCCCTGTTCCTGCGCGAGGACGAGGTCCGGCGGGGAATCGAGCTGCTCCATTTCGGGCATGCCGCTCTGATGGACGCGATCGAGGACCTGCTGGAGAGCCATGGCCTCGGCCAGGCGCATCATCGCACGCTCTATTTCATCGGCCGGCAGAACGACCAGACCGTCGGCGCCATCCTCGGCCTGCTCGGCGTCACCAAGCAATCGCTGGGGCGGGTGCTGCAGGAACTGATCGACCGGGGGCTGGTCGAAACGCGGCCGGGCATACGCGACCGGCGGCAGAAGCTGCTGCGCCTGACCGACAAGGGCCGGCACATCGAGGCCGAGCTGTTCGCACGGTTGCGGGAACGCATGTCGGCCGCTTATGCGCAGGCGGGCCAGGGTCCGGTCACGGGATTCTGGCGCGTTCTGGAAGGGCTTCTGAAACCGGAGGATCTGCGCCGGGTCGTCGCGCTTCAGATCAAGCGCTAGCCGCCGCCAGTTCGGCGCCCCTGTCGCGCGCGGCGCGCAGCGTATCGGTGAGCAGGGTGAGCAAGTGTTCGTCGGCATCCAGCACATCGAGGCCGAGCCGCGTCATGCCGCCGGGACTGGCCACCGCGTCAGCGAGGTCCGCAGGGGATTGCATTGCATGCAGGGCGGTCGCACCGGCGCCCGCAACGGTTTGCAAGGCCAGACGGCGCGCCTGCGCCTCGCCCATGCCAAGGCGCATAGCAGCGCCGGCCAGGGCATCGATGAACCGGTAGACATAGGCGGGCCCGCAACCGCTGAGCGCTGTTGCAAGGTCGAAATCGCCCTCGTCCGGCAGCGCCTCGACCAGTCCGAGCGGGGCGAGCAACCGGTCGATGGCAGCCAGCATGTCAGCCGCCCCGCCTGCTGCCGCATGGGTCAGCACGGTGCCGTCGCCAGTGCGCACCGGCAAATTGGGCATCATCCTGACGATGGTGCCAGCCGCAGGCAAGGCGGCGCGCAACTGGGCCACGGGCAGCCCCGCGAGAATGGACATGACCGCGCAGCCAGGCGCCAGGCTGGCGTTGAGGCCCGGCGCGACATCGCCGAACTGCTGCGGCTTGAAGCCCAGTAGCACCAGCGTGCCGAGGGCGACCCGCTCGGGCAGGCGAACGTCCACCACCACGCCCGGCGCGACGGCGCGGCCGCTGGGGTCGGCCACCTGGACCCATCGGGGCGGCAGACCGCAGTCGAGCCAGCGCGCGAGGATCGCGCCGGCCATATTGCCGCAACCGACCAGCAGGATCGGCGCGGTCCAGTCGTTCAGGACGGCCGTGACAGCCTCAAGCTTCGCCATGTGTCTCGATCAGGCTGGCGGCGAGCGCTTCGGTGGGCGTCTTGCCGCCCCACATCACGAACTGGAACACGGGATAAAAGCGCTCGCACTCATCGATCGCGCTTTCGATCAGCAATTGCGCCTGATCGAGCGTCAGCGCGCCATTGGTGCCGAGCAGCGCGCCATGCCGGAACAGCAGGGTGCCATTGCTCGACCAGATTTCAAAATGACCGAGCCATAGTTGCTCGTTGATCAGGGCAATCGCCTCGTAGATCGACGCGCGCTTTTCCTCGATGACGCGGATATCCGGCATGACCAGCATCTGAAGGACTTGGTCTTCCTCGCGCCAGATCGCCCGGACCTCATATTCGGTCCAGCTTCCCCGATAGCGGGCGCAGATCTCTTCCTCGGAGACATGCTCAAAGGGCCATTCATGCGCCTCGAAATAGGCAGCGAGCATGTCGATCGGCTCAGCTTCCTGATCGCCCTGCGTAAATTCGTCTCTATCTATCATTGTGCCGCGATCCGGTCCTCAAACCGCTCAGTTTCATCGCTCAACGGTTGGTAGCACGTTTGGCCGCAAACGGACAGCGTTGCAAAGATCGAATTTACCAAAAGGGCCAAGCCTGTCGATAAGCTGTGGAAAAGCTGTGGATCAACCGTTGGCGGAGAGGTATCAACCCTTGGCAGCTTTGCCAGCGGGCTCATCCTTGGCTTCAAGCGCCGCGATCCGCGCTTCCAGCCGTTCGACCGTCTCACGTGCGGCGGCAGCCATGGCCTTCACCGCGTCGAATTCCTCGCGCGACACGAAATCCAGCCCGCCGATCCAATCCCTCGCGCGTTCGCGCGCGGATGCCTCGAACTCACGCCCGACCCCGGCAAGGGTGCCCGCCGCGCCGTTCATGAGTTTGGAAAGGTCGTCGAAAATGCGATTCTCGCTTTGCATGGCTGGCTCTTCCGGTCCGCGGTGATTGAGGCGCTATATCTGGGTATTGATGGCCGGCGCGACAAGCGTCTCGGCATTGGGATTCAGCCGGTGCACCTCGAAATTGAGATAGGCGGCGAGGCAGAGCCACAGGATATAAGGAAGCATCAGCAGCGCGGCGCCCGCCCGGATCCGCGCAAACAGCCCCGCCGTCACCAGCGACAGGACCAGCACGGCACACAGAAGGTAGACAGAAAGCGTCAGCTCATGTGCGGCGAAAAACAGCGGAAACCAGATGAAATTGCACAAAAGCTGGACGATGAACAAGGTGAGTGCCAGTCCCCGGCCGCGCGCGCGCCGGGCATCGATGACCAGAGCAACAGCAAGGCCGAGCAGGACGTACAATGCCGTCCAGACCGCGCGAAAAACCCAGCCGGCCGGCATGATATCGGGCTTTGCCAGCGCGGCGAACCAGTGATTGCCATATCCGCTGTTCGCCAGCAGGGCGGAGCCGGTGCCGCAAAGCAGGATTACCGCGATGCAAAACAGGGCCCAGCGGAAATAAGACATGCGTAACTGGGCCTTGGAGGCAAGCTCATTCATCGGCTGCACAATCGAGCATGACCCAGCGAATCCCCGTTTACTTCACTTTACTGCCAAGTTTTGCGGTGATTCGGGGCCGGGAGCAAGCACGATATCGGCATTGTCCTCTTAAGGGTCACCGCCGGGCAACTATGAGGAACTCGATATTGCCTTCCGGTCCGGTGATCGGACTGGCGACGATACCTTCCACCCGCCAGCTTTTTGCACGCAGCCACGCGTCCACATCGGCGCAGACGCGGGCGTGAATGGCTGGGTCACGCACCACGCCGCCCTTGCCGACCTCGGCTTGGCCCGCCTCGAACTGCGGCTTGATAAGCGCGATCAGCACTGCGTCGGGCGCCGCGAAGGTCAGCGGACGCTCGAGGACTTTGGCAAGGGAGATGAAACTGGCGTCGCACACGATCATGCCGATCGGCTCGGGGATATGCTCAGGGGTCAGGATGCGCGCGCTGGTCTGCTCGTGCACGATGACGCGCGGGTCGCACCGCAGCTTCCAGGCGAGCTGGTTGGTGCCGCTGTCGACGGCATAGACCCGCACCGCGCCGCGCGAGAGCAGGACGTCGGTAAAGCCGCCGGTCGAGCTGCCGACATCCATGGCGACCTGCCCTGCGACATCGATGCCGAAATGGTCGAGCGCATGGGCGAGCTTGACGCCGCCCCGCGATACCCAGGGATGATCGCGGCCCCGAACGTCGAGCGGCGCGTCGGGCGCCAGCATCTGCCCGGCTTTGTCGATGCGACGGTCGGCCGAAAAGACGTGCCCGCCCATGATGAGGGCCTGCGCGCGCGTCCGGCTTTCGGCAAGGCCGCGCTCGACGAGCATCTGGTCGGCACGTGCCTTTGCCACCGCTCAGGCGCCTACCAGCGCCGTCAATGTCCCCGGCGTCAGAAGTTGCGGCAAGACCTGCCCGCTGGCCGCACCGGGCGCATAATAAAGATAGAGAGGAACGCCCGACCTGCCGTTCGCCTCCAGAAAGCGGGTGATTTCAGGATCGCCGCGGGTCCAGTCGCCGACCATGACCGCGACCTTTTGCCGGGTGAAGGCTCGTACCACATCGGGCGTGTCGATGGCCCCCGCTTCGTTGATCTTGCAGGTCACGCACCAGTCGGCGGTGAAATAGAGAAACACCGGGCGGCCCGAGGCGCGCAGCATCGCCAGCGCCGGCGCGCTGTAGGGCACGGCACCGTTCGCCTCCTGTGCTCGGTGCGCGCGGGTCAGGATGAGCGGAACCGCAACCGCCGCTACCGCCAGCAGCAATGCGCCCATCAGGCTGACCATCCCCGCCCCCTCGCCGCGCCGCTGGCGTCGCCCCGCCATCAGGCACACCGCCAGCGTCCCGGCGGCCAGCGCCCCGGCCACGATGATGCCGCTCGCGCCGCCCTGCCGCCAGAGCAGCCAGGCCAGCGCCAGCGCGGTCAGGCCCATCGGCCACGCCATCGCCCGGCGCAGCCTTTCCATCCATGCCCCCGGTCGCGGCAGGCGTCGGCGCAGCGCGGGGACGAAGGCCAACGCCAGGAACGGCGCGGCAAGCCCGAGACCGAGCCCCGCAAAGATCGCGAGCGCAAGCGGCCATGGCATGAGCAGCGCGGTCCCCATCGCAACGGCCATGAAGGGACCCGTGCAAGGCGTCGCCACGAACGCGGCAAGCATGCCGGTCAGGAAGGCTCCGCGCGCGCCGTTCCCCTGCCGCCCCGCGTCCAGCGCAGGGAGCGCAAACAGGCCCGCGAGATTGAGCGTGATCGCGACCATCAGGATGAAAAGCAGCGCAATGACGCGCTCATCCTGCAGCTGGAAGGCCCAGCCGGCACTATGCCCTGCCGCGCGCAGTGCCAGCAGGAGCCCGCCGAGCAGCAGGCAGGTGAGCAGGATACCGAGCGTATAGGCGACCGCTTCCACCCGCGCCTCGCGCTGATCGCCACCGGCGCGGGACAGCGCGATCGCCTTGAGGCTCAGGATCGGCAGGACGCAGGGCATGATGTTGAGCAACAAGCCGCCCAGCAAGGCGCCGGCCAGTGTCAGCGCGAACGCCCCCGGCCCGACCGCGGACCTATCCATAGTATACACTTGAACACCATCCGCGGGGACAGGGCCGGGCCGGGCGACCAGCGATAAAGCGGTGTTGGATGAGACGGCCAGCACGCCCTCAATGGCCGTGCCCTTGGCCGGCCTGCCCCTGGTTTCAATGATGAGGACATCGCCGCTCCGCCGCGCGATCTGTGGCTCGGCATAGACGATCGCGTCCCTCGTGGCGGCATAGAACCACGGCTGGGCAACAGGCGCGGTCGCCGGATAGGGAATGGCGATCCGGATCCTGTCGCCTTCACTCGCATAGCTGGCCGGCACGCCAAGCGGCCGTGGCAATGCGGCCCGGAACGCATCGAAGCGGCGTTGGCTCTCGGCCGAAATGCGGCCTGACCCGACCGTCAATTGCACGCTCATGGTCGCCTTCTCCGGCACGCAGACCTTGTCCGTGCACGCCAGCCAGCTTGCCGCGACACTGACCGGCAGAGGGTCGCCGATGCGCGCGGTGGCGGGTACGCGCATGTCCGCGAGCAAGGCATAGGGGCCGACGAACACATGGTTCATCAGGCCATCGACCAGCAGACGGCCCGGTACCGGATAGCGCAGCGGACCAACGCTAACGCCTGTGGGCGCAGACCAGCTGGCCTCCATGCCCAGGCCCGCATCGCCCGGATTCTGCCAATAGCCGTGCCAGCCCGCCTCCGGCTCCATCCGGAACGCCAGCGTGACCGTGCCGCCCGGCGCCGGCTCCAGGCTTTCCGCCAGGAGCTGCGCATGGATATGCGGGGCCTGCGGGACCAGCTGCGCCGATGCCGCGCCGGGCCAAAGGGCGAGCGCGCAGAACAGCGTCATGAAAAGGAAATTGAACCGGTGCATTTACCCTGACCGAAAAGACGGGAGTTCGCTATTGCGCTTATGCCCGTTCGGCAAGCCCATGGGGAGTCTACTATGTTGCGCAAGTCCGTGGTCGCGATGGCGGCGATACTCTCGCTATCGGTCTCCGCGCGGGCGGAAGATCATCCGTCCAGGCCGTCGCTCATCGTCGCAATCTCCGTGGACCAGTTTTCGGCCGACCTTTTCGCGCAATATCGCTCTACCTATGGCGGCGGTCTCAAGCGCCTGTCGCAGGGCGTCGTCTTTCCCAAGGGCTATCAGTCGCATGCCGCGACCGAGACATGCCCCGGACACTCGACGATCCTGACCGGCAACCGGCCCGGCCACACCGGCATCATCGCCAATAACTGGATCGACCAGTCGGTGGCGCGCGATGACAAGCTGGTCTATTGCGCCGAAGATCCAACCATAGCGGGATCCTCGTCCAAGAATTACACCGCTTCCTTGCAGCGGCTGCGCGTCCCGACGCTGGGCGACCGCCTGAAGGCGGCAGACCCGGCCAGCCGGGTGATCGCGGTCGCCGGCAAGGATCGCGCCGCGCTGATGATGGGCGGCCGAGGTGCCGACCAGATCTGGTGGTGGGGTTCCAGGGAGTTCACCAGCTTCACCGCACGACCCACGACGCCAGTGGTCGAGCAGATCAACAGTTCCATCGCCGCGACGGTGAGCGCGGAGCATGCACCCTTCCCTCTGCCGGACAATTGCGCGGCGCTGGACCATCCGGTGGCCGTGACGCCGACCACCAGCGTCGGCACCGGCCAGTTCACGCGCAAGAGCGGCGATTATCGCGGCTTTCGCGCTTCGCCGGAAATGGACGCCACAACGCTGGCGCTTGCCGGTGCCTTGATCGACGAGGCCGGACTTGGGCGACGCGGCCATACCGACCTGATCGCGATCGGCCTGTCCGCGACCGACTATATCGGCCATATCTATGGCACGGCGGGCGCCGAGATGTGCATCCAGATGGGGCAGCTCGACACTGGCCTCGGCCGGTTTTTCGATCGGCTCGACAAGGCCGGGATCGACTATCTGGTCGTCCTGACGGCCGACCATGGCGGCCACGACCTGCCCGAGCGCAACCGGGAGAATGCGATTGCCGATGCGGAGCGGATCGATCCGGCGCTGACCCTGCCCCGGTTCAACGAAACGCTGGCCGCGCGTACCCGGCTCAAGGCACCGCTGCTGCTCGGCGATGCGACGCAGGGCGATCTCTATCTCCGGCGCGATCTGTCCAGTGCGGCCAAGGCAAAGGTCATGAAAGCGGCACTGGCATTGCTGCGCGGCCATCGCCAAGTCGCCGCCGTCTTCACCCATGACCAGCTGCGCGCGGCGCCCGAACCCGCGGGGCCGCCCGAAGCGTGGAGCCTGCTGGACGAAGCCAAGGCCTCGTTCGACCCGGAGCGATCGGGCGACCTGCTAGTCCTGCTGAAGCCGCGCATCACCCCGATCGCCGATCCGGGCGCTGGCACGGTCGCGACGCATGGCAGCCCGTGGGACTATGACCGGCGCGTGCCGATCCTGTTCTGGCGCAAGGGACTTGCCGGGTTCGAGCAGCCGCTGGGCGTCGAGACGGTCGACATCATGCCGACGCTCGCCGCCGAGATCGGCCTTGCGCTGCCGAAGACAGGTATCGACGGACATTGCCTGGACCTGATCGCGGGACCTGCGACCAGCTGTCCCGGCAAATAACACCACACGACCTATTATGTGCCGCCCATATCATTGACGACCAGCTTCGCGCCGCTACGCGCGTTTCGCACCTGTGAACAACAGGCTCGTCGTCGTTCTTGCACTGCCGGTGCGCCAGTCCTATTCGCTCCGGCGATGAACGCCGCCAGCGCATAACAGTGCTTTTGCAAAAGGGTGCGAGGGCTGGCACCATCGACCCAAGGGAGATTGATGATGGGACATGTGGTTGTAACGGGCGCGGCAGGCGTCCTCGGCGCGGCGGTCAGCCAGTTTCTCGCCAGCCAGGGGCACAGCGTAACGGGCGTGGATCTTGCTGCCACCACGCCGGATTTCCCGGGCACTTTCATCGGCGGCATCGATCTGACCACGGCGCAAGGCGCCGCCTCCGCTCAAGCGCGCATCGCGGCGCCGGTTACGGGCCTGGTCAATGTTGCCGGCGGCTTTCGCTGGGAAACCATTGTCGAAGGCAGCCCGGACAGCTGGGACTTTCTCTATCGCATCAACGTGATGACGGCGCTGCACATGTCGCGGGCGCTGTTGCCCCAGCTCATCGACTCAAGGGGTTCCATCGTGAATGTGGGCGCAGCCGCGACGCTCAAGGCCGGGCTCGGCATGGGCGCCTACACCGCCAGCAAGTCCGGCGTGGCGCGGCTGACCGAAAGCCTGGCGGAAGAACTCAAGGACAAGGGCGTGCGGGTCAACGCGGTGCTACCCTCCATCATCGACACGCCGATCAACCGCGCCGACATGGGCGAAGCCGATGCCCCGCGCTGGGTCAAGCCGGTCGAGCTGGCCCACGTCATCGCCTTTTTGCTGTCGGATGGCGCCTCCGCCGTGACCGGCGCATGCCTGCCGGTGACTGGACGCGTCTGAGGGCATTTGGGGCCTTTCGGGCGGTAGACTCACGCACCGTTGTTCAGCATAGGCGGCTGCGACAACCTTATGGATTGGAATTTCATGATCGATGCGGCCAGATTTCGTCAGGTTTTGGGAAGTTATCCAACAGGCGTCTGCGCCATCACGGCGGTCACCGATGACGGTGAGCGCGCGGCGATGGTCGTCGGGACATTTACGTCGGTTTCGCTCGATCCGCCGCTGGTCGGGTTCTTCCCCGACAAGAAGTCATCGAGCTGGCCCCAGATCGAGCGTGCCGGGCGCTTCTGCGTAAACATATTGGCCGCCGACCAGGGCGGGCTGTGCCGCCAGCTGGCCATCTCCGGCAGCGACAAATATGCGGATGTCGGCTTCACGCTCTCCGAAAACGGTTCGCCGATCCTGGATTCGGCCATCGCCTGGATCGACTGCACGATCCACGATGTCGTGGAAGCGGGCGACCATTATCTGGTGCTGGGCCGCGTGCTGGCGCTCGAGACCTGTCGGGAAGCGGACCCCATGCTGTTCTTCAAGGGAAAATATGGCGGGTTCGCCCACATCGACTGAGAGCGATGTCCCCGGATGCAATCGAAGGCGCGCTATGGCACCAAGAGACACATCAGAGGAGCGGATCACATGTCACTCAATGGTAAAACCGCTGTCGTCACCGGCGCGGGAAGTGGAGCGGAAGAGGCGAATTACGTGACGGGCCAGACGATCGGCGTCAATGGAGGCCGCTACCTGGTCTCCTGATTGCGAAGGATGCCTGCCATGCCGCTCCCCGACAGCACTGCGATGGGGGGCGGCATCGCCGTCCAGTTCGCGCTCAACCACCCGGACCGCGTGCGCCGCCTCGTCCTCATCAGTCCTGCCCTGATGGCCCGGGATTGGTCGGCGGCGTGGAAAACCCTGTGGCGCCAGATAACCGCCCAGGCCCGCGCCGGGCGGATGGACGAGGCCCGCGCGCTATGGCTGGCGCATCCCCTGTTCGAGACCACGCGCCGCTCGGCTGCAGCCCCCATTCTCGCCCAGTCGATCGCGCGCTATTCGGGTGCGCAGTGGGTTGCGAACCATGAGACGGCCTGCCTGCCCGATGTGGACCGTTTGCCGAACCTGCGGGCGCCGACCTTGCTGCTGACCGGCGCACACGACCTGCCCGATTACCGGCTGATCGCCGACCTGATCGCGGGAAGCGCCGGCAACGTCACCCGGACCGACTTTCCGGACGGCGGGCATTTGCTCACCCTCGAAGCGCCCGAAGCGTGCAGCGCGGCCATCATCCGCTTCCTGGGCGCCGCCTGACATCACGGTCGGGCCGGCACGCCTTCCCGCACCAAAAACAGCCCGTTCGTCCCCCGCGACACCGCGTCCGCCAGCGTGTAGCGGTCCAGCGTGTCGAGAAAGGCCGTCATCGCCTCGCCCAGCAGCGGGGTCAGGCCGCAACCCACCTTGAGCACGCAACTGCCGCAATCGGCCGGGTTCAGGTCCGGCTCCGTCTGCCGGACCACATCGCCGATCCGAATGTCCCCGGCCGCCCGTGCAAGGGTGAAGCCGCCCCCCCTGCCCCGGACCGTCCGCAGAAAACCGTCATTGGCGAGCTGGTTGACCACTTTCATCACATGATTTTTGGAAATGCCCTGGATCTCGGCAATCTCCGCTATCGACGTCAGCCCGCCCTCACGGGACGCGGCGTGGAGCAGCACGCGGAGCGCATAATCGGTGTAGCGGGTGAGATGCATGGCGGCGACCTTTCCGCAGAAAAATGATGCTTTCTATTTACATGTTCAAGCCAATAGGCAATAGATGCATCCATTCTACATCTTTAAAGGGAGATTCGCATGACCACCCCCCTCTCCGCCGAAACCATCGCCATCGTGAAGGCGACCGCGCCCGTGCTGCAGGAACATGGTCTGCGATCACGAAACGCATGTATGCGCGATTGTTCGTGAACGAGGACATCAAGGTCCTGTTCGACCAGGCCGCGCAGGAAAGCGGGGAGCAACCCAAAAGGCTGGCCGCCGCGATCCTCGCCTATGCGCAGAATATCGACAAGCTCCAGAACCTGACCGCGCCGGTGCAGCGCATGGTCGCGCGCCATGTCGAAACCGGCGTGCGCGAGGAGCATTATCCCTATGTCGCCAACGCGCTCCTCCCCGCGATACGGGATGTGCTGGGCGACGCCGCGACCGACGAAGTTCTGGCCGCCTGGGGCGAAGCCTATTGGTTCCTCGCCCACCTGCTGATCGGCCAGGAAAAAGTCGCCTATGCCGAGATCGCGGCCGAGGCCGGCGAGGCCGCCTGACCCTGTTGTGACCGGGAAGTTTGGGTGCGGTTTTACCCCAACTTCTCGAATTACGCGCATGTGGTGCACGACAGTTTTTTCCGGTTTCGGGGCGGGCCAATGCGGGAAGAGCATGCCGTTGTCGGCGAGCTGGCGGCAAAAGCCCCCTAGCGATGGTTTTGTCCATTAATAAGGCTACCCTCGGGCGAGCGGAGACAGGCCCGCTCCGGTCGGTGCAATCGGCATGACCGGCGCGGCAGAAACTCTTGCTTTTGCGGGCGGCGCAGTGGACAGCAGGTTGCGCGCCCGCCCATTGCCAGCAAGGGGTACCGTAACCGTTGATCCGAGAGAATCATATGGGTGTGAGGAGCTATTCCCTCGTTGCCATGCTCGACGATGTCCCGCCGGGCAAGGCCAAGGTCGTCGAATTGGGCGGCAGATCGATCCTGCTGTCCAATAGCGAGGACCGGACCTTTGCCATCGCCAATGAATGCGCGCACGCCCATGAACCGCTCGCATGCGGGCGGATAAAACGCGGCTGGATCGCCTGTCCGGCGCATGGTGCGCGCTTTGACCTGGCAAGCGGCGAGCCGATAAATCCGCCCGCGACCGAGCCCGTCGAGACATTCGCGGTGCGCATCGTCGATAATATGATCGAAGTTGCCCTGTGACACGGCCCCGCTGGCTTTCGCTGAAGCCAGTCGTCCCCGTGCATTGGGACGAGATCACGCCGCAATGGATGACGGACGCCATCAGTGGCCGCCATCCGGACGCCAGGGTGGACGAGGTCCGCCTGGTGGCCAGCGACCAGGGCGCCAACCGACACGCGCGCTTTGCCCTGACCTATGCACAGGGCAGCGGCCCGCGCGGCGTGTTCGTGAAGGTCCATGCCCCCGCCCATCGCTGGGTACACATGCGCAATGGCAATCTGTTCTGGGAGACCCGCCTGTTCGCCAGCGGCATGCCGGTCCCGGTCGACCATCCCCTCGTCTATCTCTCCGTGCCCGATTATCCGCGCCTCAACTTCCTGCTGGTCATGGAGGATCTGAATCTGCGCGGCGCCGATTGCCGCGATACCACCCGCCCGATGACGGTCGAGCAGGCGGCGGCGGGCTTGCGCGGGCTGGCGCGCCTTCACCGTCATTATTGGGGCATGACCGCACGCTCGCATCCACCGCTGCGCTGGGTGAAGCCATGGGCGGCGGCGGAGGGCTGGATGACCGGCCTGCGCCACAGGATTCCCACGGGACTGTCCAGGGTGCAGGAACACCTCCCCGCACCGATCAGCGACATGAGCGGCGAGCGCGTCGCCGACCTGTGGGCGCGCTATGTCGGCACCCTCATGGAGCGAGACCTGACATTGCTGCATGGCGACGCGTATATCGGCAACAGCTATGTCCTGCCCGACGGCGAGGTCGGCTTTCTCGACTGGCAGGCGGTCCGGCGCGGCAATTGGTCGCAGGATGTGGGCTATTTCATCGCGGGGGCGCTTACCCGGGAAGACCGCCGCGCGCATGAACGTCACCTGCTTGAAATCTATCGCGACGCGTTGCAATTGGCGCAAGGACCGTCCGCCGACGAGGTCTGGCGGCGTTATCGCCAGTCTCATGCCTATGGACTGGCGATCTGGCTTTCGGCCCTCGGCACGAACGGCTGGCAATCCCGCGCGGTTTGCGAGGCGCTGGTCGGTCGCTATGCGGCGGCGTTCGTCGAATCCGATACGCCGGGCGCATTGGGTGAGGCACCGATTGAGCGGGAGTTATGGAGACGAGATGACTCGCGGTTCCGAACTTGATGCACTGCGGCGGGACGTCCGCGCCTGGCTGGAGGTGAACGCGCCGCGCTGGTCGAGGACGGCTATGCCGTGCCTCACTGGCCTGCTGAACGGCCGGGCGGCGGCCGCTCGCTGGCCGAGCAGAAAGTGATCTACGAGGAACTCGTCCGCGCCGACACACCGCGCCTGCTGCTGTCCTTTGTGACGCCCTTATAGGCCACGACCTCGGGCAGATGGACGTTCTGATACCAGTCGTTATAAGCCTCTTCCCTGCCCTCCACCGGGTTTGTCAGGGTGACCATCTTGTACTTTGCCATTGCGTGCTCTCTGCTACACTGGCGGGCACTTTTGGGTCCGGCCGAAGCCGGCCTTACTCGATCGTGCCGAGGATCGTTCCAACTTCATAGGTTTCCCCCGCTGGCGCCGCGATACGCAGCGTGCCGCTGGCCGGCGCTTCCACTTCATTGGCCGACTTGTCCGCCTCGAGCAGGAACAGCGGCTGCCCCTCCGCCACCTGGTCGCCATCGGCCGCAAGCCATTCGGAGATCGTGCCTTCGTTCATCGAGAAGCCGATCTTGGGCAGGATGATTTCAGTTGCCATTATGCGTTCTTTCCTTTGACCATGACGATGGCCGTACCCGCCTGCCTATCGACCGGCGGGTGCAGAACAATCAGAAATATGCGATGTGCCGCGCCGGCTCGGGATGTCGGCGCGATAGATCGAACATCGTGTAGCCTTACCGGGCGGGTCGTTGCAACTCAAGTTCTGACCCACGCGGTACGATGTGCCGGCCAGTTGCGGTTTGGTTCATGCGTCACTCGACCAGTCGGCCGGCCTGCTACTGGTCGTCCTCGATTGGACGGCGCGCGATGACGCGCAGGCCGAATCCCTCCAGCGCGCTCATCTTGCGCTGGCTCGATGTCAGCAGGATCATGTCGCGCATGCCCAGATTGCGCAGGATCTGCGCGCCGATGCCAAAATCCCTCTGGCCGACATTCCCGGCATAATGCTGCGGTCCGCCCAGAATGCGCGAGGAGAGGGCCCGGTTCCGCTCTAGCAGGCTGTTGAAGAAGTCACTGGTGTGAGCGGGTTGATCGAAATTTTGCCAGTCATTGCGAACCGGGCATGAAGAGCTACATGGAAACGCGGCTCGATGCCTTTCCTCCGGAGCTTGCCGCAGAAACGCTGGTCTGGCTGGCATCCGCACCGGAAGCGGGCCAGACCACCGGCGGCTTTTTCCATGACCTCAAGGCGGTTCCCCCGGCCCGGCCGCGCTGGACGACGCAGCGGCGGCACGGCTCTGGGTGGAAAGCGAGAAGCTGATCGCGCGGATTGGCGTGTAGGATTGGCGCCGCCCGCATCGGCAGGTATGGGGTGCGCCCAAGGAGATCGATATGAGTCAACCGGAACGCCCCCGCCGCAGCGCACTCTACCTGCCGGCATCCAATGCCAAGGCCATTGCCAAGGCGCGGACGCTGCCCGCCGACATGGTCATTCTCGACCTTGAGGACGCGGTCGCGCCCGAAGCCAAGGCGGAAGCGCGCATAGCAGCGGTGGCGGCCGTCCGTGAAGGCGGGTTCGGCAATCGTGAGGTCGCGATCCGCGTGAACGGCAGCGACACGCCATGGGGCAAGGATGACCTCGCGGCCGTCGCGGCGTCAGGCGCCGATGCCATCCTCGTGCCCAAGGTCAACGGGCCGCAGGATATCCACGCCTATCATGCCGCACTGGCCGACGCGCCGTCCGCGATGCAGCTCTGGGCGATGATCGAAACCTGCGCCTGCGTGCCGCAACTCGACGCGATCGCAGCTACCGCCAGGACGACGCGCCTGTCCCTGTTCGTGATGGGCACCAACGATCTCGCCAAGGAGATGCGCGCGCGCCTGACGCCGGAGCGCACGCCATTTCTGCCGATCCTGTCCCTGACCGTCGCCGCCGCACGGGCGCATGGCGTCGCGCTGCTTGACGGCGTGTGCAACGAGTTCCGGGACCTGGACCTGTTCCGCGCCGAGACCGAGCAGGGCCTGCTCTTCGGCTTTGACGGCAAGACGGTGATACACCCCGACCAGATCGCCCCGTGCAACGCGGTGTTCTCGCCGAGCGAGGAGGAGCTGCGCTGGTCGCACGCGGTGATCGACGCCTTTGCCCTGCCCGAAAATGCGAGCAAGGGCGCGATCCGGGTCGAGGGCCGGATGGCCGAGCTGCTTCACCTCGACCAGGCACGGAGGCTGGTCGCCATCGCGGCGCAAATCGCCGCGAACGGCTGAGCCAGATCAGAACTTGGCGCCCAACTGGACTCCATAAGTCACCGGCGAATTCCACACGCTGCTGATGCCGAGCGTGGTGAACAATACCTGGCTCTGGTAGCGCCTGTTGCTGACATTATCGCCGAAGACCGCGACCGTATAACGCTCGCTGGGATCAACCCACTGCGCCCGCAGCGCGAGGGGCCTTCTTCGTGACCCTTATTGCGAGCACACGACATGTCGTCTTGACCCGCGCACAATGACCTAAATTCTATTTATCGTAAAATTTTCGATCAATAGACGCACCGGCCCGTCAAAACGCCCCGCTCAGGGCACCAGCAGGCCGATATTGTCGTGATGGGGATCGGGCGATTCCGCGCGCCACCGGACCGAACCAAAGGGCCGCTCCAGCCGGCGGCGGATCCGCGCCCGCGCATCCGGCGTGTGAAAGCTGTCGGCCATGGCCTGCACGTCGCGGTCGGCCTGGGTCTGGCGGCCACGCATGCGCAGATAGTCGCCCCAGGTCGGACATTCGTAGCGCTCGGTCCAGAGCGCCGCGTCGCCGATATCGCGCGCGATCGACCAGTTGAAGCCGCCATTGCGCTTTCGGACGCGCTGCACCTTGAGCATCATGCCGTAAAAGTCGCGCGCCTGTGCGGGGTCGACGATATAGTCCACCTCTATGGCGATCGGCCCGGACCGCAATGTCACGTCGAGCGCCACATCGGGATCACGGCCGATCTCGACCATCTCGACATCGGCTTGCGAGGTTTGCGATAGCGGCCGCAGAAATCCCATCACCACGGTCAGAAGCGTCGCCACGGCCGAAGCTACGATGGTTATCTCGATACCCCATTTCTGGGCGACCTGCCCCCAGAACACCGAACCAATGGCGATGCCGCCGGTCACGGAGGACAAAAAAAGCGACAGCGCGCGCGCCGTTACCCAGCGCGGCGCAGACATCTGCACGGACACATTCAACAGGCCCATGGTCAGGATGTTGGCGCCGCCCACGATGAAGAAGCCGACGCTGGTCAGCATCACATTGCTGCTGAAACCGGACACTGCCATCGCTATCGCCGATGCGATCACGCAGGCCCGCACCGCAGCCTCTGTCGTAAACCGATCCCGCACCGCGCTGATCGAGAAGGCGGCCACCACCGCGCCGACGCCGCTCGCGCCGAGCAACAGGCCAAAGGTGCTCGCGTTACCGTGCAGCAAGTCGCGCGCGATGAGCGGGGCGAGCGACGAATAGGCTGAGCAGGCCAGACCGAACAGAAACGTACGCGCCATCACGGTCCGGATCGGGCCCGAATGGAAGCAGTAGCGCATGCCGGACTGGATCGCGCGATCCATCCGCTCCGGCGGCAGGCGAGAGGGTACATGCTCGCGCTTCCACAGGAAAAAGGCCAGGAACAGCGGTATATAGCAAGCCGCGTTCACGCCGAATGCGGCCTGTGCCCCGGCCGCCACGACGATGAGGCCCCCGAGCGCGGGCCCGAAGCTGCGCGCCACATTATAGCTGATCGAACCGAGCGCCACCGCTGCGGGGAGTTGTTCGGGACTGACCTGCTCGCGTATCGATGCCTGCCAGGCAGGCGAGAACAGGGCCACGCCCGCCCCGATGAGCGAGCAGAATATCAGCAGCAGCCAGGGCGAAGTATAGCCGAACGTGACCAGCCCCGTCAGCAAGACGGAGCAAAGGATCGAAAAGCCGAGGCCGGCCATCGCAATCTTGCGTCGATCGAACATGTCGGCGATCGCGCCCGCCGGAACCGCAATCAGCATCAGCGGGACCATCAACGCGGTCTGGACCAGCGCGACCATGCTGGCCGACGACGTCAGCCGCGTCATCTCCCACGCGGCGCCAACCCCCAAGATCAACTGACCGAAATTGGAAAACAGGCTCGTGAACCAGATTGTGCGAAAGATCGGCTCCTGCAGGGGGGCGAATGCACCGCCTGCTTGTCCGCTGACCGGTTCGGCTGTTGCCGTCACAGGCAAGACTCCATGTTCAAATCTCTTTCCGGCAGTGAGCGTAGATGACGGTTCGCGACAAGGTCAATTGTGATCGCTATGCCCCACCCCGGTGCCATGTGCGAGAGCTTTGCCGCTGGACGAAATCGACCATGACCCGATGACAGCTATATTTTCAAGCATTTGATCGCGTGGGCGGACGAAAACGGCTTCGTTTCGGGTTGGTTGGCCCGCTGTCAAAGCCTATGTTCGCGCCCAAGCGAGGGGAGGAAATCATGCGTCTGCTCAAGAGTATCCTGGCCGTGTTGGCGGTGATTGCTGCTGTCCCCGCAATGGCCATTGTCCATGTGCGACCCGATGCCAATGCCCGCCTCCGGCGCTAGTCCCGTCCCGAGTGAAGTTGCGGACGTCGATCGCCGCGCCCGCAAATTCGAGACGCCCTGCGGGGATGGCATGCTGGTCTGGCGTGCCTGGGGGGATGGCCCGCCCCTCCTCCTCCTCCATGGCGCGCAGGGCGCCTGGTCGCACTGGATCCGGAGTATCGACGCATTGGCGGCAGACCGGACGGTCTGGGCGCCCGATCTTCCGGGCTGCGGAGAGTCCGCGATGCCGCCGCGCGACGACCATGCCGCGATCTCGGAAGCCCTGGCAACAGGATTGCGGGCGCTCATGCCCCATGGAGGTCCGCTCGATATCATCGGCTTTTCGTTCGGCGGCGTGGCTGCGGCCTATTTCGCCGCCTTTTACCCCGCGATGGTGCAACGGCTGATCCTGGTCGGCACGGGCGGCCTGGACACGCCGATGGGTCAAGTCGCGCTGCAACGGGTACGCGGACTGGAAGGGGAGGAAAGCCGCGCCGCGCGCCGCGCCAATCTGCTCGCCCTCATGCTGCATAACCCTGACAGCGTTGATGCGCTGGCGCTCTATCTTCAGGCGAATGATGGTCCACGCGGACGGCTGAGTGTTCGCGACCTTGTGCTGCCCGACAAGTTGCTCGAAGTGCTACCCAGGCTGGCGGTTCAACCGGCTGCCATCTGGGGCGAATATGATCGTCTCCATCCGAACCCGGCCGTTCAGGAAGCGGCCCTCCGGCGCTTTCATCCTGGAATGGAATTCCGCGTCGTCCCCGGCGCGGGTCATTGGGCGATGTACGAGCGGCCGACCGACTTCAACCGGGCGGCCCTCGAACTTCTTCAGCGTCCGGTCGTTCGGCTCTAAAGCAAGCCAGCCGCCAATGCGCGCCATGCCGGACGGGGGCGCCGCGCCTATCTGTTTTTGAGCTTCCGCGCGTCTCGGTCACGGATATTGGAATAATGCCGCCAGCGTGCCGATAGCATGACGCGGTCGAACAGATGATGGCCATAGAAGAGCATCACGCCACCGCCGCTCCCGCAGGCAACGCCGATCAAGGCGAGCAGCAGCTCTCGCGGCGTTGCCTGGTGCGCCGGGACGAAGTGCTCCAGCGCAACGAGCCTCGCGATGGTGAGGGCGCAGCCTGCGATCAACACAGCGCCACCCAGCCGTATCAGCCACCCGGCCCAGGGCTTTTCGTACCAGACGGTCATTGGGTCTCGATCCCTTGTCCAATCGGGCATCGACATACGGACCGCGCCATATGGATTCGAGACGTGCCGGATCGGCATCCAATAGTTTTTTCATAGTGGCGGAGCGTGGCCTTCCCCCCTGTCGGGGCGCCCAAACATATGCGAAACATATGCCGGAATGGTGATTTCCATCTGGCAATAACATGTTCTTGGGGACATGGCGGGGCGCGGCTGATCCTGATGGGGCTATTGAAAACCAATGACCGAGCTTTCCCTCAACATTCCCGGAAACGGTTCGGTCGAATCCGGTCCTCCGCACGGCCCGCAGGAAGGGCTGCCGGCGCTGACGCTCGGTGCGCTCGGCGTGGTCTTCGGCGACATCGGCACGTCACCGCTCTACGCGCTCAAGGAGAGCTTCATCGGCCATCACCGGCTGGCCGTCGAACCCGCGAACATCTTTGGCGTGCTGTCCCTGATGTTCTGGACGATGATGATCATCGTCACGTTCAAATATGTGCTGATCATCCTGCGCGCGGACAACAAGGGCGAAGGCGGCACCCTCGCGCTGATGGCGCTGGTGATGCGTCGGGCGGGGCAGCGGCGCTGGACGCGCACGCTGGTGATGCTGGGGATCATCGCTACGGCGCTCTTCTGCGGCGACGCGATCATCACGCCGGCGATCTCGGTGCTATCCGCGGTCGAGGGGCTGACGGTGGTGAACGACGGATTCGGGCATTATGTCATCCCGGTTTCGATCGTCGTCCTGATCGGGCTGTTCGCGATCCAACGGAGCGGTACCGCGCGCGTGGGTGTGCTGTTCGGGCCGATCATGGTGATCTATTTCCTGGTCATCGCCCTGCTCGGCCTGGGCTCGATCTTCCAGCACCCCGAAATCACCGGCATCGTCAATCCGATCTGGGCGGCGCGCTTCTTCCTGATCAATCCCACCCTGGCCTTTCTCGCGCTGGGATCGGTGGTGCTGGCCGTGACTGGGGCCGAGGCGCTCTATGCCGACATGGGGCATTTCGGCCGCCGCGCAATCAAGCTCTCCTGGATCTTCATTGCCCTGCCGTGCCTGCTCCTCAACTATATGGGCCAGGGAGCGCTGCTGCTGGCACAGCCTGCCGCCGTCGAAAATCCGTTCTACATGCTGGCCCCTGAATCGGCGCGGCTGCCGCTCGTCATCCTCGCGACGATCGCAACGGTGATCGCGAGCCAGGCGGTGATCTCCGGAGCCTATTCGGTAGCGCAGCAGGCCATCCAGCTCGGCTTCCTGCCGCGGATGCAGATCCACCACACCAGCGAGAAAGCACATGGCCAGATCTATGTGCCGACACTGAACAGGATCCTGCTCATCCTGGTCATCCTGCTCGTGCTCGGGTTCGGCAATTCGAGCAACCTCGCGGGAGCCTATGGCATTGCGGTAACCGGCACGATGTTCATCACCGCTATCCTGCTGGGGATATTGACGTGGACCGTCTGGCGCTGGAATCCGCTGGTTTCGATCGGTGTGACCGGCGCCTTCCTCATCGTCGACGGGGCGTATTTCGCCTCGAATCTTACCAAGATCCCGGATGGCGGGTGGTTCCCCCTGCTCGTGGCCGGGATCGCATTCCTGATGCTCACCACCTGGGGAACGGGTCGCCGGCTGATGCGTGAACGGCTCGCGGAAGGCGCGATGCCACTCGAACTGTTCGTCCAGTCGGCGGCCAAGTCGATCAAGCGCGTGCAGGGAACGTCCGTCTTTCTTTCCGCCACGGCCGAGGGCGTACCGTCGGCGCTGCTGCACAACGTCAAGCACAACAAGGTGCTCCACGAGCGCGTGGTCATCCTGACCATGGTTACCGAGCAGATCCCGCATGTCGCGGAGAGCAGCCGGGTCGCGGTGGTCCCGATCGGCGAAGGTCTCTATCGCCTCTTTCTCCATTATGGCTTCATGGACGAGGTCGACGTGCCGCGCGCCCTCGCCCAGGTCGATCAGTGCGGCAAACCCTTCGTGGTGATGGAGACGAGTTTCTTCCTCAGCCGCGAGACGCTGATCCCATCGGAACGGCCTGGCATGATGCTCTGGCGCGAGCATCTCTTCGCCTGGATGATGCGCAACGCGGTGAGCGCGATGGAGTTCTTCAAACTGCCGACCAACCGGGTGATCGAGCTAGGGTCGCAGGTCGAGATATAGCGGAGCCCGCCCCGAGTTCGTTGACAATGCGGTCGCCGCCGCCAATGGTCTTTCGCCAAGGATCCAGGAGGGCACCGGATGTCTGATTTCGATTTCGCCCTGGGTGAGGCGGCTGACATGATCCGCGAGACAACCCAGCGTTTCGCCTCCGGCCGCATCGCGCCGCTGGCTGTGAGGATCGACGCCGAGGATTGGTTCCCGCGGGAACTCTGGCCCGAAATGGGCGCGCTCGGGCTGCATGGCATCACGGTCGAGGAGGCCGATGGCGGCCTTGGCCTTGGCTATCTCGAACATGTCGTGGCGCAGGAAGAGGTCGCGCGCGCATCCGCCTCGGTCGGGCTCAGCTACGGCGCGCATTCCAATCTGTGCGTCAACCAGTTGCGGCGCTGGGGCAGTGCCGACCAGAAAGCGCGATATCTGCCCAAGCTGATTTCCGGCGACCATGTCGGCAGCCTCGCCATGTCCGAGGTGGGCGCCGGGTCCGACGTGATGGCAATGAAATTGCGCGCCGACAAAAAGGGCGACCGCTACATTCTGAACGGCACCAAATTCTGGATCACCAACGCGACCCATGCCGATACCCTCGTCGTATACGCCAGGACGGGAGAAGGGTCGCGCGGCATCACCGCGTTCATCATCGAGAAGGACTTCAAGGGCTTTTCGATCGGGCAGAAGATCGACAAGCTCGGCATGCGCGGTTCGCCCACCGCCGAGCTGGTGTTCGACGATTGCGCGGTGCCCGGCGAGAATGTGATGGGGCCGCCGGGCAGCGGCGCCGAAATCCTGATGTCCGGCCTCGATTATGAGCGGACCGTCCTTGCGGGCATCCAGCTCGGCATCATGCAGGCCTGCCTCGACGTCGTCCTGCCTTATGTTCGGGAGCGCCAGCAGTTCGGCAAGCCGATCGGCGCGTTCCAGCTGATGCAGGCCAAGATCGCGGACATGTATGTCGCGCTCAATTCGGCCCGGGCCTATGTCTATGCGGTCGCCAAAGCCTGCGATGCGGGCAGGACCACCCGGTTCGATGCGGCGGGCGCGATCCTGCTGGCGAGCGAAAATGCCATGAAGGTGGCGCTCGAAGCCGTGCAGGCGCTGGGCGGTGCGGGCTATACCAAGGACTGGCCGGTCGAGCGCTATATGCGCGACGCCAAGCTGCTCGACATCGGTGCGGGCACCAGTGAAATCCGCCGCATGCTGATCGGGCGGGAATTGATCGGGCTTTGAGCCGGGATCTACATGTGAGCGCTGCCGCCGGCCGCGGATTTGGGCAGGGCCTTGTCGAGCGTCGCCGCGAGGGTTTCCAGCCGGTATGGCTTGGATATCAGGGGATAGCCCTCCGCTCCCGCTGACGCGATCTTGTCGCTATAGCCTGTGGTCAGGACGATCGGCAGATGGGGATGGCGCACGCGCAGCTTGTCGGCCAGCTCGAGGCCGGTCATTCCCGGCATGACGACATCGGTGAAGACCAGATCGAATCCAGCGCCGTCATCGAAGAGTTCCAGGGCTTCATGCCCGTTGCGCGCGCGCACCACCGCGTGGCCGAGTTCACCCAGAAGCGTTTCGGCAAAATTTCCCACGCCTTCATTGTCCTCGACCAGCAGGATGCAACCTGCCCCATGCCGGTCGGCAAGATTGGGATCCTGGGTCTCTTCCACTTTGAGCGCACGGGTACTGGCGGGCAGCAGCATGGTGATCGTGGTGCCTTTGCCAACCTCGCTCGCGAGCTCTACCGTGCCGCCCGATTGGGCCGTAAATCCGTAGACCTGGCTCAGGCCGAGGCCAGTGCCCTTCCCCACGGTCTTGGTCGTGAAGAACGGTTCGAATACCCGCTCTTGCACCGCCGGGTCGATGCCGCCGCCGGTGTCCTGCACGGCCATCGCGACGGCGCCCCCGTCACCGTTCACTTCAGGCACCACGACATTGCGGGTGCTGATGACGATGGTGCCGCCTTCCGGCATGGCGTCGCGGGCGTTCACCACGATGTTGAGCAGCGCCACCTCCAGCTGCCCCGGATCGGCCTCCACCGGCTTCAGGTCTTCGGCCAGCTCAGCCTTCAGGGTGATACCGGTGCCCAGGGTCGTCTCGAGCATGGTCATCATCACGCGAATGCGCTGATTGAGATCGAACAGTTCCGGTTGAAGCGGCTGACGACGCGCGAATGCGAGAAGCTGGCCGGTCAGAAGCGCCGCGCGCTCGGCGGAATCCGAGATGGCGGTGGCGAAGCGTATGCGCTTTTCATCCGTCACTTCCGGGCGACACAGGATGTCGGCCGAACCCTGGATCACCGTCAGCAGATTGTTGAAGTCATGCGCGATTCCGCCCGTCAACTGGCCAAGCGCCTGCATCTTCTGCGCCTGCCGGAGCTGTTCTTCGGTGCGGCTGCGTTCCTCCATCTCGAATTCAAGCTGGTGATTGGTTTCAGCAAGCGAGGAGGCCTGCTCGCCAAGCGCTCGATTGGCGCGGCGCAGGGCGAACTGTCCATAGCCAAGCACCCCGAGCACAAGGGACGTCATCAGGACGAGGAGCGCGATCATCGCGTAACGGCTCAGTCGCCGCGATAACGGATCCACGGCGCTTGCGAGGTAGATGGCGCCGATCTTTACATCACCGCGCATCACCGGGGCCGTCACGCCGATCAGCGTCGGGCTGGTGGCGGCTACGCGTGAGATCTCCGATGGCAATGCCGCCTGGCCACGATGATAACCGGCGAACAGGCTGCCATTGGCGTCGTAAACCCCCGCCATCTGCACCTGCTGGCTGGCGCGCAGCGCGTCGGCCGCCTCCTGCGCGGCTGCCCTGTCGACAAAATCAATGGCGGCCGTGACGCTCGCCGCCAATATTTCCGCCTGCACATCGGCCGCGCGCTGCTGTTCCTGGCGGTAAGTCTGCTCGTTCTGATAGATGATCCACAGGCCGGTCAGCAGCAGGAAGGCGACCATCAGGGGCACGGCTATCGAAAAGTCCGCGCGATTTCGGAGCAGGGGAATTTTCATACCCGGCTCCTCTGCTTGACGCTGACGGCGAGGCTGAGCAGTCTGGCGCTGATGCCAAGATTGCTGCGCGCGGCCAGCGCATCATCGATATGGAAGCGGACGCGCCCAGCCTTCAGCACGAAATGCACGATGCCGCGGTCCGCCCCGAACTGATCGTCGGTGATGGTCAGTATCGGCTGGCCCTGCAGCATCTGAAGCATCTTGGCGGGGGTCTCCTTGGGGGAGCCGCCGAGAAAGGCAATATGGCATCCCGTGGCCTCCGCCGCGCTGGCCAGCCTGCGTATCTGCACCGGATGCTGGTCGATGCGTTCCCGGCCGGCGACGGCGTCCAGGCTGGCACCGAAGGCATTGCGACCGATGATGCAGAGCCGAATGGGATCCTCCGGCGTTCCGAGCGCGCCTGGCGGCCAGTTGATATACGCCGCGAACTTGGGAAGGAATGCGGCTTTCACGTCCATCTCCAGCGGCGCGGAGTCCGCCGCCGCAGCGCGGCCGGTCGTCACGTGCAGCACCATCATGGCAAGGCAAATTCGCAGGGTGATCGGATGGGCCATCAGAAGGCCAGCCTTGCGCCAGCGGAGATGGTGCGCGGTATCAGCTGCCGTGCGGCCTCGCCGCTTTGGGCGCGCAATTTGTGCAGCAGATTGGCGCCCGTAACGAACAGCTCGATCCTGCCGTCGGGATGCCAGCCGAGCCTGAGATCGGCCTCGACATAGCCCGGCAGATAGGGTTTGGGCAGCGCATCGACACCGCGCAGCATCAGGTCGATCTCGATGCTGTCAGCCACGGTCATTTGCGAACGCAGCATGACCTGGAAATCAGGATCGTCGCCGAGCGATCCGCCGTTGGTGCGGTCGATATGGCCGGGTTTGAGGTGGAAGCTCTTGTGGAGCGTACTGACCCCCCCGCTCAGCCGCCACCATTTGAGAGCCTGCCAGGCGCCCCACGCTTCGATGCCATAGCTGTGGCCACGCAGGCCGTTGTCGATCCTGAAAGGCGCCGTCGCGCCGTTGCGGCTTCCGACGGTTCTCAGCTTGTCATAATCATTATAGAATAATGAGATGGAAAGCGTGGCCTGCGCGAAGGGCTGTCCGCGATAGCCCGTCTCGAATGCCACAAGTTCTTCCGAATCGAAGGTGCCCTGTTCGAGCAGGATCGGGTGGAAGAGATCACGGTCGAGCCGCGAGGGTGTGCGCACCGCGCGCGAGACCGCCGCCCACAACAAAGCCTTGTCAGCGGGCTTCCACGCGATACGCAGATTGGGCAGGGCTTCGAGGTCGGTGAACGTCGTCTTTTCGAATTTGACGCCGCCGATGAGGGTGACTTTCGCCCCCAATGAATAGCTGTCCTGCACAAATATGTTGCCGGCCCACAGTCTCCGCTGCGGTGGCGAAAACAGCAACACACCGGGCCTGCCGAAGAGGTAGTCGCTCGTGGTGCGCACGCCTGCGCCCCAGATGATGTGGTGGAAACCCAGGGCGATATCGTGCTGCAATGACAGATCGATGGTGTCGACGCCATCCCGGCCGCTATTGTAGCGCCGGTTCACGCTGTCATAATAGGCTTGGACCTGCAGCGCCGATCCGCCGTCGAAACCGTGGGTCCAGCGTGCCAGGATATTGTGGCCGGTATCCCGTCCGACGCCGACATCGTCATTATAAAAATAGTCGCCCTGGACGGTGAAGCCGTCCCCGTCATTGCCGAAATCGCTGCGAAAACCGACCTGGACGCCCCTGAACCCGTCGGGCCGGTTCGTCCCGGCCGCAACAGACATATCCTCGCGGTCATAGCCATTGGCATAAATGCGAAAGGCGCCATCACTGCCGAGCGGGCCGCCATAGCGTATGGCCCCGTCCCGCTCCCTTGCACTGGCGCTGCCACTGACAAGACCGCCCTGGGTGTCACGCGCGCTCTTGCTGATGATGTTGATCACGCCGTTGACCGCGTTGAGACCCCACAGGGTTCCACCCGGCCCGCTGATCACCTCGATCCGGTCGAGATCGTCCAGCATCGGCTGATGCTGATCCCAGAAGATGCCGGCATGAAGCGGCGTGTACATCGTGCGCCCGTCGATCAGGCCAAGCAGCTTGTTGGAGTTTGCAAAGCCATTGAAGCCACGCGTCGAGATCGCATATTGATGGGCGTCGATCTGCTGAATCTGCAGATTGGGGGCAAGCCGCAGCACTTCAGGCAGCGACGTTGCCGCAGAGCGGTGGATATCCTCGCTGCTGATGACGTAGATCGCCGCCGGCGCGTCACCAAGCGGTTGTGCATGCTTCGAAACCGAAGTCACCTGGACCTGCGCAAGTTCCTCTATGGACATCTCATCAAGAGTTTTTGCCAGGACCGTCGACGATGCCAGCGCGCTGGCCAAAGCCGTTGTCCAAGCACTCACATTGAGCAAAATGGGCCGTGATTTTATTGTCATCTTGGCATTAGCCCCCAAACCAATGCGACAGATCCATATAATGCGCATTCAATCGCAAGCAGGTCAAGTTTACAATTATTTGGTCCGTACTGGAGAAATATTTGACGCGCGGTCAACTTAAACCAGACGAATCGTTAATGCGACCTGCCAAAATCCTGACAGCCTGTGACCCAGCTACGACAGGGCCGTCCTCAACAATTGCTCGAGCACAGGGCGACGAAAGGGTTTGGCGATAACCGGATGGGCAGCATAGCGCGGCGACAATCCGTCTATGCCGTAGCCGGTTGCGAAGATGAACGGCAAACCAAGCTGGCCAAGGGCATCGGCAACCGGATACACCTGCTGCTCCCCGAGATTGACGTCGAGAATAGCGGCGTCGATCGCGCCTTCGCCAGAGGCGGCGAGACGCAGCCCTTCCTCGACCGTCCTGGCGACCTCGGTGACGACGCAGCCAAGATCCGTCAGCATTTCCTCGACGAGCATCGCGATCAATGGCTCGTCCTCGACGACGAGTATCCTGCGCCCCTGAAGCAAGTCCGATTGTGTCATCATGCCGGGTCTCTATCCTCCGCACCGCGATAACATGTTCATATTCCAAGGACAATGATTGTATACCCCGTCCCTCTAGGAGGGGTTAACGGGCTGCCTTTTGCGCCGATTTGCGAGGTCTGGACGAGAGCGCGACCCGGTTTTCAAGAGCGGTCGCAGCGCCGGAAATCAAAAAATTGTGCGACTAAAATGCTGACACTGCAGCTAAACCGCTTATCGCCGCTGGTGCGTAACGGCTACAAATCCTATATTGCTCCGGTAGCATCCATGAGATCGTGGGAGTTGACAGTGGCAAGCAATGATCTGTTTTCGGATTATGCCCGGAACTACGAGGCACGCCGTCAGACGGAAATGACCCTGGAGGATTATCTGCGGGGGTGCCGCGGTGATCCGATGATGTACGCAAGCGCGCCGGAAAGGCTGCTTGCAGCGATCGGCGAGCCCGAGATCATCGACACCGCCAAGGATCCGCGCCTCGGCCGCATTTTCATGAATCGCACGATTCGGACCTATGCGAGCTTCGTCGAATTTTACGGCATGGAAGAGACGATCGAGCGAATCGTCAGCTTCTTCCGGCATGCGTCACAGGGCCTGGAGGAGCGCAAGCAGATACTCTATTTGCTTGGCCCCGTCGGCGGCGGCAAGTCGTCGCTGGCGGAACGCCTGAAGGCGCTGATGGAAATGCATCCCATCTATGTCCTGAAGGCGGGCAACGACATCAGTCCCGTCTTCGAGAGCCCGCTCGCATTGTTCGACGCCGAGCGGGACGGCCCGCTGATCGAAGACAAATATGGCATTCCGCGCCGGCGCCTGTCCGGGTTGATCAGCCCCTGGTGCCGCAAGCGGCTCGACGAGTTCGGCGGCGATATCTCCCGCTTTTCGGTCGTCCGCATGATGCCGTCGCGCGTACACCAGATCGGCATTTCCAAGACGGAGCCGGGCGATGAGAACAACCAGGATATCAGCTCGCTGGTCGGCAAGGTCGACATCCGCAAGCTGGAGATGCTCGCCCAGAACGACCCCGATGCCTATAGCTATTCGGGCGGGCTGAACCGGGCAAACCAGGGCATTCTCGAATTTGTCGAGATGTTCAAGGCGCCGATCAAGATGCTGCATCCGCTGCTGACCGCGACGCAGGAAAGTAATTATATCGGCACCGAAAATATCGGCGCGATCCCCTTTACCGGCATCGTCATGGCGCATTCCAACGAGTCGGAATGGCAGAACTTCAAGAACAACAAGAACAACGAAGCCTTTATCGACCGCATCTATGTGATCAAGGTGCCCTATTGCCTGCGCGCGACGGAAGAGCGCCTGATCTATGAAAAGCTGATCCGCGGATCGGAACTGGCCAAGGCGCCATGCGCGCCCGGCACGCTGGATATGCTGGCGCGTTTTTCGGTGCTGACGCGGCTGCGCGAGCATGAGAACAGCAACGCCTATTCCAAGATGCGGGTCTATGACGGCGAAAGCCTGCGCGAGGTCGATCCCCGGGCCAAAAGCATGCAGGAATATAAGGACGCGGCCGGCGTCGACGAGGGCATGGACGGCATCTCGACCCGCTTTGCCTTCAAGGCCCTGTCGGCGACCTTCAACCATGACACGACCGAAGTGGGCGCCGATCCCGTGCACCTCATGTACGTGCTGGAACGCATGGTGCGGCAGGAGCAGGTTCCCGGCGAAACCGAGACGCGCTACCTTGAATTCATCAAGGGCGAACTGGCCCCGCGCTATGCGGAATTCATCGGCAACGAGATCCAGAAAGCGTATCTGGAATCCTATCATGACTATGGCCAGAACCTGTTCGACCGCTACGTTGCCTATGCCGACGCCTGGATCGAGGACCTCGACTTCAAGGATCCCGACACCGGGCAGCTTCTCGACCGCGAGATCATCAACCAGGAGCTGACCAAGATCGAAAAGCCGGCGGGCATCGCCAACCCGAAGGATTTCCGCAACGAGGTGGTCAAGTTCGCGCTGCGGATGCGCGCCAGCAACCACGGGCGCAATCCGTCCTGGACATCCTATGAGAAGATCCGCGAAGTGATCGAACGGCGGATGTTCAGCCAGGTGGAGGACTTGCTCCCGGTCATCAGCTTCGGCTCCAAGAAGGACAGCGAAAGCGAGAAGAAGCATGACGAGTTCGTGAATCGCATGGTATCGCGCGGCTATACGGAACGGCAGGTCCGGCGACTGGTCGAATGGTATATGAGGGTGAAGCAGGCTGGGTGATGGAGGCGGGGTGACGCGCTGATGCATATTATCGATCGACGCCTGAACCCCGGCGGCAAGAGTCTGGTCAACAGGCAGCGATTCTTGCGACGGGCAAAGGCATTGGTCCAGCGTGCCGTCCGCGACAGCCTCAGCGATCGCAGCATCAAGCATCTCGACCAGGAAAGCGAAGTCACCATCGCGCGTGACGAGGTGAGCGAGCCGACCCTTCGCCGTGCGGCCAGCGGCGGCAACCGCGACTATATCCTGCCCGGCAACAAGGACTATCTCGAGGGCGACACCATCCCGCGGCCGCCCTCCGGCGCCGGCAGCGGATCGCAGGCTGGCGAAGGCGAGGACGAGGACGAATTCCGGTTCGTCCTCACCCGCGAGGAATTCCTCGATCTCTTCCTTGACGACCTGGAGCTTCCGGACCTGGCGAAGCGACGGCTTATCGTGGGGGACACGCAGGGCATCCGCCGCGCCGGCTATACCACCAGCGGTTCGCCTTCCAGCCTCTCGGTTACGCGCACGATGCGCAACTCGCTTTCGCGCCGGATCGCGATGAAGCGGCCCAGCACGGAAGAGATGCGCCTGCTCGACGAGGAGATCAAACGGCTGGAGGGTCTCGGCAAGGAGACGGATGAGCTGAAAAGCCTGCGCGCGAAACTCGAGACGCTGGAACGGCGGCGGCGGCTTGTCTCCTATATCGACCCGATCGACCTGCGCTATCGCCGCTACGAGCCCACGCCGCGCGTGGTGCCCCAGGCGGTGATGTTCTGCCTGATGGACGTCTCGGGTTCGATGACCGAGCATATGAAGGATCTGGCCAAGCGCTTTTACGCCCTGCTGCACCTCTTCCTGACGCGCAACTATCGCCATGTCGAGGTTGTGTTCATCCGCCACACCGACCGGGCCGAGGAAGTGGATGAGGATACATTCTTCAACAGCCGGGAGACAGGCGGAACGCTGGTATCCAGCGCGCTCGAGGCGATGATGGCGGTTGTCACCGCGCGTTATCGGCCGTCGGACTGGAACATCTATGTCGCGCAGGCGTCCGATGGCGACAATATGTCGAGCGACAACCCCAAGGCCGTCAGCCTGTTGCAAGATGCGATCCTGCCGATCACGCAATATTTCGCCTATCTGGAGGTCGGCCGCGACGAGGATCCGCTGGGCGACGGCCCCCTGCCCCGCCAAAGCGACCTCTGGCAGGCCTATGCCAGCGGCGTGACGGCCAAGGGGCGCTTCGTGATGCGCAAGGTCCATCACCGCCGCGAAATTTATCCCGTCTTTCGGGAGCTGTTCCAGCGGCAAAGTACGCATAAGCGGACATTGGCTGGATGACCGCAGCCACAAACACACCCCTGTTCGAAGGCGGGGACTGGAATTTCGACCTGCTGCGCCGCATTTTCGACGCGGTCGAGGGGATCGCGCTCCAGGACCTGAAGCTCGACACCTATCCCAACCAGATCGAGGTGATCACGGCCGAGCAGATGCTCGATGCCTATAGCTCGATCGGGATGCCGCTGTTCTACAAGCACTGGTCGTTCGGAAAGCAGTTCCTCGCCAACGACATGCTCTACCGCAAGGGCATGCGCGGCCTTGCCTATGAACTGGTGATCAACTCCGATCCCTGCATCAGCTATGTCATGGAAGAAAATACCGCGACGATGCAGACGCTGGTCATCGCGCATGCCGCGTTCGGCCATAACCACTTCTTCAAGAACAATTATCTGTTCAAGCAGTGGACCGATGCGGAGGGCATTCTCGATTATCTGGAGTTCGCCAAGAAATATATCGTGAGTTGCGAGGAGCGCCATGGCCAGCTCGCGGTGGAGCGGCTGCTCGACGCCGCGCACGCGCTCATGCACCAGGGCGTGCATCGCTACCCCCGCGCCCAGGCGCGTGACCTGAAGGCCGAAGCCCAGCGCGAAGCCGAGCGCCATGCCCATCAGGAACGCATCTACGACGATTTGTGGCGCACCCTGCCCAAGGAGCGCAAGCAGGCACCGACGCCGGCCGACGACCGCCGGGCGGCGCTCAACCTCCCGCAGGAGAACATCCTCTATTTCCTGGAAAAGTCGGCGCCGCGGCTTGAACCCTGGCAGCGGGAGATCCTCCGCATCATCCGCCTGATCGCGCAATATTTCTATCCGCAGACCCAGACCAAGGTCATGAACGAGGGCGCGGCCACCTATTGCCATTATCGGATCATGACGGCGCTCCATCAGCGCGGGCAGATCACGGATGGTTCGTTCATGGAATTTCTCCAGTCGCACACCAATGTCGTGAACCAGCCGCTGTTCAATTCGGGGCACTATGGCGGCATCAACCCCTATGCCCTGGGTTTTGGCATGATGCAGGACATCGCCCGCATCGCCGTCGACCCGAGCGCCGAGGATCGCGAGTGGTTTCCCGACATCGCCGGGAGCGGCGATCCGGACGCGGTGCTCAAGGATATCTGGGCGAACTACCGCGACGAGAGCTTCGTCGGGCAATTCCTGAGTCCCCGCTTCATCCGCTCGTGGAAAATGTTCAAACTGACCGATATGGAGGCGGATCCGACGATCAAGGTGGACGCCATCCACAATGAGCGCGGCTATAGGGAAATTCGCCGCGCCCTGGGCCGGCATTACGACATTGGCTGGCAGGAGCCCGACATCCAGATCGTCGATGTCGACATGACCGGCGACCGCCGCCTGATCCTGGAGCATAATGTCGCCCACGGCATCATGCTGGCTGACGGCGATGTCGCCAAGGTATTGCAACACCTCGCGAATCTCTGGGGCTATGAAGTTTGCCTCAACGAAGTCAGCCGCGAGGGTGGTTCGGTCCTCAAGCAACATAAGGCGCAGCCAAGATCGGCTGGCTCCGCCTAGACCGGCCGAGCGGAAATCGGCTTTCCTTTTGCTCCCGGGGACGTTAAATTGCCGCGTTTGATTGAGCAGCAGACGTTGCTCGGAAAGTATGCAAAGGGCCCAGATCAGGTCACCTATGTCGATCGGCCATATGGAACGCAGATCAGAAGGTGATCTGGTTCCGCCATTGACAAGGGATGGTTCTGCTTTCCCCTAGCTCTCTTCGAGGGCCGTGCTTGGATGAGGAACAGACGAACAGGAGTGGCCCCATGTTCACTACAGATGATCCGTCCGTTTATATTGAGCGCGCGCAGATGCACGAACAGCTTGCAGCCGCGACCGACGACATTCCTGCCCGCAAGATACACTTGGCCATGGCTGCGGAATACAGGCGCAAGGCCAAGGAGCTGAGCGCAGAAATGTTCCACGCGGTACCGACGTCGCCGACCAATCGCGTGCTGAAGCTGGACGTCGCCATCCCCTGAGTCGTGTTGACGCGCGGTTCGGCGCACCAGCTTAAAATTTCGGCGATATCCCTGCGACTTCGGGGATATCGCTCGTCTCTCGAGCGTTTTCCTTCGCGCGGTTCCCCAACAACCGAGGAGAAGGATCATGCCCCGTGGCGACAAGGACTCTTATACCGACAAGCAGAAGCGCAAAGCCGAGCATATCGAGGAAGGCTATGAGGATCGCGGCGTTCCAAAGGCGGAAGCCGAGCGGCGCGCCTGGGCAACGGTGAACAAGGAATCCGGCGGCGGCAACAAGTCCGGATCAGGACGCGGCGAGCCCGACACCCATGTCTCGTCATCGCGCGGCGGCAAGGCGCATAAATCGGGATCAGCCGAACAGCGCTCAGCGGCGGCGCGCAAGGGCTGGGTCACACGGCGCAAGCACGCGAAAGCATAGGTGCGACCATGCTCGAGATTATGACATCGCCCGATCATGTCGGGGCCTACAAGCTCTCCGGCACGCTGACCGAAGAGGATTATGACCGGCTGATCGCCGACCTGGAGGCGCGGCTGCTGCACCATGAGAGGATTGGCATCCTCGCGGACCTGACGGGTTTCCACGACATTTCGATCCGGGCGGGGCTCAAGGACCTGCGCTATTCCTTCAGCAAGCTGTTCGAACTGAGGCGCTTTCCCAAGGAAGCGGTGATCACCGACAAGCATTGGCTGAAGACGCTGGTGCTGGTCGCCAATCCGTTTGTCCCGTTCGTGAAGATCCGCGCCTTTGGGCCGGACGAGCAGGGACCGGCGCTCACCTGGGCATCCGACCTCAGCTCTGAAGAGTAGCCATGATGGGATGACCGAGAAACGGCGCGAAGCGATGATCAGGCTGATAGCCGCGCGCGGCGTGACCGACCCACATGTGCTCGAAGCGATGAGGACGGTCCCGCGCGAGGCCTTTGTGCCCGAGCCGCTCGCCGCGTTCGCCTATGAAGATGCGCCGCTGCCGATCGAGGCCGGCCAGACCATCTCACAGCCCTTCATCGTCGCCCTCATGATCGAGGCGGCCGCGATCCAGCCAGGCGACTGCGTACTCGAAATCGGCGCAGGCTCGGGCTATTCCGCCGCCGTCATGAGCCGGATCGCGGACCGCGTCCATGCCATCGACCGCCATCAGGAACTGGCCGATCTGGCGTCCGAACGCCTGGCACGCCTGGGCTACGACAATGTAGTGATCCAGACCGGCGACGGCACCAAGGGCTGGCCCGAAAAGGCGCCGTTCGACGTGATTGTCGTCACGGCTGGCGGCCCGTCAGTGCCGCGGCCCTTGTGCGAGCAGCTTGCTATCGGCGGCCGGCTGATCATTCCGGTCGGAGATGCCGACCAGCAAAATTTGCTGCGGATCACCCGAACCGGCCCGGACGACTTTGAGGAGACGGACCTTGGCGGTGTCCGGTTCGTGCCGTTGATCGGCGCCCATGGTTGGAATGGCGACGCGGACACCCATCCATTTGCGCTGTGATTGGCCGGCCACATCCCTTAAACACTGCACGATCGAAAGGATCAAATCCGCCGCCATGCGCGTTCGGGATGCTGTCGAGATCAAAGGGACACACAGAGCATGACGCGCACGACGATGGCGGAGGCCGTGGCAAACGAACAGGGTGCCCGCCGTCTCCTCGACCAGTATTCAACGGTGCGCGACCTGAGCCTTGCCCTTGTTGCGCCGCTGTCCGACGCGGATGCCACGGCCCAATCAATGCCGGATGCATCGCCTGCAAAATGGCATCTAGCCCATACCAGCTGGTTTTTCGAAATGTTCGTCCTGCGCGACCATCTGCCCGGCTACAGCCTGTGCGATCCCAGCTGGGCGCATTTGTTCAACAGCTATTATGAGGCGGAAGGGGACCGTGTCGCGCGCGATCGCCGTGGGCTGCTGACGCGGCCGACGCTGGCGGAGGTGATCAGCTACCGGGCACGCATCGACGAGGCGATCATGCAGGCCATGCCGATGCTGGCGGAACGCTGTCCCGACCTGATCGCGCTCGGCCTGAACCACGAGCAGCAGCATCAGGAACTGCTGCTGACGGACATCAAGCATCTGCTCTCCTGCAACCCCCTTGGCCCCGCCATGTGGGCCGGGCTGGAGGGCACCGAAGTCGGCGCGGTCGCGCCGTTACAATGGCGCTCCATGCCCGGCGGGCTCGTCGAGATCGGCCATGGCGGTGATGGGTTCGCCTTCGATTGCGAGACACCGGCGCACCGGCACTTTCTCCAGCCGTTCGCACTCGCCGACCGCCCGATCACCGCCGGAGAGTGGATCGACTTCATTGCGGACGGCGGATATTCCACCGCGTCACTCTGGCTGGCGGATGGCTGGGACTGGATACGGCAGAACGCCATCGCCAGCCCGCTCTACTGGAAGGCCGGACCCGATGGCTGGCAGAACTTCACGCTCTCCGGCTGGCGGCCGGTCGAGCCCTCCGCACCTGTTTGCCACATCAGCTTCTATGAAGCGGACGCCTTTGCAAGCTGGGCGGGCGCGCGGCTGCCGAGCGAGGCGGAATGGGAGACAGCCGCCCAATCCGCCGACAGCGCGGGCGGCCACCAGCTCGACCAGGCGGGGCCGGTAAAGCCCCAAGCCGGCTTTACATCATTGTTCGGCAATGTGTGGGAATGGACCGGGTCCGCCTATCGCCCCTATCCGGGCTTTCGCGCCGCCCCCGGCGCGGTCGGCGAATATAATGGCAAGTTCATGAGCGGGCAGTTCGTCCTCAAGGGCGGAAGCTGCGCCACGCCGCGCGGCCATATGCGCGCGTCCTACCGCAATTTTTTCTACCCGCATCAACGTTGGCAGTTCACGGGACTGCGCCTGGCGAGGGATATTTGAGATGAGCTTGCAAGGGCAGTTGAAGATCGCGGCCCGCGACGATGGCGATGTTGATCCCAGCTTCCGGGACGACGTGCTGAAGGGCCTTTCCGAATGCCCGAAATCCATTCCGGCACGCTGGTTTTACGATCTGCGCGGGTCGCACCTGTTTGAACAGATCACCGCCCTGCCCGAATATTATCCGACCCGCGTCGAAACTGCCCTGTTGAAGGCCAACGGGGCGGACATCGGCGTGCTGACGGGTCCGGGCCGCATCCTCGTCGAATTCGGATCGGGCAGTTCCCTCAAGACCCGCCATGTGCTGCGCGACGTAGCGCCTAGTGCTTATGTGCCCATCGATATATCCGGCGATTTCCTCCGCCAGTCGAGCGATGAGCTGGCCGCGCAATTTCCCGGCCTGCATATCGTCCCGGTCGAAGCGGATTTCATGCACCCCGTAGCCTTGCCCGATGGCTTTCACGACCAGAGAACCCTCGGCTTTTTCCCCGGCTCGACTATTGGCAACCTGACTCCGCCCACGGCTGTCGATCTGCTGCGATCCATGCGGGATACCCTGGGCGAATCCGCGCAGTTGCTGATCGGGTTCGACAGGGTGAAGGACCCGGCGGTGCTGATCGCCGCTTATGACGATGCCGAGGGGGTCACGGCCGAATTCAACCTGAACCTGCTTCACCGTATCAATCGCGAACTGGAGGCCGATATTCCGGTCGATCGGTTCAGGCATGCCGCCCGCTGGAACCCCGAATGGAACCGGATCGAAATGCATCTCGAGGCGCTGCGCGACCTATGCTTCGAAATCAGCGGGCGCCGATTTTCGCTCCGCAAGGGCGAAAGCATCCACACCGAAAACAGCCATAAATACACCCCTCAACAGGCGCAGCTGCTGCTGCACGCGGGGCGGTGGTCGCCGCTGCAGAGCTGGACCGATGAGCAGCAGGCGTTTCTGATCATTCTGGCCGAGGTCACCACATATCGCTCCGGCCCGTGATTGCGCGCTCATGCGCTTCACTTGTTCCTGCGCCGATGCTCGACCTCCTAGGAGAGCCAGCGGCAAAACATCCCGATGATCGACGTGAGCGCGCCGCCGGTGAGGCAGGCAAGCAGCAGCTGACGGTCGAAACAAGATAACCAGAGGTCTTTAAGAGTTGCAGCGAGCCGAAACGTCCAGCCGCCATCAGAGAGCGATTTCCAGTACGCAGCTCAAGCCTTGCGGCGCATAGTCGAAACGGACCTTGCCTTTCTGGCCGCTCAGGGCGCGTTCGATCATGCGCGATCCGAATCCCTTGCGCGTTGGCGGCCTGACCACCGGCCCGCCCCGCTCCCGCCATTCGAGGATGAGGCGCCGCTCCCCTGCCGCCTGGTTGAGGCTCCAGGCAACCTCGACCGTGCCCGTCCCGTTCGACAGGGCGCCATATTTTACCGCGTTGGTGCTGAATTCGTGCAGCGTCATCGCGAGCAGGAGCGCCGTGCTGGAATCAAGTGATACCGCCGGGCCGGAGACGGCGATCTGTGCCCGGTCCCCGTCCATGAAAGGCAGCAGGGCCCGCGCGACGATGTTGCCAATCTCCACGGCATCCCAATTTTGCTCCGTGAGCAGATTATGGGCGTCCGACAAGGCATGGAGACGCGCGACAAAGGCACGCACTTCATCCGGCGGGGCCTGGCGAAAGCTCTGGGTGGCAATCGCCTGGACCGTCGCCAAGGTGTTCTTCACCCGATGCTTGATTTCGTCGAGAAGCAACGCCTTCGCTTCTTCGGCACGCTTGCGCTCGCTGATGTCGCGGGCAATCTTGGAAGCGCCGATGATCGTTCCGTCCTGCCGCTTGATCGGGGAAATGGTGAGCGAAATATCGAACAGGCTGCCGTCCTTGCGCTGGCGCACGGTCTCATAATGCTCGATACGCTCGCCGTTACGAATGCGTGAGACGATTTCCACTTCTTCGCCGTGGCGATCGATGGGGATGAGCTTGAGGATCGATTGGCCGATAATCTCATCGGGCGCATAGCCAAACATCCGCTCGGCGGCTTCGTTCCAGCTCATGACGATCCCGTTCAGCGTCTTGCTGATGATCGCGTCGTCTGAAGAGGCGACAATGGCGGCCAGCCGCTGCGTCGCCTCCTCCGCCCGGTCGTGCTCCGTGACGTCCATGAGCATGTTGACGGCTCCGCGCAGTTCCCCGGACGGGCCAAACAGCGGCGCCGGATAAGGGACGAAAGTGTAACGGGTGCCATCGGGCCGCTCGGCGATCGCTTTTGCACCGCGGACGGGCGCACCAGTTTTGATGGTGACCGCCATCGGGCATTCGTCATGGGCCATCGGCGACCCGTCGAGCCAATAAAGCCGCCACGACCCGCACCACCGATCCTCGCCGATCTTGGGACGGCGTCCCCAGAGCTGAACAGCGGCCTCATTGAAAAAGGTGATCCGCCCGGCGGTGTCCGTCGTGTAAAGCGGTGTCGGCAAATTTTCCGCTATCTGGCGAAAATGGCTGTCCGCATCCGTGGGGCGGAACAGGGCGTTCGCGCCAATGGATGCGGCCATGCCCGTCATTGCAGCGCTTCATGGCATGGCATTTTCATCGTCGGCGGCCCCATCAACTTATCTTCCAGCGGAACCATGCGTGTACCAAATGGTTCCCGTGGGTAATCCGAATTCCTGCCGCCTGGAATTGGGGGAGGGTCACAAGATACGGATATGCCTAATTTTTTCATCGCCTATGCCAGTCTCGCGAGACTTTTGCTGCAATGAGCTGCCAGCGGATAGCCTTGGTCGTCGAGGATGAGTGGCTGGTCCGGATGGAAATCGCCGAGGCTTTGGAAACCGCGGGATGGTTCGTCCTGGAGGCAAGCTCGGGAGAAGAAGCGGTCGCTTTTCTCGCGGAGGGTTATGTGATGGATATTCTCGTGACGGATATCCGCCTGACCGGGCCGATGACGGGTTGGGAAGTTGCCGAAATCTATCGGGCGGAGCTTCCGCATATCCCGGTGATATACGCGTCCGCAAATCCGCCGATCGCGGCCAGGCAGGTGCCGGACAGCATTTTCGTCGAGAAGCCGGCGCCGATTTCGGAATTGATGGCGGCGAGCGAGCGGCTCTGGCTTGCTGCTCAATGACCGACGGCGCGCGAGCAAACGCCTTCCGACCATGGGAACATGGCCCGCCTTTGCTCGTTGCACAGCCATGCGCAAGCATCTGGCGACCGCAAATAGACTATGAACCGGGCGCCGGCCGGACGCCCGGTCCTCTGAGTTCCGGCTGAGTTCCGGAATTGGGCGTCCACCGAAGGACTGGTCCCTTTACCCCGGAGACATGACATGCTCTTGCCAACCAATATGTTCATCCTCGTTGCCGATGGCCGCAAGATGCTGCTGTTGCGGAACAGCGGGACGGCCGACGCGCCGCAGCTGACCGTCGAATATGGCGAGGAGCAGCCCAACCCACCGGACCATGTTCAGAAGACTGACCTCAGCGGCCGGCGCCCCGCGACCGGCACACAGGGACAAGCGTCGGTGACGGAGGCTGACTATCATCAGCAGACCGAGGACCGCTTCGCCATCCGGGCAGCGGAAGAGTTGAACGGGCGGGCATTGCGACACGAATATGATGCGCTGATCGTCGTGGCCCCGCCCCGGACGCTGGGCGAATTGCGATCCCATTATCACAAGACGGTGAGGGATCGCCTGGTCGCGGAGATCGCCAAGGATCTGACCGGCTATTCGACGGATCGGATCGTCCAAATGCTCACCAATGCCTAGGCATCGGCCCTCGAGCAATCATGCCCAGGCGACCACCTATACTTAATTGCCATTCGGCTGGTCCCTTTTTCAGCCCCACGTGATCTAGATCAATGAGACGCCGTCGCTCATGCTTTAGAAGAATTCTGCGACCCGAGGGTGCTGCATTATCAGCACCAACTGACCCGGCGGCCTTTCCGCCGGGTCTTTCTTAGGCCATCGGACTGGTCCAGATGACTATTTGTGGGGAGGGCATTCCGAGGTGAAGCCTAACGGTTGGAGTAATCCCTTTCCCAATCGGCCGGATAAGGCGGCTGCCATGGCGAGCGCGCCACCCAGGTCGTGCCGCGCGGGGCGAAGCCGGCCTCCAGCGTGCCGGCCCGGCTCATGGCATCCTTGACGGCGGCATCCTGACAGGAAGGCGCTGGCCCACTCGAACTTGCTGACTCGCCCAGCTTCTCACAGAGGTAACGCGCGGTAAGATTCACCCGGCGATGGAGGATCTCCCGGCCGGCCCGGGTGCTGAGGTCAAGGTCCGCATAACTGACGCTTTGCGACAAGGTTCGAACGCTGTCAGGCATCTGGCCGTAGCGGCCCGTGACGATTATGTCCTCGGCGCTGGTTTGCGCCAGGGCGGATGGTGCGCAGGTCGCCAGGGCTATTCCTGCAAATAGTCCGCAGGCGGCGGGCGTGAAACGCTGCTTGTTCATAGAGGCTCTCCTTCCCATCATGCCGTCAAGTTTGACATGCACGGTCGAACACCCCCGCCCTTTCGGAACCCCTGATTTGTCGCCATGTTCCACTCGATCGCCGCGTTTGCCGGGCGATCAAGAGGCAGGAACGATTTGATCCGTGAAGACTTGTTGGACGCGAGCGGATCAAAGGAGAAGATTCCATGCCTACCAAGCAGCCTGACGCTATTGCCCTGCTCAAGGAGGATCACCGCAAGGTCGAAGGCCTGTTCGAGCGGTTCGAGAAAACCCGTGATGATGCGCGCAAGACACCCATCGTCAAGGACATCTGTACCGAGCTCATCATCCATTGCCTGATCGAGGAAGAGCTCTTTTATCCCACGTTCCGCGGACGGGTCGAAGACGAGTTGCTCGATGAAGCGCATGTCGAGCATGACGGCGCGAAAATGCTCATCGCCGAGTTGCTTGAAAGCGAACCCGGCGCACCGTTCTACGACGCAAAGGTCAGCGTCCTTTCCGAAGAAATCAAACATCATGTGAAGGAAGAGGAGCGGCCTGGCAAAGGGCTGTTCGCTCAGGCCCGCGCGACCGGCGAAGACCTGAATATGCTTGGTGAACGGATGCGATCACGCAAGGAAGAGCTCAAGGCGCAGTTCGCGGCCAAGGGCCTGCCCACGCCTGTGTCCCGCTCATTGGTGGGCGCGCAACTGAAACATGGCGAGCCGGTGGGCTGAACCGAATTGCGGCAGACCGTTTGGCTGTACCTGCAACGATGGGAACCTTGGCAGGAAGGGCCCGTTGGACTCGGCATTCGGAAAGGAGAGTATCGATGGCTCATGATATCGCTACTGACGAAACGACCAGGCTGATTGCATCGAACAAGGTGGAAGGCACCGCTGTCTATAATCGGCAGGGAGACCGGCTCGGCTCGATCTACAATTTCATGGTCGACAAGATGTCGGGCAAGGTTGAATATGCCGTATTGTCCTTTGGTGGCTTCCTCGGCCTCGGCCAGGACTATTATCCGCTGCCGTGGAGCATGCTGACCTATGACACCAGTCAGGGCGGCTATGTCGTCGACCTCGACAAGTCGATTCTGCAGGATGCACCGCACTATAGCGAGGACAGTGAACCGACCCATGACCGTGAATATAGCCGCCAGGTCTATGACTATTACGGCGTGACCTATCCCTGGTAAATCAAAGCAGGCCCGCCCCGGGGAAACCAGGGCGGGCCTTTCTTTTAGAGGAATTTGGGCTGATCCGACTTCCTGCATGAGACGGGCGGCGTACAAGAGCGATGCCGATAACGGCTCCGGCAATATAGGGAGGTTCCATGGATCGGATTTTCACGCGGTTTGCAGCCACACTCGCAGCCGGGGCGGGACAGCCGCTCGCCTTCATACTCGCCGTCGCATTCATCGTAATCTGGGGAACATCCGGTCCGATTTTCGGCTATTCCGACACATGGCAGCTCGTCATCAACACGGCGACGACAATCATCACCTTCCTGATGGTGTTCCTGATCCAGAACGCCCAGAACCGCGACGCGGCTGCCATCCAGGCAAAGCTCGACGAGCTGATCAGGGCGGTCACGGACGCACGCAACACCTTCATCGGGATCGAGCATCTCACCGACAGCGAGCTGCAGGACATTCGCGCCGCCCTCGAGAAGGAGACCACCGACGAACACCGCAGCGCCCATGTCAGCGTGCAGCGGCTGCTTACTCGCCGCTAGAGCACCGAGCGGAACTTGCGGCGGATTCACCGGTTATATTCCGGGGCGTTCAGGAGGTTGTCATGTTACGTTGGGCCCTCATCTTTCTTGTTGCAGGAATTGTTCTGGCAGTGCTCGGCTTTGGCGGCATTGGCGGCGCCTTTGTCGAGATCGCGAAGATCCTGTTCTTCATCGCCATTGCCGTGTTCGTAATATTGCTGGTCCTGAGTTTGCTTGCGGGCAGAAGCATCGCGGGCAAATAGCTTCCTGGAGCCGGGGCGGCGTGCTGCGAATAGCCGTCGGGTTCCGAACAGCAGCGGCGTCGTCAAATGGGACTAGGGAATACCGAATGGCAGGCGCTGCGCGCGGAGGCGATGATATGCACGCGCTGCCCGCTCTTTGCGCCTGCCACCCAGACCGTGTTCGGCGAAGGTCCCCTGGATGCATCGCTCATGCTGGTCGGCGAGCAGCCGGGCGATCAGGAAGATCGCGATGGTCATCCCTTTGTCGGACCTGCGGGACGCGTGCTGGATCGCGCCCTTGGCGAAGCGGGAATCCTGCGGGAGCGCATCTACCTCACCAATGCGGTCAAGCACTTCAAGTTCGAACCGCGCGGCAAGCGCCGGCTGCATGCGCGGCCCAATGCCGGGGAGATCCAGGCCTGCCGATGGTGGCTGGATCAGGAGATCGCTATGATCCGGCCGCGTGTCATCGTTGCACTCGGGGCTACGGCAGCGCGCAGTCTTCTTGGCCATGTCGTGACGATCGGCAAGATGCGCGGCAAGCCGCATCAACTGCCGGGGGGCGGAAACGCCTGGGTCACGATCCATCCCAGCGCCCTCCTGAGACTCAGGGACCGCACGCAGGCCGAACATGAATTTCAACGCTTCGTTACCGACTTGCGGACCGCGCAGCGCCATGCGTGATTGCGCTCTGGTCGTCTTTCCCGGCGATCCATAACAAGGGGGCCGCGCCACCGGCACGGCCCCCTCTGGCTGTCCGCAACCCTATCAGACGAAGCTGACGGAAAGGTTCCGGCGGCGGCGACGCATCGCGAAGCCTGCCGCCCCAAAGCCCATGATCATCATCGCCCAACTCGCTGGTTCGGCGACGACGCCAGTGTTGCTGGTCAGAAACTCGACGCGCAGCCCTGTCGGGTTACCGCTCGCCTGACCGAAATTGCGTACGACAAATTCCAGCGTGTTGAGGCCGGAAACAAATCCTGAACTCGCAGCAAATGACGTCCAGTCGCTGAAGTTTCCACCGGAACCGATCTGCTGGCCGTTCAAAAGGATTGAGTCCACGGTGTTGTCCGCTGCAAAGCGCCCCGTGAAGCTGGCTGTCGGCAAGAGCCCCGACAGATTGAAGGTTGTCGAATAGGTATAGACGCCATCCGTGGCCGGATCGAACGAGGTCAAGCCATTTGGTGCGGGCGTCAGCCAGCGGGAAGCCAGGGAAGCACTGTTGCTAATCCATGTGGAAGCAACAGGGTTGCCGGTGAAAGCCTGTGGGGCAACGTCCAAATCCCAGTGCAGATCTGCGCCATTACCGGGCTTTTGGCCGGCCCCGGCGCCCCAACCCGCACCGCCGGACTGCACGCCGGTGTTATAGAGGCCAAGGATCGCCGCCGCGTGCGCGCTACCTGCGGACAAAAGCATTGCGACCGAACAGACAAAGAGCTTCTTCATTAGGACGCCTCCTCCTATAGTGGGCAACCGCGACTGAATGCGCTCGATAGTATTTGGTTCCGGCCCGCTCTTTTCCCGCGCCTGATTTACGGCAAACCGAACGGCATCCGCGCCGACTTGCCGCAGCCATCGGTCATGGCGCCCCCGCGCCGCTCCCGCCTTCCCTATTCTGATCGGGCGGTAATGCTGATGGTGAGCAGCGTGTGCCGGTCCGCGTCGGTCAAGACCACCCGGAACTGATTTGCATCCCAGACCACGCGCGGATTGTGCTGCAGATATTCGCCCGCAAAGCCCACCGCGTAGAGGCGCGCCTCGTGATCGCTGGCAAGCTCCTTGCCTTCCTCGTCGAAATCCCGCCCGTCATCTTCAATGTCGAAATAATATAATGCCATATCTCGCTCCATGAGGTGGACCGACCGTCAGCGAAGCTAAGCGCCTGGCGTAACCGAAATGGGGCAGCTCAACCTGCAAGCTTTGGCCCTTTGGCGCAAGATATATGGCATGCACGTTTGCGGTGCATTAAATCAAGTCAGGTTTCGTAACGTCACCGTCAAAATGCGCTGTATGACGATAAACAGATGCATATCCACGACAAATCTCTGACTGTGGATCGGGAATCGGACCTTCGGACCGGTCGCACTCTTCCTCTGATATCGCTACTTATCAATTGGTTGCCCGGCTTTCGATGCCACGCCGGACGATGCTCAGATGATCTTGCTCTCCTGCAGGGCGGCGATGCGCGCGTCATCATAGCCCAGCTCGTGCAGGATTTCGCGCGTGTGTTCGCCCAGCATCGGCGGCGGACGCCTGATGGTGGCGGGGCTTGCAGACATCGGCGCCATCGGGCTCGCGATCAGGTCCACCATGCCGCCTCGGCATAGGGATGCGGCGTGGTCACCCGTAATTGCCGGTGCTTGACCTGCGGATCTTCCCAGACCTCCGCCAGTTCGTTGTAGCGCGCCGACGGGATGCCCGCGCCGTCGAGGGCGACGATGCGCTCGCCCGGACGCAGGAACCGGGAGAGGTCCCGCCCGGCAGCGTCGGTCACGACGGTCACGTTCGCCCGGCCTGCTTGAGCAATTGCAGCGCGCGAGAGAGGTACGGCCGATCGAGCATCCCGCCCTTGAAGCCGATGGTGCCGACACCGGGGTTCGCGGCAAAAAGGTCGACGATCTCCTGCGCCTCGGCAATTTCCTCTTCGGTCGGCGTGAAGGCGGCGTTGATCACATCCACCTGCGCCGGGTGGATCGCGAGCATGCCGCGATAGCCGTCGCGGCGGACCTTCTCCGCGCGCGCCTTGAGGCCGTCGAGGTCGCGGAAGTCGCCCTGAATGGTCTCGATGGGGGTGACGCCCGCCGTGGCCGCGCCCAGCAAGGTGAGGCTGCGCGCCAGCTCATAGGTGAAGCTGTAGCCGCCGTCCGGATTCTTGTTGGAACTGGCGCCGATGGAGTCGGCCAGATCCTCCGCGCCCCAGGTCAGCGCGACGACGCGCGGCGCGCCCTTATAGTCGCCGGTGTGAAACATGGCTTCGGCCGTCTCGGTGATGAGTACGATCACCTTGGTCGAGCCCGGCGCGATGCCGTTCGCGGTCTCCAGCGCGGAGAGATAATGGTCGAGCCGCTCGACATCGGCGCGGCCATAGACCTTGGGCAGCATGATGCCGCCGGGCTGGGCGGGCATGATCGCGACCAGGTCGCCCAGCGTATAGGGGCCGTCCATTGGATTGATCCGCACCCAGAGCCGGTCGCGCTGTGCCGGATTGGCCTTGATGAAGTCGTGCACCATGGTCCGGGCGAGTTCCTTGTTCTCCGGCGCGACGGCATCCTCGAGGTCGATGAGGACGATGTCGGCCGCGCCGTCCATCGCCTTCGTCATCTTTTTCTCGCTGTCGCCCGGCGCGAACAGCCATGAGCGCGCGCTAAAAACTTCGCCTTCGTCTGCCATCGATCTCGACCTTCCTGTTTTCTTTCGTCCCTCCCCTTTTCCGTCATTCCCGCGAAGGCGGGAATGACAACAATAGGGCAGTATGCGCGAACCCCTTTGTCAATAGGACTTCGGCAATTCCAGCACCTTTTCGGCGATAAAGTTCAGGACCATGTGCGAGCTGACCGGCGCGGTCCTGGGGATCAGGATTTCACGCAGCAGGCGCTCGACATGATATTCCTGCGCATAGCCCATGCCACCCAGTGTCAGCATGGCGGTATGGCAAGCCTCGAACGCTGTCTCGGCGGCGAGATATTTGCCGGCATTGGCCTCGAGCTGCGCCCAGCACTTCGCCAGCGCTCGCGGATGGCCTGAAGGTCCAGGCAGGATCGGCGGCGCTGGAGGTGCGGCGTGCCTACACCCTACCTGATGGGAAATTGCCCAGATCACCATCAACACGCATCCTGCCGCGCGCTTCACTCACGCGATGACGATGCGGCATGTGAAAGCCTAGCTACGCGCTTGCTTTGACGGGTCCGAAAGGACTATCATGCTGTCAGTAAGCTGTGAGACGGTCCTCCTGCCGGGATCGTGTCCTGGGCACAAGCCCGGCAGACCAGAAGTACCGCCCGTCATGGCAACAGGACAGGAGAGCGGTCGATGGCGATAGCGCAGCAAGCTGGCATGGTCCCAGCCGGAGAAGAAATCCGTATACGTAAAATAGGTCTGCACGACTTGCGCGTGGTTCTTGCCCAGGGTTGGGAAGACTTCCTCGCCAAGCGTGGGGACCTTGTCTTTGTCGGGTTCATCTACCCGGTCGCGATCGCGTTGGCGGGCTTCTATGCCCTTCATGCATCGGTGCTGCCTCTCCTTTTTCCGTTGGTGGCCGGCGCGATCCTGCTCGGCCCGGCAGCGGCCTGCGGCTTCTACGAGCTGGCACGGCGACGTGAGCTGGGACTGGATTCCCGGTGGCGGCATTTCCTGGACGTGGAGCGAAGTCAGGCCGGACTGTCGCTCCTGGCCCTGACGGGTGTCATGGCCTTCCTGTTCGCGATGTGGATCGTTGCGGCATGGTACATATATGCCGTGACGCTGGGGCCGGAAGCGCCCCAATCCGTCGGGTCATTCCTGCGGGAAGTCTTCTCGACCTCCGAGGGCTGGACCATGATCATTGTCGGCAATCTGGTCGGGCTGTGTTTTGCGATTTTGGCCCTGGCAATTTCGGTCGTCTCCTTCCCGATGCTGGTCGACCGGCCGGTGGGCTGGAAGCGTGCGATGATGACGTCGTTTCGCGTGGCCTATGAAAACCCCTTCACCATTGCCGTCTGGGGGCTGATCGTGGTCGGATTGCTGGTGCTGGGTTCGCTTCCGGCACTCGTTGGTCTCGCTGTGGTCCTGCCGGTGCTGGGCTATGCCACCTGGCATCTTTATACCCGCGCGGTGGAACGCTGAGAGGGATGACGCGGCCAAGTGATAAGCCGTGCAGGCTTGCTCACTTGGCCGTCCCGCTTTTCCCCGCTGGTTGCGGCTGAGGTAGCGGCAGGGGCTTCGCGCTGAGCGTCGCGAGATATTTGATGACGGCAGCGCGATCCTCCGGACGGCCCAGGCCCGCAAAACTCATCTTGGTGCCGGGCACCGCGCGGGCCGGGGATGCCAGATAGGTAAAGAGCCGGTCAAAGGTCCAGGCCCCCTGCTGTGCCGACATGGCGGGCGAGTAGGAAAAGCCGGGGTGGGACGCGACCTTGCGGCCAATCACGCCCCAGAGATTGGGACCGACGCGGTTCGGGCCGCCCGGCGCGAAATCATGGCAGGTCGCACAGACCCGCGCCTTGCCCTTGCCGGCATCCGCGTCGGCGCTGGCGAGGAGCTTGCCCAGATCAACGGGTGCGGCCGGAGCCGCGATGGCCCGTGGCTTGGCGGCCGACGCCGGTGCCTGATGTTCAATGTCATGCATATAGACCGCGAGCCTGTTGCGCTCCCCCGGCTGGTCCAGACCGCCGGGCCAGCCGCGCTGAACCGCCGCGAGATCGACGGACGGGGGCGCATCATCCGGCTTGTAGGCCAGCTCGCCCGGATAGATGATGGGGATCAGCCGGTGTGAAAACCAGCTGCCGACGCCGATCAGGGCTATGGCTGCTGCAACGGAAATGCCGGCGATCCGCCGGCGCCGGTCCACGGTCAGCCCCCGCCGCCGAGGAAGATGGCGCGCGTCCAGAAGACATAATCGGATTCGATGGTCATGATGCCGACCAGCACGAGGAGGACCAGTGGCGGCACCAATATGGCGTACATCAGCGACAGCCGCTCCCAGGCCATGTGCATGAAGATCGATACGATCAGGCCCGCCTTCAGCAGCATGAAGGTGATGATCAGCGTCCAACGCATGATGCCCTGGAAATGGAAATAGTCGACGAGGTAGGACAAGGTGCTGAGCACGAACAGATAGCCCCAGACCTTGAGGTACAGGCCGATCGGATGCTGCTGTCCGCTGGCATGGACCACCGCGTCTTGCCGCGCATGGGACGTATCGAGCTTCATGTCCCTCCCCTCCCCTTCACCACAGATAGAAAAAGGCGAAAATGAAGACCCAGACCAGGTCGACGAAATGCCAGTAGAGCCCGGCGATCTCGACCGCCGAATAATCGCCCGACCGGTCATAATGGCCGCGCCACACCTTTGACGCGACGATCAGCAGCATGATCACCCCGATCGAGACGTGCAGGCCGTGAAAGCCGGTGATCATGAAGAAGCTCGCCCCGAATTGCGGCGCCCCCATCGGATTGCCCCACGGCCGCACCCCTTCCTCAAAGATCAGCTTGGTCCATTCGAAGGCCTGCATGCTGACGAAGGTCGCGCCGAACAGCGCTGTGGCGACCATCAATGCCGCCGTCGTCCGGCGGTCGCGGCGATAGCCATAATTGACCGCCATCGCCATGGTACCGCTGGAACTGATCAGCACGAACGTCATGATCGCGATCAGGATGAGCGGGATCGGCTGGCCGCCGATGTTGAGCGCGAACACCTCCGCCGTATTGGGCCAGGGCAGCGTCGCGGAGGCGCGCATCGTCATGTAGGAGGTGAGGAAGCAGGAAAAGATGAAGGTGTCGCTCAACAGGAAGATCCACATCATCGCCTTGCCCCAATGGGTATGGCGAAAGACTTCCTGATCCGCCGACCAGTCAGCCGCGATGTCGCGCAGGCTCTGCGCGGCTTCGTTATGTGCGTCCCTCTCCATCATCAATTGCGACATGACTATTTCATCCCGCCTTTTTCAGGTCGATATTAACAGTGCGGCCAGCAAAACCCAAACCAGAAGCAGGAAATGCCAGTAGATCGCGCAGAGCCGGACATTGCGGAAGACCCGCGCGCTATCCGTCGTCCCCGCGCCCATCTGCCCAAGCGTGCGGGCACAGGCGAAAATGCCGCCCGCCAGATGCAGGCCGTGCAGGGCCGTCAGCAGATAGAAAAAGGCATTGGCGGGATTGGCCGCGAGAAAATAGCCTGCCGCCTGATATTGCCGCCAGAGCAGGAGCTGCCCTGCGAGAAAGACGAGGCCCAGCACCCCGCCCGCCACCGTCATCAGACGCATGCGTTCCCACGCTACCGAGCGGCTCGCCGCCTCCCAGGCCAGGCTGCTGCCGATCAGCACGACCGTATTGATCCAGAGCAGCGGAGGCTCGGGCATGGGCCGCCAGTCGCCGGCGCCGCCATGCTCCATGCCCGGCACCCCCATGCGCACAAGATAGGCCGCGATCAGCAAGGTGAAGATGACGGTGGCGACGCCGAAATACAGATAGAGGCCCACGGTCGACGCAGCCGGCCGATAATCAGCCGGATCGGCAAAGCCCTCCCCGCCCGGCGGCAGCCAGCTTTTCTCGGCGAGGCGGCTGATGAGGCTCATGCCGGCGGTTCATTCTGCGGGATGAAGTCGCGCGCATGGCCCGGCACGCTATAGTCATAGGCCCAGCGATAGACGACCGGCAGCTTTGGCCCCCAATTGCCATGCTTGGGCGGGGTGTCGGGCGTCTGCCATTCCAGGCTCGCCGCGCCCCAGGGATTGGGGTCTGCCTTGGGGCCACGGAAATAGCTCCAGATCATGTTGTAGAAGAAGATGAACTGCCCCGCGAACACCACGAAGGCGGCAAGGCTGATGACCTCGTTCGCGACATGGGCGGAATGCGGGATGAAGGCAGTTTCGCCCAGCGCATAATAGCGGCGTGGCACGCCCAATATGCCCAGATAATGCATCGGCAGGTAAATGACGTAGACGCCGAGGAAGGTGATCCAGAAATGGATCTTGCCCAGCGTCTCGTTCCACATCCGCCCGGTGATCTTGGGATACCAGTGATAGATGGCGCCGAAGATCACCAGGATCGGCGACACGCCCATCACCATATGGAAATGGGCGACCACGAAGAAGGTGTCGGACAGCGGCACGTCGACACTGACATTGCCGAGGAACAGCCCGGTCAGCCCGCCATGGATGAAGGTGAAGATGAAGGCGATGGCGAACAGCATCGGCACCCGCAGGTGAATGTCGCCGCGCCACAGGGTCAGCAGCCAGTTATAGACCTTGATCGCGGTCGGGATGGCGATGACCAGGGTCGAGGTCGCGAAGAAGAACCCGAAATAGGGGTTCATACCGCTCACATACATATGATGCGCCCAGACCAGGAAGCTCAGCGCGCCGATGATGACGATCGCCCACACCATCATCCGGTAGCCGAAGATATTCTTGCGGGCATGGACGCTAATGAGGTCGGACACGATGCCGAACGCGGGCAGCGCGACGATATAGACCTCGGGATGGCCGAAGAACCAGAACAGGTGCTGGAACAGGATCGGACTGCCGCCGACCGTCCTGGTCGCCTGCCCCATGGATTGCATCGCCGGCATGAAGAAGCTGGTGCCCGCCAGATGGTCGAGCATCATCATGATCGCCGCCACGAACAGCGCCGGAAAAGCCAGCAGGCCCATGATCGAGGCGGTGAAGATCCCCCACACCGACAGCGGCATGCGCATGAGGGTCATGCCCCGGGTGCGCGCCTGCAGCACCGTCGTCACATAATTGAGCCCGCCCATGGTGAAGGCGATGATGAAGATCGCGAGGCTGGCCAGCATGGTGACGATGCCCCATTGATGGCCGGGCGTCCCCTCGCTGATGGCCTGGGGCGGATAGAGCGTCCAGCCCGCGCCGGTGGGCCCGCCCGGCACGAAGAAGCCCGACACCAGCACGATCACGGAGAGCAGATAGACCCAATAGCTCAGCATGTTGACGAACGGGAACACCATGTCCCGCGCGCCCACCATCAGCGGAATGAGATAATTGCCGAACCCGCCGAGCAGCAGGGCCGTCAGCAGGTAGACCACCATGATCATGCCGTGCATCGAGACGAATTGCAGGTAATTTTCGGGCTGGATCGCCGGAAACGCGCCGGGAAAACCAAGTTGCAGCCGCATCAGGACAGACAGCACCAGCGCCACCAGACCGATGCCGATGGCGGTCAGGCTATATTGGATGGCGATGACCTTGTGGTCCTGGCTCCAGACATATTTGCCGATCCATGTCTTGGGATGATGCAGCGGCTTGAGGTCGTCGGCTATGGTTGTCGCCATCAATATATCCCCCGATTTTCAGCCGGCGCGATGCAGCCATTGGCATTGGCGAGCAGGGCGGTGAGCGAGGTTGGACTCGCCTGCGCCATTATTTGCCCAAAGGTCGATTGTTGGGACAGCCAGGCGGCAAACTGCCTGGGCGGTTCGACGATCACGGTTCCCCGCATCTCGTGATGGCCGATGCCGCACAGCTCGGCGCAGAGGATCTCATATTTGCCCGGCACCGTAGGCGTCATCCAGAAATAGGTGACGATGCCCGGCACCAGGTCCATCTTCGCCCGGAATTCCGGCACATAGAAGTCGTGCAGCACGTCCTTGGAGCGCAGCACCATCTTCACCGGCTTGCCCGCCGGCAAATGCAATTCATTGCCTTCGACCAATATGTCGTCGCGCCCAAACGGGTCGAGCGGATTGAGGCCGAAGGGATTGTCGGGCGTCATATGCTTGACCGCAGCGGTGCCAAGCACACCGTCCGGGCCGGGAAAGCGGAACGCCCATTGCCATTGCTGGCCGACCGCCTCGACGATAGCGGCATCCTTGGGCACATTCACATATTTGCTCCAGGCGGCGAGGCCAGGAGCCAGCATCCCGGCGATGCCGATCGCCGTCCAGAAAGTCAGGCGCTTTTCCAGCGAGGCATTTTCGGGCTCATAATGCGCGCGATTGCCGGGCTTGTGGTGAAAGCGCAGCAGCGCATAAGCCATGAACAGATTGAGCGACACAAAGGCGATCGCGCAAATCCACAGCGTTATGTCGAGCGCGGAATCGATCGAGCCCCAGTTGGAAGCGATCGGCGTCTGCCACCACGGACTGAACAGGTGAAATGCGATCGAGCCGAGCACGAGTGCGGCAATGGCGATCGCAACAGGCATAGGCTCTCCGCTCCAATGCGGGCGGTCCCTAGCCATGTAACCCGGCCTGTTTCGACTCGCCTCGCGGGAAACAACCAATGGGATGAGGTATATAGATAAAATGAATGGGAAGAAAGCAGCGGTCTTCTAATCCATCCGCCACGAATAATCCTCTTCCAATACCTCGGTGACTGGAAGGCCCTGTTCGTCACGCGCAGGCTCGAAGCGGTAGCGGTCGACGATCACGCGGCAGGTCATCGCGTCCACCTCGGGATAGCCGCTCGGCCGGGTGACCTCGCATCGATCGACCCGGCCGGAAGGCCCGACCGCGAAACGGACGCCGATCTTGAGCCGCCCCGCGCCCTTGGCCGAGGCCGGAAAGTCCGAATTGCGGAAGCGGCCGTGGATCTGCCGTGCACCGGAGAACCCAGCGCCGGTGCCGACCCCCCGCCCCGCCCCCGAGCCTACCCCGCCTGCTCCAGAGCTCGCCCCGCCCGTGCCGCTCCCGGCCGGGTTGCCGCTGGTTATGACTGGCGGCACGGCGATCAGGCGAGGCGGGGCCGGTTCAGCCGGGATCGGCACCGGGACGTGCGGGTGCGCTTTCGGGGCCGGTGTGCCGCCGGCCTGCCTGGCGGGCTTATGCCTTGGCGCAGGCGGTTCGGGCGGCTTCGGCGGTGGGGGCGGCTTCAGGTCCACAACGATCATCGAATCGTCGGCGAACCGCGCGGGCAGCGTCACTCTCAGGCCCGCGATCAGCGCGTAGCCGAGCACGGCGTGGATCGCCACCACGCCAATCGCCGGGCCGATCCTGCCGGTTTCCCACGATCGTTTGGCGGAGCTAGCCATGCCCGCTCCCGATGCCCGCTCCCGATGCCCACGCCTGATGCCCACTCCCGATGGATATCAGGCGCAGCGCCGCTCCTAGCGGTAGACGCGGTTCCCGTTCCTATCGATATAATATTCCCGGCCACTGCGGTCGCGATGCCATCTGCGCTGGCCCTCCGAGGTGGCCGCACCGACCGCTGCACCGCCGGCGGCACCGATTGCGGCACCTTGGACGACGCTCAGGCCAGGGATCAAGGCCCCGGCCACCGCGCCGCCGGCCGCGCCGAATCCGGCACCGCGCAGCGCATCACGCGTCGTCTCGTGCGCGCACCCTCCAAGGGTTACGGCGGCGGTGAGGCTCACCGCCATGAATAGTGTATTGCGCATGTTAACCTCCATATTGCTGTAGGGGTCAACGTCCCGCGCCGCGATTGGTTCTACGCATGGAGCAGACCGACCCCTGTTGCCTACGGATCGGCTTGGAACGAGGGACGCGGCGCGCGTCCTATCGGACGGACGGATACCAACCCGTCATTCAGTATAGGTTCATTAAAATTCACGATTTGTCGCGATAATCCTGATTAATTCCCTCCGATTTTTCAATAAATTCTTAGAAAATATCTAAATGTTATTTGGAATTTATTACTGATATGCAGATCATTTTTTGGAACATTTGCAGATATTACTTGTTTCACTAGAGCAATACCGCGCTGTCAAACATGAAATACCTCGGCAGCATCTAGCGGAAGCACGGAGGTTTCAGTGGAATTCAGCATCAAGGGGCCGAGAGGCGACGTTATCGCTACCGGCCTGAGCGCGTGCGAAACGCGGTGCAAGTTTCTCACCGGCAGGAGGCTATTTGGCGGTCAGACCATATTCGGCCCCAATGGGGTGCTATGCTCTGAACAACAGCTGGAATTCATTTGCGCCCTGGAAGATGGTGGTGCCCCGCTCGGTTGGCTGCCGGTCCGGGATCCCTGGTGTCATTATTTTGGCACGGCGAACCGTGCACCGGGCAAGATCGGCTGACTAAGGCGTCATAATCCGGACATGCCGCTTTCCGCGCCATCGGCTTCACCCAAAGCAACGAACCGCTCGAGCAGCCAGGAGGCTGCCGGACCCGGAGGCCTGTCGCGGCGCCACAATCCGGAGAACGGATAGGTTCCGGCGCGATGGTCCGGCATGTTCAGTCGCATCAGCGTGCCAGCGACCAGATCCGCCTCAATCAACGGCAGAGGCATGTTACCCCAGCCTATGCCCTGCCGAAGCAAGGCATGCTTGGCTCCCAGGTCCGCGAGGCGCCAGGTTTGCAATCCCATCACGGCGAAATCCTTTCCCTCGGTGAATTGCGAGCGATCGGTCAGGACGAGTTGGGTATAGTTTCGTCCGGCTCCCGGCGGGATCTTGTCCATTCGCGCCAGCGGGTGGTCCGGCGCCGCCACCGGCACGAGGATAACCGATCCGGCTGATTTGCCATCCACACCCTCGACCCCGGCCGACAACGGCCCTGAAATGCCAATGACGGCCCTGCCGTCGAGCACCATTGCCGTGACGGCCCCCAATGCCTCGACATGCAGCCGCAATGAGACGGTCGGAAACGCCTCCGCAAAGGCGCGCAGCACGGTCGCCAGCCGCTGTGCCGGCAACATCACGTCCACGGCCAGATCGACCTCGGCCTCCAGGCCTTCGAGGAGCCCTTTGACCTTGGCGCGCAGGCCGTCGATTCCCAGCGAGATCGTTCGCGCCTCGGCGAGGAGCGCGCGACCAGCTATGGTCAACACCGGCTTGCGTGAACCTTCGCGCTCGAACAAGGTGAGCCCAAGCTGCTGTTCGAGGTTGGTGATGCCATAGCTGATCACGGACACCGCCCGGTTGAGCTTGCGCCCCGCAGCGGCAAAGCTGCCAGTATCCACGATAGCCAGAAAAATGCGGAGCTGATCTAACGTCGGCGTGCCCGGCTGTGCCACCTTTCAACTCCATAGAACATTTCGAAGGTATTTATCCAGGTTTTACCCGACCCCTGCAACCCCTATCTGACGTCCAACGGGCCTTCAACGGCACCAGCAGGAGACATCAGATGATCGAACTTCGGCCTTTTACCCAACTCGGCGGCGCGAACCACGGCTGGCTCGATGCAAAGCACCACTTTTCCTTTGCCGGCTATCATGATCCCGCACGCATGCACTGGGGCGACCTGCGCGTGTGGAACGATGACACGATCGCGCCCAAGACGGGGTTTCCGCCCCATCCCCATCGCGACATGGAAATCATTACCTATGTCCGCGAAGGCGCGATCACCCACGAAGACAATCTCGGCAACAAGGGCCGAACCGGGGCAGGCGACGTCCAGGTCATGTCGGCCGGAACCGGCATCCAGCATGCGGAATATAATCTCGAGGACGTGACCACGCGCATCTTCCAGATCTGGATACTTCCCGGCGAGACCGGAAAGCAGCCCAGCTGGGGTACGAAGCCCTTTCCCAAGGGCGACCGCGCTGGCCAGTTCGTCGTGCTCGCCTCGGGCTTTGCCAATGATGAAGACGCCCTGCCCATCCGCGCCGACGCCCGGGTCGTGGGCGCGACACTCAAGGCGGGCGAGCGGGCCGAATATCACCTCGGTGTGGATCGCCGCGCTTACCTCGTCCCCGCCAGCGGCGCGATCGAGGTCGACGGCGTGCGGCTCAATGCGCGGGATGGAGCGGCTATAAATGATGTCGAGACCCTGACCGTGACGGCCCTTGAAGATAGCGAGATCGTTCTCGTGGATGCCGCCTGACCGACAACCGAGCTTGCATGGCTCTCTGCACAAGGATGAAGCATATGACAAAGGTACTGGTTCTCTATTATTCCGCTTATGGGCACCTCGAACAGATGGCCGAGGCGGTCGCCGCCGGCGCGCGCGAGGGCGGCGCCGAGGTCGATATCAAGCGCGTTCCCGAGCTTGTGTCCGAGGAGGTTGCGCGCAACAGCCACTACAAGCTCGATCAAAGGGCGCCCGTTGCAACGATCGCGGAGCTTGAAAACTACGACGCAATCGTCATCGGCACGGGGACGCGTTTCGGGCGTCTGTCATCGCAGATGGCGAGTTTCCTCGATCAGGCGGGCGGCCTGTGGATGCGGGGCGCCCTGCATGGCAAGGTGGGCGCTGCCTTCACCGCAAGCGGCACGCAGCACGGCGGCCAGGAAACGACGCTGTTCTCGCTGATCACCAACATGCTGCACTTCGGCATGACCATTGTCGGGCTCGATTATGGTCACACCGGGCAGATGGGCCATGACAAGGTCCGGGGCGGAGCGCCCTATGGTGCCACCACTATCGCCGGCAGTGACGGCAGCCGGCAGCCTGACGAAGACGAACTCGGGGGTGCGCGATATCTGGGCCGCCGTGTTGCGGAGACCGCAGCCAAGCTGTTCGGCTGAGGTGATCCGGTCTAGCTGACAGCCATCCGGGCGAATTTCCGGGCGTAGAGCAGCATTGCCTGAAGGGCAGCCTGGGTAAGCGGCTTGGAAAAACGTGGAACCGCGGCGTGTGAGGGGGGGATGAACCCCTTCTCATACCCGGTCAGGAAAATAAACGGCCGGTCGCGCGCGACCAGTTCGTCAGCGACAGGATACACCGTTTCCCCGGCGAGATTGATATCAAGAATGGCCAGGTCAAATCCGATGTCGTCGGACAGCGCCTCGAGCGCCGCATTGACGCTCGCCGCTGATCTGGCAACCTCCATGCCCTGCTCCCTGATCTCCTCGCAAATATCGGCGGCGACCAGATAATCATCTTCGACCAGGAGGACGCGAGTCGGGAAATCATGGTCTTGATACATCACATCTCTCCTGGGAAAATGTGGAGCCTTCATATCCGGAGCTTGTCGCCGGCCGTGCACTCCGCGCCAGCGGTTTTCTATTTATCTGGTAGAATTTGCTATCGCGCAAGTACGAAGAGCCCAATCGGTCTCCCTATCCGCCAAAATGAGGGGGCTATTATGGGCTAGCCTCCCTGGCCCGCGCGGTTGGGGTTACGCAAGACAATTCACCATTGTTGGTGCTCCGCCGTCGCGCTCCCATAGCCGATGAGGCAACGCATATAGTGCGGATAGAATTGAAGGGGACGGAGCGTATTGCGGTCCCAATCCGCCCAGTAGCCACAGTTGCGCGGCGTGGTATCACCGGAATCCGGCAACGCGATTTCGAAGCGGCCGACATCGTCGCCGATCTTGAAGAAGCGGAAAAGCCTCCCCTGATTGTCGGCACGCGCCTTTATCTTATCGGCTGAAAACCGGTAGACTTGATTGACGAGAATCTGCTCGGACCGCTGCGCAAGGTCGAGAAAATTCCATTCGCGATGCGTCATGCCAGCGATCGTATTGGGCGGCGGTGCGTCCAGTGAGCAGCTTTCCCATGGGCACAGGGCGTTGATCTTCTGGTCGCCATTGATGATGACATAGGTCGTCGCCGGCTCCGCCAGTCCGGCGGCGCCCGCACGGTCCTGTATCACCTTGCCGATTTCGTCGGAAAATACGCCGAACCGGGCACCGCCATCGACATACATGCGATTGTCGATAAAGACCGGCGGCGCGGCGATAGGCGCGGACGAAGAGGCAAGAATGGCCTCCACATAACAGTTTTTGAGCTTTGCACGGAGCGGTGGATCATCCGTCGCCATCGCCCATCGCGCCGCAAGATCGGTGAGGTCGAACGCGACAGCTTCGCCACTGTCCACGTCCACGGCACCGATGAAAAGGGCCCGCTTGTCCTGCTTGCCTTTCGCGACCGCCATCAGCACGTCATCGGTCAGCGCGGTCGATATGCGCGATCGCAGCGGTACGAGATTGGCGAGGGCGCCTCGCCGCAGCAAGGTCAGCCCGGCGCTAGCGCCAATGCCGCCGCTGCCCGCCTTGATATAGGGTTGGAGCAGCTCTCGCTCGCTTGCGATCGTATAGCCCCTGACGGCCGCGTCGCCATCGCCGACAAAGGCGAAAGTCGCGAGGATGGAGCCTGTGCTCACCCCGGTCACGACGGCAAATTCCGGCAGCTTGCCGCGCTTCTTCTGCCATCCCCGCAGCAGGCCGGCGCCGAAGGCCCCGTTCTGGCTTCCCCCGGACATGAACAGCATGGCGTCCTCGCCATTGCCGGTGCTCACCATGGCCCGGGCCGCGAGCGCCTGGGCCAGGTCATAAGCCAGCGTCCCCTCCCGCGCCTTGGGCGCCGCCATGCCGGGTGCAATGCTCGAGAGTGGATCGTTGACGGCAAGTTCACGCCGCTGGATGTTGCACCCGGTCGTGGTCTCGGGCTTGATCGCGCACCCTCCGACCAGCACCGCCGCGCACAGCATGATCAATCGAAACGGTCCCACAGCCGTACCTCCTACCACCCCAGTTCCACCACCAGTGCTTGATATTTCGGATCGACGCTGGCCTTGATGAAGTCGCTGATCGCGCTCATCTTCACGGCCTTATTGACGTTGTCGATCGGGCACATCGGCGATGCCGCCTTCTGATGCCCCAGATGGTGCAGGGCGATAAGCCGCCCCTGGGGATCGAAGATCGGTGCGCCCGAAGCGCCGGGTTCGGTGTCACAATCATGCGTGATTTCCGTTTTGGCCCCCGCCCCGCCGAGCGGATCGGTCCAGGCGGCGCGTGAAGCACTTTGCACATGGCAATTGTCGGAAATCAGCTTGGGCTGGCATTGCGCATGGTGGATCATGTAGATCGACTGGCCGGGGCTGATCGGGGCTGTGGAAATCTGGACCGGAAATGTCGTGCGAACGCCGCCGTCGGCACCCGCCGCCGGCTGGATACGCAGAATCGCGAAATCGAGGTCTTCGTTCTGCGCCACGACTTCCGAGACGCTGAATTGCCGGCGGATGGGACCATTTTCCCAGGCAAGGTCGATGACGGCATTGCCGCGCACCTCGCCATCCCATAATCGCTTGGGTCCGGCGCAGTGCCAGTTGGTCAGGTACAGATTGCGGCCGATCATCACGCCGGTGCAGCACCAGGAGGTACGCGTGCCTGGCGGGCCCGCGGCCGCTGGCGCCAATGTGTCGTCAACGAAGATGCCGACCGCTTCGGCGGGGTCCCTGCGATTGGGCGGCGCGGGCGCATGGCTATGTGGTGCACCGGTATAGAAGTCCCGCCATTGGGCCGTGGCACCGCTGATGGAAAAGCCGTTCTGGTCCGAGTTGGGCGGACCGCTCGCGCTGGCGCCGCGAACTTCGACGAAGGTATCGGCATCGCCGCCGCGCAAGGTCACGGTGACCATTGATCCCGTCAGGCGACCCGTCCAGAGGGTGCTTGAAGCGCTGGGGAAGTCCGACCGCTCGAGTTGGGACAGGAGATGACCATCGCGATCGCGGATGGCTAGCGACCATGGCTTGGCGCCGGGATTGGGCGCGGCGATCAGCAGTCGCATGGAGGCCGCTAGCTGGCCGTCCCGCGTTTTCGGCGTGATATCCTGGCTGGGGGCCGACAGCCTGATCGGAATGGACAAAGCCTTCCAATCGCCGAAACGCGTCACAAGTTCGGATGGGTGGCAAACATTTTGCGCCGGTGCAGCGCTGGGCAAAAGGGCCAGCACGGCGAGCCAGATGCAGCGCATTCTAGCCACAGCTATTGTCAGACTGGCTCGGAAAGGTCGTCACGATCAGTTCGCTGATTTCGGACAGTTTTATGCTGCTGCCCCCGCAAATGTCGATCATGGTGCTGGTGTCGGCCAGCGAGACGGGGCCCCAGCGCTGAACGAGGCCGCGCACCCGCGGTGTCGGCGTATCGGCGTAAAGGGCGTAGGTCGAATCGTCGCCGGCGTCCGAGAGCCGGAGCAATCGCAGCACACGGGATGGCAGGAAGGACACCTCGCCCCTATTGGGGTCATTGACCTTCAACGGGCCCGACCAGCGCCGGATCCTTATGGCGTGCCAGCCATTTGCATCATGCGCCCAGCTCTTCGTGGGGTCGAGTTGCGCCCGCTGATAATCGACGACGCCTGCAGCGATCTTTGTCCATGCATCGGCGGTCGGATCCGCGGAGGGGAGAGCGGGCCAGGCGGTTTGCTGAAGGCGCCGCTTCACCTGTTCGGCCTGCACATAGGCATTGGGATAGCGTGCGATCATTTCGGCGGCCACGCCAGTGACATAGGCAGCCGCCGGGCTCGTGCCGGGTGCGGCGCCCACGCCTTCGCTGCTGATCCAGCCGGGGATCGGTTCGCCGCCGGGCGCGGCCAGATGAACGATCGGGTCGGGCGAAATGCCATAATAGGCCGAGGGCAGCAATGTCACCTTGTCATGACGGCAGATCACGCAGGCCGTGACGACGACGACATTCTCCAGGTCGCCAAATCCCTGCGGGGCATGCGGTGACTTGGTCGTCAGCCCGACTGGCGCCTCGCCATTTTCGGATTGGCCGGCCGCCGCGATCAACAGGGGGCGCCCGGCAAAAACCGCCTTGTGCGCCAGGCTGAAGTCGCGCCGGATCTCGATACTGGGAAGCTGTCTGTCGGGATTGAGCAGCGTGGATGGATAGGGCTTGAACTCACTCGCGATCAGGAACACGCTGAGCCCCGGCATTCCCGTGACCAGATCGACCTTCGCGGCGAAATTATCCTCCCGCCTGCTCACCTCGACCAGCTTGGGCGGCGTGTCGCCATTGGCGCGATACCACTCGAACGAACTGATCTGCGATGTCGGCGCAAGGCCGGCAAAGCCCTGGCCATTCCGGCTGGCGATAATACCGGCCATGTGCGTCCCATGATGCAGCGCCTCGACGAAGCCCATCCAGTTACAGCGCCATTCAGGCGCCACGACCGGCCCGCCTTGCGGTATGTCGATGTCCGCGCCCAGCAGAGCGGGATTGAGCGCGATCTTGGTATCGATGACATAGACCGTGGGCTTGCCGGGCGGCGTGCCCATCATGTCGATCAGGGCCGACAGCTCTGCATCATTGTCGAGCAGTTCGTCATAATTGTGAACAGGCGGCGGCATGGCGCCGGGCGGACCGCGACAGATCGATTCATAATTGGCGGGAAAGGAATAGGCTTTTGCAGGACGCGCCTCGCTGAGTTCTGCATCGATGACGACATTGCGCGAACGCAGCGACTGGCCAGACATAAGTGTCAGCCGGTCGATCGCGGCCATGACGTCCTTGTCGGTCTGATAACCGATCACCAGGTCATAGGCGTCGAATTCCACGCGGCTCAATCCATTGACGGTCCGCTCCAGCACATCCTTGGTCTGCCAGCCCCTTAGAAGGTCTTGCTTCTGCCGCTGCTCGGTCGGATCCTCGGGCGTGAAGGTCCTGACCGTCCGGCGCATGGTCACCGTGATTTTCGGCAACATGATCGTCTCGCCGACCTTGAGCGTCCGGCTGCTGAAATTCGCGCCGTTCAGCAGATCGAGAAGCTGGTCGAACTCCCTGCCGGGGACCGGAATCCCGCGCGCCTTGAGAAGCTTGGATGGATTGTCCCCCGCCGCTAGGGCCACGCGCTCCGTGGGCAGGAGTGCCGGCCTTGTCGCCAGCCGGTTGAGCACCGCCGCCAGGTTCTTTGCAACCGTCCCGCCGACGAACGACACGTGCACGGCTGGCAGGTCGTGATTATCGGGCCGGGCGGAGGTTGGCGGCATCGCGCCGCTGCTGGTGGCAAATGAAACGACCTGCAATCCGGCTGCGCCTGCCGCACCGTCGCCATGCACGATCGGCCTCAAAGGCGCGACGCCGGAATAGAGGGCTTTGTGGCTCGCAATATCGACAGGCGAGAGCGCCAAATTCAACGACACCGGATCGTTGCAGTAATAATGCATCACCGATCGCGGATCATAGGGGCTGAGAGGTTGCCAATCCCCGCTTTCCGACTGCTGGCACCCGGCGTCCTTGCTGATCTGCTCATGACGATAGCCAAGGATATGGCCAAGTTCATGGCGGAACACGCCGACCCTGTCATATTGTGTCCGCAGATAGGGCGGAAACACATAGAGATAGCGTTTCTCGATGTCGGCACCGGCAAAGAAGGCAAGCGCGATGAAGCTGCTCACCTCCGGCTTGTAGCGGACGATGAAGGTCGTCTGTCCTTCTCTGGGTGCGCGATCGCGCTCGACAATATGGTTGATCGACAGGCCGCAGGCCGGGCAGGCCTTCACCCACGCATCCGACGCCTCTCCCATCGCCTTGACCACTGCGTCATAGCTCGCGGCGTCGGGAAAGCTCCTGCGATCGACCGCATAGGTGAGCGTCCGCGCATTGGCTGGCCAGAACTGCGCCTTCCCGGCCACGACGTTGACGATCAGCTCCGGCGATACCAGGGCCTTGTTGCTATCGTCGCCGCGCCGTTCGCCGATCACCGCCACCCGAACCTCGTCGCGGGTCATCGGCAGGTCGCCTTCATAGACATAATAGAGATGCGGGACGCCGCCTTCCTTGACCTCGAAGGTCGGAAGCTTGGCGAGAAAGGCCGAAAAGCTGTCCTCGTCCTCGGGATGGGTGCGAACCTGCGCGTAATCGGCCGCCGTCAAACGGGTCGGGGCTGCGCGGGCGCCGGGCGCAGCCATGGCCGCGGCAATAGCGAGCCAGGCCAATAATAACCGAAGCGGGAAGCGCGACCGACGCATGTCAGAGCGACTTCATATATTCGATCAGTTCCATGCGCTGGTCGTCGTTGAAGCGGCCATTGCCATAATCATGTCCGGCGTTCGAATTGCCCGGGATCGGCCGGTCGGCCTTGTCGAGGACATGGAATTCGAAAGGCGGCTTGCCGGGGCCGGCTCTGAAGCCCACTTCCCGCGTGTCGAAGATCCGCGAGCCGACCGCGAACTGCTTGTCCCGTCGGGCCGGTGGCAGCAGCAGCTGGTAGAGGGAGCGGACCGAACCATTGTGGAGATAGGGGGCTGTCGCCCAGATCCCGCCCAGCGGCCGGCCCTTATAGGCCATCAGCGGGTCGGCGGCATTGGCCCTGCAGATCTTCTCGCGCTCCTCGGGCGACTTCTGGGCAAATTCCGGTTCGACCAGCCCCGCCGCTCCCTCGATCTTGCGCGGAATGCCGAACATGGCTTTTGCGAAGGTCGCGGCGATCTGCCGCTTCTTGCCGGCCAGCGATCCGACGACCGTGGTGGTCAGCATCTGCCGCTCGTCCGCGATCTGCGCGAACTTTTCTCCCCCACCGACATAGCTGGTGGGCACGCCCGCCAGATTCCCCGTGCGGGCGCGAAATGTAAAGGCGTTGCAGGCCATCCAGGGATCGGTGCCCACCGCCCTGGAGGCACCCCATATCGGGGTCATGACGGCGACGATGGGCGTCTTCAGGTCCGTGCGATCGAGCGGCGCGTGGCAGGAGGCGCAATGCGCAGCGAACAATGTCCGTCCCGCCGCAACCTTGGTATCGTTCAGCGTGCCCAGGCTTGTCGGCCATTTCGGCGGCAGAAGCCGGCTGATCTGGTTCTCGATCGCGTCCAGATTGGTAACGTCGATCGAGGATTTATACCCCGAAAGGCCCGGATAGGCCTTGGTCACCGCAACATCGGCGAATACACCAATGACCTCGCCGGCATTGCGGCCCAGTGCACCGAGATCGAACACCTGCCCGCTCGGCAGCTTCAGGCCCTTGTTGGGCGCGATGCCGTTCCATTGCACGCGGTCATGCTGCGCGATGTTCCACAGGAAGGGGTAGCTGACGGGGGCATCGGCAGGCGCGGTGAACTGATCTTCAGCACCACTGAGCGCCGCCACCTTGTTGTAGATATGACCGAACGCATCGAGCCGGCCATGTCCGTAGCGGAGCGTTACGCGATCAGGACCGGCGGGGTTGTTGAGGGCCTCGATCCGGTCTTCCCAGGCCATGAATGCCGTGAGCGCACTTCGTAAATCCCCCTCTTCGCCCGGAGCATGCGGGCCAAGCACAGCCGTTGCAAATCGCGCGAATTTGGCAGGGTCCTTGAGTGTTGCGCGGGTCGACGCGTCGAGCGCCTCGATGAATGACTGGAAGTCGCCAAGGCCGGGACCGCCGTCGATGCGGATGCTGATGCCGTCTTCCGTTTCGATCTGTCCCGTGTGACAGGCAGCGCATGTCATGCCGACCCAGGGTTCCGAACTCGATTGGCCGGCACGCCAGTGAAGTTTGGAACGGACAAAAGGCGTGTCGTCGCTGCTATCGATCGCGAAACCGATCGGCAGGCCCGTGGTATCGTCCGGATCGGGCGCCAGATAGCCCAGCCCCTGCATATTCGCGATCGTGAAGAAGGGCTTGTTGGACCCGGCCTCCTCCAGCGCCATCAGCCACTGTTTCGGGATTAGCCGCGAGCCCTGATTGCCGTGATACCAGTTGAGTTGCTCGGTTCGGGACCAGCCCTGTCCGTCCACAGGCTTCGTATCGGCGACACAACTGCCCAGCAGCGCCGCACAGACAGAACCAGCCAGAAAAACGTTCCATCGGCGCGTGGACGGATTGGATGGTAATGCAACGAACGTCATGATCGAGCCCCCCGGCACACTGACTTCTTAGAAAGCCATCAATAGAGCGCGACTCGATTATGTTTTCCTATGATTCTATGATTATCATCCAAAGTCTAGTGGAATATCGAAAATAACCTAAAAGTAAACTTGTGGGCGCGCGGCGGGCCAAGCCATGCAAATCTCCGCGCCTGGCAAGTTGGCGTTAAAGCAATAGTAAGGCTCTCCGCCAATCTGCGCCCGAGCCAGGTCGGATGTTCTGACGACAGACCGCCGGCTACCAGAGCGGGCGCTGCTCGTAGGCGGCGCGGCGTTCCCTGATGATGCGTTCACGTTCCATGGGAGATACGGTCGGCGTTTCGGCCGGCAGCAGCTTGCGAACGTCGGCCAGCGCAGGTAGCTGTTCCCGATCCCGCGGCTTTCATAGACGCCGGTGCGCGTTCTATCGCGTCATCCGCGCCGTGGCCGGACTGGATCAGTTCGGCAACGGCCAATCCGGCATATGCGGGCGAGGTGGTTTCAGTCATGATGATCGTTGCGCCTGGCGCCAGCCGCCGACGCCTTGCGAGCCTTGGCGATCATCACATCATATTCATGCTCTGCGGCCTTCTGGCGCTCGACGGCTCCCGGATCGGTGATGCTGCGGTTTTGGGATGCCGATGGATGTAAGGCACCGCCCGCTTAGCCCCCATGAGATGCTCCCACATCGGCGGGATGTAGAGTGCATTTGTGTATCACTCGGGCTTGCGAATGGCTGGGATTTCTGCCATTCTCTTTTAGTTTCAGACCCTTAGAGAGCCCTTGGTGCCCAGAAGAGGACTCGAACCTCCACGACCTTGCGATCGCCAGCACCTGAAGCTGGTGCGTCTACCAATTCCGCCATCTGGGCACGGGCAGCTGAGCTGCGGGTAGGAGCGGGCGCTTAGCCGTTCGTTTGGGCGCTTGTCAATCGCGGCGACCGGTGAATGGATGAATTTGCACGTCCGGCCAAGCGGCGGCGTTCACGCATGGTTGTCACGGCCGCGGCGCTGGGGCAATGAGGCGGGCGGATCAGCCGGGCGCCGCCCGGTGCAGCAGGGACATCGCGACGCCGATGAATAACAGCAAACTCGTCACCCTATTCGGCGGGGGCGGCTTCGTCGGCCGCGCCCTGGCACAGGCACTGTTCGCGCGCGGCTGGCGCGTACGCATCGCCCAGCGCGATCCGACCGCGGCCTATGTCGTCAAGCCGCTGGGCGGGCTCGGCCAGAGCCAGTTCGTGGCGGCCGATATCACCAGGCCGGACAGTGTCGCCCGCGCCGTCGCCGGCGCCGACGCGGTCGTCAATCTGGTGGGCGTGCTGAAAGGCAATTTCGAGGCCGTGCATGTCGCCGGCGCGCGCAATGTCGCGGCGGCGAGCGCGGCGGCAGGCGTCGGTGCGCTCGTCCACATGTCGGCGATCGGCGCGGACGCCGACAGCCCGTCCGCCTATGGCCGCACCAAGGCGGCGGGCGAAGCGGCGGTACGCGCCGCCTTCCCCGCTGCGACCATCATGCGCCCCTCGATCATCTTTGGCCGCGACGACCAGTTCACCAATCGTTTTGCGGCGCTGATCCGGGCGACGCCCGTGGTGCCGATAATCGCGGGCGAGACGAAATTGCAGCCGGTGTTCGTGGGCGACGTGGCCAATGCCATGGCGGACGCGGTGACCGATCACGCCGCGCATGCCGGCAAAACCTGCACGCTGGCGGGCCCGGATATTCTCTCCATGGCCAAGATCAACCATTGGCTCGCCGAGATGATCGGCCGCCATCCGACATTCGTGCCGGTGCCGGACAGCATCGCCCGGCTGCTCGCGACCCTGACGGGCTGGGCACCCGGCGCACCGATCACGCGCGACCAGCTCGCGATGCTGGCCCGCGACAATGTCGCCGACCCCGCCCTGCCCGGCCTTGCCGCCTTTGGCATCCAGCCGACGCCGATGGACGCCGTGGCGCCGGCATGGCTTACCGCCTATCGCAAGCACGGCCGGTTCGGCGACCAGGCGCGGACCTGATCGCCAAACTACGGCGGCTGGCAACGGCCTGTCTCGTCCTCCCAAATACCTGTCTCATCCTCCCAAATATAAGAGGCGCTCGCCATGGGTCTGACACTGACCGCGATCATTCTGGGCATTGTTGAGGGCATAACCGAATATCTGCCCGTCTCCTCGACCGGGCACCTTATTCTCGCAACCGAACTGCTCGGCTATAATGCGGCGCGCTGGGACGTGTTCAATATCGCGATCCAGCCGGGCGCCATCCTGGCCATCATCGTGCTGTACTGGCGCACATTCATGGAGGTGGGCAAGGGCCTGCTCCGGCTGGACCCGGCCTCCCTCCGGTTCGTGCGCAATGTCCTGCTCGCCTTCATACCGGCGGTTGTGATCGGCCTCGCCTTTCATGATCCGATCGAGGCGCTGCTGGAGAACGGGCGCGTGGTCGCCTGGGCGCTCATCATCGGCGGTATCGCCATCCTTGTGGTCGAGCGGCTTGCCCGGACGCAGCATTATGATGGCGTCTCCGCGGTCGGCTCGCGCACATCCTCGCTGATCGGGGTGATCCAGTGCCTCGCCATGATCCCCGGCATCAGCCGGTCGGGCGCGACGATCCTGGGCGCGATGGCCATGGGCGTGGACCGCAAGACCGCCGCCGAGTTCAGCTTCTTCCTAGCGGTTCCGACACTGGTCGGCGCAACCGCCCTTCAACTCGTCAAGCACCGGCATGAGATATCGCAGGGCGACTATGGCCTGATCGCGATCGGGTTCGTCGTGAGTTTCATCGTCGCCCTGGTGGTGGTGAAGGGGTTCATCGCGATCGTGACACGGCATGGCTTTGCGCCTTTTGCCTGGTACCGGATCGTAGCGGGGGTAGCGGCGCTAGTGTGGCTCGGGGTTAGATAGGTCCGAACCGGTCATATATAACGCTCCACCTCACGCAAAACGTTAACATATGGCGTCGTTGCGGCTCGTTTAGGTAAGTGACATTGCCATAAATGACGCAATCGCCGTGACACTGGGCCTTGGCGTCTATATGCTCGCGGCATTCAGACCTTGGGAGCATTGTGATGGGCGAAAATCCTATGCTGAAGTTCGTCGTGCGCGAGCAGGGCTATCCTGCCAAGCGCCCGGCCGCCGAGCGCGCCCACGACTTTTCGGAGATTTCCAGCGACTATGCCCCGGCCAATGCCGAGGAGCAGTCCGCACGCTGCTCGCAATGCGGCGTGCCCTATTGCTCGATCCATTGCCCGCTCCAGAACCACATTCCCGACTGGCTGCGCCTGACCGCAGAGGGCCGCCTGCGCGAGGCCTATGAGATCAGCAACATGACCTCGACCATGCCGGAGATCTGCGGCCGCATCTGCCCGCAGGACCGGCTGTGCGAAGGCAATTGCGTGATCGAGTTTTCCGGCCATGGCGCCGTCACGATCGGCAGCGTCGAGAAATACATCACCGACACCGCCTGGGAAGAAGGCTGGGTCGAGCCGCTGGTGCCGGGCGCGCCCACCGGCCAGTCGGTCGGGGTGATCGGCGCCGGGCCGGCCGGTCTCACCACCGCGGAATATCTGCGCGCGGCGGGGCATGAGGTGCATGTCTATGACCGCCACGACCGGGCGGGCGGCCTGCTCACCTATGGCATCCCCAATTTCAAGCTGGAGAAGTTCGTCATCACCCGCCGGACCGAGCGGCTCAAGGCGGGTGGGATCATCTTCCACCAGGGCTTCGAGGTCGGCCGGGACGCGGCTCTGGCCGAGCTGCGTGAACGGCACGATGCGATCCTGATCGCGACCGGCGTCTACAAAGCGCGCGACATCGAGATGCCCGGTAACCGTATAGATGGTATAGTCAGGGCGCTGGATTTCCTCACCGCATCCAATCGCGCGGGCTTTGGCGACGCCGTGCCGGAGCATGAGGACGGCTCACTGCTGGCGACGGGCAAGGACGTCATCGTGATCGGCGGCGGCGACACCGCGATGGACTGCGTGCGCACCGCCGTCCGCCAGGGCGCGAAGTCGGTGAAGTGCCTTTATCGCCGCGACCGCGCCAACATGCCGGGATCGCAGCGCGAGGTCGCCCATGCCGAAGAGGAAGGCGTCGAATTCGTCTGGCTCTCCGCGCCTGTGGCGTTTGAGGGGGGCGACATGGTAACCGGCGTCAAGGCCACGAAAATGCGCCTCGGCCTGCCCGACGCCTCCGGCCGCCGCTCGCCCGAGCCGGATCCCGGCAGCGAGTTCACCCTGGAGGCCGACCTCGTCATCCAGGCGCTCGGCTTCGATCCGGAGGAACTGCCCGCGATGTTCGGCGCGGAGGACCTGTCCGTCACCCGCTGGGGCACATTGCGCGTCGATCACCGCACGATGATGACCAGCCTCGACGGCGTGTTCGCGGCGGGCGACATCGTGCGCGGCGCCTCGCTGGTGGTCTGGGCGATCCGCGATGGCCGGGATGTGACCGAGCATATGCAGCGCTATCTGAAGGCCAAGGCGGGCGTTGAAAGGGTAGCGGCATGACCAGGAATATGGACGCCGAACGCCTCCGCCTCGCGGAGCATGGCATGTACCGCCCGGAGTTCGAATCCGACGCCTGCGGGGTCGGCCTCGTCGCCGCGACCGATGGCAAGCCGTCGCGCCGCGTGGTCGAAAGCGCCATCGATGCGCTCAAGGCGGTGTGGCATCGCGGCGCCGTGGACGCCGATGGCAAGACCGGCGACGGCGCGGGCATCCATGTCGACCTCCCCTTACGCTTCTTCGACGACGCCATCGTTGCGTCCGGGCACAAGGCAAAGCCCAACCGCCTCGCGGTCGGCATGGTCTTCCTGCCGCGCACCGACCTCAATGCGCAGGAAACCTGCCGCACCATCGTCGAGAGCGAGATCATCGACGCGGGCTATGCCATTTATGGCTGGCGGCAGGTGCCGGTCGATGTCTCGGTGATCGGCGAAAAGGCGCAGCGGACCCGGCCGGAGATCGAGCAGATCATGATCGCCGGGCCGATGCCCGAAACGCAGGACCTCGCCGCGTTCGAGCGGGACCTCTACCTCATCCGCCGCCGGATCGAGAAGAAGGTCGTCGCCGCGCAGATCAGCGACTTCTACATCTGCTCGCTGTCCTGCCGGTCGATCATCTACAAGGGGCTGTTCCTCGCGGAATCGCTCTCGATCTTCTACCCGGACCTGACCGACGAGCGGTTCGAAAGCCGCGTCGCCATTTTCCACCAGCGCTATTCGACCAACACCTTCCCCCAATGGTGGCTGGCCCAGCCGTTCCGCACCCTCGCCCATAATGGCGAGATCAACACGATCCGCGGCAACAAGAACTGGATGAAGAGCCACGAGATCAAGATGGCCGCCCTCGCCTTCGGGGAGAATAGCGAGGACATCAAGCCGCTGATCCCGGCGGGCGCATCCGACACCGCCGCGCTCGACGCCGTCTTCGAGGCGCTGTGCCGCGCGGGCCGCGACGCGCCGACCGCCAAGCTCATGCTCGTGCCCGAGGCCTGGCAGGTCGACAGCGAAACGCCGCAGGCGCATGTCGCCATGTACAATTATCTGGCGTCGGTGATGGAGCCGTGGGACGGGCCGGCCGCGCTCGCCATGACCGACGGGCGCTGGGCTGTCGCCGGCATGGACCGCAATGCGCTCCGCCCGCTGCGCTATACGCTGACCGCCGAAAATCTGCTGATCGTCGGCTCCGAATCCGGCATGGTCGTGGTGCCCGAATCCACCATCATGGCCAAGGGCCGGCTGGGACCGGGCCAGATGATCGCGGTCGACCTCGCCGAGGGCAAAGTCTATCAGGACCGCGCGATCAAGGACCGGATCGCCGCCGAAAAGCCCTATGCCGATTATGTGAAGGGCTTTCGCGACGCGAGCCACCTCCCCGCCCCCGCCCATGACGCGCGCCCGCAATGGGAACGCGGCGAATTGCTGCGTCGCCAGATCGCCGCCAACGTCACGCTGGAGGATCTCGAACTGATCCTGGCGCCGATGGTCGAGGACGCGAAGGAAGCCATCGGGTCGATGGGCGACGACACGCCGCTCGCGATCATTTCCGAAAAGTCGCGCACGACCAGCCATTTCTTCCGCCAGAATTTCAGCCAGGTCACCAATCCGCCGATCGACAGCCTGCGCGAACGCCATGTGATGAGCCTGAAGACGCGCTTTTCCAATCTGGCCAACATCCTCGAGGACGAGGCCCAGAATGTCGATGTGCTGGTGCTCGATTCCCCTGTTCTGCTGTCGGATGACTGGTCGCGGCTGCAGCGCTATTTCGGCAAGGCGGTCGCGGAGATCGACTGCACCTATCCGGCCGATGGCGGCCCCTCCGCCCTGCGCGCGGCGATCGCCCGCATCCGCGAGGAAGCGGAACATGCCGTGCGCGCCGGCCAGACCGAGATTTTCCTGACCGACGTCGCCATCGGCCCGGACCGGATCGCGATCGCCACCATCCTCGCCGCTGCGGCTGTCCATACCCATCTCGTCCGCAAGGGGCTGCGCTCCTATGCGTCGGTCAATGTCCGCGCGGCCGACTGCCTCGACCCGCATTATTTCGCGGTGCTGATCGGCGTGGGCGCGACCACCGTCAATGCCTATGTAGCCGAAGCCAGCATCGCCGACCGCCATGCGCGCGGCCTGTTCGGCGATATGGCGCTCGACACCTGTCTCGAGCGCTACCGCACGGCCATCAACGAGGGCTTGCTCAAGATCATCTCGAAAATGGGGATCGCGGTCATCTCCAGCTACCGGGGCGGCTATAATTTCGAGGCTGTCGGCCTGTCGCGCGCGCTGGTGAACGACCTGTTCCCCGGCATGCCCTCGAAAATCTCCGGCGAGGGCTATGCCTCGCTACACTTCAGCGCCAAGGCCCGGCACGAGGCTGCCTTTGACAGCGCGGTCGTGCGCCTGCCGGTCGGCGGCTTCTACCGCCAGCGTGGCGGCGGCGAGACCCACGCCTTTACCGCGCCGCTCATGCACCTGCTGCAAACGGCGGTGGGGACCGACAGCTATTCGAGCTATCTGCAATTCTCACGCGGGGTCCGCGACCTGCCGCCGGTCTATCTGCGCGACCTGCTCGAATTCAACCATGTCCACCGCGCGATCCCGATCGACGAGGTCGAGGCGATCACGGAGATCCGCAAGCGCTTCGTGACGCCCGGCATGTCGCTGGGCGCACTCTCTCCCGAGGCCCATGAAACCCTCGCCATCGCCATGAACCGGATTGGCGCCAAGGCCGTCTCCGGCGAAGGCGGCGAGGACAGGTCGCGCTTCACGCCCTATGAGAATGGCGACAACGCCAATTCGGGCGTAAAGCAGATCGCATCCGGCCGCTTTGGCGTCACCGCCGAATATCTGGGCGCCTGCGAGGAGATCGAGATCAAGGTGGCCCAGGGCGCCAAGCCCGGCGAGGGCGGCCAGTTGCCCGGTTTCAAGGTGACCGACATGATCGCGCGCCTGCGCCATTCGACGCCCGGCGTCACGCTGATCTCGCCGCCGCCGCATCACGACATCTACTCGATCGAGGATCTAGCCCAGCTCATCTATGACCTCAAGCAGATCAATCCGCGCGCGCGGGTCTGCGTGAAACTGGTCAGCCAGGCCGGGATCGGCACCGTAGCGGCGGGCGTCGCCAAGGCCCATGCCGATGTGATCCTGATCGCCGGTCATGTCGGCGGCACCGGCGCATCCCCGCATACCAGCATCAAGTTCGCCGGTCTGCCCTGGGAAATGGGGTTGGCGGAAACCAATCAGGTACTGACGCTCAACAGCCTTCGCCACCGGGTCAAGCTGCGCACCGACGGCGGCCTCAAGACCGGCCGCGACATCGTCATCGCGGCGATCCTCGGCGCGGAGGAGTTCGGCATCGGCACCCTCTCGCTCGTCGCCATGGGTTGCATCATGGTGCGCCAGTGCCACAGCAACACCTGCCCGGTGGGCGTGTGCGTGCAGGACGAACGGCTGCGGGCGAAATTCACCGGCACGCCGGAAAAGGTCATCAACCTGATGACCTTCATCGCGGAGGAAGTGCGCGAGATCCTCGCGCGGCTCGGCTTCCGTTCGCTGGACGAGATCATCGGCCGCACCGAGCTGCTCAAGCAGGTCAGCCGCGGCGCGGACCATCTCGATGACCTCGACCTCAACCCGATCCTGGCCAAGGTCGACGCCGCCGACGAGGAACGCCGGTTCAACCTGCCCACCTTCCGCAACGAGGTGCCCGACAGCCTCGACGCGCAGATCATCGCCGATGCCAAGGCGGTGTTCGAACGGCGCGAGAAGATGCAGCTGACCTATACGGTGCGCAACACGCATCGCGCCGTCGGCACCCGCCTGTCGGCCATGATCACCGCCAAGTTCGGCATGTCCGTGCTGGCGGACGGCCATGTTCATGTCCGCCTGCGCGGCACGGCGGGCCAGTCGCTCGGCGCCTTCCTGTGCAAGGGCGTGACGCTGGAGGTGTTCGGCGACGCCAATGACTATGTGGGCAAGGGCCTGTCCGGCGGCATCATCGCCGTGCGGCCGATGGTCTCCAGCCCGCTCGAAAGCGAGATGAACACGATCATCGGCAACACCGTCCTCTATGGCGCGACGGCAGGCAAGCTGTTCGCGGCCGGACAGGCGGGCGAGCGCTTCGCCGTGCGCAACTCCGGCGCGCAGGTGGTGGTCGAGGGCTGCGGCGCCAATGGCTGCGAATATATGACGGGCGGCACTGCCGTTATCCTGGGCAAGACCGGCGCGAATTTCGGCGCCGGCATGACCGGCGGCATGGCCTTCATCCTCGACGAAGACGGCAGCTTCGCGCAGCGGGCAAACCCGGAAAGCATTGTCTGGCAACGACTTGCAAGCACCCATTGGGAACATGTGTTAAAGACTTTGGTCGAAGAGCATGCCGAGCGGACCGACAGCAAATGGGCCAAGCGCATCCTGCAGGACTGGGACCGGCGGCGCGGCGACTTCTGGCAGGTATGCCCGCGCGAGATGCTGAACCGGCTGGGTCAGCCGCTCAACGACAATGAAGCGACGATGGCGGCGGCCGAGTAAGCGCCCGCCTACCAGTATGCGACCTCGGCGGTCGGCCCGGCCGGTTCGGACGGCGGGTTGTCCGCCTGCGGCTGCGCCTCGGCATTTTCGTTCTTTTCGTCGACAAAAGGAACCGGCTGATAGGGTGGCAGCGGTTCGAGTTGAGCAGTCTCGTCGTACCGCACGCCGCCCATGTCCACGCCTGCATAATATTGCGCCTGACGCTCGGCCAACGTCGGGAAGCAGCCCTTGCAGACATAGCGTTCGGGCGGCGCGGCTGGAACGACCGGGGCTGGGGCTTCGGCCCGATACGGCCCTGCGCCCGTCGAAACAGGCGAAGATGGCCACATGCCGCCCATCGTGAAGGCGGCCACCATCATGCCAACCGCCGTTCCTGCGACGACGACGGCAATTGCCGCCTCGATTTGTCTGATGCTGAACCGCATAAGAGGCTTCCTCTGCGCCCTCCTGTCAAAAATGCGCAGGCCATTGTTTCTGTTCCCGCCCTCGCTTCGTATTTCCCTTTTCGATGGCACCGGTGCTGGTTATTGAAGACAGTTCATGTGGCAACTTTATCAATTCCCGCTCTGTCCCTTTTCCCGCAAGGTGCGCCTGCTCCTGGCCGAGAAGGGCGTCGCCTATGACCTGGTGCGCGAGCTGCCCTGGGAGATGCGCGACGAATTCCTGGATATGAACCCGGCGGGCACCACCCCGATCATGGTTTCGGCCGAACGCGGCCTGACGCTGATCGACAGTCAGGCGATCTGCGAATATTTCGAGGAAACGGTCGACCAGTTCCCGCTGATCTCGGGATCGGCCGCCGCGCGCGCTGAAATCCGCCGGCTCGTTGCCTGGTTCGACCAGAATTTCTTCGGCGATGTCGTCGCGCCCCTCCTCTACGAGCGCATGAAGAAGCGCATGCTGCATCAAGCGTCCCCGGATTCCGGCGTTTTGCGCGAGGCAATGAAGCGCGCGAACCAGCATATGGACTATGTCGACTATCTGCTCGATCACCGGAGCTGGATCGGCGGCGGCACGATGAGCCTGGCCGATGTGTCAGCCGCCGCGCATCTGTCGGTGGCGGACTATCTGGGCGGTATCGACTGGGAAGGCCATCGCACCACCAAGCGCTGGTATGCGGGCATCAAGTCGCGCCCGTCGTTCCGCCCGCTGCTGTCGGAGCGGATGGGTGTGCTGGCGCCACCCAGGCACTACGACGAACCGGATTTCTGAGCTCCACCCGGCCGAGCAAATGAGAAGCCCTAACAGCCCTGGCCAGCCGCCCCCGGCGCCACCCACCTTTACCGAGCTGCTGCGCGTATTCGGTCGCATCGGCTGCATCAGCTTCGGCGGTCCGGCGGGCCAGATCGCGCTGATGCACGAGGAACTGGTGGACCGGCGCAAATGGGTCGACGAGGCTGCCTTTCTGCGGGCGCTGAACCTGTGCACCCTCCTCCCCGGACCCGAGGCGCAGCAACTGGCGACATGGATCGGCTGGCGGCTGCATGGAACCCTGGGCGGCCTGGCGGCGGGACTGCTGTTCGTCGTGCCCGGCTCGGCGGTGATGCTCGGCCTGTCGATCCTCTATGCCTATGCGGCCAATCTCGCGCCGGTGGCGGCACTATTCCTCGGGATCAAGGCAGCGGTGCTCGCGATCGTCTTCCAGGCGGTCATCCGGATCGGCAAACGCGCGCTCGGCACCAGCCTTAAACGCGGCGTGGCGGTCGCGTCCTTCATCGCCCTGTTCCTGTTCAACGCACCCTTTCCGGCGATCGTGGCGATCGCCTTTGCGCTTGGTTTCGCCCTGACTGCGCGCCAACTGCCCATGGAGGGCAAGACCCCTCCCGCACCAAGACTGGCCTGGCGGACGCTCGGCACTGCCGCGCTCTGGCTGGCAATCTGGGCCGCGCCGATGGTGCTGGTACTGATCGCGCTTGGACCCGATCACATCCTCTGGAAGATCGGCCTGTTCTTCTCGAAGCTGGCGGTCGTGACTTTTGGTGGCGCTTATGCGGTGCTGTCCTATATGGCGCAGCAGGCGGTGCAGAACATGGGCTGGCTGGATGCCCGCGCGATGGCGGACGGACTCGGCCTTGCGGAAACAACGCCCGGCCCGCTGATCATGGTCACGCAGTTCGTCGGCTTTCTCGGAGCATTCCATACGCCCGCTCCTTTCTCCCCGCTGACAGCGGGCATCCTCGCCGCCGCGCTGACCACCTGGGTCACCTTCGCGCCCTGCTTCATGTGGATATTCCTGTTCGCGCCGTGGATGGAACGGCTGGAACATGCCGCCCGGCTCCAGGGCGCGATGGCGATGGTCACGGCAGCCGTGGTGGGGGTCATCGCCAATCTGGCGGCGTGGTTCACGCTCCACGTCCTGTTCGGCCAGGTGGTTGAACAAAAGGTAGGAATCATGCGCCTGCACCAGCCCGCATGGGGTAGCCTCGACTGGCGGGTGCTGGTCGTGGCGGTGGCGGCTGCGCTGATGATATTCCGTCTGCGCCTGGGTATGCTGACCGTGCTCGCGGTCTCGGCGCTGATGGGCATCGCCCTGTCAGCGCTGGCTCTGTAAATTCAGCCCTTGTGACGCCCCCGCTTCGATCCGATGTGCCGGACATTGGTGGGCCGCCCGCGCCGCTTGATCTGGCGCCCCGGCATTCGGCCCATCGGCACGGGCATGCTGCCGCCATCCGGCAGGGCAAAGCGCAGCGCCCCGCTGATCGGATCGGCCTCCACCAGCCTGAGATCGATCAGCTGGCCGGGAATATAGCGGTCGCCGCTCTGCTCACCCTCCAGCGCCTGCGCGGCCTCGTCGAACCGGAAGCGCTCGGCGCCCAATGTCGACACCGGCACGAGGCCATCGCCCCCTAGCTCCGCGACCGTCGCGAAAAAGCCGAAGCTCTGGACGCCGGTGATCCGGCAGGCGAGCACCTCCCCCACCCGTTCGCCGAGGAAGGCAGCGACATAACGGTCCACCGTCTCGCGCTCGGCGGACATGGCGCGGCGCTCGAACTGGCTGATCATCTCGCCGATCGGCACCATGTCCTGCAGGTCATGGGACGAGAGGGTCGTCCCCCGCGCAATCGCCTTGTCCTTGGGCGCCGGCATCTCAAGCCCGAAGGCGCCCACCAGCGATCGATGGACCAGCAGGTCGGCATAGCGGCGGATGGGCGAGGTGAAATGCCCATAGGAACCGAGCGCGAGACCGAAATGCCCCAAATTGCGGGGCGCATAATAGGCCTGCATCTGTGTCCGCAGGATCTGCTCCATGATCTGCGGACGCGATGGATGGTCGGGGTCGATCTGCGCGATGAACCGGTTGAAGATGGCCGGCGTCACCACCTGCCCGAGCGCGAAGCTAATCTCGAAGGTGTCGAGATAATCCTTGAGCGCGACGAGCTTGTCACGGCTGGGCGCCTCATGCACGCGGTACATGACCGGCGCCTTCTTCGTCTCCAGCGCCTTGGCCGCCGCGACATTGGCCGCGATCATATAGTCCTCGATCAGGCGATGCGCATCGAGCCGTTCGCGCACGGCAATGCTGACGATCCGCCCCGTTTCATCGATCACCACGCGCCGCTCGGGCAGGTCGAGGTCGAGTGGCGCGCGGGCATCGCGCGCCTTGGCGAGCAGCCGCCAGCAGGCCCAGAGCGGCTTCAGCGCGGTCTCGGTCAGCGGATGATCCGCTTGCCCGTCGATCGCCGCCTGCGCCGCCTCATAGGGAATATTGGCCGCGACCCGGATCACCGCGCGCGTAAATCGCCAGCCCGTGACCTTGCCACCCTTGTTGATCACCAGATGGCAGGCGAGCGCCGCGCGATCCTCGCCGGCCCGGAGCGAGCACATGTCGGAGGACAGCGCGTGGGGCAGCATCGGCACCACCCGGTCTGGGAAGTAGACGCTGTTGCCCCGCTTGCGCGCATCCCGGTCGAGCGCGCTGCCCGGCCGGACATAGAAACTGACATCGGCGATAGCGACGATGGCGCGGAAACCGCCCGGATTGCCCGCATCCTCATCCGGCGCCGCCCACACCGCATCGTCGAAATCCCGCGCATCGACGGGGTCGATCGCGACAATAGGCAGGTGACGCAAATCCTCGCGCGCATCGATTTCGAGGGGCAGGTCGTGGACGCGCGCGGCCTCTGCCTCGGCTTCGGCGGAGAAGGCGTAGGGAATGCCATATTTGTGGATGGCAATCAGGCTGAAGGATCGCGCTTCGAATGGATCGCCCAGCACCTGCGTGACGCGCGCCGTCACGCGCGGCGGCCGCCCGGACGCCTCGGCGAGGACCAGGTCGCCCACCTTCCCCTCGCCCGCATCGGTGACCGGCGTTTCATAGCGGATCCGCTTGTCGACCGGCTTGAGCGACAGCTTGCCCGCCTCATCCAGGCGCAGCACACCCAGCAGCGCCTCGGCCGCGTCCGCCAGCTTCTTCATCGGATGCGCGATCCAGCCGCGCCCGGCCTCTTCGGTGCGCGCAAGGATGCGATCGCCGATTCCGAGGGCGCCTTTGCGGCCGCGCTCCATCACACGCAGTTTTGGCGGCGGCGTGCCTTCCGCTTCCCAGCGTTCGGGCACCGCAATCGCCTGCCCGCCCTCGACCGCGACAACGCGCAATACCGTCACCTTGGGCACGCCGCCCAGCTTGTGAAAGGCGCGCGCCGGGCCGATGTCGATCAGGCCTTCATCGGCCATGTCCTTGAGCAGCATCTTGAGCGCGATCTTCTCCTGCCCGTGCAGGCCAAAGGCGCGCGCAATCTCCCGCTTGCCGGCAGGCGTTGGCGAGCTTTCGATAAAGGCCATGACCGCGTCGCGCGTGGGCATGCCCGGCTGGCGTTTTGGAGATTTCGCGGCCGTGCCGGTGCGGGAAGGGCGTTGCGCCATCGTCCCGCTATAGGGTGTCGGGGAGGGTAGCGTCCAGTCCTGAACGCATGGGGCATCCCTCCCTGCCAGGGAGGGGGATTGGAAGTCAGTCCGTATCGCGGGCGATATACACCCGATTGCGGCCATGCTCCTTGGCCAGGTACAGCGCGCGGTCGGCGGCCTTCAGCGCGTCGCGCGGCTCCTCATAGGCAAAGACATCGGCAACGCCGCCGGAAAAGGTGACCTGGTCCATGCGTTCGCCGGACTTGCGGTCGACCAGATGGCGTTCGGACATGTCCTGCCGCGCGTCGTCGACGATCTGGCATGCCTCCGCCACGGTCTTGCCCCGGAACAGCATGACGAACTCTTCCCCGCCGTGCCGCGCGACATGGCATTTCTCGCCCGAAATATTGGCCAGCAGCCCGCTGATGAATTTCAGCACGCGGTCGCCTGCGTCATGGCCATGGGCATCGTTGATTTTCTTGAAATGGTCGATGTCACAGAATGCAACGGACAGCGGCTCGCCATTCTCGCCAGCGGCCCTGGCCTCCTCGCGCAGCGTGTTCTCGAACGCGCGCCGATTTGGCAATCCGGTCAGATGGTCCTGCTCGGCAGCCTTGCGCGCGGTTTCAAGATTCTTCTGGAGCAGCCTGGTCTGCTTCTGCCCCTCGCGCAGCCTGCCTTCGACCTCGCGCGTATGCTCGATCATGGTGCGGGTCATCGTCACCAGCTTGGCGATGGCATCGCTACCCTGGGCGTCGCCGGCCAGTGCGCTCGCCTCGCGCTGGAGAGCGGCGCCATAATCCTTGGCCGAGGCGGTGGACTGATCCGCGATCACGGTCAGTTCTTCGACATTCTCTTCGACTTGCGCGAGCATGGTCGTGAGGCCATCGGGCGAAATCTCCTCGACCCGCTGCTGCGCGACGATGGTTTCGGCCAGGCCATTCGACAGCTTGCCCCTGTCCTGCAGGATCGCGCGAACGGCTTTCTCGATCTGCAGGTCATTGCCGGTGATATAGTCATGGGCGAGCCCGAAATTGAGTGGCGTCAGGTCCAGGTCATGGGCAAAGAGGAAACTGCCGATGTCATCATAGAGCGTGCGGCGGCGCTCAACCTCACGGCGAGAGCGGGCATTGTTCTGCTCACGAGGCTGCGGCGCGCTGGCTTCTGCTTCCGCTTCGCGGGCAAGCAGGCCACGGCTCCACTTGGCAAGCTTACCGCCAAGTCCCTCGTTATTCATATGAACAGCGGACATTTTAGTCTCCAATCTGTGTTCTAGCTAGCCGGACTTGGTTAAACCGGCGTAAATTGCTAATTGATATTTCGCCGGAGCGAGCAAAACGCTTGCCTAATTCCCCGTTTGCAGTAATAAGCCCGCGACGCATGCGCACTGGTAGCGTGATCGTTCGTGACTCCGCATCGGAAAACCGGACCGGCCAGGCATGCAGGCAAGCAAGATTGCCCAAAGCTTCCCTCATCACGCGGGTTGTTTCCACGACGCCGCGATGCGTCGCGCGAAGCCCGTTCGGCTGCGCGACGACGGCCTCTATATACTGGAAGATACATGACCGACTTTTCGACGCTTGGCCTCGCTGAGCCCCTGCTCAAGGCGCTCGCCGCCAAGCATTACACCGCCGCCACGCCGATCCAGAGCCAGGCGATTCCCGCCCTGCTCGCCGGGCGCGACCTGTGCGGCATCGCCCAGACCGGCACCGGCAAGACAGCGGCGTTCGCCCTGCCCGCCCTCGACTATCTGAACCGCACGCCGAAGCCGACCCAGTCGGGTTCGTGCCGCGTTCTGGTGCTCTCGCCCACGCGCGAACTGGCCGCACAGATCGCGCAGAGCTTTCGCGACTATGGCCGCTTCCTCCCCTTCACCGTCGAAGCCGTCTTTGGCGGCGTCCCAATCAATCGGCAGATCTCCAAGCTGCGCAGCGGCGTCGACATCGTCGTCGCAACGCCGGGCCGCCTGCTCGACCTGATCGAACAGCGGGCCATCAGCCTGCGTGAAGTCGAGATCTTCGTGCTCGACGAAGCCGACCAGATGATGGACCTCGGCTTCATAGTGCCGCTGAAGCGGATCACGAAGCTGCTGCCGGCCAAGCGCCAGAGCCTGTTCTTCTCCGCGACCATGCCCAAGGCGATCGCCGACCTCAGCACCCAGTTCATCACCGATCCGGTCAAGGTCTCGGTCGCACCGCAATCGACCACGGCCGAGCGCGTCCGCCAATATGCGACCTATGTGAACCAGAAGGAGAAGCAGGCGCTGCTGACTCTCACCCTGCGTGACGAAGCGATCGAGCGCTCGCTCATCTTCACGCGCACCAAGCATGGCGCGGACCGCGTCGTGCGCCATCTCGCGGGCGCCGGCATCCAGGCTGTGGCGATCCATGGCAACAAGTCGCAGTCGCAGCGCACGACAGCCCTGCAGGCTTTCCGGTCGGGACAAGTGAAGCTGCTGGTCGCGACCGACATCGCCGCGCGCGGCATCGACGTGTCGGGGATCAGCCATGTCATCAATTTTGAGATCCCCAATATCGCGGAACAATATGTCCACCGGATCGGACGGACCGCCCGGGCCGGCAAGGAAGGCGTCGCGATCAGCTTTGTCGCCGATGACGAGCGCGCCTATCTGAAGGCCATTGAGAAGGCGACCCGGGTGCGCCTGGAGATGGTGCCGCTGCCGGAGAACTTCTCCGAAGCGGTGCGTAACCTGCCGGCACCGGCCGCTGCCCCGGCTGGGCACCGCGAGCGCCCAGAGCACAACAGGGGCGAGCGCCAGAACCGTCGTCCCTCCGGCAATGGGGCCCGCGGCGAACATCGCGCGCCCTCCGCTGACGGTGCAGAACGCGCACCGGGCGCACATCATGCCCGCCGCCGCGGCCCCGTCGGCGCCCATCGCAACGCCGTCCGCAAGACCGGGAGCGGTCCTGCGCGGTAGCGGGCAAAACCGTGGTCCCAGCGAAGGCTGGGACCTCGGGCCATGTTGCGCCTAATGTCATGAGATCCCAGCCTGCGCTGGGATGACGAAAAGAGGGCCGCTGCCCCTACGCCTCCGCCACCGCAACCGGTGGATGCAGGCGCAGGCGTGTCACCCGGCGGCTGTCGCCTTCCAGCACCTCGATCCGCCAGCCGCTTGACCCATGGTCCAGCATTTCGCCCGGCACCGGCACGTGCCCGGCAATGACGAAGGCAAGCCCGCCGAGCGTGTCGACATCCTCTTCGACCTCGGCAAGCGCCGGGTCGATCTCACGCGCGACATCCTCAAGCTCGGCGCGCGCATCCGCGTCCCAGCTGCCATCCTCATGGGGGACCAGCATCGCCTCGGGCTCGTCGTCATGCTCGTCCTCGATGTCGCCGACGATCTCCTCGACGATGTCCTCGATCGTGACGAGGCCGTCGGTGCCTGAATATTCATCCAGCACGATCGCCAGATGCGTCCGCTTGGCGCGCATGTCCGCCAGCAGGTCGAGCACCCCCATGCTTTGCGGCACGTAGAGCGGCTGGCGGATCAGCTCGTCCAGCGTCGCAGGAAATGGCGGACCGCCCGCAAGAATCGCGAAGGCATCGCGGATGTGGATCATGCCGGTGATCGTATCGAGCGAATCCTTGTAGACCGGCACGCGGCTGTGCCCCGCCTCGGTGAACAGGGCGACGAGATCGGCGAAGCTCGCATCCTGCGAGATCGCGACGATATCGGCGCGCGGCACGGCGACGTCATCGACCGTATTATCGCTGAAATGCAGCAGATTCTTGATCATCTGCCGCTCGACCGGGGTCAGGTCGCCCTTGGCGGGCGCATGCGCCTCATCCTCCTCATATTCCTCGAGCGTATGTTCGAGTTCTTCGCGCAGGCTGGTTTCATTGTCGCCGAACAACAGGGCACGCAGGCCCCGCCATATTCGGCCGCCTTCGCTGCTACTGTCCCCTTCCTTGGGGCTTGAGGAAGAACTGGTGGCGTCTGCCATTGCTTTGTCGGTCCCTGTTGGCGGGGCGCGGCAGCGGCCCCTATGCTTTACGCATATGGATCAGCGATGCCCAGCGACGCAAGGGCATGTGTCTCCATTTCCTCCATCTCTTCGGCGGCTTCGGGATGTTCCTCATGGTCATAGCCGAGCAGATGCAGCACCCCATGAACAATCAGATGGGCAGTGTGCACGTCGAGGGCGAGGCCCTTCTCCTCGGCTTCCGCCGCGCATGTCTCATGGGCGAGGATGACATCGCCCAGCAAAATCTCGCCGTCGTCGGTGAGCGCGGCGGCATCCATGAAGTCAGGCGGCAGCATCGGAAAGGACAGGACGTTGGTCGGCTTGTCCTTGTTGCGGTAGGCAGCGTTGAGCGCCTGCACCTCGGCATTGTCGGCCAGCTTGACCGATAGTTCGAAGGTGGCGGGATGCTCCAGGATGTCGCCATGCGCCGTCTCGCTGATCGCGGCCCGCGCAGCGCGTTCGGCCAGTGCCGTCCACGCCTCCGCGGTATCGCCCCAGCCGGGCAGGCTGTCCAGGACGACCTCAAGCATTCGGACCCTCATAGGCCTGTACGATCCGCCCGACGATCGGGTGGCGGACCACGTCCGCGGCCGTGAAGTGGATCGTGGCGATGCCCTCCACGCCTTCCAGCCGCCCGACGGCATCGGCCAGGCCGGAAACGCCGGGCTGCGGCAGGTCGACCTGCTTGGGATCGCCGCAAATGACCATGCGGCTGTTCTCGCCAAAGCGGGTCAGGAACATCTTCATCTGCGCAACGGTCGTATTTTGCGCCTCGTCGAGGATGATGAAGGAGTTGGCCAGCGTACGCCCGCGCATGAAGGCCAGGGGCGCGATCTCGATCTCGCCGCTCGCGATCCGCCGCTCCACCAGTTCGGCGGGCAGCGTGTCATAGAGCGCGTCGTAGAGAGGACGCAGATAGGGATCGACCTTGTCCTTCATGTCGCCCGGCAGGAAGCCGAGCCGCTCGCCAGCTTCGACCGCCGGCCGCGACAGGACGAGGCGGTCAGCCGTCCCGGTAATCATCTGGCTCACCGCCTGCGCGACGGCGAGATAGGTCTTGCCCGTGCCTGCCGGCCCCAGGGCGAAGATGATGTCGTTGCGCGCCAGCGCTTCCATATAGATCGTCTGCGTGACCGAGCGGGGCACGATCGTCTTCTTGCGCGTACGAATCATGATCGACGGCGGCGTCGCGACATCATGGCGGATGATGCCTTCCAACGTCGGTTCGGAGGACATGCCGATGACCGCCTCGACCACGCCTGAGTCGATGTCCTGTCCCTGCACGATGCGGTTATAGAGGCCGGTCAGCACGTCGCGGGCGCGCGCTGCGGCCGATGCCTCACCCTCGATCTGGAGCTTGTTGCCCCGAGCGAGGATATAGACGCCAAGCCTGTTTTCGATCGAGACCAGGTTTTGGTCATACTGACCGAACAAAGTGCCCAGAAGCTGCGGACGATCAAACACCACTTCTATGCGGCTGCGGTCACCCGACTGGGCGGGAACAGGCTTGCGACTCATCATATCCTTTCGGCGGCGTCGATTCGAAGAGAAGATGGGGCCAGCCGGCGCGGATTGCCAGTGCAATTCTTCTGAAACGGTCGGGAGCGTGACACGCCAGCCGGATTATCGGCAATGCCCTGACCGGGACCCGCGCCATAATAGCGGGTGCTTCAGCTTGGCTATCATCTGCTATAGTCAATTCCTGTCTCTTCGGCGCCGGCTGATAGATGCGTTCTCCCTGGCGGGTGTTCAGCGCATGGTGCCACTGCAGGGGGGCGATCCCACCAGGATCTTCCAGAGCCTGCATGAGGTGCCGCCAGGCGCACCGCATGACGGTATCGAACCGATGCGTCGCAAACGTGCGCTGGGTGATCGACCATCGCCCAGCCGAGGAAGCCGTGCGGCATAGCATTGCTGCGGAGTTAGGGCTTCCGGGTCGCTCCCTCCGGCGATGCGCAATGACGGATCGACCCTAGGCAGCCGCTGCAACGGTCGCCGCGCCGGCAAGGCTGTTCGGTCCGGCAGACAAGAGTTCGACGCGCAGCATGTCGCCGATCGCAGCGCCTGGTTCCTCGATATGCACCGACTGCAGCCAGGGCGACTTGCCGACGAGTTGACCGGCATGGCGCCCGTCCCTCTCCAGCAATATGTCGGTGACGCGCCCGACGCTCGCCTGGTTGAAAGCAAGCTGGCCAACATTGATCTGCGCCTGCACCCGCTGGAGCCGTTCGTCCATGACGGCGGGCGTGACGGCACTATCCATCTCGGCGGCGGGCGTGCCGGGCCGGGCGGAATATTTGAAGCTATATGCCTGGGCGTAGCCGACCGCGCGAATGAGGTTCAGCGTCGCCTCTAAATCGGCATTGGTCTCGCCGGGAAAGCCGACGATGAAGTCGCCGGACAGCGCAATGTCGGGCCGGACCGCCCGGACCCGCTCGAGCAGGCGCAGATAGGATGCGCTGTCATGGCTGCGGTTCATGGCTTTCAGGATGCGGTCGCTGCCCGACTGCACCGGCAGGTGGAGGAACGGCATCAGCTTTTCGACGTCGCCATGCGCCGCGATGAGCCCATCGGTCATGTCGTTGGGATGACTGGTGGTATAGCGGATGCGCGCGAGGCCCGGCAACCGGTCGAGCGCACGGACAAGGCCGTCAAGCCCCTGGCGCCGGCCCGCCTCGTCCTCACTCGCCCAGGCGTTGACATTCTGCCCCAGCAGCGTGATTTCCCGCGCTCCGGCATCGACCAGCGCCCGCGCTTCGTCCATGATCTGGCCCCACGGCCTGCTGACTTCGGCGCCGCGCGTATAGGGCACGACGCAATAGGTGCAGAACTTGTCGCACCCTTCCTGCACGGTGAGGAAGGCGGAGACACGGGCACTGCGCCCACGCGCCGGCAGCGCGTCGAATTTGGAGATAGCCGGCATGTCGGTATCGAGCGCCACCTCGCCCGCCGCCGCCTTGGCGATCAACTCCGGCAGGCGGTGATAGGCCTGCGGTCCGACGACGATGTCGACGCTCTTCGTGCGCCGGGTGATCTCGGGGCCCTCGGCCTGTGCGACGCAGCCGGCGACCGCGATCATCGGCCGCGAACCGTCGTCGCGGCGCAGGCGGCCAATGTCCGAATAGACCTTTTCGGCGGCCTTTTCGCGAATATGGCAGGTATTCAGGACGACGAGATCGGCGTCTACGCCCTCCCCCGCCTGGGTGAGCCCCTGTGCGGAGAGCATCTCGGTCATGCGTTCGCCGTCATAGACGTTCATCTGGCAGCCGAAGGATTTGACGCGAAAGGTCTGGGGCGCTGGCTTGGGTGATGTGGTGGCAGGCATCGCGGCGCTATACAGCGGGTGTGTCCTCGCGCAAAGAGAGCATCGCGGCCTCGATGCGCATGCGCGTCTCGGCCGCCAACAGCTTGCGGTCGGGGCGATCGCCGGGATCGAACGGCTCCAGGCAATGCAATGTCACCGGCGTCCGTTCCTTGCGGCCTAGTATCCGGCGGACGTTCACCGCCACGGGCTCTGCCCCAGACCAGCCCATGTGCCCGCTCAACGCGCCGTAATCGATGAATATCGGCTGGACCCGGATCGCACGGGGCGGCGGCAGGAGAACGGCAAACAGCGATGGCTTGAAGGGCAACAGGTGATGGCCGTCCCCGGTCGTCCCTTCGGGAAACAGCGCCACGGGCTGATGCTCCGCCATGGCGGCGCGGACGGCACCGATCTGGGCATGGATGCCGCTGCGGTCCACGCGGCTCACCAGGATCGTATTGTTCTGCGCGGCCAGCCAGCCCACCACTGGCCAGCGCCCGACATCATCCTTTGACACAAAGGCGCAGCCACTGGCGCCGCCGAGGACCAGGACGTCGACCCAGCTCACATGATTGGCAACATAGAATACGTCGCGGCTGAGCAAATCTCCGGAAATGCGCACGTCCATGCCGGCGATCCGTCCAGCCGTCCCGAGGAAAAACCGGGGCCAAGGGGTGAACCGGCCCGTGGCAAGCCTGTGGATGACATGGAGCGGCACACAGACAAGCGTCAGCACGCACAGCGCAAGTAATCGCGCCCAGAGGCGTAGCGTCGCCGCCAAAATGTCAGGTCTTGGAACGGGCGAGCGCGACCCCGTATAACTCCATGCGGTGGTCGACCAGCCGGAAGCCGAGCCGTTCGGCGATCCGCCGCTGAAGTTGCTCCAGTTCGGGATCGACAAACTCGATCACGCGCCCTGTCTCGACATCGATGAGATGGTCGTGATGCGCTTCCGGTGCGGCCTCATAGCGTGCACGCCCGTCACCGAAGTCATGACGCTCCAATATGCCCGCTTCCTCGAACAGGCGAACGGTCCGATAGACGGTCGCGATCGAAATCTGCGGATCGAGCGCCACAGCCCTGTCATAGAGCCTCTCGACGTCCGGATGATCTTCAGCCTCGGAGAGTACGCGGGCAATCACCCGGCGCTGCTCCGTGATACGCAGTCCGCGTTCTGCACATAGTGCTTCGATATCGATGTTGCGGCCCATGGCGTCACTCTAGCGAAAGCCCAAGGTTACGCCAAGACCATGCAGGCCAGGTCTGAAAAGAAACTGCCGGACTGGGCAGCGGACGCATATCCCCATGGGAATCCGCCCCCTACCCAGTCCGGCCCTGTTCTACTTTGCCCGGCGGCGCGAGGTGCCAAGACCAATCTTCTTGGCGAGCGAACGGCGCTGTTCAGCGTAGTTCGGCGCAACCATCGGATAATCGGCAGCCAGTCCCCATTTCGCGCGATAGTCTTCCGGCGTCATCTTGTAGTGGGTCATCAGATGGCGCTTGAGCATCTTGAGCTTCTTGCCGTCTTCCAGACAGACGATGTAATCCGGCTTGATTGAAGCGCGGATCGAAACCGCCGGCTCTTGCTTGACCTGAGGTACGGCCTGTTCTCCCGACAAACCTGCGAGAGCGCCATGCACATTCTGGATCAGCAGAGGCAGGTCGGAAACAGCAACGCTGTTGTTCGACACATGGGCAGCAACGATATCTGCTGTGAGTGTAACCATTAATTCGTCCTGAGCGGAACTCTCCGTCACGGTCTTGTCCTTTCTTCTTTCATGGGCGACCGCAAGTTTTTTACTTGCTGCAATACTTCTTTAGGTAACAGAAATGAAAACGGCAAGCAAGATTCGCTAAATCTGGTTAGCGTGCTGCAATAGCGCGCCGGAAACTGAGGGCGGATCGGCGTTCTCCGTCTCGCCCCAGATAGTAATCGCGTCGGCAGCTATATTGCTCGAAGTGCGCACTCCTGTAGAGAGCGATCGCGTCATTGCCCTCCCGTACTTCCAGAAACATTGTCGTGGCCCCATCGATTTCCGCAATGGCTATGCAGCGATCAAGAATGTTTCTTCCATAGCCGCAGCGTCTGGCGGCAGGCGCAACGCCCAGCAGTAACAGCTCCGCCTCGCCCGCGATCGAGCGGATCAGGCCAAAGCCGACCATGACATCCCCTACTCGGCCGGCAATCAGGCGCGTACCGGGCAGGTCCAGCATCGAGCGCATCTGTTCGGCTGTCCAAGCCTCGCCAAAAATGGGGTCGAAAGCCACATCCATGACCGCCATGCAGTCCGCGAGGAGCACGGACGTGGCCGCGTCGTGTACGGTCATGACGAGCGGCAGCGCGGTCATGCGCCCGCATCCCTTGCCGCCATCGGCTGGGCATCGGCCTCGCGGCCATAGAGCGCCGCAGGCGCCAATTGCGCCATGCCGCGCGGCAGCAGCGGAAACGCCCGCGCGTCCGGCAGGCAGGACAACGCCTCGCCCCATCCCCGCGCGTCGACAAGTGCAGCGGCACCCGAACCATGGACGACGGGATCGCTGAGCTGCGCTGCCAGCACATCGGGGGCGGTTGACGCAACAAGGCCCAGCGGCGAAAGTGTCAGGGGCTCAAAGCGTTGCCAGAATAGTTCGCCATGGCCGCCGATCATGACAATGGCGATCGGCTCCTCGCTTGCCGGGCGATCACGCCGCGCGATCGCGGCACAGAGGGCCAGGCAGCCATAGCCCGATACCGGCACGCCCCAGGCGAAGCCCAGCGCTCGCGCCGCAGCCAGGCCGACGCGAATGCCCGTGAAGCTTCCCGGGCCAACATCCACCGCAATGGCATCCACGGCAATGGCGTCGGCCCGCCCGCTCGCCAGCAATTCCTGAATCTGGGGGACCAGTGCCTCGGCGTGACCGCGTCCGAGCACCGCATGGCGGCTGGCAATGCACCGATCCTCATCGAACAGGGCCAGGGACAGCGCGGGGGTCGCGCAATCGATGACAAGCGTGCGCATAGCCTTTTAGACAGCCCGTACTTCGGTAACCTCCGGCACATAATGCTTGAGCAAGGATTCGATGCCCTGCTTGAGAGTAGCGGTCGAGGACGGACAGCCCGAGCAGGCGCCCTGCATCTTCAAATAGACCGTACCCTGGTCAAATCCGCGATAGATGATGTCGCCGCCATCATTGGCGACCGCCGGACGCACGCGCGTCTCGATGAGTTCGCGAATCTGCGCGACGATGTCGGCATCTTCCGGCGCATCGGCAAAGCCCGCATCCTCTTCATCGTCGCCCGCGACAGCGATCCCGCTGGCGTCACCCGACCGGAACATCGGCTGTTCGGTGAGGAAATGCTCGAGGATGATGGTGACGACATCGCCTTTCACGTCGGCCCAGGCGACGCCCGGCCCCACGGTGACGGCGACAAAGTCCTGCCCGAAGAATACGCCGGTGACATCGCCAAGATCGAACAGCGCCTCAGCCAGCGGCGATGCCTCGGCCGCCTCGGGCGTGGTGAAGTCGCGCGTGCCCGACGCCATGACGGTACGCCCCGGAAGGAACTTCATGGTCGCGGGATTGGGTGTGACTTCCGTCTCGATAATCATGCGAATTCAAAATCCTGGTCTGTGCCATGCCCGCCGGCACTTGAGCCCACGGCACTTGAGCTAGGTGCTGGATGGAATCTTATGTGGGACGTGCGGCCGCGCAACGCAAGCGTTCAGCGCGCGGCAACGCCCGATCGCCCCGCTTTGGGCCATATCGCCGCGAGATCCGGCGGGACCGGCGTGTCGCGCGGCAGCACGATGGCCGACCAGCTCTTGCGTTCCACCAGATATTTGGCGGCCAGCTTTTGTATATCCGCCGCCTTCACCTGGAGCAGGTCGCTGCCAAAGCTTCGCAGCGCGGAAATCACAGCGGGGTCGCGGCTTGCCCCCTCGGTCTGCGCCATCCAGAAGGCATTGCCGGTGCTCGCGCGCTCCAGCAACTGGCGCATGGGCGCCAATGTCCGACGCAGTTCATCGTCGGTGACCGGCGTGACGGCAAGATCATGTGCGATGTCGTGCACCATGGTCACGAACAGCGCGATTCGCTCCGGCTTGACCTGGCTGGACACGACAATATTGCCGCCTTTCGCAAAGGTGAGCGGCCAATAGTTGGAAACATTGGGACTATAGGCCGCGCCATCCATCGACCGCAGCCGTTCGAACAGCCTGTCGTTGATGATCTGCGCCAGCGTCTCAAGCTGGCGGCTTTCGCGAATATTGGCATAGCCGCCGCCGGTGGGCCAGGCGATAATCGCGGCGGCCTGCTCGGCATCGCCGTCGTGACGCAGAACAACCGGCGTCTTGACGTGACGCGCAAAGCGCAGCTTGCGGTTGCGGGACGGCGGCGTCACCGCCTGGCGCGGTGGCAGCGCGCCAAATGTCGCCGCGACCGCATCGATCGCCTCATCGGCCTTCACATCGCCGAAAATCTGCACCTCGATCGGGCCGGATGCCAGCAGCGGCTCCCAGATCGCCCGAAACTTCTCCGGCGTCAGCGCCTTGATCCGGTCGGCCGTGGCAGGCGCAAAGCGCAAGTCCCGGTCGCGCAGCAGCCAGTTCAGGTCGCGGTTGAGCAGTGCATCGGGCGAACTCATGCTCGCACTGTCGGCCGCGATGAGGACAGCTTTCATCCGGGCGAGCGGGCCCGGATCCCAGCGCGGATAGGCCAGCTTGGTCGCATAGAGCCGTAGCTGGTCACGATAGTCCGCAGGCCGGCTGACTGCGGAAAGCTTGAACGCGTCCTCGCCGACGCTGAACTTGAATTCCATCCGGCGCCCATTGGTCAACTCATCGAGCTCGCGCTGCCCGAGATTGCCGATACCATTGGCTGCCAGCACATAGGGCGCCGCCCACAACGCCGCGTCGGTATTGGGCGCGAAGCTCTGCTGGCCATTGCCGAAGCGCACGTTGATGCGGACCTTTTCATGCTCGGCACCATTGGCGAACAGGATCAGGGTCACGCCGTTGGAGAAGGTGACCCGTTCGATCCGAAGCGCGGTCATGGCCTCGCGCGACACGACCGTCCCGGGCGGCGGCAGCTTGGGCAAGGCATCCATCGTGACCGATCCGCCGGCCAGGCGCACATCCTTGGCCGGGGCGACCGGCGCGGCCAAGGCCACCGCCAGCGCCTGTTCGGATCCTTCCTCCGGCGCGCGAAGCGTCAGAAGCGCCCGCTGCGTTACGCCTGTGAACATGCGGCGCGTCGACTCGAGCATCTTGGCTGGAGTCATCAAGGGACGCGCCGACCGGAAGATGTCGAGCGCAGCCTGCGGCGTCACCGTCGTTTCCCGGATATCGACCGCCCCCATCAGCGTTTCCGCCTGGGTCGAACTGGCTTCCGTGTCGGCATTATCCGACGCTATCGCGAAGGCCGTTTCCAACTGGGTATATTCGCGGTCGGTATCCGCCTGGGTCGGCGGGGTTGCAGTGGCATCCGCTATGATGGCGCGCACATCCGCCAGTGCCCGTTTCCAGTCATTGTCGAGCGGCGTGATAGTCACGAACGTGCCATCCACCGAGCGGCTGACGTCCTGCTGATCCACCGAAGCCTGCAAATAACTGGCTCCGCCCCGCGCGGCCTGCTCAAGGCGGCGATTGATGAGTTGCAGGGCCAGCGTGTCGATGAGCTTGCCCTGATTATAGGCGATGGTGTCGGCCTTGGGATGCCAGCCCCGCAGCCAGGCAAGGCCGATCGAGGTCGGCGACTGCGCGTTTACCAGGACGCGCGTCTGGGGAGCCTTGGGATCGGGCTGTCCAAAATCGGGCAGCGGCGTCGCGACCGCCGCCGCCTTCCACCCCGAGAAATGGCGCTTGACGTACACTTCCATCGCAGCGGGATCGATATCGCCCGAAATGGCGATTACAGTGCGTTCCGGCCGGTACCAGCGATCGTGAAAGGCGCGCAGCGCGTCGGCCCTGGCGGCGGCAAGCGAAGCGGTCGTGCCGATCGGATTGGCGGTCGCCAGCGGCTGTCCCGCGAAGTAGAATTCGCGCGCGGCATTTCCCACGACCACGGCCGGGCCATAGGATTCGCGCATTTCCGCCATGATGACCGCGCGTTCCGCATCGACCGCCTGCGGCACGATATTGGGCGCGGCAAACATGCCGGCGAGGATCTTCATGCTCTCGTTCAGGCCCGCTTCGTCCGCCTGCGGCAGGTCGAGCGCGAAGGTAGTGCCGGTGGGTGTCGTCTGGGCATTGCTGTCGCTGCCGAACGTCGCGCCGAGCCGCTGCCACACGCGCTTGGCCTCGCCATCCGGCACTTCGCGGGATCCTCGAAAGGTGAGATGCTCGATGAAATGCGCAAAGCCGCGCTCGTCGGGCCGCTCCATGAGCGAGCCGACATCTTCCCTCACCCGGATCGATACCTGACCGGGCGGAACGCCATTGCGCCGGATCGCATAGCGCAGGCCGTTTTCCAGTGTGCCGAAGTGCCAGGCGGGATCGATGGGGACGTCGCTATTCTCGTACAGCCAGGGACGCGGCGCGGCGACGGCCTGCCGAACCGGCGCGACTTTAACATTGGTCGGGGCCTGCACCGGGGCGCGGACCGGGCGATCGGCCCGCGCGAATACGGGGTGCGCACCCGTCAGGGCGGCAAGCAGGAGAAGGGCGGCTGCGCGCCTTGGGAAGGACATGGGAGCGGACATTATTGATATATTCCTGAATGACCACTGACAAATGCCGCCACGCTGGCAAGTTTCTAACGTGCGATTTCCACCGCCCGCCGGCGCCACGCCTCGGCCAGTACCGGCAAGGCCGCGAGCGCCGCCAATCCCGACGGGTCGCGCTTGTGGCCGCCCGCAACGACAAGGTCGAACACGCGCCGCATGTCCCATTCCGGCAGGGGCCGGTCCACCAGCGTCAGCCTGTCGCCCGCCGCCGCATCCCCTTCGCGGATCACGCGAAAATAGAAGCCCGCCCGCCCCGAATGGACGACATCCGCGACCATGGCGGGTGCGCCAAAGCGATGATTGAGCTTGCTGCACGGGCTGCGCCCATGGCTGACCTCGACCAGCGCGCTGCCCAGGGTGAACCGGTCGCCCAGACAGAAGTCGGCATCGATCGCGCCGCGCACCGACAGATTCTCGCCGAAGGCGCCGGGCCGATCCAGCAGCACATGGTCGCCCAGCCGCTCGCGCCACCAGGCATAATGGTCGAACGGATAGAGATGGATCGCCTTGTCGTGGCCGCCATGATGAACCGGATCGGCCTGATGGTCGCCCTCCAGGCCCAGCCAGCCAATGCGCACCGGGCCGGCAACCGCCTCCTTGGCCATTGCGCTCATCACGCCCGGCGCGATCAGACGCGGCCCGCCGATGAGCAAGGCATCGACGACAAGATCGAGAGACTGCATGACCGCGCATTAGCATCACGGCCGGAGCCATGCCAACGTCCGTTGCGTGTCGTTCCCTTTGTCTTTTCAGGCACCCTCGCTATAGCGCCCGCAATGGACGCCAAAGACCTCCGCATCGCACTTTTCAGCGGCAACTATAATTATGTCCGGGACGGCGCGAACCGGGCGTTGAACGCACTGGTCGGCTATCTCATGCGGCAGGGCGCCGAGGTGCGCGTCTATGCGCCCACCGTGCGCGAGCCCGCCTTTGCGCCGACCGGCGATCTGGTCAGCCTGCCCAGCATCGCGATACCGGGCCGGGCGGAATATCGCGTCCCGCTCGGGCTTTCCCTGTCCGTGCGCCGCGATCTTGCCCGTTTCGCGCCCAATATCGTCCATATCTCGAGCCCCGATCCGGGCGCTCACCGCGCGGTGAGCTGGGCGCGGGCGCGCGATCTGCCGGTGCTTGCCAGCGTCCACACCCATTTCGAGACCTATTTCCGCTACTATAATCTCTCCTTCCTGGAGCCGGTCATGGTCGCGTTGCTGCGGCGTCTGTACCGCCGCTGCGACGCGCTGGTCGCGCCATCCGAGAGTTTTGCGCAGGTGCTGCGCGAGCAGCGGATGAGCTACGACATCTCGATCTGGTCGCGCGGCATCGACCGCGAGCTGTTCCATCCCGGCCGCCGGGACATGGGCTGGCGCCGGGCCCTGGGGATCGCCGACGAGGAGGTCGTGATCGGGTTCCTGGGCCGGCTCGTCATGGAAAAGGGGCTGGACGTCTTTTCCGATACGATCGACGCACTCAAGCGACGCGGGGTGCCGCACCGGGTGCTGGTGGTCGGCGACGGACCAGCAGGCGACTGGCTCAAGCGACGAGTGCCTGAAGCCGTCTTCGCGGGATTTCAGGCAGGGTCGGACCTCGGGCGTGCGGTCGCCGCGATGGATGTTCTCTTCAATCCCTCGGAAACCGAAACCTTCGGCAATGTCACGCTCGAGGCGATGGCCTGCGCGGTGCCCGCACTCGGCGCGCGCGCGACCGGCAGTGCCAGCATCATCCATGACGGTGTCACCGGATTCCTGAGCGAACCGGGTGCGGTCTCCGCCTTTGCCAGCCACCTTGAAGCCTATGTGCGTGATCCGGCCATGCGCGCCCGCCACGCGCAGGCCGCCGCCGAGGAGGCGGCGCGCTATGAATGGGATCCGATCAACCAGGCCGTGCTCGACACCTATCTGCGCCTGATCGCGGCGCGGCGCTCGGCGGGCTGATTCTGAACTGGCGTTCCCGTTCCGTTCTGGTATGAGGTCTCCATGGCAAAGGCGAAACGTACCTATGTATGCCAGGAGTGCGGGTCCGTCTCGCCGCGCTGGCAGGGGCAATGTGATGATTGCAACGGCTGGAACAGCCTCGTCGAGGAGGCGCCGGTCACCGTGTTCGCCGCGCGGCACGACCTGCGCGGCGGTGGCCGCACCATCTCGCTGGTGGCACTCGACAGTGACGTGGCGCTGCCCGAACGGCTTTCGACTGGCATAGCGGAGTTCGACCTGGCGCTCGGCGGCGGCCTCGTCAGTGGATCGGCGACCCTGATTGGCGGCGATCCGGGCATCGGCAAGTCGACCCTGCTGCTACAGGCGGCGGCCTGCATCGCCCGGACGGGCCGCTCGGTCGTCTATGTGAGCGGCGAGGAGGCGGCCGACCAGGTGCGGCTGCGCGCGCGGCGGCTCGGCCTTGGTGATGCCCCGGTGCAGCTTGCGAGCGCCACGTCGGTGCGCGACATCCTGACCACCCTGTCCGCTTCCGCACCCGCCATGGTCATCATCGATTCGATCCAGACGATGCACAGCGACGTCATCGATTCGGCACCGGGCACGGTCAGCCAGGTGCGGGAAAGCGCCCATGAGTTGATCCGCTTCGCCAAGAGCCATGGTGCCGCGCTCATCCTGGTGGGACATGTGACCAAGGACGGCAGCATCGCTGGCCCGCGCGTACTGGAGCATATGGTCGATACGGTGCTCGCCTTCGAGGGCGAGCGCAGCCATCAATATCGCATCCTGCGCGCGGTCAAGAACCGCTTTGGCGGCACGGATGAGATCGGCGTGTTCGCAATGGGCGAGCTTGGCCTCAGCGAAGTGCGCAACCCGTCCGCCCTGTTCCTCACCACCCGCGCCGAAATGGTGACGGGCGCGACCGTCTTTCCGGCGATCGAAGGAACGCGGCCTGTGCTGGTCGAGATTCAGGCGCTGACCGTCCGGCTGGCCAGCGGAGCAACCCCGCGCCGCGCCGTGGTCGGCTGGGACAGCGGACGGCTTGCCATGATCCTCGCCGTGCTGGAGGCGCGCTGCGGCCTCAGCTTTTCCTCGTGCGAGGTCTATCTCAACGTCGCGGGCGGCTATCGGCTGCAGGATCCGGCGGCGGACCTGGCGGTCGCTGGCGCGCTGGTTTCGGCGCTGGCCGAACGGCCGGTGCCGTCGGACGCCGTGCTGATGGGGGAGATCGCGCTGTCCGGCGAAATCCGCCCCGTCGCCCATGCGAGCCTGCGTCTGCGCGAATCCCACAAGCTCGGCTTCACGCGCGCCTATGTCCCCGGCTCGGCGACCGAGGCGCCCGACGGATTGGCGCTCAGCAACTATGCGACGCTCGGCGCGCTGGTTGACCAGATGCTCGGGCGGAACTAGCCAGTCTGCCATGACAGCGATGGACATAATGGTGCTGCTCCTGATCGGCGGCAATGGGGTGATGGGTTTCAGTCGCGGCTTCGTGTCCGAGGCGCTCTCGATGATCGCCCTGGCGCTCGCGATCATCGCGGTCCGGCTGTTTCACGCGCCTGTCACCAGCCTCCTGACCGGCCTGATCGGGACCGAAGGGGGCGCCGCGACCCTCGCCCTCGCGCTGGTATTCGGCTTGACCTGGTTTCTGGGAAAATATCTCGCCAGGAAAATCGGCGTTACCGCGCGCAAATCGCTGCTTGGGCCTGTCGATCGCATACTCGGCCTCGGCTTCGGCGCGCTCAAGGGCCTACTGATCGCGACGGTCGCCTTCGTCGGTTTCGCGATCCTTTATGACACGCTTTATGGCGCCGATGCCCGCCGACCCGGATGGATGCGCAATTCGCGCACCTATCCGCTCCTCAACGCCAGCGGGAAAGCGATGAGCGAATGGCTGGCGGAACGGCGCCGGCATGGCGGCATCGTCGGTAGCGGCACCAGCACTGCCACGCAGCGCCAGTAGCTTGATGAATTGAACGGAGAGGGTGTGACGCCTCACACGCTGCGCCTTTCGTTCCGCGGCACACATGACTACATGGATGCATGGCTGAAGCGCTTTACACGATCGACATATTGCGGCTCGCGGCCTCGGTTGGAAACTGGCCGCCGCTCGGCAGTCCGCACGGGTCCGCTGAGCGCCGCTCCCCCACCTGCGGCAGCCGGGTGCGCGTGGACCTGACGCTGGACCCCGACGGCGGCGTGTCCACCCTAGGTCTTTCGGTGAGCGCCTGCGCACTCGGACAGGCATCGGCTGCGATCATGGCTGGCAACGCCGCCGGCAAGCAGGCCGCCGCATTCCTCGCCGCGCGATCGGCCCTTGCCGACTATCTCGCAGGCCGGAGCGAACGCCTGCCGGAATGGCCGGGCATGGAACAACTCGCGGCCGCGCGCGCCTATCCCGCACGGCACCCCTCGATCCTGCTGGCCTTCGACGCAGCCCTGGCGGCGATGGACGCGGCAACGGACGCATCAGCGGGGAACGGACGCGCGCATGGCTGACGGCGCCGGCGCGATCGACCTGCTGCTGCGCGACGGCGTGATCATGCTTGCCGCCGCGCTTGCCTGCGTGATCCCGTTCCGGCGGCTCGGGCTGGGCGCCGTGCTCGGCTATCTGGTCGCGGGCGCGCTGGTCGGGCCACATGGCTTTGGTCTGGTCGGCGGCGGTGCGAGCAAGATGGCGATTGCCGAGATCGGCATTGTGCTCCTGCTCTTCCTCGTCGGGCTCGAGCTCAATCCGGCGCGGTTGTGGCGGCTGAAACGCGACATATTCGGGCTTGGCGTGGCGCAGGTCGTGCTGTGCGGCGCGGTATTGGCGGTCCTCATCTTCCTCTCCACGGAATTCAGCTGGGGCGCCGCGATCGCGCTCGGACTGCCCCTGGCGCTCTCTTCCACCGCGCAGGTCCTGCCCAGCCTCAAATCGAGCGGCCGCATCAATTCGCCCTTCGGGGAGAAAGCCTTCTCGATCCTGCTGCTGCAGGATCTGGCGATCGTGCCGCTCATCACCATCATCGCCAGCCTGTCGCGCAGTCCGGGGGAGGCGGCCGGACCGCCGGGCTGGATCGTCGCTGTCAACACCGTTGCCGCCATCGCCGGGCTGGTGCTGGTCGGGCGATTTGTCCTGCGCCCGCTCCTCCGCCTGGTCGGGCGGTTCGGGGAGCGCGAACTGTTCGTCGCCGTAGGGCTGTTCACGGTGCTTGCCGCCGCGGCAGTCATGCATGCCCTGAACCTGTCCCCCGCGCTCGGCGCTTTCGTCGCAGGCGTGATGCTCGCCGATTCGCCCTACCGGCACGAGATCGAATCGGACGTGGAACCGTTTCGCACCATTTTGCTCGGGCTCTTTTTCGTCGCGATCGGCATGTTGCTCGATATCTCGGTGATTGCCGCAAATCCGCTGTTCATCCTCGGCATGGCGGTTCTGCTGGTCGTAACGAAGTCGGCCCTGATCGCAGGCGTGGCCCGGCTGTTCGGCATGTCGACGACGAACGCCATCAGCCTTGGTCTGCTGCTGAGCCAGGGCGGCGAATTCGGCTTCGTGCTTTTCTCGCAGGCGCGCGATGCGATGCTGATTGCCCCGGAAGCAGCGACGATGTTCAGCGCCGTGGTCACGCTGTCGATGATGACGACGCCGTTCCTCCTCATGGTCGCGCGGCGCCTCGAATTCTCCACGCCCGCTGATACGGATCGGCTCGACGGCCCGGAGGCCGCGCCCCCTGCCCGCGCCATCGTGGTGGGCTATGGCCGGTTCGGGCAGACAGTCGCGCAGTTGCTGATGGGGACCGGCTGCGGGGTGACCCTGATCGACAAGAAGCCCGCGCAGATCGAGCTTTCCAGCCGCTTCGACACCAAGGTCTATTATGGCGACGGCACGCGCCTCGACCTGCTGCGCCGGGCGGGCGCCGGGGAGGCCAATGTCATCGCCTTCTGCACCGACGACCGATCCTTCGGCACCGCTGCGCTTCGTCCCATTACGGATGCCTTTCCGCAGGCCGCGATCTTCGTGCGGGCCTTCGACCGGCGGCAGCTGATCGCGCTCGATGGGGCAGACGTGGCCGGAGTCACGCGCGAGGTCTTCGAATCTGCGATCCGCATGGGCGTCGAGGTACTGGGTGCGCTCGGCCTGCCCGAGGACGAGATCGTCGAGGTCGAGCGACAATATCGCGACAATGACCGCGAACGGCTCGACCGCCAGATTGCCGGCGGCGATCTGATGACCGGCAGGGATCTGATGTTCGGGCCAGCCCGGATGATGACATTGCCCGGCGACACGCCCCTGGGCGATAATGCGTAAAGAAAAGGGGGACAGCATGATCGGAACAGCATTCTTGCCGCTATTGGCGGCCCTCTCGGCCGCGCTGGCCGTCGCGGCCGGTGCCTTTGGCGCCCATGGCGCGGCCACCCCGCAGGCGGCGGAATGGCTTCGTACCGGCGGCATGTACCAGCTGGTCCATGCTGTCGCGGCGCTGGCGCTGATGGGGCAGGCCCGCGGGCCGGCACTGGTGTTGCTCGCCGGTGCCACGATCTTTGCGCTCACCCTTTATGCGATGGCGATGGGCGCGCCGCGCTGGCTGGGAGCAGTCACGCCGATCGGCGGCGTCCTGCTGATCGGCGGCTGGCTATGGGCCGCCTACGGGTTCGCGCGCGGAGCCTGAGCCCGGTCGGCATCGAGAAAACGTAGCACCTCGCCAAGATCGACATCGCGGGCGAGATAGGTCTGCCCGATCCCCTTGGCGAGGAGGAACGGCAGGTAGCCACCCGACCGCTTCTTGTCATGCAGCATATGCCGCACCAGCGCGCCTCCACTCGCGGTGACCCCCGCGCTCGCCAGATCATGGGGCAGGCCGACACCCCGCAGATGATCGGTGACCCGCACCGCATCCTCCTGTGGGCACAGGCCAAGCGACGCGGAAAAACGAAAGGCCAGCGCCATGCCCGCCGCCACCGCCTCGCCGTGAAGCAGCTTGTCCGAATATCCGGTTTCGGCTTCCAGCGCGTGGCCGAAGGTGTGGCCGAGATTGAGGAGCGCGCGCAGCCCGCTCGTCTCGCGTTCGTCGCCGGCAACGATGGCGACCTTGGCCGCGACACTCACGCCGATCGCATAGGCGCGGGCATCGCTATTGCCGTCCAGCAGGGACTGGCCGTCCGTTTCGCACCATTTGAAAAAGGCCGGATCGCTGATCAGCCCATATTTGACGACCTCGGCATAGCCCGCCCGCGTCTCGCGCGGGTCGAGCGTGTCGAGCGTCGTCGGATCGATGAGGACGAGCGCGGGCTGATGGAACGCTCCCACCATGTTCTTGCCCGCCCGCGCATTGATCGCGGTCTTGCCGCCGACGCTGCTGTCGACCTGTGACAGCAAAGTCGTCGGCACCTGGATGAACCCGCAGCCGCGCTTCAGGATCGCCGCGGCAAAGCCGACCAGGTCGCCGATCACGCCGCCGCCCAGTGCAATGATGTGATCGCCGCGCTCGACTTCCCGCGTCAGCAGGGCGTCGATCAGCTTTTCCAGCTGCGCCCAGCTCTTGGTCGCTTCACCCGGCGGCAATATGACCGCCTCGGCCGAGAGCCCGGCACGGGTCAGCGCCGCTTTCAGGCGAGGCCATTGCGCCTGGGCGACGCGCTCGTCGGTCACCACCGTGAAAGGACGATCGGTCGCGAACTGCGCCAGATGCGTAGCCGCGCGATCGAGTAAGCCATCGTCCACCAGGACATCATAGCTTCGCTCACCCAGCCCAACGCCGATCACCCGCATGATTCCAGTGCCTCCAATATGCTGTCCACGGTCGCCTCATGCGGTGTCGACGTGCTGACCACGTGAACAGGGGCCATAGCATAATAGGGATTTCGCGTTGTAGCCAGTTCGCTCAGGACCGTCCGGGGATCGCGGCCCTTGAGCAACGGCCGCCCTTCCTTGCGCGACACGCGTTCGACGAGGACATCGAGGTCGGCATCCAGCCAGATGGCGGTCGCGCGCTCCAGGATCAGCGCCCGCGTGTCGGGATGCACGAAGGCACCGCCGCCGGTTGCGATCACCTTCGGCGAGCCCTCGATCAGGCGCGCTATCACCCGCCGCTCGCCATCGCGGAACGCCGCCTCGCCATAGCGATCGAACATCTCCTGGATGGTCATGCCGGCGGCCAGCTCGATCGCCTCGTCCGCGTCGACGAACGGACGCCCCAGCCGCGTTGCGAGACGCCGGCCGACCGTGGTTTTGCCTACACCCATCATTCCGACCAGCACCAGCGAGCGGGCTGTGTCGTGGGGGGTCATTTTGCGGTTTCGCTGCATGATGCGCGCGGCTATACAGCCAGCCGCGCAAGAGGCAAATTCACGATTTGAAAAGACGGGAGCGCCCCGCCGGGCATCGTACATATGAAGATTAGTCGCACCTCGCAATATAACCGTCGTCGCCGTAATCCATTGATCCTGCCATCGGTCATCGTCATCGCGCTGCTGGTCGGCGCCCTGGCCTGGTTCTGGCATCGCGGCGGGCCGCAGCCCCAGCAGCATGTCGAAAAGGCCATACCCACGGAGCGGCTGGGCCGCTGATGCGCCGCGCGGATCTGGCATTTCTGGGCGTCGGATGCGCAGTGCTGCTGGCGGGCGCAATTCCTGTCATCGCCCAGAGCGGACCGGAATCATTGCTGCCGCCAGGCTTTGGCGGTGTGGACGAACCGCGTCAGCCCGAGCCTTTGATGCCGGAGTCCTCAACGCCCAGGCCGGACCAGAACGGTGCCGCAGCCGCGCCGGCGCCTTCGGGCGCGCTGGCGCTTCCCGACGAATCCGCGCTGGAGAATGCAGCGGAACTCACGAACGCAACGTCGCCGCTCGAATATGACATGCCCCCCACGGCGCGGCGCTCGCTGGCGCAGATCGGGCCGCTGACAGCCACGACCGGCGGCGTTTCGCCGCAGGCCTTTGGCCGCGTGCGCGGCCAGTTCATGACTGGGCTGATGCGCGCGTCCCACGCGCCCTTCGTGTCGCGCTGGTCATCGATCCTGCTGCGGCGGGTGCTGCTGTCCGGCATCGCAACGCCTGCGGACGTCAACGGCGCCGATCTCGCCGCCGAGCGCGCGGCGCTGTTGCTGCGCATGGGCGAGGCGGATGCGGCGCGGCTCGTCATCCAGAGCGTCGACGCCAGCAATTACACACCGCGCCTCTATGAGGTCGCGATGCAGACCTATCTCGCCACGGCCGATCCCGCGGGCTTCTGTCCCCTGCTGCCAGCGGCGGCGGAGGCGTCCAGCGATCCGCGCTGGCAGATGGCACAGGCGATCTGCGCGTCCTTTGCCGGCGAACAGGGTACCGCGACCTCGTTCCTCAACCAGGTCGCCCATCAGGGCAAGATGAACGGGATCGACTATCGACTCGCCGAAAAGACGGTCGGCGCGGGTCCCAACAGCCGCCGTTCGGTCAAGATCGAATGGGATGGCGTATCGTTCCTCGACGCGTGGCGCTTTGGCCTGGCCACCGCGACCAATGTCGAGATTCCCGCACCGCTTTACGCCACGGCCGGCGACCAGATACGCGCCTGGCAAGCGCGCGCGCCGATGCTTTCCCTTGTGCAGCGCCTGCCCGGCGCCGCCACGGCCGCCCGGCTGGGCGTATTCTCCAGCGCCGCACTCGTGGATTTCTACTCCCAATTTGGCGCCGTGGAGAATGACGAGGACGTGCCGAACGATTTGTTCGACACGTTCCGCACCGCCTATAAGGGCGAGACATTTCCGGCCCGTGTCGATGCCATGCGCACCTTCTGGACCATGGCGCCCGCCGATGGCAGCGCCATGGGCGCGGGCGGCGTCAGCTATGCCGCACTGCCCGCCCTCGCGCGCGCCGCCGCCGCGTTGCCGCCCTCTGCCGATGCGGGCGCGGACACGCCCTGGCTGCTCGCCGCGATGTTCGCAGGCGGCTATGACCGCAATGCCGCACAGTGGGTGCGCACGGTCGACGCCATGGACGATCCCGGCAAGGAGCGTGCCTGGGCGCTGCTCGCGGTTGGCCTGCCCGACGGTTCTGCGGGCATAACGCGCAGCAAGGTCGATGCCTTCATCAGCGCCGACGAGAGCGAAGACAAGGTCGCCAGCAAGATGCTGACGGCCGCACTGATCGGCCTTGGCCGCCTTTCGGGCGATGATGCGGCGGCGGTCCTCGAGGAACTGGCGATGCCCGCCACCACGAAGTCGCGCTGGGCGCGCGAGCTGGCGAACGCCGCAACGCGAAGGGAAAAGGGCACCGTCGCCCTGCTCGCCGCAGTCGGCCTCCAGACGACCGCATGGGCGCTGCTGCCGCCCCAGCATCTCGCGGTGATCCTGACGGCGCTGCGGCAGGTCGGGCTGGACCCGGAAGCCCGCATGATCGCAGCCGAGGCGATGACGCGGCTGTGATAGAGCCTTTTCCGCAAAAGTGGGATCCGGTTTTGCGGCTAAAAATGCTCTATTCATTGAATCTGACCATTTTCCGAGCCGATGGGCATTCATGCCCATCTCGAAAATGGTCCAGGGCCTGATCCGATCATGTCACAGCGCGCGATCGATCAGTTTCTGGCCATGTTGGCAGCGGAACGCGGCGTCGCGCGCAACACCCTGATCGCCTATCGCACCGACCTTGAGGACGCCGCCGCGCATATTGGCGACCTCGTCCAGGCAAGTCCCGACGGCCTGCGCCGCCTGTCCGCCCATTGGGCAGAGCTCGCCGCCTCCAGTGTCGCGCGCAAGGCATCGGCGCTGCGCGGTTTCTATGCCTTTCTGGAAGCCGAAGGGCTGCGCACCGACAATCCCTCGACGGCGCTGGCGCGTCCCACCGTGCGGCGTTCCCTGCCGAAATGTCTGTCCCACGCCGATATCGAGCGCCTGTTCGGGACGATTGCCGAGCGCCTCGGCGTCGCCAATCCCGCCCCGCTGGATCTCAGGCTCTCGGCCCTGATCGAGCTTCTCTACGGATCGGGACTGCGCGCCAGCGAGCTTATGTCCCTGCCACGCAGCGCGCTGCGAAGCGACCAGCCCTTCCTCATCCTGCGCGGCAAGGGCGGGCGCGAGCGGCTGGTGCCGATCTCCGACCGCGCCCGCGCGGCAGTTGCGGCCTGGCGTGCGCATGTGCCGGAGGACAGCGCCTGGCTGTTCCCGTCCGGCAAGGGATATCTGAGCCGCATCCGCCTCTACCAGATCGTCCAGGATCTCGCCGTCGCCAGCGGCATCGATCCCACCGCGATCAGCCCGCACGTGCTGCGCCACGCCTTTGCGACCCATCTGCTGGAGGGCGGCGCGGACCTGCGCGCGCTCCAGTCGATGCTGGGCCATGCCGACATCGCGACCACCCAGATCTACACCCATGTCGATGCCGCGCATCTGGTCGCGCTGGTCAATGCGCGCCATCCACTCGTTGACCTTCCCGCGCGGTCAAACTAACGCCCGCTGATGATCAGTTTTCTCGATTTTGAAAAGCCGATTGCGGCACTGCAGGCAAAGATCACCGAATTGCGCGAAACGGCGCAGGACGGCGCCATCGACATCGACAACGAGATCGAAAAGCTGCAGCAGCGGTCCGAACGGATGCTCGCCGACCTTTATGGCAAGCTGACGCCCTGGCAGAAGACGCAAGTCGCGCGGCACCCCGACCGGCCGCATTTCAAGCATTATGTCGCGGGACTATTCGACGAGTTCATGCCGCTCGCCGGCGACCGGGCCTTTGGCGACGATCAGGCGATATTGGGCGGCTTTGCGCGGCTCGGCGGACAGCGCGTCATGGTGATCGGCCATGAAAAGGGCGACGACACCACCTCGCGCCTCAAGCATAATTTCGGCATGGGCAAGCCGGAGGGCTATCGCAAGGCGATCCGCCTGATGGAATTGGCGGACCGCTTCGGCCTGCCGGTCATCACCCTCGTCGATACATCGGGCGCCTTTCCCGGCGTCCAGGCCGAGGAGCGCGGCCAGGCTGAAGCCATCGCCCGCTCGACCGAGCAATGCCTGGCGCTTGGAGTACCGATGATCGCCGCTGTGGTCGGCGAAGGCGGATCGGGCGGTGCCATCGCGCTGGCCGCGGGCAACCGGGTGCTGATGTTCGAGCACGCGATCTATTCGGTGATTTCACCGGAAGGATGCGCCTCGATCCTCTGGCGCACGGCGGAACGGGCGAGCGATGCCGCCACCGCCATGCAGGTCACCGCGCAGAGCCTGTTTGAGCTCGGCGTCTGCGACCGGATCGTGCCGGAACCCGTCGGCGGTGCCCACCGGCACCGGGCCGCCGCGATCGCATCGCTCAAGGATGCGCTGATCGCGGAACTGAAGGACCTATCGCGGCTCTCAGCCGATGCACTGCGGCGCCAGCGGGCGGAGAAGTTCCTGACCATAGGCAGTTAAAGGACGGCAAAAATGAAAATGGCGGCAGAGACATGTGTCTCGCCGCCACGTTCTGGCAGATGCCAAGAGGCATTAATTCAAGTTGCCGGCAACGCTGTTGAAGGTATTGTTCAGCTTGGTGCCGAGGCTGCTCATCGCACCGATGGCGGCAATAGCGATCAAGGCCGCAATCAGGCCGTATTCGATCGCGGTCGCGCCCTTGCGGTCTTTGAAGAAATTATAGATTGCGGATTTCATAAATCCCCCAAGGTTTGAAGAGAATTTAAATTATTATGCGACCGCGGCTACACGATATCTGGGCGAACAAGCAAATTGCTTGTCCGCCCAAATAGATTACATGTTACCTGCAACCTTGTTGAAGGTGTTGGTCAGCTTGGTGCCGAGGCTGCTCATCGCACCGATGGCTGCAACAGCGATCAGGGCTGCGATCAGGCCATATTCAATGGCAGTCGCGCCCTTGTTGTTCTTGAGAAACTTGCGGATAGCTTTCATGTTAATCTCCCTACGCTTCAGAAAAATCACCCACCCGGCCAATGGTATTTTGAACCAGTACAGCCTATGTAAAGCGTGGACGGTTTATAAATTCCTAAGAACTTCGGAGACATGTAAAAATAAGACAGTTAACTGGCGTTAACTTTGTTGGCAACATTGTACCACATGTTGTTGACCCGCGTCGCCAAGTTGGTGAGAGCTGCCATCATCGCCAGAACAATGAGTGCCAGGATCAGTCCATACTCAACGGCGGTCGCGCCTTTCGCGTCCGTTTTCAGTAATTTCAGCCGTCCAGGCACAGCTATTCCCTTCGCGATCCATGGGCTAGCCGATAGCTTATGCCAAAGATCGTTAATAAAAGGCTTTTTCAATGAATGATCCTGGAAGCACTGCGGTGGTCGTCGCGGCGGCGCTGATCGATGCGGACGGACGGATATTGCTGCAGCAGCGCCCGCCGGGCAAATCGCTTCCCGGCCTGTGGGAATTTCCGGGCGGAAAGATCGAAGCCGGGGAAACCCCCGAGGCCGCCCTGATCCGTGAGCTGCACGAAGAACTGGGCATCGATACCGAGGCAGCCTGTCTGGCCCCGGCGACCTTTGCGAGTGCCCGGCTCGACAATGGCACGCATCTGCTATTGCTGCTCTATGTCTGCCGCAAATGGCGGGGCATTCCGCGCGCGCTGGTGGCAAGCGACCTGCGCTGGGAGTATCCCGCCGCGATGTTCGCCCTCCCCATGCCGCCGGCGGACCTGCCGCTCATCGCCCTGCTGGACGCGCTGCTTTAAGTCTTCAATGCCTCCGCGAGCGATACCGTTGCCGAGCCGCGCCGGGCGGGCTTGGGTTGCGACGGGTCGGGGCGCCAGCCGCTGATCTGGATGATCTCGAACCGCTCGCGGGTGCGGCCATCGGCATCGGCGCCCGACGCGAAATCCTCGATCGCGCGCACCAGGCCAGCGCGCGTCAGCGGCGGTGGCGTTGAGACGAGGCATTGGGCCGCGCCCATGCCGCGCAAATCGCCCAGCAGGCCGAGCAGCCCGTCATAGCCGACATCGAGGCTCTGCACGTCCGCCACCGGCAGCGCAAAGCCCGCGCGCATCAACAGGTCGCCAGCCGTGCGCACGTCGATCTGCGGATGGATCCGCTGGGCTGGCCTGTTCCCATCGGCCGCCAGCAGCGCGGAGCGCAAGCGCGGCAGCGACCCCGCGCCCATGAATGCCGCGAGCAGCAGCCCGTCGGGGCGCAGCAACTCGCGCAGCTGAACCAGCAGGCCCGGCACGTCATTGACGCTGTCCATGGTGCCGCAACTCAGGATCAGGCCGAAACTGGCGGGCGCAAAGGGCAAGGGCGCATCCTCGCACAAACAGAAACCGCCCTGCATAGCGGCCATACGAGGCCCCGGGTCAGCGACCGTCACCCTGAGACCCTGTTTCTTCAGCGCGGACGGGAGGATATCTGTCGGCGCACCGATCACCAGCGCCTCGCGAAAATCGCGCCGCACATCCGCCAGCCGATCGAGCATCTCGTGCGCGGCCGCTTCATACAGAAAGGCGTGGCGCGCAAAGCCGGGAGCGGCGCGGTCGCGGCGCATTGCGCGCAAGCTCATGTTGAACAGGACGGGTATAACCATGCGGCGCCTTGTGCCCGCGCCGCGCCCGTGAAACAAGCATCGCCATGCCCAGCGACACCGCCATTGACAAGCTGCGCACGGCCGCACTCTCCGTGCTCGACTTCGCCCTGCCCGCGCGCTGCCCCGCCTGCGGCGAGATTGTCGCGGACCAGCACAGCTTCTGCACCCCGTGCTGGCAGTCGGTGCATTTCCTGGGCGATCCGTGCTGCGCGGCCTGCGGCCTGCCGTTTGCCTTCGACGAGGGGCCCGAGGCGCGCTGCGGTGCATGTCATGCCGATCCGCCCCCCTTTGACAGGGCGCGGGCGGTCATGGCCTATGGCGCGGTCGCGCGCACCGTGGCCCTGCGCTTCAAATATGGCAGGCGAACCGGCCATGCCCGCCTGATTGCACGCTATATGACGCGGCATCTGGACGGCCTCGATGCACGGGCGCTGATCTTCGTGCCGGTCCCCCTGCATCGCTGGCGCCTGTGGTCCCGCGGCTTCAACCAGGCAGCCCTGATCGCGAGCGCCCTCGCGCGATTGACGGGCGGCACCGCAGCGAACGAGGCGCTGGTGCGTACGGTACGCACCCCGCCGCTGCGAAAGATGAGCGCCGCCAAGCGCCGACGCCTGGTCCGCAACGCCTTTGCGGTAGGAAAGAAGCAGCAGCCTCGCATAGCCGGCCGGCATGTGGTCCTGGTCGACGACATCTGGACGACGGGCGCCACCGCGTCCGCCTGCGCGCGTATCTTGCGCACGGCGGGCGCGGCGCGGGTCGACCTGCTATGCTGGGCGCGGGTACTCGACGAGGCAGATAACGCCGCGCCGCAGCTTGCGCATTGACAAGAGCGCGCGGCCTTCCGAAATCACCACCATCTAGTCCAGGAGAATTTGTGCGTGGCGAAGGTCGAAATCTACACCAAGGCATTTTGCGGCTTCTGCCACCGGGCCAAGGCCCTGCTCGACAGCAAGGGCGTGGACTATGAGGAGTTCGACATCACCATGGGCGGCCCGAAGCGCGGGGAGATGGTCGAGCGGTCGAACGGACGCATGACGGTGCCGCAGGTGTTCATCGACGGCCGGCATATCGGCGGCTGCGACGAGCTGCAGGCGCTCGACGCCAAGGGCGGCCTCGATCCGCTGCTCGCCTGAGCGGTGAAAATCGCCGTCCTCCAGATGACGACGGGCATTGATCCGGCCGCCAATCTCACCACCATCATGGACGCCATGCGCCAGGCGAAGGGCGAGGATGCGGAGATGCTCTTCACGCCGGAAATGTCCGGCTATCTCGACCGCGACCGAAAGCGCGCATCAGCAACTATCGTCGCGGAGGCCGATGACCTTGTTCTTTCAGGCGTGCGGGAGAAAGCGGCCGCCCTTGGCCTGTGGGTATCGATCGGATCGCTGGCGGTCGCGGATCCGGCAACGCCCGGCAAATGGCGCAACCGCGCCTTCGTCATCGACGACACCGGCGCGATCCGGGCCCGCTACGACAAGATGCATCTGTTCGACGTCGACCTGCCCACGGGCGAGAGCTGGCGCGAATCGTCGAGCTATGCGGCTGGCGACACCGCCGTCCTCGTCGATACGCCTTGGGCGCCCATCGGCCTTTCGATCTGCTATGACCTGCGCTTCCCGGACCTCTATCGCACCCTCAGCGATGCGGGCGCGCAGATCCTGACCGTGCCCGCCGCCTTCACCGTGCCCACCGGAAAGGCGCATTGGCACGTGCTGCTGCGCGCGCGCGCGATCGAGGCGGGCTGCTACGTCATTGCCGCCGCACAGACCGGCACCCACGCCGACGGGCGGGAGACCTATGGCCATAGCCTGGTGATCGATCCCTGGGGCGCGGTGCTCCTCGACATGGACGAAGCGCCCGGCATTGCGACGCTCGATCTCGATCTGGCACGGGTGAATACGGTCCGACAACGCATACCCGCCCTTGACCATCGCCGTGCAAATCCCGATGTGACGAGATTATGATAGTCTTTGATCTGCAATGTACGCACGGCCATGTGTTCGAGGCCTGGTTCGGTTCCTCCCGGGATTATGAAGACCAGCAGGGGCGTGGCCTCGTTTCCTGCCCGACCTGCGGCAATGGCCTGATCGACAAGGCGGTGATGGCCCCCGCCGTTTCAGCCAAGGGCAATCGGCGCGAAACGCGCGAGAGCACGCCCATGCAGCCGCGCGATGTCGCCACCATGGGCCCCGAAGACGCGGCCAAGCTGCAGGCGGTGATCGAGCGGCTTGCCCAGGTTCAGGCGCGGCTCCTGGAGAAGTCCGCCTGGGTCGGCGAGGACTTCGCGGACAAGGCGCGCGCCATGCATTATGGCGATGAAGCCCCCGCCTCGATCCACGGCGTCACCGACGCCAATGAGGCGCGGGCCCTTATCGAGGAGGGCATCGCCATCGCCCCCCTGCCGATCCCGGTCGTGCCGCCCAGCGAGCAGAACTGAAGCCCCTCATTACGCTTTCACCGCGTTGACCACTGCGTGCTGCGTCCGTAGGAAGGCAGCATGCACCCATAGCTCAGCAGGATAGAGCATCGGATTCCTAATCCGGAGGCCACTGGTTCGAATCCAGTTGGGTGCACCACTTTTTGTGGCCTGAAGCGCCGGCGCGGGCATCCGCCCGCTCGCTGCCCCACTCGGGATAGGGGCCCCGCCCCAGGATCAGGAGCGCGCTGAACAGACAGCCCGCCCGCTGCTACTCGACCCGGATCGTCCCTTTCATGCCAAAGCCGGCATGCATGAAATGGGAGCAGTGAAGTTCATATTCGCCAGCAGGGGGCGCTACCAGCCGGATGCTGACGGACTCACCGCGCTTCAGCGCGATCTTGCCCTTATGGATCAGCCCTTCATCCGCCGGATCGATCCGGGCAGCCTGAAAAAAGGCGGTGGCAGCGAAATCATGGCCCCCCGACGACCTGTTGGTCAGATCCAGTACATAGGGCTGATCATGCGTCAAAATGATCGTCGACGGCGTGAATTTGAAACTGGAAAGCTCTACCGGGACGTGGCGGCCTTGGGAGCGGGCGGTCGGTTGGGCAACGGTCGAGCCCGGCAACGCCAATAGCAGAACTGCCAGCAAGATAGTGCGCATCGACTCGATCCACTCCTGTGGCGCAATATACGCCTTGCAGCAGGCCATGCCAACATGGTCTCATCCGCCCGGTAGGTTCAGCACATGCAATTGGGTGTACTCGGCCAACCCTTCCTCGCCGAACTCCACGCCGATGCCGCTATGCTTGGCGCCGCTCATCGGGATGTAGGGCATGAGGTCGAGATGCCTGTTCACCCAGACGGTGCCGGCATCCATGCGCGCCGCGATCTCCCGGGCGCGCGGCACGCTCGACGACCAGACCGATCCGCCGAGACCATAGGGCGAGGCGTTGGCGCGGGCGAGCGCGTCCTGCGGGTCGGTATAGCGGATGAGCGGGAGGACCGGGCCGAACTGCTCCTGATCGACCAGTTCCGCGCCGTCGGTGATGTCCCGCACCACGGTCGGACGGATGAAATAGCCCGGCCCGTCGAGCAATGTTCCGCCAGCGATGATCGTGCCATCGCGCCGGGCGCTCTCCAGGAAGTGCTTGAGCTTCTCATATTGCATCCTGTTCTGGACGGGGCCGATCTGCGTCCCCTGCTCCAGCCCGTCGCCGACCACCGCCTCGTCGGCGCGCCTTGCCAGCGCATCGCACACGGCGTCGTAGATGCTGTCATGGACATAGACGCGCTTGATCGCCAGGCAGACCTGGCCCGCATTGGCGAAGGCGCCGGAGAACAGCCCCTTGGCGACCGTCTCCGGGTCGGCATCGTCCAGCACGATCGCCGCGTCATTGCCGCCCAGCTCCAGGGTGAAGCGCTTGAGCAGGTCGGTCGCGGATGCCATCACCTTCTTGCCGGTCGCGGTCGATCCGGTGAAGCTGATCTTGCGCACGTCGGGATGGGCGGTGAGCGCGGTGCCGAGGTCGTTATCGTCCGCGATCACGTTGAGCACGCCGGGCGGCGCCATGTCGGCCACCAGCTCGGCGATCCTGAGCGTGGTGAGCGGGGTCGTGGGCGAAGGCTTCAGCACGATCGTATTGCCGGCCAGCAGCGCGGGCGGCACCTTGAAGGACACCATCATGACCGGGAAATTCCACGGGATGATCGCGGCAACCACACCCAAGGGCCGCCGGTGCAGCTCGACGCGCCGGTCGGCGCTGTCCTCGGCCACCTTCACCGGCAGGTCGAGGCTGGCAAAATAGCGGAAGAAGCCGGCCGCACGCATGACCTCGCCGGTTGCCTCGCGGAGCGGCTTGCCCTGCTCCTGCGTCAGCAGCCGGGCCAGTTCATCCCGATGCTGGTCGATGCGGTCGGCCATCTTCATCAGCACCGTCCGCCGCGCGTCGATGGCGAGCGCGGCCCAGGCCGGGAACGCGGCCTTGGCGGCAGCGACCGCCTCGTTCAGCTGCGCCTCGGATGCGCGCGGGCACTGCGCCACGGCTTGCTCGGTCGCCGGGTTGAGCACGGGGCTCGACCGGTCGCCGGGCACGAGGCGTCCGTTGATGAGCAGACGGAATTCGGACATGCATGGCTCTCCCGCAGACATTTGGTGCAAGATTCCTACTGTACGTCCCCGCGTTCGCGATCAAGCGGGGATCAGTCCGCGCTGACCCGCACCAGCAGCTTGCCGATATTGCTGTTGCCGCCAAATATGCCGGCAAAGGCGGCCGGTGCGTTCTCCAGCCCGTAGACGATCGTCTCGGGATGGCGGATCTGGCCCTCGCGCACCCATTCGGACAGGTCGTCGAGCGCCGCCTGACCACCCTCCATCGCGCCACCAAAGCCGCGCACCTCCAGCCCCTTGGACATGATCGTGCGCATGAAGCCGGGCAGGCGATCTGGTCCCGGACCCTCGCGGCCCACGCCATAATGCGCGATGAAGCCGCACACCGGCATCCGCGCCCGATAAGTGAGCAGCGGCAGCACCGCTTGCGTCACATCGCCGCCGACCATGTCGATATAGACGTTTATCTTGTCTGGGCAGGCAGCCGCGAGGCGTTCCGCGAAATCAGGAGCCTTGTAGTCGACACAGGCGTCGAAGCCCAAGCCCACGACAGCCGCGCATTTATCCGGCCCACCAGCAATGCCGACGACGCGCGCGCCGAGCAATTTGGCGATCTGCCCGGCAATCGACCCCACCCCGCCCGCCGCTGCGGAGATGACCACGGTCTCGCCCGCCGCAACCCGGCCGATGGCAATCACGCAGGCATGGGCAGTCTGGCCCGGCATGCCGAGCACACCAAGCGCGGTGGACACAGGCGCCAGTTCCGGATCGACCTTGCGCATGCCCATGAACAGCTTGGCCGGTTCGACGGCGGCATATTCGCGCCAGCCGGTCCGGCCCTCCACATAGTCGCCCAAGGCATAATCCGGGTTGTTCGAGGCGACCACCCTGGACACCGTCCCGCCATAGACCGGCTCGCCGATCGCGACATGGCTGACGCCGGTCAGCAGCTTCTCGTCGAGCGCAAAGCGGATCATCGGATCGAGGGACAGCCAGAGCGTCCTGACGAGGATCTCGTTCGGTCCGGGCACCGGCATGTCGACGGTCTCAACGGCAAAGTCCTCGGCCTTGGGATGGCCAGTCGGGTACGCGCGCAGCACAATCTGTTTCATGATTTTTCGCCTCGCTATACTCAGGCGTTAACGCCGCCATTGACGCTGATGACCTGTCCGGTGATACGCCGCGCGCCGCCGCCGCACAGGAACAGCACGAGCGGCGCGATATCCTCCGGCGTCGGCAGGCCCAGCCCCGCCCGGCGCCGTGCGCTTGCCATCCGCTCGGCATTTACTTCCGCCAGACGCCTAGCGCCATCGGTATCGTCGACGAAGCTCGGCGAGACGCAGTGGACCCGCACGCCATCGCGCGCGACTTCGGTGGCAAGATTACGGACAAATCCCATGATCGCCGCGCGCGATGCGCCGACGATCGACTGGCGCGGGGCAGCGAAGCGGCCCGCGTCCTGCGACGAGACGCGCGATGGCGCCAGTTCGACGATCCGAACGCCCTCAAAAATGCCTTTCCCGACCATCCCGGCGTCTCTCCTTCATTTTCGCTCGCTGCAGTTGATCACTTGTCGGCCTTATGCGTTTCGGTCAACGCACCGTCCGTCCAGAATCTTTGCCATTCCCTACAACGCGCAGGCGGTTATGATCGCACCGGGAGACATTCTATGACCACGACCTATGCCGTTCCATCCGACCTGGCCGATCGCGCGATCATCAACGCCGAACGCTATGCGGAAATGTATGCCCGCTCGGTCGCCGACCCGGAGGCATTCTGGCGGGAAGAGGCCAAGCGGCTCGAGTGGATATTGCCATTTACGTCTGTCAAGAACACCAGCTTCAACGAATCCGATTTCCGCATCAGCTGGTTCGAGGACGGCGTCCTCAATGTGTCCGCCAACTGCCTCGACCGGCATCTGGCGACGCGCGGCGGCGAGACCGCGCTGATCTGGGAGGGCGACGAGCCGGGCGAGACCCGGCGCTTCACCTATGCCCAGCTGCATGAGGAAGTCTGCCGCTTCGCCAATGTCCTGAAAGGCCAGGGCGTCCGCAAGGGCGACCGCGTCACCATCTACATGCCCAACATGCCCGAGGCGGCGATGGCGATGCTCGCCTGCACCCGCATCGGTGCGATCCATTCGGTCGTGTTCGGCGGCTTCTCGCCGGACAGCCTGGCGGGACGCATCCAGGACTGCGACTCCTCGCTGGTCGTCACCGCCGACGAAGGCGTGCGCGGCGGCAAGAAGATCCCGCTCAAACGCAATGTCGATGCCGCCGTCGCGCAATGTCCCTGCGTCAAGTCGGTGATCGTGGTGGAGCGGACCGGCGCCGACGTGCCGATGACCACCGGCCGCGACCATGCCTATGGTGAGTTGCGCGCCGCCGCCGCGCTGGAATGTCAGCCCGAGCCGATGGGCGCGGAGGACCCGCTGTTCATCCTCTACACCTCCGGCTCCACCGGCAAGCCCAAGGGCGTGCTGCACACGACCGGCGGCTATCTGCTGTGGGTCGCGATGACCTGGCAATATATCTTCGACTACCGGCCGGGCGAGGTGTTCTGGTGCACCGCCGACATCGGCTGGGTCACGGGGCACAGCTATCTCGTCTACGGCCCGCTCGCCAATGGCGGCACGACGGTGATGTTCGACGGCGTGCCCAACCATCCCGACCATGGCCGCTTCTGGGAGACGTGCGACCGGCTCGGCGTCAACATCTTCTACACCGCCCCCACCGCCCTGCGCGCGCTGATGCGCGAGGGCGACCACTGGGTGAAGCAGCACAAGCGCAGCTCGATCCGCCTCCTTGGGACGGTCGGCGAACCGATCAACCCGGAGGCGTGGGAATGGTATTACCGCGTCGTGGGGGACAGCCGCTGCCCGATCGTCGACACCTGGTGGCAGACCGAAACGGGCGGCGCAATGATTGCCCCCCTCCCCGGCGCCATCCCCCTGAAGCCCGGCAGCGCGACCAAGCCCATGTTCGGGGTCCAGCTGCAACTGGTCGACGGTGAGGGCAAGGTGCTCGATGGCGCGGCCGAGGGAAACCTGTGCATCACCGACAGCTGGCCGGGCCAGATGCGCGGCGTGTGGGGCGATCCCGAACGGTTCTTCCAGACCTATTTCACCACCTACAAGGGCAAATATTTCACCGGCGACGGCTGCCGCCGCGACGAGGACGGCTATTATTGGATCACCGGGCGCGTCGATGACGTCATCAACGTCTCCGGCCATCGCATGGGCACCGCCGAGGTCGAAAGCGCGCTCGTCGCCCACGCCAAGGTGGCCGAGGCAGCGGTGGTCGGCATGCCGCATGAAGTGAAGGGCCAGGGCATCTACGCCTATGTCACCCTCAACGCGAACGAGCCGGAGAGCGACGCCCTGCGGCAGGAACTGCGCCAATGGGTCCGGCAGGAGATCGGCCCCATCGCTACGCCCGACGCCATCCAGTTCGCGCCGGGGCTGCCCAAGACCCGCAGCGGTAAGATCATGCGCCGCATCCTGCGCAAGATCGCGGAAGGCGAGGTCGGCGCGCTGGGCGACACCTCGACGCTGGCGGATCCATCCGTGGTCGACAGCCTTGTCGCAAACCGGGTGGTGCCGACGTCGGCCTGAAGGTGCGGCCGGCTGCGCACCCGACGTCACTGTCACATATTTGCAATATTAGAGTCACAGACATGTCTCATTAGCTGACTAGGGCCCTGACAGCGCGCCTCCACTGGGGAGATGGCGCCCGCAAGATCAGGTGCGACATGAAATTCAGAACAAAATTGATTTTGGCCGCGACGGCCGCTGCGACCTTGGCCGTACCGGCCTCCACGCAAATGCGCCGTAACATCCGCGTTGTCGGGTCTTCGACCGTGTATCCGTTCACCAAAGCGGTGTCCGAGCGATTCGCGGCGGCGAACCGCAACATTCCGGCGCCGATCGTCGAGTCGACCGGCACGGGCGCGGGCGCCAAGCTGTTCTGTGCCGGCGTTGGCGCGCAGCACCCCGACATTCTGGACGCATCGCGCCGTCTCAAGCTCGCCGAATTCAAGACCTGCGGCGCCAATGGCGTGTCGCAGATCACCGAGATCCAGGTCGGCCTCGATGGCCTTTCCCTGGCGCAGGCAACCGGTGGCCAGCTCAAGAACGTCACCGTCAAGGACGTCTATGCCGCCATCGCCGCCAATCCCTGGGGCAAGCCCAACAAGGCCAAGACCTGGAAGGACGTGAACGCCAGCCTGCCCGCTCTTCCGATCCGCGTCTTTGGTCCGCCGACGACTTCGGGCACCCGCTCCTCGATCGAGGATCTGCTGATGGAACCGGCCTGCGCCGCCAATCCGACGATCGCCGCGATGAAGAAGACCAATGAGGCGCAGTATAACAAGATCTGCAAGGGCATTCGCGAGGATGGCGCCTATATCAACGCTGGCGAGAACGACAATCTGATCGTCCAGAAGCTCAGCGCCGATCCGGTCGCGGTCGGCTTCTTCGGCTACAGCTATCTGGAAGAGAATGCCAACCGCCTGCGCGGCGTCTCGATCAATGGCGTCGAACCCACCTATCAGACGATCTCGACCTTCAAATATCCCGGTGCCCGCGCGCTCTACATCTATGTGAAGAACGCCCACCTTCAGGCAATTCCGGGCATCCGCCAGTTCGTGGCCGAATATGTCCGCGAAACGGCTTTTGGTCCGAATGGCTATCTGAAGTCGCTGGGCATCGTTTCCTCACCTGACGCCGCACGCGTCCGTGCGCAGCGCATGGCAACCTCGATGACGCCAATGAACGCTGCTGGGCTGAAATAAGCGATCAAAGATCGCATTCCGACAAGAATAAAGGGGTAGTATCTTATGAAATTTTCGATGACGAAGGGACTGTTGCTCGCGTCCGCGGTGCTGATCATGCCCGTGGCCGCGCACGCCCAGCCAACCACCGACCAGCAGATGGCAGAGCCGCCGGCCGACGCGCCGTCACCGGACGATGCGTCGCTCCAGACGGTCTCCGACGCCGAGGCCAAGGCGACTGACGCCGACGCCAAGATGGCGCTGCTCCAGGCGCAGATCGAAGCCATGCAGGCGCAGCTTGACGAAGTGAAGAAGACCCAGGCCAAGAACGCACCGGTGTGGAAGGGTGCGCCCAGCTTCTCCGATCCCGACACGGGCTGGAGCTTCAAGCCCAAGGGCGTGCTCCAGTTCGACGCGGGCTATGTGTCGCTGCCGCGCGGCTCCACCGCGACGGTCGCCGCCGGCAACGGGTTCGCATACGGCGCCGGCGCCCTGACGACGAACAACCTGGGCTGGAACATGCGTGCCCGCCGCCTGATTATCGGTGCGGAGGGTTCGGCCCCCGCTGGTTTTGGCTACAAGTTCGAGCTGGAACTGAGCCAGGCTGGCGTCAACTATGAGGATATGGTGATCACCTGGCAAAAGCCCGGTTCGCCCGTCCTTTTGACGATCGGACATCATTATCCGCTGTCCAGCCTTGAACTGCTGACCTCCAATCGTTTCACCAGCTTCACCGAGCGCGCCGGCATGACCGACGCCTTCGGCTATGGCCGCCGTCTCGGCCTATCGGCGTCCTACACCAGCACCAAGGCGCCCTTCATGGTTGCTGCGGGCATCTGGGGCAAGGACATCGGCGAGAGCCCGGCAACCTTCACCAACAACACCTGGCAGGCCAGCGCCCGCGCTGCCTATGCTCCGTGGATTGGCCCGGTTCAGGCCCATTTCGGCGTCAACTTCCAGTATCGCACCAATTCGACAGCTGCTCAGGATACCCGCTATCGGATGCGGCCATACACCCAGATCACGGACCAGCGTTTCGTCGACACTGGCAATATCGCATCCAAGGGTGACGAAATTCTTGGTGGCGAACTGGCGTTCATCTACAAGTCGTTCCACTTCGCCGGCGAATTTCAATATGCCTGGGTGCGCGGGATCAACAACCCGGCGGCGGTGCTCGGCCTGAACAACACCGCGGCTCCGGCCCGCTTCCCGATCAGCGATCCGAAGTTCAACAGCGGCTATGCCGAGGTTGGCTACTTCCTGACCGGCGAAACCCGCGGCTATAAGGGCTTCAAATGGGATCGCACCAAGGTGCTGCACCCGATCGATCAGGGTGGCATGGGCGCGTTCCAGATCAACGCCCGCTATGATCGCACGGACCTGTCGGACGTCGTCGGCAACCTGCCCGTCACGGCCGCCAACACCTACACGGCCGCCAGCAACTACATCAACGGCGGCGTGCAGACCGGCTATGAGGCGAGCCTGATCTGGCTGCCGATGGACTATGTGAAGTTCGTGGCACAATATGCCCGTACGCATGTGAAGGGTGGCCCCTTCGGCGCATCGGTCCTCACATCGACGCCCAGCACCAATCTCGAGCAGGGCTTCAACGTGGACGCGGTTACGGTACGCGCCCAACTCGACTTCTGATACGGCTTGGGGTACCCGCCACCGTAGCGGGTACCCCAACCGCTACATTCGTTATTCCTGCGAAAGGCCTGGCCGTGACTCCCTCGCACATGTTTCTGGTCACGGCGCTGATAGGCATGGCTGCCTGGATTTTCGGCCGATACCGCGCACGCGCGATGGCGGCCACGGCAGGCGGCCGCATGCACTCGCTGCCATCGCAACATGCCAGCTATCTCACGCTGTGGACCATGGGTCCGGCACTCCTGTTTCTCTGCATCTGGCCATTCATCGCCGATCGGCTGGTGATGGCGTCGGTGCTCGCCAATCCCGCCGCGAAGAACCTGCCAACCACCGCGATGGACCGCGATTCGCTGATCTCCGAAGCCATGGGACTGGCCAACGGCACGCTGGAGGCCGCGTTCAACCCCCAGGCCTATGCCCTGGCCAAGCCGATCGGGCAGGCCGTCCAGACCTATGCGATGCTTGGCATGGGGATCGCAGCGGTGCTGATCGTCGCCGGTTTCGCCATCGGCTTTCTCAAGATCAAGCCTGATTTCCGCGCGCGCCAGAAGGTCGAGAACGTCGTCGTCGCCTGCCTGATCCTGGCCTCGCTGGTGGCGCTGGTGACGACCTTTGGCATCGTTCTGTCGCTGCTGTTCGAGACCAGCCGCTTCTTCGCCCTTGTCCCCGTGCACGAGTTTCTTTTCGGCACCCACTGGTCGCCCGCGAACGATGTCGTGGCGGGCGAGGAAAATGGCTTCGGCGCCGTCCCGCTGTTCTGGGGCACCATCTTCATCGGCGCGATCATCGCCATGATCGTCGCCATCCCGATCGGCGTGATGTGCGCGATCTATCTCACCCAATATGCCTCGTCCCGCCTGCGCGCCTGGCTCAAGCCGCTGCTCGAGATTCTCGCGGGCATCCCCACGGTGGTCTACGGCTATTTCGCCGCTCTCACGCTCGGCCCGCTGGTGCGCGAACTCGCGATCGCGATCGGCATGGAGAACCCGACGTCGGAAAGCGCCCTCGCGGCCGGCCTCGTCATGGGGGTGATGATCATTCCCCTCATCTCGTCCATGGCTGACGACAGCATCGCCGCGGTGCCCAGCGCGATGCGCGACGGCGCGCTCTCGCTCGGCTCCACCAAGTCGGAGACGATCCGCAAGGTGCTGGTCCCGGCCGCCCTGCCCGGCATCGTCGGCGGCGTCCTGCTTGCCGTCAGCCGCGCCATTGGCGAAACCATGATCGTCGTGATGGCCGCCGGCATGGCCGCGAACATGACGGTCAATCCCTTTGCCAGCGTCACCACGGTGACGACCCAGATCGTCCAGCTGCTCACCGGCGATCAGGAGTTCGACAGCGCCAAGACCCTCTCGGCCTTCGCGCTCGGCCTCGTCCTGTTCATCATCACGCTGCTGCTGAACGTGGTCGCCCTGACCATCGTCAAACGCTATCGGGAGGCCTATGAGTAACATGTCCGACCGCACGGCCGATATCGTGCTGGGCCCCACCGACTGGACAACAGACGCCATGCGCAAACGGCTGCGCAAGCGCTATCTGTTCGAGAAATTCTTCTCCATGGCGGGCGTTGTCGCGACGTTGATGGCCGTGGGCTTCCTGGTTATCCTGCTGTGGTCGATGCTGGCCGGCGGCATCAACGGGATCAGCCTGCAATTCCTGACAGCCTCGGACGCGACCGATCCGGCCATGGTCGGCATATGGGGCGCCTTCAAAGGCTCCCTTCTCACCATGGCGGTGACCGCGGCGCTCAGTTTTCCGGTGGGCGTGCTGACCGCGCTCTATCTGGAGGAATATGCCCCGCGGAACCGCTGGACCGACATCATCGAGGTGTCGATCAACAATCTGGCGGCCGTGCCCTCGATCATCTTCGGTCTGCTCGGCCTCGCGATCTTCCTCAATTTCATGCACCTGCCCCGCTCGGCGCCGCTGGTCGGCGGCCTGACGCTCGCCCTGATGACGATGCCGGTCATCGTCATCGCCGGCCGCAACGCCATCAAGGCGGTGCCGCCCTCGATCCGCGACGCCGCGCTCGGCGTCGGCGCGTCGAAGGTGCAGGTCGTGTTCCACCACGTCCTGCCGCTTGCGCTGCCCGGCATATTGACCGGCGCGATCATCGGCATGGCCCGTGCGCTGGGTGAGACCGCGCCGCTGCTCATGATCGGCATGCGCGCCTTCATCCCGACGCCGCCGACGGGGATCATGGAGCCGGCGACCGTCCTGCCCGTCCAGATCTTTCTCTGGTCGGACGAGGTCGATGCGGCCTTCATCGAGAAGACGTCGGCCGCCATCATCGTCCTGCTGCTTTTCCTGCTGGCGATGAACGGCATCGCCATCTACCTGCGCAACAAGTTCGAGAAACGGTGGTAAAGAACCCCATGGCTGAAACAGGATCAGCGACGACCAAGATGTCGGCGCGTAACGTCAACGTCTATTACGGCGAAAAGCAAGCGATCCAGAATGTATCGATCGACGTCACGCTGGAGGATGTAACTGCCTTCATCGGTCCCTCGGGCTGCGGCAAATCGACCTTCCTGCGCACGCTCAACCGCATGAACGACACGGTCGCGAGCGCCCGGGTCGAAGGCAATATCTCGCTTGACGGGCACGACATCTACGCACCGGACATGGACGTGGTCCAGCTCCGCGCGCGCGTGGGCATGGTGTTCCAGAAGCCCAACCCGTTCCCCAAGTCGATCTACGACAATATCGCCTATGGCCCGCGCATCCACGGCCTGGCCGCCAACAAGGCGGACATGGACGTGATCGTCGAGCAGTCGCTGCGCCGCGCAGGCCTCTGGGAGGAGGTCAAGGATCGTCTCGCCGAGAGCGGCACGGCTCTGTCCGGTGGCCAGCAGCAGCGGCTGTGCATCGGCCGCGCGATCGCGGTGCAGCCGGAAGTCATCCTGATGGACGAGCCCTGCTCCGCCCTCGATCCCATTGCCACCGCCAAGATCGAGGAGTTGATCCACGAGCTGCGCGGAAAATATGCCATCGTGATCGTCACCCATAATATGCAGCAGGCGGCGCGCGTGTCGCAGAAGACGGCCTTTTTCCATCTGGGCACGGTGGTGGAATTCGGCGCGACAACCGACATTTTCACCAATCCGCGTGAAGCGCGGACCAAGGACTACATCACCGGCCGCTACGGCTGACGCCAGGATTATTGGGAGTTAAGGCCATGTCCGACCACACCGTCAAGGCGTTCGACAAGGAAATCGGGGAGCTGCGCGCGCTGATCGCCGAAATGGGCGGCCGTGCGGAAGCGGCCATTGCCGAGGCGATGACCGCGCTCGCCTCGGGCAATGACGCGCTCGCCACGCAGGTCGTGAACAACGACAAGGTGATCGACGCGCTGGAGGCGCGGATCGAGAAGCTGGTCGTCGAGACGCTCGCACTGCGCGCGCCCATGGCCGACGACCTGCGCGAAATCATCGCCGTGCTCAAGATCGTGGGCATCGTCGAGCGGATCGGCGATTATGCCAAGAATATCGCCAAGCGCGTACCGCTGGTCAGCCACAGCCAAAGCGATGCGCCGCTGTCCCTGCTGTCCTCGATGGCGCAGATCGCGCGGGAAATGGTGAAGGACGTGCTCGACGCCTTTGCCGCGCGCGACCCGGCCAAGGCACTGGGCGTGATCGACCGCGACCGCGCCGTCGACGATTTCTACAACAGCGTGTTTCGCACCATGGTCACCTTCATGATGGAAAATCCCAAGACCATCTCCGAAAGCGCGCACATCCTGTTCATCGCCAA